>Ga0105047_10006161_pt1 | contig 20401 bp, 17 predicted proteins | sample MAT04_FD_78384 | JGI IMG/M metagenome (GOLD analysis project Ga0105047, IMG submission 78384) | Freshwater microbial communities from Lake Fryxell liftoff mats and glacier meltwater in Antarctica - MAT-04 (megahit assembly) | ecosystem: Environmental > Aquatic > Freshwater > Ice > Liftoff...
CCGAATCCGCAAATCCATCGCCAACGCTGCAGCCATCATCGTCTCCTCCTTGAGCGGGATGAACTCAACGAAGATAGCAACAACAGCCCATAAATGTGAAGACCAATCTCAAAAGTGCTCTAGGGACGAAGGGCGTCAGAGCATAGCCCAGGACGTGAGTCCTGGGACGGTGGCTGTACGGGGGATTGCAACCCGGAGGGCGACAGACCTTGTTCTGCCGCCCTCCGGGCTGAGTTCAAACCGGGAAGCTGTTCACCCAGGACTCACGTCCTGGGCTATGATCTGCCGCCCTAGCGGGCTGAAATGACAACTGCGACAGCGCGATAAACAAACATCACCCACCACACACCTCATTGCGAGCATGCCATAAAAGACTTCCTGGAAGATATCGGGGGGAAGGGAGTATTATCGAAACAACCCGGATGAGACCGTACCGTGACATGACTTGTCATCAAGTTGTGCCGGAAAAAAAACCACGACTTGAGGACAAGTCGTGGCACGAAGATTCGGATACGCGGCGTGTCTCAACTGGGTCATCCAAACAACTGCGGGATTGAGGTGCCGTTGCGGACGAGCATGACCGGGCGGCCGGTGTTGGTGACGTATTCTTTGTGCGGGTCGATGCCGAGGTTCGTGAAGAACGACGCGGCGACATCGTCGGGGGAGAAGCCCTGCTCCAGCGGCGCTTCGCCCTTCGCATCGCTGGCCCCCAGCACCTGACCGCCGCGAACACCTCCGCCGGCTTGCAGCACGAACATCGCCCGGGGGTAATGATCGCGGCCGTTACGCTGCGTGTTGATTTTCGGCGTGCGGCCGAATTCCCCGGTGACGAAGACGGCCGTTGACTCCAGCAGGCCCCGTTGTTCCAACCCGGCAAGCAAGGCCGCCAGGCCCGTGTCGAACGAGGGAAGCAACTTGGTTTTCAACTTCGTCCAGTTGTCGTTGTGCGTGTCCCAGCCGCCATGCTGCAACGAGACGAACTTCACGCCGGAATCGACAAGCCGCAATGCCAGCAGGCAGCTCTGGCCGAAATCGGAGTCGCCGAACGGTGCGGCGAAGTTGGGCGATTCCTGGCTGATATCGAAGGCCCGCTTCGCGGAGGGTGACGAGATCATGTCGTAAGCCTGCTGCGAGAAGCGATCCAGGCCGTCAAGCAGATCGTAATCTTTCTCGAAGCCTGCGAAGGTCGTATCGAGATCCTTCAAAAGCGCCTTCCGCTGATCGAAGCGGTCGACCGTCAGGCCGCGTTCCAGTGATACGCCGCGGACCACGAACGGCTGTCCCGCTTTCGGACTTTGCCCCGTGCTAAGCGCGGCGTAGCGGACACCCAGGTAGCCGGGACGCTGCGTTGTGGTTGGAACGGCGACAAATGGCGGCAAGTCTGGCGGGCTACCGAGTTCCTTCGCCACGATCGCCCCGAAGCCAGGGAACTCCAGCGATGGCAACGGCCGGTTGCCGGTGTTCATGTACTTGCTGCCGAGTTCATGCGCGGCGAGCGAATGGCTGACACCGCGCAGAATGGCGAACTTGTCGGCGACTTTCGCCAATTGAGGCAGATGCTCGCTGATTCGGATGCCGGAGATATTCGTGTCAATCGGATTGAACTCGCCCCGGTATTCGCTGGGAGCGTCCGGCTTGAGGTCGAAGGTATCCATATGCGACGGGCCACCCGCCAGATTGACGAAGATCGCCGACGTGGCTTTGGACTTCTTCGATTCCGCGGCATGGGTCCAGCGGAGGAAATTGCTCAGCGTCAGCGCCGAGCCACCCAATACGCCGGCCTTGAGCAGGTCGCGGCGAAGGACACCATCGCAGGTACGCAGGAAAGACATTGAAAGTTCCTTGAAAAGCCGCGGATGGTATCCGCGGGACATTTGAAGCAGACCGCGGATGCCATCCGCGGCTTTAAAATCAGTGATTCAGCAAAAACTCTTTCGTGTTCAACAATGCCCACAGCAGGTCGCGTGTTCCCTGGGCGAGATCGTTCGTCTGGGCGAAGTGCTGCTCGGCGCGCTGAAGCTCGCCATCGGTCGGCGGTCGGCTCAGCGTGCGGAGATAGGCCTGCTGAATCAGGGCCGGCAGTTCCGTCTGCGACACCGGGATCACCACGGAGGGAGCGGCTTGCGGCTCGGCCTTTCCTTTGCTCAATCTGGCGAGGCGCTTTTCCAGCATGCCGATTCGCTGCTGCAACTGGGCAACCTGTTCGGCGTCCGGCGGGTCTTGCTTGCTGATACGCTTCAACCGCTGCTGTGCCTTGCCCAGTTGCTGGGCCACCTGCTTACGCTGCGGGTCGACCTCAGTGGCAGGCTGATCCTTCGACTTCGCGTTCACACTGGGGGACGCCCCTTTCACGACCTGATCCACCCAACCTCCTTTGCGGTCGATTGTGGCCAGCAAGTCCTGGTCGTTCTGCAGATACACGGTCTGCAACAGACTGGCATCCATCGACCGGTCGCAATCGCAGTTACTTTCCCGCACCGAGCGGCCGAAGATTGAAAGGACGTAGTTCGCCCCTTTCTTCCCTTCACCCCCCGCATCGGCAATGGAGCGAGATTTCAATTCGTGGGGAATCTTCTCGTTCAACTGATCACTGGCGGTCGCCTGGAAGATCGCATCCGCCGCGACTTCCGCCGGCACACGGCGTGGTTCGGCGTGGCTGAAATTCCGATGGTCGGCTCGATTGGTGTCGTTCGTCCGCCAGCTCAGTTGATACGTCCGACTGTTAGCAATCGTGCGGTGCAGCCATTTCATATCGTAATTCTGACGGCGGAACTCGTCGGCGAGATAATCGAGCAGCGGCGCGTTGCTCGGCGGATTCGCCAGACTCAAATCATCCGGCGGTTCCACGATGCCGCGATGGAAATAGCCGGCCCACACGCGGTTGACGAAAGCCTTCGCGAAGTACGGGTTATCATCGTCCCGCAGCCACTCCATCAGCAGTTCGCGCGGGTCATTGACCTCATCGAGTTTCACTTCCTCGCCGCCGAGGTACTTCGCCGTGCGGCCTTTCACCAGCTGCGGCTCTTTCTTTTTCTGTTTGTTATTCTTCTTGGCATTCTTTTTATTGGGGTTGGCCGGCTGAGGCTTTTTCGACTCGACGACGAACAGTTCCTGGAACGGAACGGTCTTGCCGCCTTTGAGCAGCGCAGCCAACTCCTTGGTCTGCTGATTATTGTTCTTGCCTTTGAGGTCGATGCCCAATTGCGTGAGCATCTCCTTCGATTCGTCCTTCGTGCCCGGAGCATTCCCGTAATTCACCCGGCCGAAGAACGAGGTGAATCGCTCGAAATCGTCTTTCGTCCATTGATCGAACGGATGTTTGTGGCATTGAGCACATTGGATCCGCACGCCGAGAAACGCGTAGGCGAATCCCAAGGCTCGATCTTCGGTTTTGCGGAAGTTGCGTCGTGCCCAATAATGCGTGAGCGAATCCTGAGAGGAATAGGATTTGTCGGACTCGGCGTGGTAGTAGCCGCTCATTCGGGCGCAATACTCGGCGTACGATTCTTCGTCTTGCCGACTGGTCGCCAGGACGATGCCGGCCGTCAATTCGTCATAGGGTTCGTTGCGCTCCACGCGGACGCGAATCCAGTCGAACCATTCCCGCGACGCACCGACCGCACCGGTCGGCGTGCCGATGTTGTTCAACTGCTTGCCGCTGTTGCCCGTGAAATCGCACAACTTCGTGGCCCACCATGCGGCGTAACCGGGCCGGTCGAGCAATTCGTCAATCTTCACCGCGCGCTTGTTTGCCGAGCTATCCGCTAGAAACGCCTGCACTTCGCCGGGCGTGGGCAGGGTGCCGGTCAGGTCGAGGCTCACACGGCGTAGAAATTCCGCATCGGTGCAGAGTTCCGAAGGGACGACACCCAGCTTCTGCAAGCGGCTGACGACGAGTTCATCGATTTTTGTCGGCGTGGGGACCGAGGGATACGCCGGCCCAACTTGAGAACTCAGCGGCAGTAAGATTTCCACCGGCACAACGGCGTTGTCGTAGAACACCACCACATGCGTATCGCCCTGGCTCTGCACGGCGACCTGGCCGTTCTCGTCCACGGTCACGATTTCATCGTTGTTTGTCTGGAACCGGCATAATGGCGTCACATCTTCTTCCACACCATTTGACCAGACCGCCGTAGCCCGCAGGGAGAACGTCGCCCCCGGCTTATCGGCGATGAATTCCGACGGCGTCACTTTCAACTCGACGAATTCCGGCGTCGACTTGCTGACACCCGCGGCTCCAGCGCGAATCCAGTTCCGCAACACATGATGCTGCCAGCTGCCGGCGTCGAATCGCTTCCCACCTTCATGGGGTTCGGTCATCAACGGCTTTTGCAGGATCAAGCTGAGATCAGGCTGTTCGAGGTGGACGCGGGGTTTCTCGCCCCCCGCCAGATTCTCACGATCGGCCTTGAAATCGTAACCGAACAGCGAGAGCTTGAAGCCTCCCTGTCCTTGAAACGATCCATGACAGGCGCGGCCGTTGCATCCGAGCCGGCCGAGCAGGGGAATGATGTGCTGCCGCAGATCAGGCGTTTCGGCGACGGCCGGGTCAGCAAACCGCTGATCAATCGGCAGGACCACGTCGCCGGCCGATGCCAGCGAAGCCGTCGTCAGCAGGGCGATGCAAAACAGAGTTTTCATTTTCAGCATCCTGGCGGAAACAAAACGTGAACGGGTTCGAGAGACGCGTGTTAGTTTTCAACTGTTTCGCGTGAGTCAGAGTCAGAGGATTTCGTGTCGGGCGCTGCGGGGTCTAGCTTTTTCTGCGTCGCGACTTTCGGCTTGGATTTCACTTTGGCCGGCTGCTCGGAATCCGCCGTCTCAGCCGTCGCTTTGCTGGATTTGGCGTTGTCAGCCGGTTGATGCGCACGCTCCAGTTCGGCGAGTTTGCGATCTACCCAGGTGTCTGCATCACCTTGCAACGCGGAGACTCGTCGTTCCAATTGCTTCAGTTTGCGCTGCTGCTTTTCGAGATTCTGCTGTGTCGCCGTGATGTCCAACTGTGCGACTTCCAGTTCCAGTTTCCGCAACGTCTGCAATTCGGCACGGAGTTGTGAGCGCAGTTCGTCGTCGGCCGATGTGGTGAGCCGGGCGGCGAGTAACCGAATTCGCGACCGGGACTTCCAAAGATTCAATTCCACGTCCGATTGACTGGTTCCGCGTTTGCGAACCATCTCCAACCGGCGGACATCCCGATCCAGGTCCTTGAGCGCCGCCTGATACTGGGCGGAGTTCATCGGCTTCAACTGATCGAGCAATTCGGCCAATTCGGGATGGTGCTCATGGACAAACTGCAAGAGTTCCTGTTCACGATCCGCGGAAATTGGTCCGACTTTGGCGGCGTTTTTGCTGGACTTCTTCGCGGAATTTTTGGCAGCGTTCGCCGGGGCGGCTTTGACCGCCGCCGGCTTGGCGGGCTTCGGCTCAGCACAGAGCGGACGCGATGCTCCCCAACCGCTGAGCAGCAGCACCGCCGACATCACTAATAAAAACCGTTGTCGCACTGCTTGATCCTTTACCCAAGATAACTCTCTGCCCTGCCCGTTACGGACGTGCGGACTTTGATTCGTCCGCTAACTGCACCGCCTGCACCAGCCAATTGGGAGCCGACAGGCTTTCATCGAGCCACTCGCCGTCCAGGTCGGCGTCGTCCCAGGCATCGGCGTCGTCGACCAGGCCGGCATGCGTCCAGCGGGCCAACAGATCGGTCGAGGCCAACTCGACCGCAGCCGGGGGCACGGCCTGATGCACGGCAAACCATGCCATCGCCACCGTCAGCATCGCCACGGTGACCCACGCAGCAGCCCAGCGGCGCGCCAGTTGCCGCCCTGGCACCGGCGTGCTCGAAGTCGCCGCCAAGGCGACGGCACCCACTGGCACGGTCGCCGCCCGGAGTTGGACCATCAAGCGGACAGCCTCGGCGACGGCCAGGCACGCCGCCTCGTCGGTCGCCAGGCGGGCTTCAAACACAGCATGATCCGCCGGAGACAGTTCCCCAAGAGCATATTGGGTGGCCAGCCAGTTCAGATCATGGTCAGCATTCTGTTCAGTCATCACGCAATCGCTTTCGGAGTCGTTCGAGCGCCAGCCGCATGCGAGTCAGCACAGTTCCCAGGGGCGTCGACATCGACGCGGCAATTTCGGCGAAAGTTTCCTCACCTTGAATCCGTCGCTCCAGCACCTGCCGTTGTTCAACTGGGAGATCTTGAACTGCGGATCGGAGTTTCTCGGTCAATTCTTGTTGAATCAAATTCTGGATCGGTTCGGAATCCACTGACAAATCGTTGGGAGCCATCCACCAGGATTTTTGTCGGTGAACATCGTCACTGCGCTGCCTGCGTCGAATCTGCATGGCTTCGCGGTAAGCCACCTGAAACAACCACCCGCGTAATGTTTCGGACCGGGCTTGTCCGCCCGACTCCGCCAATTTCAGAAATGTTTGCTGTAAAGCATCTTGCGCCAGATGACCGTCTCGCAGCACACCGAGGAGAAACGCCAGAAGGTCTTGGTGGTACTCATGATAGGCCGTTTCGACGATTTCGGCAGGTACGTTCATCCCGCCAGCCGTGTTCGCGGCAATCTCCTGCTCGGACGGCGGACGGAAGGGGCGGGCCTGTGTCATAACTTCCTGCCTGGAACGATGCGCGGCGACTCCGAATTATTCTCCGAATTCCGGGAGATTGTCAGAAAATCGGCGCGAATCTTCGCCCGCAAGTCCTGTAGCCGAATTGTCCTCGAACCGTTATCATTCCTCAACGTGGGTCACTGTGGTCGTTCCCCCTATGGGATGTCGAAAGGATCATATCGTGAATGCAATGTCGACGGATCGTCGGATGGTGTGGTTGTTGACGGGTGTGCTGGCTGGTTTGGCGCTCGCCTCATTGTGGCCGACCGAACAGGTCCACGCGATTGCCACGGACCGGTCGGACCGGTTCGCTGTGACGACGGTGGATGTCGGCCCCGGTACGCCGGACGCCGTCTTCGTGCTCGATTTCCTCACCGGCCGTTTGACCGGCGCGCTGCTGAACCCCACCAGCGGCGTTTTCACCAACTTTTACTTCCGTAACGTCGCGGCTGATTTCATCGTCGACCCGAACGTCAAAGCCAAGTATGCCATGATTCCCGGTGCCGGTGTTCTCAACAGCGGCGGCGGTGTTACGACGGCCAGCGGGGTGATCTACATTGGCGAACTGGCGTCCGGCAAGCTGGTTGCCTATCGGTTCCCATTCCGGAACTCGCGCGAACCGTTGAACGATATTCTGCCGTTGGAACCGTTCGCGTTCTATTCCTTCCGCGACGCCGAATCCAAGGAATAACCAAACCAGCCCGCCGCGTAAGCCAGGGTTTTCATGTAGCAAAGGCTCTCCCTGTCGAACGTTTCACACGGGGTGGCCGGGGCTGGAGCGCTTCGCGAAGCCCCGGTGGCCGCGCACGAAGACCGGGGCTTCGCCCAGAGCGGCTCCAGCCCCGGCCACCCACTTCAAACAAATGTTGGCCCTTCCTCAAACCCGCTCCGCCACAATCCAGCGGGTTTTTCCGGCCAGGCGGGCCAGCATCAATGTCACGGCGGCACTTCCCTCTTCGGGAAGTTGCCGCCGTAATTTTTCCACGTCCAGCCGGACATGACGGCATTTGATCTCGTACTTCCCGGCGGAATGTGCCCGCAAACAGTGGCGGAGCGCACGGTCGTTATTGGGTAGCTCAGCGATAACGCGAAAGGGCGTCACGAACGGCGATGTCTCCAAGGCGTCGCTTGTCAGATATTCCTCCGCCGCATCCAGCCGAGTCAGACCTACGCGTTCAGCACACAGGTCGATCATCCCGGCACGCACCACCGCCGGATCGGGATCGTAAACGTAAGCCCCCAGCGGTGTGATTGGCACAACAACCGACAGCGGATGCCCGGTGAGTGTTTCGCCGCTGGGCAGCACGGTCGCCCGGCAGGGTTGCGGCCCCGCTAGTTCGCCGAACCAGACGGTCGCTTCCTTGCATTCGCCGTGCAGGCTGATGAGTTCGATCTCCGCGTTTGGAAATTTGCCGCCGAAATTGCTCGCCGGACCGACTTTGATCGCCCCGCCGCGGCAGCGCAGCGTGAGTTGCTGCAAGAACTCGAGTCCGGGCTGATAATCTTCGAGCCGATTTGCACGGGTCGTCTGCCCTCCGCGTCGATCGGGATCGAAATGGACGAATCCATCCGTCGGAATCTCGCACGATTCGATGTCATTCAAAAAGAGCTGGATTCGATCCGCGACGCCATAGACCTCGGCGTTGGCCTGTGTCCGCCACATGGCCGCCGGCAGTTTGTCGACGGCGATGACCGGATGCTCGGCCGCCAAGGCGAGCGCATCGCCACCGATGCCGCAGCACAGATCCCAGACCGGTGTTTCGCGGGGAAAACGAGAGGCTTTGTGTCGCGCGACCGGTTCGGCCGTGCATTGTTCAAACCCGACGCGGTCGAACCACATGCGGTCGGCCCGCATGAACTTGGCGGCGGCCCGCAGCCGGAGATCGTGAATCAGCAAGGCGAGTCGGACTTGATCGTCAGGGAATGCCTTACGCAGTTGCGCCTGTCTGGCGAGTTCTGAACCCTGGACTTCGCCGACCACCGTGAAAATCTCGGGGCGCAGCCGCAGTTCCTCGAGCAAGCGGCAATCGGCATCGGTGTGGCAGGGGGCGGGTAAATTTTCCGTCAATGCGTTCATCGGGGCTTTCGTTCACGTTAAAGACTCAGCAGGACCACTTTAGCCGTCGCTCCACCGGCAAGAAATGCCGATAGGCATGCGCTGCGAGCGATCATCACAGAAAAATGACGACCCGCCAGGCGTTACGATCCCCACTCGCGTTAAAGTTGACCCACCGACCGTGACACCATCCCCTTCGCATGCCGCTGAACAGCATTCCGCCTCCACGAAACCGGCCTCTGGCTGGCTGGCCGGGTTGGGAAAAACCGCACTCATCATCGGCGGGTTGCTGGGCGTCGGCTGGTACGGGCATGAATCGCACTGGTCGCTTCCGTTCATGGCAGCCGCGCATGATGACGCAGACGAACATGCCGCCGAGCACGCGGCTGAGCAGAAATCGATTGATGTGCGGCAAGTCGCCAATGGGGAACTGGAATTCGCCACCGCCGAGGCGATGTCCCTGATCGGTTTGACGACCACATCGGTCCGCCGTCAGCCCATCGCCGAGGAAGTCCCGGCCCACGGCGTGATTTCTTATGACCGCAAGTTGCTGGCCCGATTGTCGCCGCGCGCGCAGGGCATCATCTGGCGGGTAGAAAAGCATTTGGGCGATACGGTGCGTAAAGGGGATGTGCTGGCGATTATCGAGGCGGTGCCCATCGGGGATGCGAAGGCGGAGTTTCTCGGCGCGCTGGCCGTCGCGGAAGTCCGGGTCGAACAGCGTCAGCGGTTGGAAGGACTGCCCGATGTCGTTTCACAGCAATCTCTGAGGGAGGCCTCTTTGTCAGAACGGGAAGCGCTGGTCCGCTTACGGAATGCCGAGCAGACGCTGATCAATCTGGGCTTGCCGATTCGGTATCAAGACTATGCCGAGTTGACCGATACCGAACGATTCCGCCGACTGCAGTTTCTAGGCTTGCCTGAGCCATTGACTGCGACAGTCGATCCGCGGACGACGACGAGCAATCTGTTCCCACTAACGGCTCCGTTCGACGGTCAGGTAATCAGCCGGGATGTGGCGCTCGGGGAAGTTGTGCAGACCGATCAGACGCTGTTTGAGATTGCCGACACCACCCGCATGTGGCTGCAACTGGATGTTGGCAAGGAACACGCGAACGATCTGCAACCCGGACAACATGTGCGGTTCACGGCCGACGGCGTGGACGATGTGATCGAAGCACAGATCGACTGGATCAGCACCGAAGTCAACGAAAACACCCGCACGGTGCAGGTCCGCGCCCAGGTGGAAAACGCACTGCTCGCCGACGCCCCGGCGGGCAACATGCAGCGACGCCTGCGAGCCAACACCTTCGGCACCGCGCGAATTCGGATTCGTGACAACCCGACCGCGATTGTCGTGCCCAAAGACAGCATGCAGCTGGATCGGGACAAGTCCGTGGTCTTCGTTCAGACCGCTGACCGCCGCTTCCGCATGGTGACCGTCCGGCGGGGAATCTGCACCGAGGACGATGTCGAGATCCTCGGCGACATCGAACCTGGCACCACCATCGTGCGGCAGGGCAGTCATGTGTTGAAGTCGCAAGTCCTGCTGGCACGCATGGCGTCCGCGGAACTGTGAGTGCTTTCTTGTGCCACGACTTGTCCGCAAGTCGTGTGCTTGATCGCACGACTTGCGGTCAAGTCGTGGCACGGTTTCGCAGTGATACGAGAGTTCATCCCACCCCAAACCCTCTCTCCCGCAACGGGAACGAGGGGACAAGATGGAAACCATGCTCGCCAAGATCATCGCCTGGTCGCTGAATCATCGCTGGATGGTCCTTTCGATTTCACTCGTCGTCTGCATCGCCGGCGGTTGGGCGCTGACGCAGCTCAATGTCGATGCCTTTCCCGACACCACGCCGGTGCAGGTGCAGATTAACACCGTCGCGCCGGCATTGGTTCCCGAGGAAATCGAACGGCAGATTTCGTTCCCGGTCGAACTCGCGATGGGAGGCATGCCGGGGATCGACTCGCTCCGCTCGATCTCGCAGTTCGGTCTGTCGCAAGTCGTCGTCACGTTCCGCGATGGCACGGATATCTATTTCGCGCGCCAATTGATCAATGAACGGCTCTCCACGGTTGAACTGCCCGCCGGTATCGACCGGCCGGAAATGGGGCCGGTCTCCACGGGGCTTGGCGAAGTGTTTCATTACCTGGTTGTTCCCGAAACGGACGACCTGACTGAAGCTCGCACCTTGCAGGACTGGACGATCAAGCCGGCGCTGCGGCCCGTTCCGGGCACGGCGGAAGTGAACTCGTGGGGCGGCCTCAAAAAACAGTTCCAGGTTCGCGTGCGGCCGTATGATCTGATCAAGTACGACCTCACGTTTCAACATGTGATCGCCGCGATCCCAGCGAATAACCTCAACGTCGGCGGCGGAAATATGCCACAGGGGGGCGATACGGTCCTCGTGCATGGCGTGGGACGGACTATTGACACCGATCAGATCAAGGACATTGTTCTTGCATCCAAAGACGGTGTGCCGATTCGCGTGCGGGATGTCGCCGACGTGATCATCGCCCATGAAATTCGTCGCGGCCTCGTCACGGCGAACGGGCAGGGTGAAGCCGTGCTGGGGTTGGGATTCATGCTGATGGGCGAGAACAGCTATGCCGTGACAACGCGGTTGCGGGAAAAATTCGACGGGCTGCAAGAGACGCTGCCCCCCGGTTATCGCCTGGAAACTGTGTACGACAGGACGAAACTCGTCGACCGCGTGATTGCGACGGTGAAAACCAATCTCTGCGAAGGAGCGTATCTCGTCGTCGTGATTTTGTATCTGCTGCTGGGCAAGTTGCGGGCCGGTTTGATCGCCGCGATGGCGATTCCGCTCGCCATGATGTTCGGCTTCTGCGGCATGTGGTCGATGGGCATCGCCGCGTCGCTGCTCAGCCTGGGGGCCATAGACTTCGGCATCGTCGTCGATAGTTCGGTCGTAGTGATCGAGAGCATCATCCGCAAGCTGGCACATGCCGGTCCGGTGACAGGCCGGGCGCGTTTGGAACTGATCCGCCAGGCCGCGGTGGAAGTCCGTACGCCCACTGTGTTTGGGCAACTGATCATTCTCATTGTGTATCTGCCGATTCTGACGCTGGAAGGTGTGGAAGGAAAAATGTTCCGGCCGATGGCGCTGACAGTGATGTTCATTTTGCTCGGTTCGCTGATTCTGTCGCTGACACTCACGCCGGTCCTTTCGAGTTGGTTCCTGCCGACGAAACTCGAAGAGAAAGAAGTCTGGCTGGTGCGTCTGGTGCAGGCCATTTACCGACCGCTGCTCGGCTTGGGGTTGCGATTCCGGCCGGTGGTGCTGGGCTTGGCGATGCTCGCATTGGCCGTCAGTGGCGGGCTGGCGTGGAACTTCGGATCGGAGTTTGTGCCGAAGCTGTCGGAAGGGGATGTCGTGATTGGCATCTTGCGCGCGCCGGGAACATCGCTGGAAACCTCGGCTCAGATCAATACGATGATGGAACGCCTGCTGCTCGATGAGTTCCCGGACGAAGTCGCCGCGGTCTGGAGCCGCAGTGGTTCGCCCGAAGTCGCCACCGATGCCGGGGCGCTCGAAGCGACTGACATGTTCATCTCTTTGAAAGACCGCCACAAATGGGCGAAGGCGAAAACGCAGGTCGAGCTCGTCAGCCAGATGGAACAGCGGATCAGCATCATTCCCGGTCAGGTTGTGTGGTTCACGCAGCCGATTGAACAGCGCATCAACGAAATGATTTCCGGCGTGCGGGCCGATGTCGCGTTGAAACTCTTCGGCAACGACTTTGAAACGCTGGTCCCCAAGGCCCGCGAACTGCAACAGGTGCTCGCTGGAATCAACGGCGTCGCGGACCTCAACGTCGAGCAAGTCACCGGCCAGCCGATTCTTCGCATCAAAGTCCGGCAGGATGATTTGGCTCGTTACGGCGTGCCGGCGGAAGCCGTGCTGTCGCTGATCGAATCCATCGGCAGCAAATCGCTGGGCGAAGTGGTGGAAGGCCAGTTGAGATTTCCCCTGGTGATTCGCCTGCCCGATGATCTGCGGACGGGAGCCGACGCGATAGAACAGATTCTGCTGCCCACACCGCGCGGCGAGCGAATTCCGTTATCGCGGCTGGCGGATATCGAATTGATCAGCGGCCCGAAACTCATCAGCCGTGAGTGGGGCCAACGCCGTGTCACGATTCAATGCAACGTCCGCGGCCGCGATGTCGGTTCGTTCGTCGCGGAAGCGCAGCAGCGATTGGCGAAAGATGTGCAACTGCCGGCGGGTCAGTTCCGTATCGAATGGGGCGGCCAGTTCGAGAACATGCAACGGGCGCAGCAGCGGCTGACGATCGTGGTGCCTGCGGCGTTGTGCCTGATTATCGCGCTGCTTTACGCCACCTACCGCCGGGTGATCGACACGATGTTCGTGTTTGCCAGCGTGCCGTTCGCGTGCGTGGGGGGAATTCTGGCATTGGCGCTGCGGGAGATGCCGCTGTCGATTTCGGCAGCCGTCGGTTTCATCACGCTGTCTGGCGTGTCGGTATTGAACAGCATGATTCTGGTCTCGGCGTTGCGTCCGCGGTTGAACGCGGGCGAATACCCGCTGGATGTTCTGCCGGAGGTCGCCGGGGAATGTTTGCGAACCGTGATTATGACGGCCCTCGTCGCCAGCGTGGGCTTCATCCCCATGGCAATCAGCCAGGGAACGGGAGCCGAGGTGCAACGGCCGCTGGCGACCGTGGTGATCGGCGGCGTGGTCAGCAGCACGGCGATGACGCTGCTCATTCTGCCGGTGATGTACTCTTACTTGTGTCGGGCACACATCATCCCGCGCCCCGAGCAACTGGCGATTGGCGTCGGCTGATGGATGGCAGATGACACTCCGTCCGTGCTATGTGTACGATCCAGGAATTCAGGAAGTCGATTTGGCCACAAAAAACACAAAAATCCACAAAAGGAAAGGCTTTGCAGATCAACTCTGATTGGCAATCAAATCCTCTTGTTGATTTTTGTGTCTTTTTGTGCTTTTTGTGGCAAAACGCTTCTGTTTTCAGTCTTGGCTGATGTTCCGTATGGATACGGTGCGGCGCTGCTGAAGGAACGCGTGTCAGCGGAAGAAGGATTTGTATCCCCCGCCGGGCAATGCGCGCCGCAGGAATTCCAGCGGCAATCCGACAACATTGGTGAGGCTGCCTTCAACGCGCCGCACAAAGACGCTGGCGAGACCTTGCAGGGCATAGCCCCCGGCTTTCCCCACGGATTCCTCCGTTCCAAGGTACCAGTCGAGATCAGCCGGAGTGATGTCGCGGAACACAACGGTTGTCGTGACGATGGTTTCAATCGACACGCCGGCCGCGTCCCATAGACACAGCCCCGTCCACGCCTGATGGGCCTGCCCGGAATAATAGCGCACGAACCATTCACCGACTGTCGCCTGCCAATCATGCTCCGGCGGCTGGCCTAACACCGCCAGCGTGCCGTTCGGATTCGTGACAACGATGATCGTATCGGCGACCAGCGCGATGCCGTTCGCCTTTTCCTCCGGTGAGAGCTGCTCATCCACATCGCGCTGCTTGGCCTGAATGATCTCACGGAGCCGACCCATGATTTCGCCGTGTTGCGTCAGTTTGTCGAACCCGGCTTCAATCGCTGACCGTGGCGGTTTAATGACGATCTGACCGGCGGGGACCAGCAGTTTCAGCAGTTCCTGACGACGAGGCGAGCGGGAACCGAGAATCACAGGTCGCATCGGCATGAAGATGTCCGTTGGATTTGAAAGCCGCACCGGGTGTGAGCCATATGCTTCAGTCGAGGAAAAAAACCGGATCGTCATGCGTGATGTCCCGTCCGTTATATCAATTACGATGTCGATGTTGTGGGGTGTGGGAAAAAGTTCCGCCGCAGTGTGAGTCGGCCGACGCGAAGAATCGTCCCGCATAAGGGTAAACCCCCGTTTGGCCGGTTTGTACAAGTTTTGGTTGCGTGCGCTGGAACCGGGCCGCTAGGATGGAACGAAGATGCCTTGTGGCAATTTCCGTTCCTTCTTAAGTTCTTCGTTGCTCCAACATTTGAGCAGGAATCCAGCATGCTTCTTCGCGCTCGTCATCACAGGTTTTTGGTGTTCGGTCTGATGACCGCCTTATTATTGGTCGCCACGACCACTTGGGCGAAGTTTGATCTGCTGGCCCACTCGATCCAACGGATCGACGGTGTCAGCCTTGCCGGGAATCCCTCGACCACGCTGGGCCGAAAAAGCGTCGGGAAAATTTACAAGGATCTCAATACGGGCGTGGTGCTTCAGATCAGCCAGGCACGCGTCGAGAATCTGTTTAAATTCAGCAAGGCGTTTCGCAACCGCGGCTTGACGATGTTCGATCCTCAGACCTATGAGACGCTGACTTCGACCAGCGATTACACCCTGGTCTCGGTCCGCACGAATCTGTTTCAGGGCACCCAGAACGATACCGGTTGGGGTGCGGTGGAAGTGAAGGTCTACGACCCGCAATTCGCCCCCGTGCCATAGCGTCTGCTCGCCCGAATCGCGGACTCCGCGCGGATTCGGTTTGACGGATGGCTCCTGTTGACGTAAGATGCCTGCTCACTCCAAGAGGTTTTGTTGATGTCCGTGATCTCCAAGGTTTTGACTCTGCACACCCCCGCTGACCACAGCGGTCCGGGGATCGGCATTGTCATTTCGATTATTCAGCGGAGCATTTAGCGACCTCGGGGATTCGATTCGATTCACTCCACCCTCAGGTCACCCCTGAGGGTTTTTTTGTTTGAAGTCCCCGGGATTGCAACCCCCGGACTTCCTGGAACCACCGCATGCGACACATCGACATCTACGACACCACGCTCCGCGACGGCAGCCAGGGGGAAGGAGTCAACTTCTCTCTCCAGGATAAGCTCTTGATCACGCAGAAACTGGACGCTGTGGGAATCGATTACATCGAAGGGGGATATCCGCTCTCGAACCCGAAGGATGCCGAGTTCTTTCAGCGCATCCGCGAAATTCCGCTGCATCACGCGAAGGTTGCCGCCTTCGGCATGACGCGCCGCCGCGATTGTGCCGCCGAAGACGATGTCGGCATGATCGCGCTGCGCGATGCCGGCACACCGGTCTGCACCATCGTGGGGAAAACTTCTCAGTTGCATGTCACCGAAGTGTTGCGGATCGATGAAGCGGAGAATCTCGCGATGATCCGCGATTCCGTCAGTTTCCTCGCCGCCGAGGGCCGCACCGTCTTTTACGATGCCGAGCACTTTTTCGACGGGTTTCGTGCGAATCCCGAGTTCGCCTTGAAAACGGTGAAGGCCGCCGAGGAAGCCGGCGCGAAGGTCATTGTGCTGTGTGATACCAATGGCGGCCGCATGCCGGAAGACATCGCCGTCGCGGTCGAAGCCGTGCGGAAGGAACTGCGAATCCCTGTCGGCATTCACGTTCACAACGACTGCGAACTGGCCGTGGCGAACTCGCTGACCGCCGTGGATCACGGAGCCGTGCAAGTGCAGGGGACGATCAACGGCATCGGCGAACGCTGTGGCAATGTCGACCTGATCAGCGTGATGGCGAACCTCGCGCTCAAAAAGGGTTATGAGGTGCTGCACAACACGGGGTTGAAACATCTGACCGAGTTGTCGCGATATGTCTATGAAATCGCCAACATGAACTTCCGGTCGAGCCAGCCGTTCGTCGGCACCAGCGCGTTCGCCCACAAAGGGGGCATGCACGTTCACGCAGTCAGTCGATTGGCTTCCAGTTACGAACATTTGCCGCCCGAGAGTGTCGGCAACGAACGGCGATTTCTGGTCAGCGAACTCTCCGGCCGCTCGAACATCATCGCCAAAACCGACAAATATCGCCTGAGTCACGATCAGGCGTTAATGACAAAGATTTTGAATCGCGTGCAAGACTTGGAGAACGAAGGCTACCAGTTCGAGGCGGCGGAAGCATCGTTCGATCTGCTGGTCCGCAAGGAAGCCGGCCTGTATCAGCCGGCATTCGAGTTGCTGAAATACCGCATCAACGTCGAAACGGAAGAGCAGCACGATCCCGAGACCGAAGCCACGGTAAAATTGATTGTCGCCGACCACCTGGAACACGTCGTGGCGGAAGGTGACGGCCCGGTGAACGCGTTGGACAAAGCCTTGCGCACGGCCCTTGGCAAAGCGTATCCGAACCTGCGCGAGATGCAACTTGTCGATTACAAGGTGCGCGTCATCAACTCGACCGAAGGGACGGCGGCGAAAGTCCGCGTGGTCATCGAAAGCCGGGACGAACTGGATGTCTGGAGCACCGTAGGCGTCAGTGAAAACATCATCGAAGCCAGTTGGCTCGCCCTTGTCGACAGCGTGGAATACAAGCTGTATAAGGACAGGGAGAAATCGGACAAGGAGAAAACGTGATGAGCGCCGTACTGACGACGAACACCAAACCGATCCAGGTCACGCCTGTTGAATTCCACGATATGCCCGCCGACCGCCGCGTGCGGTTCACCGTCGAGCAGTATGAGCAACTGATGCGCACCGGGTTTCTGATCGAGGGATCGCCGATTGAGTTGCTGAACGGGCAGTTGTATTGGAAAGATCGGAGAGATAGCGGGGGGCGGACATGATCGTTGGTCGGCGACACCGAATGGTAGTCACGCTTCTGAACGACTGGCTGCATAAAATCTGCCGAGGTCACGCTTGTTTCCCAATGTCGCAGCAACCAATCTCCCTCTCTGAAACAAATGAGCCGGAGCCCGACGCTGCTATTGTTATCGGAGACGTTCGAGATCAACGTCGCCGCCATCCTGAACCGCATGAAGTCTTGCTGGTTGTTGAAGTCTCAGATTCTTCACGCGAATTGGATTACGGAGAAAAACTCCGACTTTATTCAGCATGTGGTGTTGAGCGATATTGGGTAATCGATCTCGTTGACGACATGATCAGGTGTTATGGAAACCCCAGCGTGCTTTCTGGATATTGAGATAATATTTGGCTTCACAAAGGCGAGTCGGTTTCATTAACGCTCGCCGACGGCACGATGGTCACGACGCCGCTTGACGCGTTGTTGCCGTGAGATTCATTCCCAGGAAAAGATGTATGATCCGCATTCAAACCATTGCCGACTTTGACACGAACGGGCGGTTCACGGTCACGGGGCAAACGACCGAAGCGGTTCCTCCAGGACCGCATCCGGTGGTCGTCGAATTTCCAGAGTCAACGGCAGCCCCCGTCACAAGTGAAGTAGAATCCGCCGCGGAGCCTACGCTTGTACAAGTGGGAAATCTCTTGCTCATCTCCGGAAAAATACTGGAAGATCCGGAAGCCGTTCGACGGCGGTTGGATGAAGAACGCGCACACCAACTGCTTTACGGGCACTTTGAATGAAAGTCTTGTTCGACACCTCCGTGCTGATTGCATCGGTCTTGATCAGCCATCCCGATCATCGCCTGAGCAAGCCTTGGCTGGAAGCGGCGAAAGCGGGCCGCATCGAATGTTTTGTCTCGTGCCATAGCTTGGCAGAGTTCTATCGAGTGATGACCGCCCTGCCGATCACTCCTGTGACAAGTTGCCTGGACGTAATGAATGTGTTGCAAACAGACGTGTTGGTTCACTCTCAAATTGTCGATCTGACGTTTGCTGACTATCAAATCGTCTTGCACAGCCTCGCACAACAAAATCTCCGCAGCGGCATCGTGTTCGATGCGATCATTGTTCAGGCCGCTCTGAAAGCCGGTGTCGATAAACTGCTCACCCTCAATTCCAAGCACTTCACCGGCTTGTGGCCCAATCACACCGACCAAGTCATCAATCCGACCAATACCCAAGTTCCCTGAAACATGCCCATCGACCTCCCGAAGCAATACGATCCCCAAGCGGCCCAGGCCAAGTGGTTTTCCTTCTGGGAATCACAAGGCTATTTCAACGCCAATCCCGATCCGGCGAAAAAACCGCACGTCATCATGATTCCGCTGCCCAATGTCACGGGGGCACTCCATATGGGGCATGCCCTCAACGGGACGTTGCAGGATCTCCTCACGCGATGGAAGCGGATGCAGGGGTTCGAGGCCCTCTGGATGCCTGGGACCGATCACGCCGGCATCGCCACGCAAGCCGTCGTCGAACGTCGGATGCTCGAAGAGGAAGGCAAGACCCGCCACGACGTGGGCCGCGAAGAACTTGTCAAACGCATCTGGCAATGGAAGGAAGTTTACGAAGCCCGCATCCTCGGCCAGCTCAAACAACTCGGGGCGAGCTGCGATTGGCGGCGGGTGCGGTTCACGCTCGATGAAGTCTGCTCGAAAGCAGTTCGGCGGACGTTCTTCAAGATGTTCAAGGATGGTCTCATCTATCGCGGCCAACGGCTCGTCAACTGGGATTGTTTTCTCCAGACCGCCGTCGCCGATGATGAAGTCATCACCGAAGAAATCGCCGGCAAGTTCTGGACTTTCAACTATCCGGTCGTGGATGATTCAGGAAATCTCACCGGCGAACGCATCTCGTTTTCCACCACGCGGCCCGAAACCATGCTCGGCGACACGGCCGTCTGCGTCCATCCGACCGATGAACGCTACACGCACTTCGTCGGCAAGAATGTGCAGATCCCGCTGAACGGCCGGTTGATCCCGATCATCGCCGACGCGCTCCTCGCCGACAAAGACCTCGGCACCGGCTGCGTCAAGGTGACCCCAGCTCACGACCCCAACGACTACGCTTGCGGCGTTCGCAACAAGCTGCCGCTGATCAACATCCTGCACCCCGACGGCACGCTCAACGAAAACGCTGGCGAGTGGCAAGGCCAGGACCGGACCAAAGCCCGTGACAGCATCGTCGCGAAGATGGAAGCCCTCGGCCACTTCGAGAAAGTGGACGACCGCCAGATCCCGATGAAGTTCAGCGACCGCAGCAAAACACCAATCGAACCGTACCTGTCGGACCAGTGGTTCGTGAAGATGACGGACCACGCCGACGGCCAACCGGGCCTCGCCCAAACCGCCATGGACGCCGTGACTGATGGCCGCGTGAAGTTTTTCCCGGAACGGTATCAATCGAGCTATCTCGACTGGCTCGGCGAAAAACGAGATTGGTGCATCTCACGGCAACTGTGGTGGGGGCATCGGATACCAGTGTGGTCGAGAGAAGAATTCCACACCGATGACGGATTCGAGCCTGCTGGAGATGACACAGCAAAAGATCCCGCCACGCGAATGTGGATCGATGATCTTGAGCTTCCGGTTAATCGCCGTCTTCTAGGTGACAGGCAATTCAGTTTTGTGTGTGTGCCTGATGGTCGTCCAGAGATTGAGAGCAAACTTGAAGAGCTCGGCTTCGCTCAAGACCCCGACGTTCTCGACACCTGGTTCTCATCCGCCTTGTGGCCGCATGCGACGCTCGGGTGGCCGGACGCGGAACACGATCCGCCAATGGTAGATGTTCCGAGCGCCGCAGAAGCCCAGGGGTTGCAACCCCTGGGCTTCCCCTCGACGCACAACGAAGTTCTCGATTACTTCTACCCCGGTGCGGTCCTCGTCACGTCGCGGGACATCATCACGCTCTGGGTCGCGCGGATGGTGCTCACTGGCCTCTACAACATGGGCGACATTCCGTTCCGGCATGTGCATGTTCATCCGAAAATTCTCGATGGCTTCGGGCAGGGGATGTCGAAGTCCAAAGGCAACGGCGTCGATCCGCTCGAACTCATCGAACGCTACGGCTGCGACGGCATGCGGTTCACCATCGCCTCGTTCGCCGGCGAAAC
>Ga0105047_10006162_pt1 | contig 20399 bp, 27 predicted proteins | sample MAT04_FD_78384 | JGI IMG/M metagenome (GOLD analysis project Ga0105047, IMG submission 78384) | Freshwater microbial communities from Lake Fryxell liftoff mats and glacier meltwater in Antarctica - MAT-04 (megahit assembly) | ecosystem: Environmental > Aquatic > Freshwater > Ice > Liftoff...
CCGGGGCCAATGAGCGCGGTCCAGGGGCGGCGGGAGAGGTCAGGCGGTGGGGGAAGCTCTTCGTGATCCCAAGCGGGAAATTGCGACATGAGTCGCAATCATATCAAGCGAGCCCTATCCAGCGGGACTAGTCACCGGCAGAGGAAGCGGCGGTTTTCGCGGGCGCGCGGCGGGCTTGGCCGATCGCCGCGGCCACCGTGTGGGCCGTGGTGTCGAGCGTTTGCTGAAAAGCCGCATCGTCGAAGTGGTCGAGGAAGATGCGCTTATCAAGGTCCATGCGCAGGCCCTTCTTCTGAAGTTTGCCGGAGCGCTTGTAATTGACGATGGCAAAAGGCAGCGGCGGTTCGTCGAAGATCGTCGCCGCGACGAAGGTAATCTTGCCGTCTATCAAATCGGGCAGTGGGACTTCTCGCGCCGTGTAATTGAGTTTGATCGGCGGTGTTTTTGCTTTGGCGGTAGCCATCTTAAAAGACCTCCCAACGTTGCAGCACTTGCGGCTTCGGAATGCCCTTTACGGCGAGTACTTCGGCATCGCGCAGTGCCCGCACCAAAGCTTCGAGCTCCGCATGCAATTGCGGTGCCCTCGGGGTGGGACGATCCCCGGGAGGAAACCGCGTTTCCCGCCTCAGTTCTGCTGCATGCCGGTCAGGATCCACCACTCCCAGCAAAAACGAGGACTCACCGTCATGGTGATAACTCTTCCACTCGTATGGCGATTGCAAATGGAGGGCAATCTCCGTCACCGGATCCAGCAGCTTCGTCTCATGGCCGTCCTGCGCTTCAATCTCAATCTGATACACGTAGGCGGGCTGCGCGGCCGTCGGCAACTCATCACCCGAAAGAGCATAACCGCAAGCGATTCCGTAGGATCGGGTGAGGGAAACGAAGGGGCTGATCGTCGTGCCTCGCGCGATGTGTTGCACCAATCGGCTCACTTCCGAACTCCTGCCCGTTCCAGGGTAGTGCGCCTTGAATCCAGATCGGCGTGCGTCGTGCTGATGCCAATAGGTTCCAATGCCTGCCCCTCTATAGAATATCGGCATATGCTCTCTTTTCTTTACCCCTTTCTTCCCTTACGCCCGACGAGAGCCTGTGATGATCGTCGCATCACGAAGCTTGCGTAACTCGCGTTTGGCAACTTGGGCCCAGGAGGAACCAGGATCGAGTTTGAGGTAGGTTTTCCAATGCCGCAGGGCGCGCAGGCGGTCGCCGGAGCCTTGGTAGAGGAGAGCGATATTGTAGTGGGCATCCGCGTACCCGGCATTCAATTCCAGTGCCCGCAGGTAGTGGTTCAGCGCCCCGGCGCGGTCGCCGCGTTCGTCGAAGAGGTTGGCCAGGTTGAAGTGCGCCAGCGGATAGTTGGGGTCGGCTTCTACCGCCCGCGCATAGTAGCTTTCGGCGTCCCGATGGCATCGCGCATTGAAGTAGAGCGTGCCGATGTTCACCAGCGCCGGCGCTAGCTTCGGGTTCGCCCGCAACGCCGCCTCATACATCGCCATCACCTCGCGCGCCGGCGTGTGAGCCTGCTCCGCTTCGAGCGCGACATGAAACAGCCGTTCGGCTTCGGCATGCAGGCGCCGCCGCTCGCTCTCCTCGGCCGCCGCCAGGTGCGTCGCGGGCCACGTTGTCACCGAGCGTGTTTCGAAGTCGAAGAGAAACTGCCCCGTCCGCGGATCCAGCCGGTATCCCGCGCCCTGCACGCCCAAGCGCTTGCCATCGAGGAATAGCTTTAGTTCGGTAAGCGGATTCTTGACGTCCCGCATTCGCTCCCGGATTGACTTGAAGGCCCGCTGCAGTTGATCGGCCCGGACACCCTGCTCGGCCAGCTTTCGTAAGGACCGCAGCGCCAGCAAATCCTGATAGCGGTAGCTCTCCAGCGCGGGCATCAACTTCAACCGTTCCCACGTCCGCAGGCGACGCTCATCGAGGTCGAGCAGACGAATTACCTGCGCTCGATTGTAGGTCCGTTGCACCGTCGTTTGTACCGCTTCGAGTGTAACACCGGTAGGGCCGGAAACCAGTTCCATCATTACCGAGATTGCATCCCCGAGAACCACCAGTACCAACGCAGAAAAGATACTCCGGTCAGGATCAAACAAACTGACCCCAGTACCTGCCATACGCGTTCCTTCAGGTTCATGAAGAGCGACGGGAAGCCGGCGACATAAGTCACGATCAGACCGGTAATCAATCCGCCGATGTGCGCCGCATTGTCCATGTTGAACGGCAGCAGCCCGATCAACAAGCCATACATCGCCCAGCGGATCGCCTGCTGCTTGATCTCCTCGCCCATCGCCGAACGGTCAATCAACCCCAGCGCAATCATAGACCCGATTAACCCGAAGATGCCCGCCGAAGAGCCTACCGAAGGCGTGTAGTAGGACATATAACTACTGAGTAAGAATCCGCCCACCGTCGAGGCAAAATAGATGGCGAGAAAGCGCCACAGGCCGAACGTTCGTTCGACGAAGGCCCCCAGATCGAGCATCGCCCACGAATTCATCAACAAGTGCAGCAAGCCGCCGTGCAGAAACCCGGCCGTCACCAGGCGGAACCAGTCGCCGTGCTCGACCACGAGGTCGCCCCGTTTGGCGCCGAACAGCAACAGTACCCGCGTGTTGATATCGCCCAACGCGGTGCCTTCAGGATTCATCAGCATACACGCCAAATACAACGCGACGTTTATGGTCAGGATCAGGAACGTGGCATAACGGTCCTGCGGGATAAAGCCCCCCAGCAACTCTGCCGCCTCCGTCCCACGCCGCGGCGCCAGCGGAGGGCGCGCTGCTTTGATCTCGAATTCGCAATACGGACAGACGCGATCCGCCGTCGATAGTAAGGCCCGGCAATTCGGGCACACGGGACGATTCTCCACCCTTCTATTCTATTGCTAGACTTAGGGCTCCTGCTAATTTCAGCAGCTAATTACGGCAAAGACGAACGAATGGCGAAGACGGAAGCGGAACTCCGCGAAGAGATAGTAGAAATTGGCCGCCTTTGCTGGACCAAGGGCTGGGTCGCCTCAAACGACGGCAACCTGAGCGTCCGGCTCGACCCCCAGCGCATTCTCTGCACCCCCACCTCCATCAGCAAGGGCCGCATGCGGCCGGACGATTTGATCATCGTCGACCCGGAAGGCAAGAAGACAGCCGGCGCTCGGGAGCGGACCAGCGAGATCAACATGCATCTCGCCATTTACCGGCTGCGGCCCGACATTCAGGGCGTCGTCCACTGCCACCCGCCCATGGGGACGGGCTTTGCCGCCGCTGGCCGGTCGCTCGATCAGGCGATTTTGCCCGAAGTGATCGTGGCACTCGGCTGCGTGCCGCTGGCCGCCTACGGTCTACCGGGCACGGACGAGTTGCTCAAACCCATGCTCCCGCTGATCCCGCATTACGATGCCATTCTGTTGGGCAATCATGGTGTTACCTGTTACGGCACTGACATCTGGAAGGCTTACTACCTGATGGAGACCGTGGAGCATTCGGCGCGGATTACCCTGGTGGCGGAACTGCTGGGAGGCCCGAAGCTGCTGCCGCGTGAAGAAGTAGACAAGCTTTTTGACGCCCGGGCGCGTTACGGCATCGCCTCTCGCAACAGCGCCGGGCCCGGCTGCCCGGTAGTGGCCGAGGAAGCCCCGGCGCCGGGCGAACGCTTCTATGTGACCCGCGAAGAGCTGATTGCCCTGGTGGACGAGGCGCTTAAGGCGCGAATGGGTTAGCATAGGAAAGCTGGAGAACAAACAAAGCAATGGGTGAAGCACTCGGGATGGTGGAAACCCGCGGTTTGGTGGCCATGATTGAAGCTGCCGACGCGATGGTGAAGGCGGCCAAAGTGAACTTGGTCGGCTGGGAAAAGATTGGTTCGGGCTACGTGACGGCCATGGTGCGGGGCGATGTCGCCGCCGTGCGCGCGGCGACCGATGCCGGCGCTGCAGCGGCCCGGCGAGTGGGCGAGTTGATCGCCGTGCATGTGATTCCCCGCCCACATCCGAGCCTCGAAGATGTCTTGCCGATTGGCAAGGCCAGCACTAAGTAACCATGATTCTGGCCCGGGTTGTCGGTACGATCGTCGCTACGCGTAAAGATCCGCGCCTCGAAGGGCAGAAGCTCCTGATCGTGAAGCCCGTGTCACCCGAAGGCCACGATGAAGCCGGCTACGTGATCGCAGTCGACACCGTGGGAGCCGGCAATCGCGAGAAGGTCCTCTTGGTCGGCGGTAGTTCGGCCCGCTTGGCCGAAGGCTGCAAGGACAAGCCGGTGGACCAAGCTATCATTGCCATCGTCGATACCGTCGACCTGGATCGCTAGATGCAACTCGGGCGCGTCATCGGCCGCATCTGGGCTACCGTCAAGGACCCCGGCCTGCACGCGCAGCGCATGCTTTTGGTACAGCCCTTGACGCCGGAACTTGCGCCCACCGCCAAGCCCCTCGTGTGCCTGGATGCCACTAACTCGGCCGGCGCTGGCGAACTGATCTATTGGTGCGGCAGCAAAGAGTCGAGCTTCCCCTTTTTGCCCGTAGAAGTGCCGACCAATGCCACCATCGTCGGCATCGTCGATGAGTTGTGCGTCGAAAGGAACCCATGCTGATCGGCCGGGTGATCGGCGAAGTGGTGGCCACGGAAAAACATGCGAGCCATGCGGGCCGCCCGGCACTGCTGGTGCAGCCGCTGGACCTGGACGGGTCGAACCGCGGCAACGCGGTGATTGCCTTAGATGCGATTGGCGTCGGCATTGGCGAATGCGTTCTGCTGATTACGGAAGGCTACAGCGCAATGACCAGCGTGGGCCGCCCCAACTCACCGATCGACGCGGCTGTGATCGGCGTGATCGACGCGGTTGACATCGTTGGAGCGCCGACCTTTGCGTTTCCTCTCCGTCCGGCCAAACACGAGTAAGCCCCCCAGGCCCAGGCCGGTGAGCACCTTCAACACCTCGAAGGTGGAATAAACGCCTTGTATCGCATCCAGTTGCCGTCGTTGAGAGGGAAATTTCGTGGAGTCAGAAAACTCCACTGCCCGGCCCAAACCCACGATGCTCGGCATGACAGCGAATTGGCTCGCCACTACCAACAGCACCATAAAGAAAGAGACGCCGAGGGTCTTTTTGCTCACCGTGGTGCCGAACAACAACAGGCAAAACAGCAACAGCCCAATGGCCAGTTGCGCCAAACCCCAGTACTCGAAAAGCGCGCGATTGATCTCCCCTACTTGGTGTCGTAAGAGATAACGCGCATCTACCGATCCGAGCGTCTCCATGGCCTTGGCGGCCCCGGGCAGCACCGGGGTTAAGAGCAGGCGGTCGGCAACTTTGAAGTTACCGAATACTACCGCGGCTAAAAATAAACTGCCATTGAGCCAAGCCCCGAGCAAAATGCAGGCTAGTCGCTGATTATTCATCAAGAATTCTATTTTAGTATGCTGGGGCTAATGGACCACAGAAAATTTAGCCGCCGCTCCGCATTGTTCGCCGCCGCTCCGGCGACGATGGCTGCACCGGCGGCATTAATTTTACCTAAGAAAGTCCGCGTGGTCATCATCGGCAAGGAAGGCCACACCGCCGAAGTTACGGCCCCGGCCAAGTTATTGCCTGACGTCGAAATCGTCGCCCAAGTGGATAGCCAAGCCGATTACCGTACCGTGCTGGACCGGGAGAAGCCCGATCTAGTAGGCGTCTGTAACGACAATGGCGCCCGGGCCGCGGCGATCATTGCTTGCGCCGAGCGCGGCCTGCATTTTATCGCCGAGAAGCCTTTTGCCATCCACCTGAAAGATCTGGCCAAATGCCGCCAAGCGGTGGAGAAAAGCGGCGTTCGCTATACGATGATGCTGCCATTGCGATTTGCGCCCCACTTTTTGGCGCTCAGGCAGATTGTGACTTCGGGCCAAATTGGCGACGTGGCGCAGATTGGCGGGCAGAAGTCTTATAAGCCGGCCCCGGGGGTCGCTTGGCGTAGCAAGGGCGCGACTTATGGGGGCACGATTCCCTGGGTGGGGATCCATATGGCGGACTTAATGCGCTGGACCAGCGGTCGCGAGTTTGTCGCCAGCGCCGCCTTTCAGGCCCGCATCGGCTGGCCTGAGTTGGGCGACCGCGAGAATGCGGCCGCGGCGTTGTTTCAACTCGACAATGGCGGCGTGGCCACGCTGCGGATGGACTATCTGCGCCCGGACGCCGCTACGAGTCACCAAGACGACCGGCTGCGACTAGCCGGCACCAAGGGCGTCGCTGAATACCAAGCTTCGACGGGCGTCACATTGATGACTTACGATGCGCCGCCGCGCGTGGTGTCGCCGCTACCCGCCGCGCAGTCGTTATTTGTCGAGTTTTTGCGGGCCATTTACTTACAGGGCCCGGAGCCGATTGCTTTGGCGGATATTTGGCGCATCAACGAGATTTGCCTGAAGACGCGGGATGCGGCGAATTCGAACCGGGTGGTGCGGCTGTAAGAGGCGGAGCCCAAAGACCGCCCCGAGGGAGATTCGATTAATTGCGGCGGACGTTCAAGTTCCGTACGATGCCGTTGCTTAGATTCACTTGGCAGTCGTAGCTATAGGTGTCCCCGCGGGCACCGGCGCGGGCAGTGCCGGTGATCCGGTCCCGGCGTCCGGCATTGTTGCCGGCATTGACGTTGTCGAAATTGAGATTGGTGACGCCGTAGTCGCGGTTTACCTGACTGCGCACGCCGTCCATGCAGGAGTTCAGCGCGCGGTCGTAGCCGGAATCGTTATTGCCGTTTTGGGAGAAGAAACCGCCGCGATCGTTATTGCGGCCGCCGCGGCCGTCGCCGTTGTCGCCTTGCCAACTCACCTCGAAGGTGTAGCCCTCGTCACCGCCTTTGGCGTCACGGATGAAGATGACCGCTTCGCCGCGCGGGTCCTGCCGCGGATCCGATTGTAAGCGGACTTCGCCGCGCCCGTCCCGCCCCCGGAAACGGAAATCGGAGAGATTCCGGCCATTTTGCAGCATCGAGGAACATTCGCTGCCGTCGTCCCGCGACTGCTGACCTTGCAGGGTGTCGACCCGAATTTGACCGTTGCCGATCCGTACGTTCACCGTGTCGTCGACCATAATGCGGATAATGCACCGGCCGTTCGCAGAATCGCCGCCCGTAATGCGCGGCTGAATCGTCACCATGTCGCGGACCCGTTGAGCGGGAGCGATACTCGCTCCCAGCATCGTCAAGACTCCGAAGGTTAGTAAGTGTTTCATAAACTCCTCCTATCGCACCGTTAACAAAGATATCTCACGTTCAGTAGGATGGGGCGGAAGCTTGCCCGGTTCCAGCAAAAGCCGCCAAATGCAGCTGTGATTCAGCTTGAGCAGGATCGCGTCGACCGCAACACTGTCCAGGGAGCGAGGTGTTTCCGGGGCTGAGCCATATGGATTGCCTGCTGTGCGACACCGGGCGCGGCTGCTTGGATGACATTACGCTCTAGGTCCGACAGACCACGCGGCGTCAGGCCTGGGGCATGGCCGCGTTCTCGTTTGCGCCTCACGCAACCAGAGTTGAGAACGGTACAATGCGTGCTTGATCTCCTTTTGCGGCACTAGCAAATCATTCGCCGCCTATACGGCTGTTTCTGACCTCAATTTCGACGTCCCCCGCGGTTCGTTTGTGGCCTTGGTCGGCCCCAGTGGTTGTGGCAAATCGACTATCCTGAACCTTGCCGCCGGCCTGATCGCGCCCACGGCCGGCCAGATCCGCATCGCGGACCAGCCCCTCAACGGCTTGAACACCCAAGCCACTTACCTCTTTCAACAAGACGCCCTGCTGCCCTGGAAGACGCTGCTCGAGAATGTCGAGCTCGCGCCGCTTCTCGCTGGCAAAGATGGCCGGGCGGAAGCTTTGCATTGGCTGCAAAGAGTCGGCCTGGGGGACTTCGCGCATTACTATCCCGAGCAAATTTCGGGCGGCATGAAGAAGCGGGCGGCCATGGCCCAAAATTGGATGGCCGGCCGCGACATCCTGCTGATGGATGAGCCCTTCAGCGCGCTCGACATCCACACGCGCCAGCAGATGGAAGACGAACTGCTCGCGCTTTGGACCGAGGAGCGCCGCACGGTCCTCTTCGTCACCCACGACCTTGAGGAGGCCATCGCGCTTTCTGACCTGGTGCTCGTCCTTTCCGCCGGCCCCGGCAGCACCGTGATCGGCCAATATCCTGTGACGCTTGAACGCCCACGCCCCGTGAAGGATCTCCGGTTGGACGCTGAGTTCAACGACCTCTACCGCGCCATCTGGAACGACCTGCGCCCCCAAGTGGCCAAAGGAGCGCAGCATGTCCGTTAGCGAGAATACGCGCCTCGTCTGGCTGCTGCGCGCCCTGGTGGGCGGTGGATTCCTGGGCCTGTGGCAATGGGGCGCGAGCACGCGCTGGCTCGATCCGTTCTTCTTCTCGCGGCCCAGCCACATCGCGGCGCGGATCGGTGAATGGGTGATCTCCGGGTCGCTGTGGCCGCACCTGGGCACGACGCTGCTGGAGGCTCTGCTGGCTTTCGTGATCGGGTCCAGCTTGGGGGTCGTGGTCGGCTTCACGCTCGGCCGCCTGCCCTTGGCCGCCCAAGTGATGGACCCTTACATTAAGATCGCCAATGCCCTGCCGCGCGTCGCGCTGGCCCCGTTGTTCCTGCTCTGGTTCGGGCTCGACATTCGATCGAAAGTCGCGCTGGGCGTGACGCTCGTCTTCTTCCTGGTCTTCTTCAATACCTACCGCGGCATCCTCGAAGTGAACCCGGTACTGGTGAACAACGTGCGCATGCTGGGCGCGAGCGAGAGCCAGTTGATCCGCCATGTGCTGCTGCCCAGCGTGCTGACTTGGATCTTCTCAAGCCTGGAAGCTGCCGTCGGCTTCGCCATTGTCGGCGCGGTGGTGGGAGAATACCTAGGGGCGTCGCGCGGCGTGGGTTATCTGATCGCTCAGGCCGAAGGCGTCTTCGATACCACCGGGGTCTTCGCCGGTATGGCGGTGCTGGCAGGGATTGTGCTGGCGGTTTCTTACGGCGTGGGACGGCTGGAGCGTTACTTATTGCGATGGAAAAAAGCCTAAGATTCGCTCTATTGGCATTGCTGCTTACGGGCTGCGCCGGAGCGCCAGAGAAGGGCAGGACGGTGCGGCTGGCGATTGGTGGCGCTGCCCAGATGGTGTACCTTCCCACCACGCTCGCCGCCCAATTGGGCTTCTATCGGAACGAAGGCTTGGACGTCCAGTTTCAGGACTATCCGGGCGGCGCCAAAGCCCTGCAGTCGCTGTTGGGCGGCAGCGCCGATGTCGTCAGCGGCTTCTACGAACATACGGTGCAGATGGCCGCCGAGGGGCAGCCTTTGCAGGCCTTTATCGTGATGGTGCGGCACCCGGGTTTGGTGCTGGCGGTGAGCCCGGCGGCGCGCCACCGCATCCGGCGCATTGAGGATCTGGCGGGCGCGAAAGTGGGCGTGACGGCACCGGGCTCGGCGACGCACTTCTTCCTGAATTACCTGCTGAGCAAGCACGAAGTGAAGCTTGATTCGGTGAGCGTGATCGGCGTGGGCCACTCGGGCAGCGCCTTGGCGGCCATGGAGAGCGGCAACGTCGACGCCGCGATCATGACCGATCCGGGCGTGTCGCAACTCTTGCGGCGCAATGGTCCCTTGCCCTTGCTTTCCGATACCCGCTCCGCCAATGGCGTGCAGGCCGAGTTCGCCACGGAAGCCGTTCCGGCGTCGGTGTTCTATGCGCGGCGCGAATGGCTGGAGCAGAATCCGGAAACTGCCCGACGCCTCGCCCGCGCCATCCGCCGGACCCTCACCTGGATTGAGGAGCATGACTCCAAAGCCATAGCGGCCAAGATGCCCGCCGAATTCCGGGGCCCGGACCCGGCTCTTTACGAAGCCGCCCTCACCGCGTCGCTGCCCATTTTCGCCAAAGGCGGACCCATGCCGGTCGCCGGAGCCCAAGCCGTGGAGCGCGTTCTGCGTATCTCCCTTCCCAAGCTGCGTGACGCCAAGATCGACCTGTCCACCACCTACACTGACCGTTTCCTCGTCCCCTGATTACTCAAAGCCCACGACGCCCACCTTGCCAGCTTCCACCACCACGGGCCGAGACAACTTCCGCTCGCCGCCTGACTCCACCAACGCCACATACCGGCCCGGTGGCAAGTCGACTAAGCCAAAGAAGCCGCTGCCGTCGGTCACTGTGATGCGTGCCACCTGGCCCTGTTCGTTGTACAAGGCAACCTCCGCGCCATCGAGTGCCCCCGCAAAACCCAACAGATGGCCGCGCGCGGGCGCTACCTTCCAGGCCAATGCCGGAATTATCGCCGGCTCGAAGAATACGCCCTCTGGTTTGGTTACCGCCGCCGCAAACTCTGCCAACCCGCGCGCCGGTGTTGTGTCCACGGCCGCATCCGGCACCGCCAGCGAGAACATCGCCACCCCTAGCAATGGCGGTGCCAGGGCGCTCAGGAGCGGATCGAAGAGGGCCTCGAGCGGGACAAAGTCCGGAGGCGGCTCGAGCGAATTCAAGTACCAGGCATCTCCCCGCCGCCGCACCTGCGCAAAGATTGCATTCGCCCGCGCCGACTTTGCGCCTCGCACCACTGTCACCACATCGGCATGGGAGTTCAGATTGCTGTTGAACGTATCTACCCAGAAGCCCCGGTACTCCGTCCGCGTCGCCGCCGTCAGGCTTAGGGTGAAGAGGATGGCGAGCCAAAAGCGCATTTCTCGGGTATTGCATGGATTGCGCCTAATCGCGCTTCGGCTGCGCTATTTGGCGGGTTCGGAAGACCCGGTAAATGGCCAGAATCACCGTGGCCCCCAACACCGAAAGGATCCAGCCCTCTGAGCGGTCCGGCAACCCGGACGCCACCTTCGTATGTACCCATCCACCCAGCAAGGCCCCGCCAATCCCCAGCAAGATCGTGACGAAGATGCCTCCGGGGTCCTTCCCCGGCATGATCAGCTTTGCCGCTACGCCGACGATGAGTCCGAAGAGGATGGAACCCAGTAAATCAATACCCATGCCCGTGGGTGAGCACGTTCGTTGCCAGTTCCGTCAGGTCGTCGCAAGGCGGGCCAGATCGCGCGCGTCGTGCAAGATTCGCAAGATCTCAACCACCCGTCCATCGAAGCGGTACAGGAGGAAATGGCGGGGATCCTTCACGCGAACTCCAGTTGTCTTCTGGCGGCTCAGCGAAATGTGATAAGTTCGCGAGCCCTTGAGAAAAGCTCTCTGCATTGAGCCGGGCCGCTCGGGTACTTCAGAGATATCCCGCAAAGCCTGCTTCAAAAGGGCGTCATACCGTAGGGCGGCTAACTCGCCAAACTCTTTCGCCGTCCACTCAAGGATATCGATCAGGTCGCGCCGGGCCGAGCGCGCAATCCGAACCTGATGGCTACCCACGCCCGTCAGAGACTTCTCGGCGAAGTTGATCGATAAACTCGTCAATCTCCTCCCCGGAGGTTAAGGTCACATAATCGCCGCGCTCGATCGCATCGATGCCTTCCTGGACGGCACTGCGCATCCACTCCACCTTGGCCTGCTCGCTCTCCTCCATCAGGCTCAACGCCTCCCGCACCGCGTCGCTGGCATCGGTGAAACGGCCGGAAGCGATGCCCTCGTCGATGTAGTGGTCAAGGTGGTCGGGGAGGGTGACGTTGCGGGTCGACATGGTTTATCCAAACAAACCCATCAGCTCCCGGCTCGCGCTCGGGAAGTTCTTGAGTTCCGCGCCAAAGGCCTGGTTGGCCACCGCCAGGTACAGGTCGCCGATGGTGCCCGTGTGCCGCGTATGCCGGCCGGTGGCGAGGCCTCCCGCGTGTCCGGCGACGATCACCGAAAGGCCATTGTTCTTGTGGTCATTCGCTTCGGCGTGTTCATGCACAAAGACAATGCTCGTATGGTCGAGTAAGTTGCCGTCGCCTTCGGGCGTCGCCTTCAACTTACCCACTAAATAGGCAAATTCTTCCACGTGCCAGCGGCAGATATCGCGCATAATCCGCTGCCCATCGGCGCCACCGGGGGCTTTGCCGTCCTCGTGCGTATAATCATGATGCCGCGCGGCCGTAAAACCCAGCCAGGGGAAACGAGTCAACCCTTGGCACTTGGTCAACATATAAGACGCGACCTTCGTCTGCCCGCTCGCCAGCGCATGCACGAGTAAGTCGCTTTGGATTTTGGCGATCCGCGGCCAATCCTTCATATCGCCGTCGAACTGTGGCTCATCCACCTTGCGGTAACTGGGCGGCAAACTGGCAATCGCGCGTTCGACATCGCGCACCGAAGCCAGGTGCTCATCCACGCGCAGACTATCTTCTTTGCCCAATGACTGCTTCAACGTCGCCGCATCGGCCTGCACCGCATCGAGCACGCTGCGCTTGCGGGCCACCCAGCCGGCATCACGCGCGCCAAACAAGCGGTCGAATAACTTATGCGGCAGCATCTCCGGCGGCAAGGCCCGATCGTGCCCGGCCCAACTCATATTGCGCTGAATGCTCTCGCCAAAGCTCTCCTGCGAAACGCCGATTTGCAGCGAGCGGAAACGCGTATCACCGGCGATCTTGCCCGCGATCACCTGATCGGCCGAAGCACCGCCCGCGCCACGGCCGGTGAAGGAAGTGCCGGTCATCAGCGCCGACATCGACCGGTGATGGTCATTGCCAGGACCTGGCAGGCGCGCGGCCGGATTGTCGAGGCCGGTGATAATGTGGATGTCGTCGCGAAAGTTGGCCAGTGGCGCAAGGCATGGCGTCAGCGTAAAGTCGCGGCCCGTCTCCGTCGGGATCCAGTAGCGTTCGACGACGCCGTTGCCGTTAAACCACAGTACAAAACGATTGGGCGGCGTGGCTTTGGCTGCCGCGTAAGCCGTGCCTTGCGAGTTGAACATCGCTACCAGCGGCGGCAGGCCCACCGTGATGGGCGCGCCCATCACGGAGAGGCCCCGTAGCAGCAGGCGGCGGGAGACGGCGCGATCTTTGGTGTGTACGGCGGCCATAAACTTAGTTCCTTGTTACCGTCGACGTCGGCGGCGGCGGGTAAGTAGTCCACTTCACGAGCGACACGAGCAGTTCTGGAAACTGAAAACCCGAAGCCCGAAATTCCTGCGTGGCACGGTCGAGCGCCGCAGCATCCGCTGCTGCCTCGTGCCGGCCCATCAAATAACGAAACACCTGTTTCACCACGCACTCCTGGCACTGCGGACTTCCCGCTAAGATTTTACCGAGTTCGCGCGGCGAATTGAAGGGGGCGCTGGTGCCATTGGTACTAACCAGCCCCGCCAACCAGCCCGATGTGTCCAGATCCAAGTCGAAGTCGGCCGGCTTATCCTTGCTATTGCGCTCAGGCTGCACCGTCACATGCAGTTTCTCGCGCCGGGCGCCGATGGCGTCGAATTTTTCGAGGCCAAAGCCAATCGGGTCAATCAAAGTATGGCAACTCGCGCAACTGGGGCTGCTCAGGTGCATCCCTAAGCGCTCCCGCGTCGTCACCGGCTTTTCCTTGGTGATCGGCGGCAGATTCGTGCTCACGCCCGGGGGCGGTTGGGGCACTTCCTGGCAGAGAAACTGTTCGCGTACGAAGAGTCCGCGTGCAGTGGGCGAGGTTTCGGCGGGCTTGCTGGTGGTGGTTAAGAAACTCGCGTGACCCAGCACACCGGCCCGTTCGGTGGAAGCCGGCAACTCGACCTTGCTATATTCCGCCGAAGGCGCAGGTACCCCATACATCTTGGCTAAGTCAGAATTCAAGTAACTGTAAGTGGCGGAAAAGAATTCCATGAAGTTACCGCGCTGCCAAATCAGCGCCTCGGCCAAGCGCCGGCTTTCTTCCGCCATCGCCACCGTTAGTTCGGGAGTAAATTGCGGAAACTGCCGACGTTCCCGGATGGTGCCATTCAGCCGATCGAGCCGGAGCCAATCCGCCAGAAACTCCTTCACCGCATCGTGGGCTTTCTCAGACGCAAGCAACCGGCGCGCCTGTTTCTCGACGCCCGCCGAGGAAGCGAGCTCGCCCTTGGCGGCGGCATTGAGCAACGCCTCATCCGGCGTCGAGTTCCAAAGCGCGTAGGCGAGCTTCGAGGCCACTTCGTACCCTTGCAGAGAGGCGTTCGTGCCATGCTCGACGCGCATCAGGAAGGAGGGCGATTGCAGCATCGCTTCCAAGGCCAACTGCGCTCCCGCATAGAAACCCTTCTCGGAAGCGAAAAGCTTCTGGTACCGAGTGAACTCGAGCACCGTCAAGGGTCGGCGAAAGGCCCGGCGGCCGAATTCTTTCAAGAACCGGTCGCGGCACAGCCAGTCCTGCGACTTACAGGGGATCAGATTTCGCGAGTCGCCCGTGCGAAACGCTTGGCGTGCCAGCTTTTCTGCCGCATTGCTATAAGCTTCGGTCAACATCGGCGAAGCATTCTGGCCCGGATATTGGTTGCGAAAACCGTGGATAAAGTCTTCTGGCGGAAACGAATCGGCCAGGCGGGAAGTGTCCCCAAGTAAGTCGCGCATCGTGTTGTTGTATTGCGCGTGGGTCAGGCGCCGCAGCGCTCGTTTGGCGGGCCCGGCTTCGTTCGCCGCAGCCTTCACTTGGAGCGTGGCCAGATCGGCCGTCGCCAAGTACTCCACCCACTCGCGCAATACCTTTTCGTCCGCACTCCCGGCTTCCATTCGCTTGCCACCGGCGTGTGCCACCCGCTGGGTGGGCTTGGCCAGCAACAACGACTTCGCCGCGTCCTGCCGATTCACCAACACGTATAAGGACTTCCCAAAAGCCTCAGTCGGAGCATGCTCCTCCGGAAACTTAAGCCGCGTGCCGGAAGCGACGCCATTCGGGTTATGGCAACCCGCACAACCGCCGCGCGCCAGCACCGGGGCCACGTCACGTGTGAAGTCGACGGCAGAAAGCACGAAAGGGAAGAGCGCGAGCAGGGCGGTGCGCATAACTCGATTATAAGGCCTTAATGGCGCAAACGAGCCGGCTTTAAAGTCCAGGCCTGTAGCCGGCCTAGTTCTAGCAGCGCTGACCCATCGAAGCCCTCTGGATGAATCACCCAGTCGAAGGTCTTCTTGCCGTCCTTTGCGATGTGGCGCTCGAAGGCCAGTTTTCCTTCGCGCACCGGCACGTCGCCGCCGCCGGCGTCGTGAGCCAGCATCGTCGTAAAGTCAGCGAGCGACAGCGTCGCCGTGTCGACAAAGACGTGCGAGGGCAGGCGACCGGTTTGCTCGACGTGCTGCACGGCCTGGCGCTTGGCGTACTCAAACTTCACCCGGGTCACCGGCGCGCTCACCGTGGTCGGCACCCGTTCGGAGGGGCCGTCGACGTGCCGGGGTGACACGCCCAGCAGGGCGAGCAAGAGGTCGGCGGCTGAGTGCGCACCCACCATGTCAATTGCGTTCCGGAACTGCTCGCGCGCTTGGGCGGCGGTGGGCCGCGTGACGGGTTCGGCGAGCAGGCCCGGCAAGTCGCGCGCGGTGATGAAGCGGATGCCCGGCGTCTGCTTCACATGGCGGACGAAGTCGAGAAAGATGCGATAGGCCTGCGCCGTCGCCTCCGGCGTGCGGGCTTGAGGAAGCTTGTAGTCGGCGGGCGCCGTGTAGCGCCCACGCCGGAAATTCACGCCGTCCCAGAACTCCGTCGTCACCCATTCGGTGGGGTGGTAGTAGCTTTGGATAAAGCCGGGCCCGCCCCGCTTTCGCAACTCGGCAACCGCCGCGTCGAATTTGCCGATGCCTTCCTCCAGGTCCTCCGCCCGGTTGAGGTTCGCGCGCGGTGAGAATTGGCGCAGGTTGAGCACATGCAGGATGCCGCCGTACCAGAAGGGCTGCTGATTCAGTCCGACTTGGCTCGCCTCATCCATGTAAGCCGGAATCCCCATTTTGCGCAGCGCCGGCAAGCTCTGCGGACCCCAGCTGTTCCCCGGCTGGCCATAGCAACTCGGCGTCTGGCCGAAGATCCGCGCCACGTCCCGCGCACCTGGCCCTTCCCGCCGTTCGAACTCCGCCGCGCCTTCCAGCCAGCCTAACGGACGCAGATACACCGAGGGCGACGGCGGGATGGAGTGATTGTTCGAGTGGTAGCCGATGTCGTGTTTGGCCAGCGCCTGAATCACATCGCGCCGACCCCGTTTTTCGAGCACGCGCGCCTTCTCGCCCACCACCTTGAAGGTGGCGCGAACGCCCAACTGGTCCAATTCTTTGGCTAGCCGCAAAGCGGCATCGTCAGAAGCGGGAGTGATGTAGTCCTCCGTGTCGAACCAGAGCAAGTAGTAGATAGGTTCTGAAGGCGCCTGGGCGCTAGCGAGTGCGGTGAGCAATAGAAGGCTGGCCAAAGATCTCATGAAGTCCAGTGTAATGCGCGCCCGCCCTGGGTAGAATAGGGCTCATGCTGCAACTGGGATTCGTTAGTGCCATTCTGCCGGACCGGACGCTGGAAGAAGTGATCGGCTTCGCGGCTCGTGAACGCTTTGATTGTGTGGAGGTGATGTGCTGGCCGCCCGGTAAAGCCGAACGCCGCTACGCCGGCATCACCCATATCGACGTGGTAGGCTTCGCCAAAGGCGACGCGGCCCGGGTAAATGATTTGTGCGAGGAGGCGGGCGTCTCGATCAGCGGACTGGGTTACTATCCCAACCCGCTCACCGCCGACCTGGCCGAAGCCAAGGTCTATACCGAGCACCTCAAGAAATTGATCAAAGCGGCGTCTTTGCTGGGCTTGGGCGTCGTGAACACCTTCGTCGGGCGCGACCATACGAAGAGCATCGACGAGAATTGGCCGCGCTTCCTCAAGACCTGGCGGCCGCTGCTGAAGTTCGCCGCCGACCACAACATCAAGATCGGTATCGAGAATTGCCCGATGTCCTTCACCAAGGATGAATGGCCCGGCGGTAAGAACCTGGCCATCTCGCCCGCCGTCTGGCGTCGCATGTATCAGGACCTGCCGGACGCCAACTTCGGCCTCAACTTCGACCCCTCACACTTCATCCTGCAGCACATGGACTATCTGGCCCCGCTGCGCGAATTCAAAGACCGCCTCTTCCACATCCACGCCAAGGACGTGCGCCTCGACATCGCGCGGCGCAACGACGTAGGCATTCTGGCGCATCCTAACCAATTCCATACGCCCAAGCTGCCCGGCATGGGCGACGTGGATTGGGGCCAGTTCTTCTCCGTGCTCACCGAAGTCTACTCCGGCCCCGTCTGCGTCGAAGTGGAAGACCGGGCCTTTGAAGGTTCGCTCGCCGCGCGCGAGAATTCGCTCCGCCAAAGCCGCAACTACCTGCGCCAATTCATCGCATGAGCACCTTAGCCAGAATCGGCGTGGCGATCGACGCGGACTTACTGGAGCAGTTCGACGCCTACCTCGATCGTCGCAACTACACCAATCGCTCGGAGGGCTTTCGCGACTTAGTGCGCGACGTCCTCATCGGCGAAAAGACCGCCGATCCGGCGCAGCCTTCCGTCGGCACGCTCACTTTGGTTTACGACCATCACACCCGCTCGCTGAGTGAGAAGCTCACCCAAATGCAGCACGATCATACAGACCTGGTGATATCGACGCTGCACGTGCACCTTGACCATCACAACTGCCTTGAGGTGCTGGTACTGCGCGGCCCGGCGGGGAAAATCCGGCATTTGGCCGAAGGAATCATTGCTACCAAGGGCGTCCAGCATGGTCAACTGACGATGACGGCGGCGGGTTAGACCGGGCTGCATCGACCGGTAGCATCTTCAGCCATTGGCCGCCGTGTAGCTCGCCAGGTTGGGTGCGCGCTGGGGCGGGGAACCTCTCACGGCGATCAACCAGCATGGCCGGCAGATACTACTGCTTACCCATCGTCTTTTCAATGCCGTCGGCCGGCGCGGTGCGCAAGCGGAACGTCACGCCTTGCTCGACGATCACCAGGTGCTCGGCCATCTGGCATAGCGACCAGCTTTCTTCATCGGGCTTCCAGTGCCATTGAGCAGTCGTGACCGGGCCTAGCAGTTGGTGGAGTTCGGTGTCGCTTTGCGACATCTAAGCGAGGGCGAGGTCGAGTTCGGCGGGGGTCATTTCCTGGGGAACCCCAAACTGGCGATCACTTCTTTCATCTGGGCCAAGTGGCGCTCGGTATGGGCGCCGATCGTGAGGATTAACTGGTAGCCGTCCATCGGCATGGGCTGCTTCGTAAAGTGGCTGCGGAGGGTGTCGGGCGTCGTTTGCACGTAAGCGATAGTGGTTTTGCGGGCAGCGCGAAAGGCGGCCAACGTTTCGGCGGTCGTCTTCCACTTGTTGCTGGGCACGAACATTTCGGGGGCTTTCGCCTTTACGTCGCGAGAAGAGATGGCTTTGACGACGGCTTCGTCCTTCCCTTTGGTGACTTCGGCCATCTCGGGCGCCGGCGGCGACTTCATCACCTGCAGGGTCACCATACTAAAGAGGCCGCTTTCGGTCAGGGCGAGGTGCTCCAGGCAATCGGCGACGCTCCAGCGGTCCGGCCCGGCATGGTACGCGAGCTGGGCAGGAGATAGGCCATTGACGGTGTCCGTAACCTGCTTCTGCGTGGCATGGAGGTAGCTCATTGCCCGGTCCCGCTCGCCTTGGGTAAGGGGAGCGTCCTGAGCGAAGGCCAACGAGACGGCAACGAATGGCAATATGAGGCGCATGACCTTATTTGTAGCATGCAGAATTTGTAGCATGCAGGATTAGTATCATGCCGGGCTAAACCAATGCCCGATTGTCGCCGATAGGGTCTTAAGAGCAGGAAGAGTAGGTTTGTGGCCACCCCGTATATTCCAATTCGCGCCCATGCCCCGCTAGAAGCTGGGGAATTAGGCCTATCGTGTACGCCCGAAATCCTCTTCACCGGCCCTACCGATTCCTCCACCATCTTGATCGTGGACGATGCAGAGATCAATCGGCGCATGATTCGCGCGATGCTGCAAGGCGGGCGAGCCCTACAATCGAAGCAATATAAGCTCCTCGAGTGCCGCCGGCCGTCCGAAGCGCTCGCCATCGTTAGCCAGGAAAAAGTGGACCTGGTGATTTGCGAATTCATCATGCCTGAAATGTCCGGGCCCGAATTCTGCCAGCGCTTCCGCGCGAATAAGAAAACTTACCTCACGCCGGTCCTGATGCTTACCAGCGTCCAGGGCAGCGAACATGAGATTGCGGGCATCGCCTCCGGCGCCGACGAGTTCCTCATCAAGCCTTTGCAGCCCGCCGTCTTAAGAGCACGCGTCACGGCGATGCTGCGGCACAAGGCGGCGATCGATTCGCTCGAAGAGGTAGAGTCCATTCTCTTCACCCTGGCGCAGACCGTCGAACAGCGCGACCATTACACCGGTGCTCACTGTCAGCGACTCGCCACCTACGCCGTAGCGATGGGTCTGCGTGCCGGCCTGCCGCGCGAACAACTGCTGGCCCTCTACCGCGGCGGCTTTCTCCACGACATCGGCAAAATCAGCGTGCCCGACGCGATCCTCTTCAAAGACTCACTGCTGACCCATGACGAATGGGAAGTGATGCGCTCGCACACATGGCGCGGCGAGGATATCTGCCGCGGCATGAAAAGCCTAGCCCCCGTGTTGCCCATCGTGCGTAACCATCATGAACGCTGGGACGGCTCCGGCTATCCGGACGGCCTGGCCGGCGAGCGCATTCCCTATCTCGCCCGCATTCTTCAGATCGTCGACATCTACGATGCCCTCACCACCGCCCGCCCTTACAAGCCCGCCCTCTCCCACGCCGAGGCACTCGGCATCCTCTCCGAAGAAGTAAAACGTGGCTGGCGCGACCCGGACATGGTGCGCCAGTTGCAAGACGTGTTCGATAATCCGCCCCCCGAAATGCGCGAGGCGCTCATCAGCCCGTCGCTCAATGCGATGAGCCAGCACGTCAACAAGTAAACTGGGCGCATGGCCCCCGCCTTGCTCCTGTTAGCCCTGATCGCCCAAGCGCCCCCCCCCGCAATGTCTGGCATGTCGGGGTCGGCGACGAGTGGCCGCAGCGCCCAACCCGCTCGACCCTTGCCCAAAGGCAAAATCGCCCCCAAAGTCGACTTCCGCGATGTCGCCGCCGCAGCCGGCCTTACCGCCATCAACGTCTCCGGCGATCCCCAGCACAACAACTACATCGTCGAAACTACCGGTAATGGCCTCGCCCTCTTCGACTACGATGGCGACGGACTGGTCGACATCTTCCTGGTGAATGCCGGCCAACTCGACGCCATGGGTGCCCCGCGCGGCGCCAAGCACCACCTCTATCGCAACCTCGGTAACCTCAAGTTTGCCGACATCACCGAAAAGGCGCTCATCCCCACCACCAGCTTCGGCCAAGGCGTCTGCGCCGGCGACTATGACAACGACGGCCGGCTCGACCTCTTCATCGCCAACTGGGGCCCCAACACCCTGCTGCACAATGAGGGCAATGGCACCTTCAGCGACCAATC
>Ga0105047_10006163_pt1 | contig 20398 bp, 19 predicted proteins | sample MAT04_FD_78384 | JGI IMG/M metagenome (GOLD analysis project Ga0105047, IMG submission 78384) | Freshwater microbial communities from Lake Fryxell liftoff mats and glacier meltwater in Antarctica - MAT-04 (megahit assembly) | ecosystem: Environmental > Aquatic > Freshwater > Ice > Liftoff...
ACCCAAAGCCTGAGGATATCCGCTCCGAACTGATCCACAAAATGGGCGGCGTGGGTTGGCTTTTTATATTCTGCGGACTTCGAGATTTTTTTACCGTCTTTATCCACCACAAAGCCGTGGGTGATGACCGTCCGGTAAGGCGCACAGTCATTGAGCGCGACACTGGTCATCAGCGAACTCTGAAACCAGCCGCGGTGTTGATCCGTGGCTTCCAAATAGATGTCAGCCGGGAATTGGAGTTCCGGCCGATGACGCAAAACAGCTTCATGGGAAACCCCCGAGTCGATCCAGACGTCCAGCGTATCGCTCCGGCGGGTTGTTCCCGCTGGCAGCCCGACCTCCGCGGCCCACCAGGCATCATCTTTCTCAAACCAAAGATTGGTTCCGTGTTGCCGGACCAACTCCGCCACCTTTGTGATGACGGCCGGGTCAAGAATTGGAGCGGCTTCGGCGTTATAGAAAACCGGCAAAGGAACCCCCCAGGTGCGCTGACGGGAGATGCACCAATCCGGGCGCGACTCGACCGTCCCCGCGATCCGATTCCGTCCCCAATGCGGAATCCAACGGGTCTCTTCGATGGCCTTGAGCGCCGGGCCGCGGATATCGTCAACGCTAATAAAAAATTGTTCCACGGCCCGGAAAACAACCGGTGTTTTTGACCGCCAACAATGCGGGTAATCGTGAGTATAATCCTTCACCCCCAGCAAGGCTCCCCGCACACGCAGAAATTCCACGATCTCTTTGTTCGCCGCAAAAACGTATTTCCCGGCCCATTCAGGAACCCCGCATTCCTCGGTGAGTTTGCCGTGATCATCCACGGGCGAGAGCGTCGGCAGACCGTTTTGCTGACCAGCAATGTAATCGTCCTTTCCATGACCGGGCGCGATATGAACCTGGCCGGTCCCGGTTTCCATGGTAACAAAATCCGCCGTGATCACGCGGGATGCACGAGGGAGAAAAGGATGGCGGGCTTCGAGGTCTTTCAACGACTCCCCTTGGATGGTCGCCACTTCGGAAGTCAGGGTCCTTCCGGTCTCCGCGCTAAAGGTTTCGAGGAGAGCCCTCGCAACCACAAATTTTTCGTCACCGAAGTTTCCGATGACGTATTCCGCCCGCGCATCGACCGCGATGGCGACGTTGGCAGGCAGGGTCCATGGCGTGGTGGTCCAGATCACCATACTCGCGCCCTCAAGGGCTCCCGCTGCGTTCGCGAGTTCAAACTTCACATAAATCGCCGGGTCCGTGCGGGGGGCATATTCGACTTCTGCTTCGGCCAGCGCGGTTTGGGCTCCCGTGCTCCATAACACCGGCTTTTTGCCGCGATACACGAGCCCCTTCGCCACGATTTTTCCAAACGACGCGATGATCTCGGCTTCGTAGCCGGGGTCCAAAGTGAGGTAAGGATTCTCCCAATCTCCCAAAACCCCAAGCCGCTTGAACTGGCCGCGCTGGATTTCGATAAATTTGCGCGCGTAGGCCTCCGAGCGTTTCCGAACCTCCAGCGGAGAAAGACCGGACGCCTCTTTCACGACCTTGAACTCAATCGGCAAACCATGACAATCCCAGCCCGGCACAAAGGGCGCCCGGAACCCGAGCATCGTCCGCGACTTCACAATAAAATCCTTGAGCACCTTGTTCAGAGCGGTCCCCATATGCACATCCCCATTCGCAAATGGCGGACCATCATGGACCACAAAAAGCGGTGCCGCCTTGCGGGCCTCTTGGATCTGTTGATAGAGCCCTTCGCTCTCCCACCGCGCCAAAATGACAGGTTCGCGCGTGGCCAACCCGGCCTTCATCGGAAAGTCGGTCTTCGGTAAATTCAGGGTCTCCTTATATGTGCTCATCCAGAAAAACCTCAAATCCTACCCGGATGTCAGCCCGCGGTCAAACGCGCCGTTTGCAGGGACGCGAGGTGGGGCGCATCTCTGAAAGTTGCAAAATGGCAAAACGTGGCGGCTTCGCCGCGATGACGCCCCAGCAACCGGAGGAGTGGGAACTCCGGAGGAAGACTGCCGAAGGCAGCCCGCAGGGCGCAGCCGCCGGGAGACGGCAAGTCAAAGTGGGGCGGCTACAACGAGCGCAAGCGTGATCGGTGCGCCTTGCGTTGTAGCCACGTCACTCCTCCTTCACCAAGCCTATGGATCAACCATAGAGCCATGGATGAAATGATCGATGAAATGCGTGAGATCACCCAAAAACTCATCCTTGAGAGCCCGGAGGGCACCCCAACTCGTACCCACAAAACGCATCCCAAACCCGCCTTGCTTTTTTTATGATGCCGTGAAGCAGAATAATTTCCTGATTTTGAATTGTGAAAAATGTTCGGTCAATTCGATCTCCGAGGTAGGAACGGATTCTTGCAAGCGGAGGGGGCTTTCATTGGCGGTAAACGGAATGGCTTCCGATGTTGAAGGAAATCACGGCATCACCCTCGATGTAAAAGACCGTCCGAAGGTCCCCCTCGATCACCACCGCATGAACGGTCCGCTTCATGATGGCCGAAAGACGGTGGATTTTGTGAGTCTTCAAACCGGGGTCAAATGGAGATTCCTTGAAGATCGCCCAGGCCGCCCGCGTGGATCCCTTCTGCGAATCAGGCAAGGCATAAAGGCCTGCCAGAATGCTTCCGTGGCGAGGAAGCGATACTTTACGCCTGGCACGGCGGGGCTTCAGTCATGGCGGTTTCCATGCCCACAAACTGACCCTCCTCCGCGTCCTCAATCCCGCGCCAGACTTGCTCGGGAATGTCCGGGTTTTCCATCCGGCGGATCAGCCGTTCAATCGCCCGCCCGCTCTGAGGATAAATCGCCCGCAGAGCCTCGCCGATCATGTCTCCGCGCTCCGGGTCAGGAACCGCCTGCAATTCCTTTGCCAACATGGTTGCTGTCATGTCTGGAAATATCGCAGAGATTCCTTGATGCCGCAAGCCGGAACAGCCGAGGGGGACTGGACTGGAATTTGAATGTTTTTTACAAATTTACAAACCCGGCTCGGGAGCTGTGGGGGGGCACACCATCTTGCAAAAGAAAAAGAAGTGGCGGCAGAGCCGCAGGGAAATACGCATCGCGCCCGGAGGTCACGATCCACCTGCTTCGCCGATTGCAGGGACGCCCATGGTGGATCGCGGCGCAATGGGAAAACCCAGGGCGGCGCAGCCGCGTCGCATGGAGTTTGTACTTATCAGAGCTGCGCTCGGCCCATACCCACGCGGTCGAGGCGACCATGCCCCCTGGCCTGCATGGCAACCTGGCCCCTTTGGATCACTCCTCGTGCGATCGGGCGGGATGAAAAATTATGGTGCTAAACGTTCTTTAAAAAACGCGTTGTCGCGCCCGCCAAATATTACGCAATTGACAATGGCCTGCAGTGGAAATCCTTCCCGTTTGGGAGTGGCTCAGTGATTGACCGCAGGCTGTTGCTGGGTGAGGCAATGGAACGCGCCGAGGCCCCAGATGAGTTCCCGGCAGTCAATGGGCACAATTTTGCGGGTGGGGAAAAGTTCTTTAAGGACGGATTCGGCCCAATCATCTGCGGAATCTTTATAGACCGGCAGCAGGACGCTTGTATTGGCAATGTAAAAATTGGCGTAGCTGGCGGGCAGCCGCTGCCCGTTGCGCATGATTTTTGGGGGCATGGGGAGCGTTTGGACATGCAGCGGGCTACCGTCGGCCAGCGTCATTTCGCGCAGCCGCTCCAGGTTGATTTGCAGCGGCTCATAATTTGGATCGTCCTCATTTTCTTCGACGGCTGTGACCACGGTGTGAGCATTGACGAAGCGGGTGATGTCATCCACATGACCGTCGGTGTCGTCGCCCTGGATGCCATCTCCAAGCCAGAGAACTTTGGAAACGCCGAGATAGTTGCACAGATTATGTTCGATTTTTTCGCGGGAAAGCCCGGGGTTACGATTGGGATTGAGGAGGCAGGATTCCGTGGTGAGCACACAACCAGCCCCATTCACATCGATAGAGCCTCCCTCAAAAATAAAATCGCGGCTTCCGAAAACCGGGGCCCCCACGGCGGCTGCCATGAGTTGCGCTGCTCCGTCATCTTCCTCAAAGGGCGAAAGTTTGTAACCCCAGGCGTTAAATCCAAAATCCAAAGCAGCGAGTTGGGAGGCTTCTTTTTTTCGAACAAAAATGGCCCCATGATCCCTGCACCATGGCTCATCGGTGGGGATATGAAAAAATTGCAGATTGTCCTGAGGCAGCTCAACCAGCAGCTCCCGCACGGTTTTTTCTTCGGTGGCATCAAGAACGTTGATCCGAAGAATTTCTGATTCCGCAATGGCAGCCGCCATCGCCACAAACGTTGGAATCACTCGGTCATAGGTGCCGGGAAAGCTCTTGCTTGTGGGGTGGGGCCAGGAAATCCAAGTGGCTTCATGGGGTTCCCACTCGGCCGGCATGGCATATCCTTTTTTCGCTGGGGACGTATGAGGCATGTCACTTTCCACATTTCCCCCATCACCGAAGAACTCAAGCGTAAATTTGGAAAGCTTTCGTCACAGAAAAAATCCAAAATTCTCCGGGCTCTGAAAAACTTCGACGGATTCGCCAAAAGTGATAGACTTTGAAAGTTTATGCCGAGTGTTTTTATCAAGACCTATGGGTGTCAGATGAACGAGCGCGACTCCGATCAGGTGGTGCGCTCGTTGCAGGCGCGTGGGTTTGAGATGGTGGATGATGAGGGGGATGCCGATGTGATTTTGCTGAACACTTGCAGCGTGCGGGATATGGCCGAACAAAAAGCCATTGGCAAGATGGGGATGGTGGCCAAGCTGAGGAAAAACCGTCCGCATTTGGTTTTTGGATATCTTGGATGTATGGCGCAAAGCCGGGGTGCGGACCTGCTTGCCACTTCTCCCCATGTGGATCTTGTGGCCGGGACACAGAAATTCCATCGCGTGGCGGACTATGTGGAGGAATTGCTTCGCGCCAAACTTGAAGCCCGCATGGATGACGAACGCCTGGCGATTGTGGATGTGGCCGAGGAGGAGGGTTCTCAGAACACCATCCGCGAGCATGTGGAGCGCGGGGCCCGCTCCTCCGCGTTTGTCTCCATCATGCAGGGCTGCAACATGTGCTGTGCCTTTTGTATTGTGCCTCAGACCCGCGGCAGCGAGCGGGCCCGGCCCATGGCGGAGATTGTTGCCGAGGTGCAAGGCCTGGCGGCCAAGGGTGTGCGCGAGGTCACGCTTCTCGGGCAGATTGTGAATCTTTACGGGCGGCACGAATTTCCGGCCATCGAAGGCAACAGCCCCTTCGTCCAACTGCTGGAGGCGGTCTGCGCGGTGGATGGCATTGCCAGGGTGCGCTTCACCTCTCCGCATCCGATTGGTTTTCGTAAAGATCTCGTGAACGCTTTTCGCAGGCTTCCCAACCTCGTGGAACATGTTCACCTCCCCCTGCAAAGCGGGTCGGATCGTATTTTAAAAATCATGCGCCGCGGCTATACCGCCGACAAATTCCGAAAGCTCGTGAAAGACCTCCGCGAGGCCCGGCCGGGCATTGCGATCACCACAGATATCATCGTGGGATTTCCCGGCGAGACGGAAGAGGATTTTGCCGAGACCCTCGCGCTGGCTGAGGAGGTCGGCTTCGACAATGCCTTTGTTTTCCGTTACTCGCAGCGAAGGGAGACCCCGGCGGCCCTGATGGAAAACCAAATTCCCGAGGCGGTCAAAGAACGCAGAAATAAAGATCTCCTCGCCGTGATTGACCGTCATTGCGCAGAAAAACTTGCGTCCCTCGTTGGCGGCATCACGGAAATTTTGTGTGAAGGCCCCAGCAAAAATAACCCTGCCCGGCTCACGGGGCGCACGCGCACCAATAAAATTGTGGTCTTTGAAGGCGAGCCTCGGCATGTCGGAGAAATTTTCCCGGTGCAGGTCGTCAGAGCATCAGGCAACACGCTTTATGGAGACCCGGCGATCCTGAATGTCTAAGGCGCAAAGGGGCGGGAGGGTTTCGCCGGGTCGTGGTTCGGAGCCCAAAAGCTCTGACAAACCGAAAGTCCTTCGGAAGGTGCCCGGCTTCAGTCTTCAACTCACCTTGGAGAGCGGGCAGGTCTTTCACATGGAACAGGATGGGGAAATCTGGAAAATCCTGTGTGGGAGCGACCTGCTCACCATTCGGCAAATCGGTGACGATTTGGAAATATTTAGTGGAAGCGAAACGGGGGTTGGATGTTATTTTGCTCTGGACCATCCGATGTCATCGATCTACGCCAGCTTCCCCGCAGACGCCTATTCCCAGGCAGCGCTTTCGCAGTGCCGTGGAATGCGGATTTTGAGGCAGCCGGCATGGGAGTGCCTGGCCACCTTCATCACGTCCTCCATGAAACAGGTGGCCCATATTCGTCAGATGTCACTTGCCATCCGTTCGCGTTTTGGAAATCCGGTCATGGGCTCTGCGTTTCATGCCTATCCAGAACCAGCGCGTCTGGCGTCGCTGGATGAAATGGCGCTCCGGGAATGCGGGCTCGGTTTTCGTGCCAAAAATCTGCTGAGCACAGCAAGGGCCGTTGAGGCCGGGGATGCGGATCTTGAAGCCTGGAGGGCACTGCCCACCGAGGAGCTCCGGGAAAAATTATGCACGCTGCCCGGTGTGGGGAGGAAGGTTGCGAATTGTGTCCTCCTCTTTGCCTATGGGCGATTGGAGGCGATCCCCGTGGATGTCTGGATTGCCCGCATCGCGACTGCCATGCGCAAAAGGAAATCCTCGCCACGCCAATTAGAAGAATTTTCCACCCGCCGCTTTGGACCTTACGCCGGGTATGTGCAGCAATACCTCTTCCATCACGCCCGCACCACGGGCAAACTCCCCGGACAATGAATTCTTTGATCATTGATTGGCGGGAGTCCTCACGGAAAAAAACGCTCCGTGCCGCCATCCTATCAGTGATTCTGCATATCTTGCTGATCATTGGCATTGCTTTGGTGGTGGGATTGCAGCCGCCAGCCATAGTGATTCCCGAAGAAGAGGACACCATCCAGGTGACCATGGTGGATCCTCCCAAACCAGCCGCCGAAGAGCCGCAATATCTTACAACCGTCGAATCTCAACGGAGCAAATCAGCGCCGGAGACCCCGGCCTTTGAATCCGACAAGGACACACGCGCCGCCTCCGAGGCCCCCGCCACTGGCGATATCCCTCTCCCCACTCAGGAAGGGGAGGAGTCGCCAGCCACGCAATTTGAAGATCGGGAATTCACCGCAGGGAAAGAACCGCAACCCTCCGCCCCCGCCTCCGAGCCAACTCAACCCGCAGAACCCTCACCGCCGGCCCCCGAAAAAGCCCTTCCCAAACCCACCCCGCGTCAGCCCGCCAGCGAGATCGCTCTCCTCCAGCCAATACGCCCGCAGGCCACCCCCCGGCCAACCCCGAAAGAAACGCAGCTCCCCAAACCGGAAACCCAACCCGCCAGCCCCGCGCTGCCTGGTTACCAGCCTCAAACCCGTGTGACGCGGCTGAAAGGCAATATCTCCAACCGTGGCCGGGCCGCGGCTGATGCTGTGGCAACCCCGCTGGGACGTTACAAAAAACAACTCTCCGATGCCATCGGCTCCCGCTGGTATTATTATGTGAACGATGCAATCTCCCTCCTCAACACGGGCACCCTCGAACTCCGCTTTGTTGTGCTAAAATCCGGAAAAGTCCAGCGAGTGGAAGTTTTGAGAAACAGTTCCAACGAAAGTTTTGCCTCCACCAGCGTCCGGGCTGTCATGGAAGCCGAAATCCCACCCATCCCGGATGAGATCCTGCCCATGCTTAAGGACGGGAAGATCGAAGTGGATTACACATTCAGCATCCTCCCGAATTGACCGCAGACCTCTCCCCGCCCATGCTCAACCAAGCCTCAACGACTCGATAACCCGAAACCTCACACCATGACCGAACTTTTTCTTGCCAATGCCCTGACGCCCGCCGTGGAATTTTTCCTTAAAGGCGGTGTCTTCATGTTTTTCCTGCTGGTGCTTTCGGTGATCTCCCTCACGGTCATCATCCTTCGCGGCTCAGCCCTCCGCGAGAAGGCCGTCATCCCCGTCAGCCTCGTCAAAGAAATCCAGCGCCTCGAACCCGGAGATGACCTCGACAATCTGCAAAGATTGATCAACGCAAAACCCTCCCCTCTGGGCCGCATCCTCGCGATGTTGCTGCGTCAACTCTCATGGCCGCGCACCGAGGCGGTCGAGGCCGTGCAGACTCAAGCGCGACAAGAAGTCGCCCGGCTGGAAAGTGGATTGGTCATCTTGGAAATCAGCACCGGGGTTGCGCCACTGCTTGGCCTCCTGGGAACCCTCTCCGGATTGGTTGGCATTTTTGCAAATCTGGGAGGAGGAGGTGATCCCGTGGCCATCGCGCTGGGAATCGCCGAAGCGCTCAATACCACCATCGTCGGGCTTGGGGTGGCCGCACCCAGCCTGATCGCCCACAATTATTTTCAGAGAAAAATCGAAGTCATGTCCGTGGAAATGGAGTCCCTCGTGGGTGACCTCGTCGCCAAATGCTACCCCCAGGGAGCGGCCCCCACGTTCCTCACCGTTGACAAAAAGTAGGAGAGCCTCCTCATCATGAAATTCTACACGCGAAAAAGACGGCAGCCATCGATCGTGCTTGTTTCGCTCATCGATATCCTCGCCATCCTCCTCATCTTTTTTATTGTCACCACCACCTTTCGCAAGACCCAGCCCCAGCTCCAAATTAATCTCCCGGATTCCAAAACCGCTGACCTCGCCCCCGCCGAACAAACCGAACCGCTGCTGTTGCAAGTCAAAGGCGAGGACGAAATCATGCTGGATGGGGAGGCGGTCGTTTTAGAGGAACTCACCATAAAACTCACAACCGCCCGCGAAAAATTTCCGAATCGTCCCATCGCCATGCAAGCTGACCGCGATGCCCCCTTCGGAGTGGTCGTCAAAGTCCTCGACGCCCTCAAGGGTGCCGGCATCCAAAACATCCCCGCCTTCACACAACCCCGCGAAGAAGAGTCGGCAAATTAGACGGGGTACCGCGAAACCATCACTTTTGATTTACATGCAAATCAAAGGTGATGCTTTCGGCTTATGTATAAAAGAATTCCGGATGCATCGACGCTTTCTGGAAAAAGTTGTTTTTTATGGGGGCTGCGTCAGACTTGTAAAAGCACTCTTTTGCGCAAACTTTTTCCGGAATCCCCGTATTATGACCTTCTCGAAGCGGGCCTTTTTCGCCGATTGACAGCAGCACCGGGCTTAATCGAGGAGGAACTGTTGGCAACGGGACACAGCCATGATAATGGCCCGGTGATAATTGGAGAGGTCCAAATCAACAGACAACCCGACATCGGACCAACTTCACGGCCTGCGTTCATGGAAGGGGGATCATCCGGGGAACCGGTGCATACTTGTGAGCCGGGTCTCACAAAAACGACAAACCACCGATCACATCGACATCCTTCCTTGGCAGGAGTTTCTGGGTAATCTGTGGTCAGGAAAAATTTGAGACCAGTGATAAGCAAAAATCGGGGAAATCTCAGCAGGTTTCGAACCTTCGCCAGTGAAAAGCGGCCGTGGTGAAACAACGGTTTCGAAAGACGCGATAGAAAAATTCGTGAATCATAGTTTTTGTCAATTGCTACCAGAAACAGCCTTGCTAGAGTTAAGCTTTCGATACGCTTCCCGCTGTTTTTATCAAACCAAAAGCCCTAACTCAACCAACTCCCATCCATGATCCCAGAAATTTCCATCCAACTTTATAGTGTCAGAGAACAAGCCGCCGCCGACTACGAAGGCACGATCCGCGCCATTGCCGCCATGGGTTTTGGCTGTGTCGAGCCCGCCGGATTCCCGGGTTCGACGCCGCAAAAAGCCGCAGCCCTCTTTGCCGAGCTGGGATTAAAGGCTCCGAGTTGTCATGGCCCCCTGCCCGTGGGCGACAAAACCAATGAGGTGATTGAGACCGCGTTGCTGCTTGGTCACCGATATCTCATCACTGGCTGCCCCCCCGATTTCAAAAACAACTTTGCTTCGGTGGATGCCATCAAGGCCACGGCCGCGCTGTATTGCGAGGCGGCAGCCAATGCCGCCCCACACGGCTTGCAAGTCGGTTATCACAACCACGACTGGGACCTCCTTGATGTGGAAGGAAAACCTGGCTATCAGGTCTTCCTGGAAAACACTCCGAACACGGTTCTTTGGGAGGCTGATGTGTTTTGGGTCGCCAAAGCCGGACGTGACCCGGCAAAATTCATCCAAGAGATTGGCGTGCGCGGGAAAGCGCTTCACTTCAAGGACGGAATGCTGCAAGCCAGCGACACCTTCACCGAAGCAGAAACCAAGGATGGAAAAATCATGGTGAGCGACTCGGTCCCGTTCCTTCCAGCCGGCGCTGGTCAGGTCGATCTTTTGACCGCATCGAAGGCGGCGGCCCACGCGGAACTTATTGTCGTGGAACTTGACAGCTACGCCGGGAATATGATGGAAGCCGTTCACCAAAGTTACAAATACCTCACCTCCCAAGGCATCGCACGCGGACTCAAATAATCCCAACCACTTCATGAAGAATAATAAAATCGGTGTCGGCATCATCGGCTGCGGAAATATTTCCCAAGCGTACTTTGACGGTGCCAAAGTCTTTGAGGTCCTTGAAATCGTTTCCTGCGCTGACGTGAACATGGACGCAGCGAGGGCCAAGGGGGAGGAAAACCAATGCCCCGCACAGAGCGTGACCGACTTGCTGGCCAATCCTGATGTGGACCTTGTGATCAACCTCACCATCCCGGCTGTCCATGCCGAAGTCAGCCTCCAAGCCCTCCAAGCCGGCAAACATGTCCACTGCGAGAAACCGCTTGCAGTCGATTTGGCCGATGGCAAGGCGGTGCTTGATCTTGCTGCGGAAAAAGGGCTGCTTGTGGGCTGTGCACCGGACACCTTCCTGGGTGCGGGATTGCAGACCAGCCGCAAGGTGGTGGATGACGGCTGGATTGGCCGGGTGACTAGCGGCACGGCGTTCATGATGTCGAGCGGTCCCGAGTCATGGCATCCCAATCCCACGTTTTTTTATCAATACGGAGCGGGTCCGATGTTTGACATGGGCCCCTATTACATCGCGGCTTTGGTGCATTTGCTTGGGCCAATCCGGCAGGTGAGTGCCATCACGTCGCGGGCTCACACCGAGCGCATCGCCACCTGCAAGGAACAATTCGGAAAAGTCCTGCCCGTGGAAATCCCGACCCATTATTCGGGCTCGCTGGGGTTTCACTCCGGGGCCACGGTTTCCATAACGATCTCCTTTGATGTGCAGCGCCACGGGCACAGCCCCATCGAGTTATATGGCACCGAGGGGTCACTCAAAGTTCCCGATCCCAACACCTTTGGGGGCCCGGTTTCGGTCTGGACTCCGGGGTCCGCGGAATGGCATGACCTCGCCCTCAGCCACCGCTACGCCTCAAATATGCGAAGCATCGGCGCGGCCGATCTGGCCTATGCGATTCTCAGCGACGGCAAACACCAACACCGCACCAGCGGCGCACTCGCCTACCACGCCCTGGAAGTCATGCACGCCTTCGAAAAATCATCCGCGACCGGCCAACACATCGCGATCACCTCCCGCCCCCCTCAGCCAGCCCCGCTCCCGCTAGGACTGATCGAGGGCAGGCTGCTCTAATCGGTCACGCCCGCACCCCGGCGTCGGCTTTGAGCCATTGCCACAGACCATCCAGGGAGGCCGCGACCCGGGGTTTGATGCTTGCCAAATCCGATGCTGAGAATGTGGCACCTGCCGCTGGTCGCTGACTCGCAAACATATAATATTTGATCTTAGGCTCGGTGCCCGAGGGGCGGATCGCCACCCGCCGCCCATCGGCCAGATCAATGATCAACATCCCTTCCTTGGGAATCAAATCGCCTTCGACATCATGAATGTCTTCCGTGGCAAAGTTCCGAAGGGACAGGACAGGCGTGCCATCAATCTCCTTGGGCGGGTTGGTTGAATAGGAATCCACCAAACCTTGGATTTTTGAGGCCCCCTCGGCCCCGTCCATGGTCAGAGACTCACCACGTTCCAAGAAAAACCCGAACTTAGAATAAATCCGGTCCAGCAAGCCCACAAGGGTCGTGCCTTCGGATTGGGCAAAAGCAGCCGCCTCGGTAATCATCACCGCCGCGCTGTTACCATCCTTATCCCGCACAAAATCCGAGCCGCTGTAGCCGTAGCTTTCTTCTCCTCCAAAGAGATAATAAGACGAGTAGGTCAGGCGCAGCCGGCGGGTTTCGCTTTCCGGAAGATTCCGGTAATCGCCTCGAAGTTCGGCCGGAATGGCCTCCTCGTATTTGCCCAGCTTGGCACCAATATATTTAAAACCCGTCAGGGTCTCCACACACCGAATCCCATAGTGATCCGCAATGGCTTTTTGGAGGTCGGTCGTCACGAAGGTTTTAATTACAACCCCACGGGATTTGTTGTCATCATTCAACAGGCCCAGATGGAAATGACGGCTCACGCGGTGCCAGCAAAGAATGGACCCGATTTGGTTGCCCGTGAGCAGAACCAGCTTCCCGGAATCGTCACGCGCGGCGATGCCCATGCGATCGTCATCAGGGTCCGTGGCAATCACAAGGTCCGCATGGGTGATATCTGCGAGGGCAATGGCCATCGAAAGGGCCTCCGCGTTTTCGGGGTTGGGAGATTTGACCGTCGGAAAACGGCCGTCGGGCACATCCTGCTCGGGAACACTGATCACATCAATACCAAGCCGTGTCAGCATGGGTTTGATGATAACCCCTCCCACCCCATGCAGCGGAGTATAAACCACCCGGAATTCCCCCTGGGCCTTGAGGAGTTTGGGCTCCATGGGCAACGTCGCCAGTCGCTCCATGTAACTCTCATCCATGGCTTCACCCAGCGGAATCACGGCCCCCAATTCGGCTTCAGGCACGGCTTCATAGGTCTCCCCCGTGACCGCATTCACCTGCTCAATGATAGCACTGGCATGGGGCTCCACAACCTGACACCCATCATCAAAATAGACTTTATACCCATTGTATTCCGGCGGGTTGTGACTTGCTGTGATGTTGATTCCGGCTTGGGAGTTTGTCTGGCGCACGGCGAATGACAACTCAGGCGTCGAACGCGGGCCTTCAAACAAATACGCATCACACCCAAAATCCGTGATCACCTTGGCCGCAAGTTCCGCGAATTCCCGGGAGAAAAACCGGGTGTCATGACAAATACAAATCGAAGGGCGCCCCTCCTGGCCGGATTTTGCGAAATGGGCCTTCACATACTTGACAAGCCCTTGGGTGGCGCGGCTGATGCTGTAATCATTCATCGCATTAGTTCCCACGCAGGGAAACTCCGGGCGCCCCAAGGCTTGAGGCATGCCCTGCTCGGCTGCCGTCACAACAACCCCAATGCTTTTCCCCCGAAGCCCGCCGGTCCCAAAAGCCAGCGTCCGGAAAAATCGATTGTCCAACTCGGCCCAGTTGGCCGAGGAAACCAGTTCTTCAATCGCCGCGTTGGTGACAGAAGAATCACTGCCCTCGAGCAGTTTCTTGATATTTGCAGCCGAGGAAGGGAGCAGCTTCCCCGAGGCAACCGCCTCGCTGATGGTAGTAAGAAGGGTGTTCATGGTCCGCTTTCGATAACCTCCAAACGCCTCTGTGTCGAGACCGGGCCTTTCGGTCTCACCTGGATTGTCCAAGACAAGGCGGCTATTCTGGCGCATCTCCGAAAGTTGCGAAAGGGCAATACGTGGCGGCTTCGCCGCGATGACGCCCCAGCAGAGTGGAGCGGCTACATCCAGAAAACGCCCCAGCAACCGGAGGAGTGGGAACTCCGGAGGAAGACTGCCGAAGGCAGCCCGCAGGGCGCAGCCGCCGGGAGGCGGCAAGTCAAAGTGGGGCGGCTACAACGAGCGCAAGCGTGATCGGCACGCCTTGCGTTGTCGCCACGTCACTCCTCCTTCACCAAGGCTATGGAGGACACGTCTGCTGACGTGTTCCTACCCTCCGCACGCTGTACGCGCTCCTCAGATTTTGCCATCAGAGATGCGCCCGCTATTCTCCTATCAAGTCTTTGATGCTGGTAAACTATGTTTTAGATGTGTAGGCATTTCAGATCAATTAATGTTTAAATCATACACAGATATTTATGACAGGCGCGGTGCTGTGTATCATGAGGCGATGCAGCGCTGGCCTCTGGCCAGGGCGCATGAGTTTGAGACTTTGGTGGTGACCGCATCGATTGAAGTGAATGAACCGGTCATCTTGGATATACCTTCCGGTGGTGGCTATTTATCGGAATACCTGCCGAAAGGAGCCCGCTTGATTTCCGTAGATTCCGCGCCTAATTTTTTAAATTCGGGCACGCATCCGGGTGTTGCGCAAAAAATATGCGCGCCTCACAGCAAAGTTCCGCTGGCAGATGGGGTATCTGACGCCATTTTGAGCCTGGCCGGCCTACACCACATCGATGATCAACAGGCCGTCTTTCGGGAGTGGTTTCGTTTGCTGAAAACGGGAGGTGTCGTTGCGATTGGTGACGCAAAGCATGGTTCGGCGACAGCGGAGTTTTTGGATGGTGTCGTCGGCCGGTTTAACTCGATGGGACATGTCGGGAACTATTTGGGAGCGACGCAGGTTGCAATGCTCGAAGCGGAGGGGTTCAACGTGACCCTTGCTGAAGAGAAGGGCTATCCATGGATATTCACGGACCGTCAGCAAATGCTGGGCTTTTGCCGGACGTTGTTTTGTATGGACAAGAAACCGGCAGATGACGAGTTGCTTGCTGAGATCAAAAGGACAGTAGGGTTCCAAGAAAGCGATACCCACTGCGAACTAAACTGGGGTTTGTTTTTTGTGCGGGCGGTTAAAGTTTAAAGCTCTGAATTACCCGCCTTTGCAGTGATAAACAGGATAAAAAGAATACCACAATTTTCCGCTCAATTGTGTTTTTTTGAAACTTACACCGGCCCCTTTAAGTAGTTTTTCCCAAGTGCTCTCGCGCAGGACGCAATTCTTACCGTAAAACCGGTATCGGAGGATCGCTTCATATTCGCTTGCGGAGAGTTTCTTTTGCTCCCGCATGTTCGCGTAGTCAGAGAAGATTGCCCGGTTGTCCAAGAGGGCGCTTTTTTTGTTATAGTGGATTTCTGAGAGGCCAACGATGCGTGCGGCGAAGCCGAATTCGCAGGCATCGATCTCGTTTGCTCTGAATCTCGCGATTAGGTTATCAAAGCGCAGGGTTTCAAGTTCGGAGTCTTCGGGCATTAATATTTTTCGAAACACGAGGGCTGCTTCCGGGAATACGGAGCGGAGTTCGTCAATGAGCTGCCTGTGTTGCTCCTCGCTGGCGGTGTTTCCAAAGACGCCATCGCCAAAGACGACCCGGATATTTTGAGCGGCTGGTTTAAATACTATGGATAGATCAAACCAATTGGCTCGAACCACGGTCTCTCGGAGGCTCTCCTCTTTTGTGAGCCATTTTTCGTACATCGAGATCGAATCGGAGTTGATATCAATGCTGTAGAGGTGATCAAAGGCCTCGAGTGCTGCTTTTCGGAGTTCTGGTGTCATTCCGAGCACAACGGCAGCCCCCCGATTTCCTGGTGGTTCGTGCTTGGGCAAATGTTGGGTGTAGGCTCGAATTTCGTCAGGATTGGGCGATCCTGCCTGAAAACGTTCCTTCTTCCGGCTATCGAGAATTCTCGATCGTAACGTGTTCTCGGTCCAATGGTCTGTCATGCGCAGGCGTCCTTGCTTCGTTTGATGAGGTCTTTGAGTGGGGCAATCAATTCGGTGGGGAGCAGGTCTTGCAAAAAGTCCTCGTAGATTTCTATCAAAAATTTCCGAAGGGGCTTCATCTGATAAATCTGGTCGGCAAGATCGGGGTTTTGAGGAAACGTCACGGGTATTTTTGTGATGCCTCCGCTCAAGAGTGCGAGTTGGGAACGGACGCATTTTTCACAATGACCACAGTTCATTTGTTCGCCTCTGCCAGACCAACAAATCGCCAGGTGCTCTTGGATGAGGGGGTGGCTTCCGTGTTGGCGCAGTTTAGTGGATCTCCGCAAGTCGGCACCGAGGTGATCGATCTTGAGTTTATCATCCGACCAAAAGGGATCCAGGAGGGGACTGGAACCCCACGGTTGAAGGTTGGTTTGCGGATAGGATGCAGAGATGATCAGCCGATCAATTTCGGAGTTTAGCAAATGGCCGATGGCGGCAAGTGCGGCACCATGGCTGATCTCCCAAGAAATGGAGCAAAAGACCTTCGATCTGCGAAGGTTCGTCTTAATGCAGATCAATCGCTTCCCGGTGGCGACAGCAACGGCTTCTGCGTGTGATTTAAGGGTATTGAAGCGTAACTCGTCGTCTAGTGAGACGTCGAAACCGTGGACAAGGATGAGGTCGTCGATCTGGTCGAGATTGCGCAGAAGGACATCGAAAGAGTCGGCGCCGCAACTGAAGCAAAGGCCAGTTCTGCGTTGAGTCGGGAAGTCCTTTGCTTTTTGAAAAATGGGTTTCTTGATGGTGAGTTGGTCGTTGTAGCCCCACCAGGCATTTGTTTGACGGGCAATTTTCTGTAGGTTTGTATGCTCGGTCCGGGCGAAGTTATTGGCAACGATTATTGTCTTCTTCGTTTCAAGTGCGGGTAAGACAAAAGGGCAGGCGAGCGCAAGGGCCTTGGGGGCAAGCTTGACGTCGTCTGACTGGAACCAAATCGTCTGCCATCCGACTTTAAATTTTACCGTGTTGGTTAGGCTGTTTTTGGACCTGCGACTGATCTTTATATGGCTTGCCCTCATTCATCTCAAATACTTCCTTGATTTACAGCTTCAATGCGATGGGAAAACAATTCGGTAAGCCCATTTATTGTGATGCCTATTGACGTGTTACGGAGCCCAAAGAGCGCTCCAGCAGAGTTGGGCGGCTACAACAAAAACGCTTTCTCCCGACGCCTGCGGGATGCGAAGCTGCTGTCATGATCCGAGTTGCTGTTGTTTTGCCTGAGAAGGCGGGAGATCGTGCGTGGGATTATGCGATTCCGGATTCCCTGGCTGGACGGATCGGTCCAGGGGCCCGGGTGAAGGTTCCGATTCGCTCGCGTAGTGTGGTGGGCACCGTGGTGGATGTGAAGGAAGAGGAGGCCAACCGGAATCTTCGTCCGATTCAGGAAGTCATTGGGGAGACTCCGCTCATTTTGCCTAAACTTTTGGATATTGCGCGGTGGATTGCGGATTATTATTGCTGCCCGATTGAAGCAGCCATGGCCTGTGTGTTACCCCAAGCAGTGCGATCCGGGGATGTTTCTGCAAAGCTGGTGCGTCATATTAAAATCCTGCGTGATTTTTCAGCGGACGAGTTGGAGGCCATTGCCAAACGGGCCCCGCGACAGGCGGAAGTGCTCGGCATTTTGCTGGATGAGAGCGAGGCGATTCCACTTGCCGAAGTGGTGAGCCGGTCGGGGGCCTCGGATGCGGTGATCCGATGCATGGCGAGGAATGGGTGGATCGAAATTTCCTCTGTCCCAGTGGGCCGGGATCCGTATGGCTCGGAATCTTTTCTTCCGACGACGGATATTCTCTTGAATGAATCGCAGCGGGTTGCGCTTGAGGCCGTTGAGGAGGCGATGCTGGCCCCGGCGGAGGCCCGTCCGATTCTTGTCCATGGTGTCACCGGCAGCGGAAAAACCGAAGTCTATTTGCAATCCATCCGCAAGGCCCTCGAACTCGGAAAAACCGCGCTGGTGCTTGTTCCCGAAATTTCGTTAACCCCTCAAACGGTCGAACGGTTCAAAGCCAGGTTTGCCGGGCGCCAGGGCGAAGTCGCCGTCCTGCACAGTCACCTGTCCCAAGGAGAACGCCGCGACGAATGGCACAAAATCCACTCAGGGAAAGCCTGCATTGTCATCGGAGCCAGAAGTGCCGTCTTTGCGCCGTTGGCCAATTTGGGAGTGATCATTGTCGATGAGGAACATGAGACCTCCTACAAACAAGAGGAGGCCCCCAGGTATCATGCGAGGGACATTGCCGTTCTTCGCGCGCGACTTGAGCCTTGCGCTGTTGTCCTTGGCAGCGCCACCCCCTCGCTGGAAAGTTGGCACAATGCGCAAACCGGGAAGTATCGGCTCTCGGTGATGCCGCAACGTGTCGATGACCGCCGGATGCCCCTCCTGCGGGTTCTCGACCTGCGGCGGGTGGGAGCGGGGGGTGATTCCATCTTGGCCCCGGCTCTCACACTGGCAATCGAAAGCCGGCTGGAAAAAGGCGAGCAAGTCATTCTTTTTCTGAACCGTCGAGGGTTTTCAACGTCCCTTCAATGCAATGCCTGCGGGGCCGTCTGCCAGTGCCCGAACTGCTCGGTTGCTCTCACGTATCACCGGGATGCCGGCTCCCTGGCCTGCCATATTTGCGGTCATTCCCAGCGGGCGCCAAAAAAATGCCCATCCTGCGCCGATCCGGGAATCCGGTTTGCCGGCACCGGAACACAAAAGGTGGAAGACACGGTGCGGCGGCTTTTTTCCAAGGCGCGCATCGCCCGCATGGATGCTGACTCCATGGGCAAAAAAAATTCCTACCGCGAAACGCTGGAAGCGTTCCGGCGGGCCGAAATCGATATCCTCATTGGCACACAAATGATTGCTAAAGGCCTCGACTTTCCAAATGTGACCCTTGTGGGCATTGTGAACGCCGACTTGGGTTTGCACGTCCCGGATTTCCGCGCTGGTGAAAGGACATTCCAATTGCTCACCCAAGTCTCCGGGCGCGCGGGCCGGGGCGAGGTGGAGGGCGAAGTGTTTGTCCAAACGTTCACGCCCTTTAGCCCCTCCATTCAGTTTGCCCGTCAACACGACTATGAAGGTTTTGCCGAGCAGGAACTCGAATACCGCTCAAGTTTTGGGTTTCCGCCCTTTCGCCGGATGGTGCTCATCACGCTCCGCTCCCAATCCATCGAGCGTGCCGAATTTTGTGCGATCACCTTGGCTAGAAAACTCAAACTCGAACTGCCGGAAGGGGCCATTTGCGGAGAAAGCGCACCGGCCCCCCTCGCCAAGGCCAAAACCTACCACCGCTTCCAAGTTGCCCTGCGAGGCCCCTCCGGTCGGGCGCTTGCCCGTCACGTGCGCAAGACCCTGGCCGTCCTCCCCATGCCAGAGGACGTGTTTGTGGCCGTGGACGTCGATCCTGTGGGACTGCTATGAGCGAAAATCAAAAGTCCCTGACCAGCAAATGATCGGCCATCTCGTGGAGTCTGGCCGCTTTGGCACCAAACTTCGAGAGGGCGGCTTTGGCCTGGGCGGTGAGGACGCGGGCTTCTTCGCGGGAAGCATCCAAGCCCATCACAGCAGGGTATGTTGACTTTCCGGCTTTTTCGTCTTTCCCCGCGCTTTTGCCGAGCTTTTCGCTGGATTGGGTCACATCCAAAATATCATCGATCACTTGGAAAGCGAGTCCGAGGGAATTTCCAAATTCTCCCAAAGCTAAGACTTCTGCCGGACTCGCATTAGCGGACATGGCCCCCAGCCGCAAGCTGACGGAGATCATAGCAGAGGTTTTTCCAGCATGAATAAAACGCAGTTGTTGACGGCTGATCTTTTTGCCCTCCGCCTCAAGATCAGCCACCTGGCCGGCGATCAGAAACCGGCTGCCGGCCGCGCTCGCGAGTTCTCTCACAAAGTTGGCTGCGGGGTAGCGGGCTGTCGGTCGGGTTTCGGCAAGAATTCCAAAGGCTGCCGTTAACAACGCATCCCCGGCCAGAACAGCAACGCCTTCACCAAATTTTTTGTGGGAGGTGGGTTTCCCACGGCGAAGATCGTCATCATCCATGCACGGCAGGTCATCATGGATCAGGGAATACGTGTGAACCAACTCGATCGCACACGCGGAGGGCAGGGCCCCGGAGATTTTCCCGCCACAGGCTTCCGCAGCGGCCAGACAAAGCACCGGACGCATTCTCTTCCCACCCGCAAAAAGACTGTATCGCATGGCCCGGTGCAGAGTCGCTGGTTTCTCTCCCGCTTTTGGGAGAAGGCGGTTCATTTCCTGATCAACCACCCGGGCCTGCTTTTTCAAATAGTCCTTCACATTCACGCCGCAAAAATTAACCGCAGCCGGGGGCGTTTGGGAAGCCCGCTCTGCGTTCAATCCATGGCAAGAAGAGCCAGCATCCGCCCGGTGCGACCCTTTTCGCGCCGGTAGGAATAATACCGCTCGGGATGAGTGGCCGTGCACGTGCGATCATCCGAAACCACACCCACCCCTTGGAGTTGATGACGGATCTCGGCAGCAAAATCTATTTCGTAATGCGGCGGGCGGATGCAGGGGGAAATAACAGCCACCAAATCCGGGGGCTCAATTCCGAAATTTGATTGCAGGAGTTTCACAGCCCGGCCGGTGATATTTTGCTCCGTGC
>Ga0105047_10006164_pt1 | contig 20398 bp, 16 predicted proteins | sample MAT04_FD_78384 | JGI IMG/M metagenome (GOLD analysis project Ga0105047, IMG submission 78384) | Freshwater microbial communities from Lake Fryxell liftoff mats and glacier meltwater in Antarctica - MAT-04 (megahit assembly) | ecosystem: Environmental > Aquatic > Freshwater > Ice > Liftoff...
CCCACTCTGATCGAGTTCACCTCTTCGACGGGGATGCCCAGGCTCGTCCGCAGCTGCTGCGCCAGTTCCTCAAGGCTCTGCTCCGCCGCCACCACGCGATACGCCGTCGCCTGCTGCTTGAGCGTCTCGAAGGCGTCGGCCTTCTTACGGTCGATCACCACCTGCTCACGCACCTCGTCGATCTTGGCCAGGACTTCTTCGCCGCGTGCGTCCAGCAGCGTCAAGAAGTACCGGTTCCCGGCCTGGTCTTCCAGACTGTCGGTCATCGGCACCCGCGCCTGCACCGCCACCGCCGGCGTGCCCGTCGTGACGCGAGCTTCCTTCGACTCCGACAGCAGGTTCGCCACCGGCACCGACTGATTGCCGCGCCGCAGCCGCGCCTGCCCCAGACCAGGCAAGCGGTTCACGTCCTCGACCGTTAGCCACGCCGCCTCGCGTATGAACACCGACGGCTCCGCCAGCGTCGTCCCCGTCCGATCCTGCACGATCGCCGGCACCACCTTCGTCACTTCCGCCAGCCGCGGCATCTGCGTCGCCCAATCATCCGACAGCACGCGGTACCCGTCCAGCTGCGCCAGCCGGCTCGTCTTCCTGAGGATCTCGCCCTTCACCGCCAGCGTCGCTTCCTGCACAACCTTGTCGGTCAGCTCTTTACGGATCGTCGCCTCGATCGCCTCGACCGCCACCCGGCGCTTGCCCTGGTCGGCCTCCTTCGAGTCCGCCGAGGCCAGGAACCGCTTCTGCGACTCGATCGGGTCGCCCTTGACCGACCGCTCGATCGCCGCCCGGTCGATCACCAGCCACTCGAGCTTGAACCGCGGCGGCTGCAAGTACCCAAAGCCCATCTCGCCCGTCCCAGGCCGCACCGACTTGTACTTCTCGAACTGCTCGTTGAGCGACTCCTCCGACCGCGCGGGCAGGTCCGTCGAGAGCTTGTTGTTCACGTCCAAAAACACCGCGTGGATCTGCGCCTCGTCAAACAGCCGCCGCGCCTCGCGGATCGCGCGCGGACCGCTCGCCCGCGGCGCCATCTCATACGAGATCAACAGCCGGCGAATCGCCAACAGCGACGCCAGCCCTGCGTCCACCACCGCCGACGACGCCTCGGCCCCGGCCCCGCGGGTTCGCGCCTGTTCCAGACTCTGCTTGACCTGCTCCAGCGTCTGCTGCTCGAGCTGCCTCTGCTTCTCCGGGGTGCCCTGCATGTATTCGGGCGAACTCCGCAAGAACTCCGCTGTCGCCTGCGCGGCCGTCTGATCCAACACCAGCCGCGCATCGCCCGCCCCGCCCACCAGCCCCGCCGCCCGGGCCGCTTCACGCGACATGATCCAGTGGTCCGCGTTCTTGTCGTCAAGCCCCAGCGACACCAGCTCGCGCGAGCCGGTCATCCCGCGCACGGCCATCAACTGCCGCTGCGCGTCGATCTGGTCCTGCATCGAGATCTTCCGCCCGTTGACGCGCATCACCGTGGTCGCCAGACCGGCCCTCCCCAGCTCCTGCAGCGCCTGCGGCACCAGGAACGCCGCCATCAGGAAGACCCCGAACCCGACCAGCAACACTTTGTTGTACTTGCGCAGGAACTTGAGCATGTTGGTCCAAGAGTACGGGAGGAGGCCGCCCTCGGCGCGAAAAAAAGCCCGGGCTCACCCGAGCCCGGGCCTCGATCTGCTTCACTTCAATCAGCGATAGAACTCGACGATCAGGTTCGGGTTCACGTCGAAGGGGATCTGGTCAGACGTGGGGAACGCCACGGCCCGCGCCGTCAGCTCGCCGGGGTTGAAGTCCAGCCACTGGGGGATCTCGTGCCCGCCCAGGCTCTCCATGTTCTCGCGAACCAGCTTCTGGATGCCGGGCTTGAACGTGATCACATCCCCGGGCTTCATCGAGAACGAGGGACGATCGGTCTTGCGGCCGTTGACGATCACATGGCCGTGCACGACCATCTGGCGAGCCGCCCAGATCGTCCGGGCACAGCCGATGCGCCGCAGCGCGTTGTCGAGCCGCGACTCGAGGATCCGCATGAGCAACTCGCCCGTGTTCCCCTTGCCCGCAGTGGCTTCTGCCACATACCGGCGGAACTGCGCCTCGAGCACCGAGTAGTGGAAACGAACCTTCTGCTTCTCGTTGAGACGCAGGCCATAGTCACGCAGCCGACGGCCACGGAACCCGTGCATGCCGGGATACACCAGCTCACGCTTGGACGTGTGCTTGGGGTTGTCGGCAATGGGCACACCCACGCGACGAGACAGCTTCACCTTGGGACCGGTATAACGGGCCATGAACAATCCTCCGTCACCACAGTCGGGCCGGCCCCTGAAGTCTCAGGCCGTGCCCCGTGGCGTGCTCGCGTTCGTCTCCATTACAGAGCGGCGAGCGATCAACGTCCGGTGGCCGCGGCTGCGGTCGGACAGGGGTGATCCGGGCAACGCTTGCCCAGGGTCGCTATCAAAGGCCGAATCCCGCCCCGGGTCAAGCCCACTCCCGCCCCGCCCGCCCTGCCCGCCCTGCCTGCGGACCGCATCACTTCCCCTCGCCCACCAGTAACTCCCCCGCCGTCGGCACCAAGATCACAACCCTAACCTCTAGGCGATGCCCGACCGCTACTCACTCACTGTCCTCGCCACGTCGAACCGCCCAAACGCCGTCCCGTACGAACTCAAAGAAAAATGCGGCGTCTTCGGCATCTGGGGCCCCCGCGCCGCCGCCACCCAGATCTACTTCGGCCTCTACGCCCAGCAACACCGCGGCCAAGAAGCCGCTGGCATCGCCATCTCCAACGGCCAAAAGCTCATCGGGCACACCGGCCAGGGCCTCGTCGCCGAGGTCTTCCACCAGGACGTCCTCGCCAAGCTCGACCTCTTCTCCAACTCCGCCCTCACCGGCGGGGCCATTGGCCACACCCGCTACTCCACCGCCGGCGGCTCCCTCGCCTGCAACGCTCAGCCACTCCTGGAGTCCTACAGCCGCGGTCAAGTCGCCATCGCCCACAACGGCAACCTTGTCAACGCCGACCTCTTACGCCACCAGTTTGAAGAAGCCGGCCACCTCTTCCACACCACCTCCGACACCGAGGTCGTCGTCCACCTCCTCGCCTCGCCCGAGCAGCAGCGCGCCGTCGATCCGCTCGCCGCCACACTGCGCCGATTGCAAGGCGCCTTCTCGCTCCTCTTCCTCTTCCCCGACCGTATTGAAGCCGCCCGCGACCCCTGGGGCTGGCGCCCGCTCGTCCTGGGCACGCTCCCCGATGGCCGCCCCGTCGTCGCCAGCGAGACCGTCGCCCTCGACGTCGTCGGCGCCCGCCTCGACCGCGAGATCGAACCCGGCGAGATCGTCACCCTCTCCGACGCCGGCGTCTCCTCGCGACGCTTCAGCCACCCCGCCCAACCTCTCGCCCACTGCGTCTTCGAGCACGTCTACTTCGCCAACCCCGCCAGCACCGTCTTCGGACAAAACGTGCAGCTCACCCGCGAGACCCTCGGCGAAGGCCTGGCCAAAGAGTCACCCGTCGACGCCGACTACGTGGTTCCCATGCCCGACTCGGGCCGCTCCGCCGCCATCGGCTACGCCCGCGCCAGCGGCATCCAATACCGCGAGGCCATCGTCCCCAACCGCTACGTGGGCCGCACGTTCATCAAGCCCAGCCAGGCCGAACGCAACGCCGCCGTCCGCCTCAAGCTCAACGTCGTCTCCGAGCTCGTCCGCGGCAAGCGCCTCATCATCGTCGATGACTCCATCGTCCGCGGTACCACCACCCGCGTGAAGGTCGAACAGATCCGCCAGGCCGGTGCAAAGGAAATCCACCTCCGCATCTCCTGCCCGCCCATCCGCCACCCCTGCTACTTCGGGGTTGACTTCGCCACGCGCGACCAGCTCATCGCCGCCGACAAGTCCGTCGAAGAAATCCGCGCGTTTCTGGGCGTTGATTCGCTCGCCTACTTGTCCATCGAGGGCCTGCTCGCCTGCATGCACAGGCCGAGCCGCGATTACTGCACCGCCTGCTACAGCGGCGATTACCGCGTCGACGTCGACCACCCCACCACCACCGAAATCCTCATGCCACAAGCCACCGTCTTCGATGCGGCTTACCCGGCCCCAAACCTGGCTTGATCCCCCCGGCCTATGCCTTCGCCGCCACCGGAGCCGAGCCCCACGTCCGCGGCTTGCGTTTGAGCATCGTCCACACCTTCTCCATCAGTTCGCGCGTGTTCGTCCGTGCCGCGCCCGACAGCGCGAACACCTCGACATCGCGCGGCAGCTTCAGCTTGCTCCGCAGCTTCTTCACCGCCGCCGCCCGAGCCTCGTCGTCCGGCAACAGATCCATCTTGTTCAGACACACGATCTCGTCCCGCTCCGCCAGCTCCGGCGAATACTCCGCCAGTTCCTTCCGCACAACCTTGTAGTTCGCGGCCGGCTCGCTGTCGTCGCTGGGCATGACATCCAACAGGTGCACCAGCACCCGCGTCCGCTCGATGTGCCGCAGGAAGTCATGCCCGAGGCCGGTGCCCTGCGCAGCACCCTCGATCAAGCCCGGTAAATCGGCGATCACGATCCGCCGCTCTTCGCCGCGCCCGCCCTCAAGCTCCGTCACGCCCAACTGCGGCGCCAGCGTCGTGAATGGATAGTTGGCGATCTTCGGGTTCGCCCGCGTCAGCGCCCCCAACAGCGTGCTCTTGCCCGCGTTGGGCATGCCGATCAGCCCGACATCCGCCAGCAGCTTCAGCTCCAGCCGCAGCGTCAGTCCGTCACCAGGAAAGCCCGGGTGCGCGTGCGTCGGGGCTTGATTCATCGAGCCCTTGTAGTGCTCGTTCCCAAACCCGCCCAGCCCGCCACGCACGATCACATGGCGCTGGTGCGGCGTCAGATCCACCAGCAGCTCGCCCGACTCGTGGTTGTACACCAGCGTCCCCGGCGGCATCCGGATCGTCAGGTCCGCCCCGTTGTGACCCGTGCACTGCTTACGACCGCCCGCTTCGCCGTTCTCGGCTTCCCATTCGGGCTTCCCGCGAAAGTCCAAGAGCGTGTTGCACCCCTCGTCGGCGCGCAGGATCACGTCGCCACCCTTGCCCCCGTCGCCGCCGTTGGGCCCGCCCTTGGGTTCAAACTTCTCGCGACGGAACGACACCGCCCCCGAACCGCCGTTCCCCGCCTTCACCGTAATTTTGGCACGATCTACGAACATGCCCGATCATAGGGACCGCCGCGCTCCAACACGCGCTAGCCCGATCAGGCCCCCAAACTGCCCCGGCTTCACGCCGCCGCGCGATACTGACCGGCCGAAAGCTCCGCCCGCAACCGCTCCTGGTCGCCCGCCCGGCAAAAGCTCTTGAACACCGCCGCCATCTTGTACGGCGCCGGGTCCTCTTCATCCTCCAGCCACACCACGTTCGCGAACACAAACACCGCCCGCCCCGGGCCCTTTATCTGCCGGTGCATGCTCGGCAGCGTGATCTGCATCGCCACCGTCGTCCCCGGCGCGATCGCCCGATCGGCCTCAAACCGCAGCCCGCCCTCGGAGATGTCGTACGCGTTCCCCTCGATCGTGAACACGTCATTGTCCAGCAGCCGTAGCGCCAGAGGCGTGTACATCGGCATGACCGTAAACCGCGCGTGCTGACGACGTTCTTGACCGATCCGCATGGCCGATCCTCCGAGAAGGGAACTACCCAACTCAAAACCTATCGGCCCAACCACCCTCCCAATTCACCCGCAACCCCCGTTCACCAAAGCCCACAACCCCCGATAACCCCCACTCAGCACCGCCCGCCGCCGATCGACTGACCCAGCAGCTCGATGTTCACCCGATCCACCCGCACCCCTAGTCGGCTCTCGATCTCGTCCACCAGCGCCGCCGGCAGGCTCGCCACGATCCGCTCCCCGAGGTCCGCCGGCACATCCCGCACCCGCCCGTCGTCGGTCACCAGGTGCACATGCTGCGACACATCCGCGTCAAACCGCGCCGGGCCGTCGATCCCCAGAAAGTTCGAATACCGCCGCGCCAGCCCGCGACGCGTCAAAACCTCCAGCGTGTTGTACACCGTCGCCAGGCTCACGCCCGGCAGCCGCTGCCTCACCTGCCCAAACAGCTCTTCCGCCGTCGGGTGCGTGCTCGTCGCCGCCAGCGCAGAATAGATCACCTCCCGCTGCGCCGTGCAGCGGAGGCCATGTCGCTCCAGCATCGTTCTGACAACGCTCACCCTCCATTATTGCGCGCCAATCCACTCGCGACTGGCCAACCCCCCCCCAACCCGCGACACACGCCAACAATCCGCCGTGCCCGACTCCCCCGACCCCCCCGATCCCGCCCTCATCCTCTGCGAATCCTGCGGCTACTCCCTCGCAGGCCTCCAACCCACGGCCACCTGTCCCGAGTGCGCCCGCCCCATCCAGCTCACCCTCGCCCAACGCCCCGGCACACCCTTCCAACAACGCCCCTCTATCACCTCGGCACTCGCCACCGCCTGGTCAACCCTCCGCCACCCTTACCTCACCTTCGACCGCATCGCCATCGAGCGCCCCCGCGCCGCCAGACTCGGCCTCATCTTCACGCTCACCGCCGCCGCGCTCACCGCCTTCCCCGCCCTTGCCCCGTGGCGTGCCGATCGACTCATCCCCGCCGCCATCACGCTGGTCCTCGCGTTCACCGCCCTCAGCCTGCTCACCTTCATCGAGCGCCGCGGCATCATGTTCTTCGGCCGCCAAGGTGGAGGGGGCAACTGGCGCATCACCCCCGCCGTCGCCAGCGCCGTCTGCAACCACGCCGCCCTCGGCTGGACGCTCGGCGGCCTCCTCGTCGCCCTCGCATCCCTCGTTGCCGACGCCGGCTTCCTCCGCGGCTCACGCTCCTGGTTCATGGGCCAACCCGCCATCGTCGAGCTTCGCTCCTTCCTCGAACTCAACATCGGCCCCTTCGCCCCCCCCACCCTCGCCGCCCTCGACGCCGCCCCGCGCACCGCCGCGCTCTTCGCCGCGTTCCTCCCCGGCCTGCTCCTCTTCGAATGCCTCGTCGCCGTGGGTGTCCGCCGCTGCCGCTACGCCAACCTCCCCCTGCCCCCACACCCCTCGCCGACCCACTCAACCTGATTCCACCCCGGGCATAGACTCGATCGCACCCGCCTCGCCACCCCCCCCACGCCCCCGGCACGCCCAAACGGAACGGAGTCCGGCTTGTTTGCCTCGGAATCCATACGACCCGACCCCCCCCCACCCCTCGCCCCCGCCTCGGCCGGGACGCCCGAATCCGAAACCGACGCCCAAAGCGCGTCAGATCGATACGAGGGGGGCTCGCCGCCGCCCGCCATCTCAACAACCCCTGACCACATCGGCCCTGACCACACCGGCCCTGACCACATCAGCCCTGACCACGCCGGCCGCTTCAGCGTCCTGCGCCATCCCGACTATCGCCGCATCCTCATCGCCCAGTTCATCTCCAACTGCGGCAACTGGATGGAGCTCGTCGGCCTCCAGATGCTCGTCGCCACCCTCACCCAATCCCTTGCCTGGATGGGCTACCTCGGCGCCGCTCAGCTCCTCCCCATCCTCCTCCTGGGCACCATCGGCGGCCTCGTCGCCGACCGCGTTGATCGCCGCCGCCTCCTCATCACCACTCAGGTCCTCCTCATGGTCGTCGCCGCCGCCGTCGCCATCGTCGCCTGGATCGACTGGCGACCCGGCGACCTCACCCCCGTCTATCTCTTCCTCATCCTCGGCGCCCTCCAAGGCGGCGTCATGTCCTTCAACATGCCCGCCTGGCAAGTCCTCACCCCGCGCCTCGTCCCACGCGACGAACTCACCCAGGCCATCACCGTCAACGGCATCCAGTTCAACCTCGCCCGCGTCGTCGGCCCAGCCCTCGCCGGCCTGCTCATGGGCACCATCGGCTTCAAACCCCTCTTCATCATCAACACCGTTTCCTTCCTCGCCGTCGTCATCGCCGTCCGCTCCACCCCCGCCAACCCCCCTCCACCACACGACGGCAAGCACGCCTGGCACCAGGTCCTCGACGCTCACCGCTTCATCTTCCAAAACAAAGGCCCCCTCGCCGTCTTCCTCGCCAGCTTCGTCATGTCCGCGCTCGCCGCGCCACTCATCCGATTCCTCTCACTCTTCGTCATCGATGTCTACGGCCAATCCCAGGCCTCGGCCAACAAAACCGTCGGCTTCCTCCTCGCCGTCCAGGGCGTCGGCGCCGTCATCGGCGGCCTCACGCTCCGCTGGCTCCCACCCTGGTACCCCAAACACCACCTCATCCCCGTCGCCGTCGCCGGCAACGGCCTCTTCATCACCGCCTTCGCGCTCTCCACCTCACCCGTGCTGGGTTTCCTCTTCATGCTCCCCATCGGCTTCTTCTGGATCTGGGCCTTCAACCAGTCCTGGGCCGCCATGCAGCAACTCTGCCCCGACCACATGCGCGGCCGGGTCCTCGCCATCTTCAACGTCGCCTCCTTCGGCGCCACCGCCGTCGGCGCCCTCGCCGGCGGCTGGCTCGGCACATCCCTCGACAACGCCACCCTCCCCGTCCTGGGTCACATCACCAAAGCCGTCAGCACCCAGGCCGCCGTCGGCTCCATGGCCCTCGTCCTCCTCGTCGCCGGCCTCGTGATGCTCATCTTCCGCGTCCCCGAAGTCGACGGCCTCCCCCCCGCACCCCCTGCACCGCCCCACCAACCCGGCGCCGCCCGCTCCCGCCTCGACCTCGTCAACGCCGTCCTCGCACGCGAACACCGCCCCAATGCCTAAGCCCCCCGCCCCGCCGCCTCGATGTCTTTCCCTCTGTCGCCTGCCTTCCCGCCTCCGCCACTTTTCTTCATTGCATCGACGCCCCTTGCGCGCAATATCGAGTCGATGCGCCCGCGCGCCCTTGAATCCGCCGTGCGGCGTGTCATCCTCGCGTTATGCCCACCGCACTCCTCCCCGTCGCCGACATCGAGCGTTACAACCAAACGCTCCTCGCCATGAAGCACCAAGCCCTCGCCGCCCTCCGCCGCGTGGTGAGCAGCTCCGCCCTTGGAGACCGCCAACTCAGCACGCTCAAGGTCACCGCCCTCACCATCGTGCGATTGCCATTTATCACGCCCTACGAACCACCCCCCCCCCGCCAGCCCCGCCCCGGCACCCCGACCAACCCCGCCGATCCCGCCGATCCCACTGATCCCCCTGACCCCCCCGATCCGAAATCACCAGCCGACCTTACACCTGCCAACAAACCAGCCGCACCACTCCCCATCGATCCGTTCTCTCAACCCCAGCCAGCTCCAATCTCACCAATCCCAGCTCCACCCTCGCCCACACCACCGATCGGCCAGTTACCGCCGTGCCTTGGCCGCGAGCATCTGTGCCAATCTGTGGCCGCTCCTGCCTCGACCCGTCACATCCGTGAATATCCGTGTCCCCCTCCGCCGCTCACGCCCCCCCCGCACCGCCCCGCTCCACCCGCGCGCTCTCCAGCCCCGCACACCACGCGTGCAGCACCACCTTGTGCAGTTCCTGCACACGGTCGCTGGCCCCGCCCGGCAAGACCAGCGACACATCGCACAGCCCCGTCCCACCCACCTGCCCGCCGCCCTTGCCCAGCAGGCCGATCACCGTCATTCCCCGGGCCTTCGCCGCCTGGGCCGCGCGGAGGATGTTGGGCGAGTTGCCGCTGGTGGTAAACAGCACCAGCGCGTCGCCGGGCTTGCCAAGCGCTTCGATCCAGCGCGAGAAGACTACGTCGAACCCGAAGTCGTTGGCAACACACGTCAGATGCCCCGGCTCCGCGCAGGCGAGCGCCGCCAGCGCCGGGCGATCCGACCGATAGCGCCCCGTCAACTCCTCGGCAAAGTGGGCCGCGTCGCACATCGACCCGCCGTTGCCGCACGTCATGATCTTCCCGCCGCGTTCCAGACACGAGCGCAGGAGCCCCCCCGCGCGCTCGATCTCCGCGAGCAGCCGCTCGTCGGCCATCAGAGCGTGCAGGGCTTTCTGCGCATCGGCAAGGGCATCGCGGATCACTCCCCCAGCGTAGCCGACAAGGCCGCGAGGCCGCAACGGGCCCGTCTTGTTCACCCGTCCTACTCAGAAGTCGCGGCGAACAAAGATGACGCACGCAGAGGCGAGCATCGTGAGCATGAACGCGCCCGACGTGCCCGCCACCCACCAGACGCTCCGCGATTCGATCTCCTTCCTCACCTCGCGGCCCACCTCGCGCTGCGACACCCGAACCGCCCCCACCGGAATGCCGCCCCGCCCCCCCCGCCCCCCGGGGCCCGCCCTTTCCTCTTCCATGCTGTCCTGCACGCCATCGAACTCATTACCCTCGAACAACACCCGGCCCAAAAGCTCGGTCGTCTCGCCGGTTTTGGGAAGAATCGTCTTCACAGCAAACGCGATCGCATGATACTGGTGCAGGTCCGCCGCAGTCCCCTCCACACCGGCCTTGCTCTTCTCGAACTCCTCGATCTCGCGCTTCAGTCTTTCAACCCGCTTCGCACGTTGGGCCGCAGGATCCGCCGCGTTCAGTTCATCCATCCCGGCCCACGCGGGCTTGGCGCCGGCCTTGACCTCGTCCGAAGCAGCCGGCTTTGCCTCCTGGGGCAGCGGCGCGTTCGGATCCGATTCAATCGCCGCCAGTTCCTTCTGACGCTTCTCGATCTCGCTGCCGTGCAGCGTGACGGAAATATCGTACTGCGTCCGCAGATTGAGCAGGATCCCCGCCTCGGCCAGGTTCACGACAAAGATCGCGACCCACACCAGCCCCGTGACCAGCAGCGCGGCCATGCCCGACCGTGTGATCATCCCAACCAGCGCCGACACGCTGTACAGATACGAGAACACCAGCACCACCAGCGGCACGGCCCAGAACAAGCCCCACGACCACGCCCCGCCGCGAATGCCGATGACGAAGAACGCCAGCACCGTGAAGACGCCGACCTGCAGCGCCACAAACAGCAGGCTCGTGCAGAACTTCGTGATGAACAGACGCAACCGGCCGATGGGCTTGGAGAGCGTCAGATCGATCGCCCCGCCGGATATGAAATCCGGGATGATGTTGGCCGTCGAGATCAGCGCCAGGATCATGGCCGCCCAGGTCAACCAGATGCTGAAGCCAAAGGTTATGAAAATGATCTTGTAGAACGCGGCCGGTTCAAGCGTGTTGGAGTTCAGGATCGTGCCCAGCGCCTCGATCGGAAACGCCCAGACGAGAAACGTGATGCCCTTGGGGCCGATGCCCAGGCACGCGATCACCAGCGTCACCAGCGCCGACAGGGCCATGGTGATCCAGAACAGCTTGCGGGCGTTGAGCTCGCGATAGGAGTCGACGATCATGGCCCAGGTCTGGATCATCGGTTGTTCCTCCCGCCGCGCGGCGCTGGCGATTCGTCCGCGGCCCCAGGCCCCAGCTCGCGGCCGGTGATCGGGTCCATGACGGCCTTCATAAACAGATCCTCCAGCGACGGCCGCACCGCGCGGACGCCGCGGATGACCAGGCCCGCCGCCCGCGCCCCGTCGATGATCGTCTGCACCTTGGTCGCCTCCGTCGTCCCCACGACCACGAGACCCTGGGCGCAGCCCACCGGCTCGCCGTCCGCCAGTCGGCCCCAAGCGCCGGCGTCGCCGCGAGCCTTGATCTCCGGCAGCGCGACGCCGAGGCGAGCGTCGATCTCGCCGTCGCCCGCGACTTCAATCTCGTACCGCCGATCCGCGGCCGTCAGTTCGTCCAGAGTCCCCTGCGCCGTCACGCGGCCCTGCACCATGATGGCCACGCGGTCGCAGACCATTTCCAGCTCGCTCAACAGGTGCGAGTTCAAGAACACCGTCTTCCCCCGGCGTTTCTGCTCCATCAGGATCTCGCGGATATCGCGGCGGCCGACCGGGTCGACGCCGTCGGTCGGCTCGTCCAAGAGCACCAGTTCGGGGTCGTTGATGAGCGACTGCGCGATGCCGAGCCGCTGCCGCATGCCCTTGCTGTACGACCGAACACTCGTGCCGGCCCAGCGCCCCAGACCGACCAGGTCGAGCAGTTCAGGAGCCCGCTTGAGAAGATCGGCACGCGGCACCTTGCTCATGGCCCCGTAGAAATCGAGCACCTGTCGGCCCGTCAGATAGTCGGGGAACTTGTGGTGCTCCGGCAGATAACCGATGCGGCGGAGGGCGTCGCGGTTGCCCACGGGCTTGCCGAGCACTCGTCCTTCGCAACGCGTCGGCGAGATCACGGTCATCAGGATCTTTACCAGCGTGCTCTTGCCGGCGCCGTTGGGCCCGAGCAGGCCGAACACCTCGCCGCGGCGGACGCGCATGGTGGCGTCGCGGAGCGCGTGCACGCCCTTCTTCCGCCAGGCGGATGCATAGGTCTTGTCGACCTTGGCGAGGTCGATGGCAAACTCATTGTGGGCGGCGGCCGCGGAGAGGGTGGTCATGGGCTTGCTGGAGTCTATCAGAAGATCGCCCCAGATCGTTGGGTTTCATCGCCGCCGGGTTGCAGTCTGGGTACGGAAGCGGCCGCTATCCTCCGGGCGATGTTCCCCAACCTGCGCGAGTTTGTAAACGCGCTCGACGCCGCCGGCGAGCTGAAGAGAATCCGTACGCCGGTTGATCCGGTGCTGGGCGTGACGGCATTGGCCGACCGGGAATCCAAATCACCCGCGCCGCACCTGCCCAGCGCTTCTGCGCAGCGGAACGACCCGCGGTTCCACCACTTAGGTGGCCAAGCGCTGCTCTGCGAGAACATCGCCGGTAGCGACATGCCGCTGCTCATCAACGCGTGGGGCAGCTATCGGCGGATGGAGATGGCGCTGGGCTGCGAGGGCGTGGGCTTTGACGGGCTGGCGGCGCGGATCGCCGAGTTGGTGAAGCCGCAGCCGCCCAAGTCATTGGCGGAACTGTTCGCCAAGGCCAAGGTTTTTTTGCCGCTCTTGCGGATCCCGCCCAAGCGGCTGCGCGGCTCGGGGCTGTGCCAAGAGGTCGTTCTCAAGGGCGATCAGGTTGATCTCACGCGACTGCCGATGATCCGATGTTGGCCGCATGATGGGGATTTTGCGGCACTCGGCTATCCGGCGGGCACGAACGACGGGATCCCCGATCTGGCGCGCGGCCCCGAGTGGGACGCGCGCTTCCGCGGGCGTTACATCACGCTGGCAGGGATTCACACCGTTCACGCCGACGAGCGCGAAGACCCCAAGCCGAGCTCGCACAACATCGGGATGTACCGCGTGCAGTTGTTCGGGAAGCAGCGGATGTCGATGCACTGGCACATGCACCACGACGGCGCGCGGCACTGGCGCTCGTGGAAGAAACTCGGCGAGCCGATGCCCGTGGCGATCGCGCTGGGTGGCGAATCGATCATGCCGTACGCGGCCACGGCGCCGCTGCCGCCGGGGATCAGCGAGCTGCTGCTGGCAGGGTTCTTGAACGGCAAGGGCATCCCGCTGGTGCGGGCCAGGACGGTGCCCTTGTGGGTGCCGGCGAACGCGGAGATCGTGATCGAGGGGTATGTGCAATCGGAGGCGGGGTTCATCGACTTCGACCCGCGGCGACCCGGCGACGGGCCGGTGGGCGCGGGGGCGGTATTCGAGGGGCCGTTCGGCGATCACACCGGGTTCTATTCGCTGCCGGATCGCTACCCGCTGCTGCATGTGACGGCGCTCACGCACCGGCGCGATCCGATCTATCCGACCACCGTGGTGGGGCTGCCGCCGCAGGAGGATTACTTTTTGGGGAAGGCGACGGAGCGGATCTTTCTGCCGCTGCTCAAGACGCTGATTCCCGATATCGAGGACTACGACTTGCCGCTGTTCGGCACGTTCCACAACTGCGCGTTCGTGAAGATCAAAAAGCATTATCCGCTGCAGGGGCGGCGTGTGATGCACTCGATCTGGGGCGCGGGGCAGATGGCGTGGACGAAGATGATCTTTGTCGTGGACGACGACGTGGACGTCCACGACATGCACGCCGTGATGAAGGCCGCGGCGGAGCGGTGCGACCCGGGGCGCGATCTGGAGTTTGTACACGGGCCGCTCGACATTTTGGACCACGCGGCCCCGTTCCTGGGCGCGGGGACCAAGCTGGGGTTCGACTGCACGCGGAAGATCGCCGGGGAGGAGCTCAAGCCGATCGGCGGGGCGTCGTTGCACGGTCGGCGCGGCGAGAGCCCGATCAATCCGGAGCCAACAACGCCGCTGAGTGCGGCGGCGCGGGCCGAGTTGATGGAGCGGCTGCGCGCGATCGATGGCGTGGCGGACGCGGCGCTGCACGAGGCCGTCGGCGATGGATGGTTGGTCGTGAGCACGGCGAGGCAAGAGGAGACGCCCGTGCGATTGCTGGCGACGGATGTGTGGCAGGCGTGTGCGGCGGCCGGGGTTTCGCCGCCGTATTTGGTGTTGGTGGGGCCGGAGGTGGCCGTGGCGGATCTGGACTCGGCGCTGTTTCACTGGTGCGCCAATCACGACTTCGGACGCGATTGGATCCAGCGGCTGGGCCAGGGTCGGTCGCTGGAAGCGACGGGTTTCAACGCGGTGCCGAAGAAGATGGGGACGAGTGAGTCGGGGCTGCCGGTGCGGGAGTGGCCGCCGATTATTCGGCTGGGGAGCGAGTTAGGCGGCGGGTGAGCGGGGAGAGGATGGTGTAAGTGGCGGCAGGCCGAAGCCCTTCCTGACGGTCGGGCTTCTTGTTCAGGCGGCGGGGGTGGGCAGGACGATTTCGAAGATGCTGCCGCGGGGGGATTCGCGGTTGCGGGCGAGGAGGACGCCGCCGTGTTCGCGGACGATACCTTCGGAGACGGCGAGGCCGAGGCCGGTGCCGCGGGCGTCGAGGCGGGTGGAGGCGAAGGGCTCGAAGAGGCGGGCGAGGATTTCGGGGGCGATGCCCGGGCCGTCGTCGGCGATGGTGATGGCGGCCCAGTCGCGGCCGTCGCGGCCCACGACGGCGTTGGCGACTTCGATGCGCCCGCCACGGCTGCTGATGGCTGCGGCGGCGTAGGTCGGTCCGGACTCGATCGCGTTGACGGCGTTGCGGATGATGTTGACAAGGACCTGGAGCATGCGGTCGGCGTCGAGTTCGAGCGTGAGAGCCGGGTCGACGAGGTTGACGAGTTCGACGCGGCGGGCTTCGCGGTCGATGGAGACGAGTGTCCAGGCTTCATCAACGAGCGGCGCGACGGCGACGCCGGCGAGAAGCGGCGGGCGGACGCGGGCGAAGTCGAGGAGGCTCTCGCTGAGGCGTTCGAGCCGGCCCACGACGCGGAGGAGCAGGGCGGCATCATCTTCGCCCAGGCTGCGGTCGCGGCAGGAGCACATCTTTTCGACAAGGCCCTTAACGACCGCGAGCGGCGTGTTCATCTCGTGGGCGAGGCCGGCGGACATGATGCCAAGGCTGGCGAGGCGGTCGGCGTCGGCGAGGTTGCGCTGGGCGTTTTCGAGCAGGTGGTTCTTGCGGCGGAGGTCTGCGGCGGCTTCTTCCAAGCGGGCCAGGGCGAGGGCGAGGTCTGATTCGTGCGTGCGGAGGGCGCGGACGGTGCGGTTGCGGGAGCGCATGATCTCGCCGAGCTCGTCGGCGGGCATGTAGGCCTCGGGGATGAGTTCATCGGAGCGCTGGTTGTCTTGCACTGCGCGGTCGGCGCGGAGGAGGTGGCTGATGGGCTCGTAGACGTGGCGAGGGAGGACGAAGACTTCGAGTGAGATGGCGATGAGGGCGTATACACCCAGGAGGGCGATGGTCATGAGGATGAAGAGGCGGTTGACCTCGGCACGGGCCTCGGAGAGCACGGCGGTGGAGACGTAGCCAAGGCTACGGTCGCGGTCGATGTAGACGGCGGCCATCTGGCCGGTGATGGTGCGAGCGGTGGAGGGATTTTCATCGGGGGTGAAGGGGCCGCTGCCGGCGACGCCGACGGGGCGGCCTTGGGGATCGAGCGGGGCACGGTCGACTTGGACGCCGGGGGGCAGGCCGCGGCTCAGATCGGCGATGGGGGAAGTGGCCTCGGCCTCGCGGATGAGAATCATGGAGAGGGCGAGCTTGGCGTCGTGGAGTTCGGCCTGATCGACGACGGAGTTGACGGCGGGCCAGAGCGCCAGGGCGAGGATCCCAGCGAGGACGAGGGAGAAGAGGGTGTGGAGGACGATGAGTTTTTTGCGGATGCGCATGCCGGCGAGGAGGCCGGGGGGGCGTTCGGCTTGGAGTGTCGGCGGGAAGACCGGCGCACCTTGGGGGATGTTGGAGCCGAGCATGGCCGGATTGTTAGGCCGGAGGGGCGGCCCCAGCGCGGGGCTACGCTGAGGGGAGTGAACATGCGACCACATCATCGGGCGGGCGTCGGCGGCTCGGCGCGGGGCTATTACCAGGATCAGGAAACGCGCCCTCCGGCGACGGGGGATGTGGCGCGGGACGCGGCGTTTGACTACATCGCGCGGCAGGCGGATCGGTTCCCGCAGCTTGATCTGGCGCCGCTGGAGTCGCCCGAGGGGATCGACCCGCGGAACGTGGCGCTGGCGCACGCGATCGTGGACGCGACGATCAAGCATTGGATCACGCTGGTACACCTGGTGGGGTTGCGGACAACGCAGCCGTTGGCGCACTGCCAGCCGGGGGTGCGGGCGGCGCTGCTGGCGGGGGCGGCGCAGTTGCTGCTGCTGGACCGCATCCCGGCGTACGCGGCGATCGATCACGCGGTGGAGTGGACGAAGCGGCGGGTGAAGTATTCGGCGAGCGGCGTGGTGAACGCGGTGCTGCGGAAGGTGGCGATGATGAAGATCGCCGCGGATGACCCGGCGTCGCGGCGGGCGGTGTGGACGGACCAGCGCGACGAGCTCCCGCTGGCAGATGGGTCGGGGCAGGTGCTACTGGACGCTCTGTTGCCCGAGGACGCGATGGAGCGGCTGTCGGTCTCGACGAGCCACGGGCGGGCGCTGATCCGGGCGTGGACGGAGCAGTTTGGCGCGGAGAAGGCAAAGACGCTGGCGCTGCACAGCCTGGCGGACGCGCCGACGGTGTTGCACACGGCGGGGGCGGACTATTTGCCTTTGGATCGTGAGCATTTGGAGGCGCATTCGGTGGCGGGGTTTCAGGTGTACAAGGGGCCGCGGGAGACGCTGGCGGCGGTGTTGGAGAGTCGGCGGGATTTGTGGGTGCAGGATCCGACTTCGGCGGAGGCGGTGGCGAGCATCGCGGATCTGAAGCCGGGGATGGTGATGGATTTGTGCGCGGGGCTGGGCACCAAGTGCCGGCAGCTTGTGCAGACCTTTCCGCAGGCGCGGATCGTGGCGACGGATACGGATCAGCGTCGGCACCGGGTGTTGAGCGAGGTGTTCAGGGGGCACCCGCGGGTGTCGGTGGTAAACCCGAAGGGGTTGGTGCTGGATTATGTGGGGCAGGCGGACTTGGTGGTGCTGGATGTGCCGTGCTCGAACACGGGCGTGCTGGCGCGGCGGCCCGAGGCCAAGTATCGGTTCAAGGATTTTGCGGTGGATGAACTGTCGCAGATCCAGCGGCAGTTGATCGCGGACGCGATCCCGCTGCTCGCGCCGGGCGGGAAAATCTTGTACTCGACGTGCAGCCTGGAGCCCAAGGAGAACACGGCGCACGTGGCGTGGGCCAAGCAGTGGCACCAGTTCACCGGTTCACGCGAGCGGCTGGCGATCCCCAAGGGCGGGCCGGGGTCGCGGGCGGCGGAGTACACCGACGGGGGTTACAGCGTGCTGCTGTCGCGGTGATCGTTGGCGAGAAGATCGGGGCGGCGGGCGCGGGTGCGGTCCAGGCGTTGCTGGAGGCGCCAGCGTTCGATGGCGTGGTGATCGCCCGAGAGCAGAACTTCGGGAACGGGCAGGCCCATCCAGTCGCGGGGCTTGGTGTAGTGCGGGCAGTCGAGGAGGCGTTGGTGGGCGGGGAGTGGGATGCGGTCGCGCTTGGGGGTTTGGAGATTGCCGAGGAAGGGCTGGGCGACGCCGAAGGAATCTTCGCGGGGTGATTGCGCGTCGCCGGTGGCTCCGGGGAGGAGCCGGATGACGGCGTCGATGAGGATCATGGCGGCGAGTTCGCCGCCGGAGAGGACGTAGTCGCCGAGGGAGATTTCGAGGGGCGCGAGTTTTTGGATGACGCGTTCGTCGATGCCTTCGTAGTGGCCGGCGATGATGAGGAGGCGCGGCTTGGTGGCGAGTTCCTCGACGCGGGACTGGCGGAGCGGCTCGCCCTGCGGGGTCATGAGGATGCGGGTGGCGGGGCGCGGGTCGACGGCTTCGACGGCGGTGACGGCGTCGTAGACGGGCTGGCAGGTCATGACCATGCCGGGGCCGCCGCCGAAGGGGCGGTCGTCGGTTTTCTGGTGCTTGTCGGTGGTGAAGTCGCGGATGTTGGTGGCGTGCCACTCGACGAGCTGAGCGGCGCGGGCGCGGGCGGGGATGGAGTGATTGAGGGCGGCGTCGGCGGCGGGGCCGAACATGGAGGGGAAGGTGGTGAGGACGTCGATCCGCATGGGCTGATTGTTGGCGTGGGGTGATGGCGACTCGGGCGCGAGGTTGGGTGAAACGAAAACGCCCCGGCGATGAGGCCGGGGCGTTGGTGTGTTGGGATCAGTGGGCCGGGCCGATTAGCCGGCGGCCTTCTCTTGGGGCTTGACGGCGGCGGCGGCCTTCTTGGCGGCGGTGGCCTTGCAGGCTTCGGCGCGGGCGTCGCGGCGGGCCTTGACGGCGGCGGCGTCGACGAGGCCGTTCTTGGCGAGGAAGTCGTTGACGGTGTCGGAGGGCTGGGCGCCGACGGAGAGCCAGTACTTGAGGCGCTCGGTCTTGAGCTCCATGTTCTTGGTGCCGTCCTTGACCATGGGGTCGTACCAGCCGAGCTGCTCGATGACGGAGCCGTCGCGCTTGACGCGGCTATCGACCGCGCTGATGCGGTAGAAGGGGCGGTGGGGACGACCAAGGCGGCTCATGCGGATTCGGACCAAGGCGAAGCTCCGGAAAATTCGACCCGCCGGGAGTATCCCGGTGAGGGAGGAAAGTATTGGCGGGTTGAAGGGTGGAAACAAGGGGGCGACGCGAGGGGTTTGGAGATGTCTGGAGGTGGGGCGGGTTCCAGGGGCGGGGCCGCTGCGAGGCATGGCCACGGTCATGCGACCTCCGGGCGAAGAATCGTGTGGGCGCTACGCTGTGGGCGATGTCGATGGTTCCTTCGCAACCGACGCCGCCACGCAAGTTTGACCCGCGGGCACCGATTCCCACGATGCACCCTCGCAAGGTGCGCGGTGGTGTGCGCCTGGAGAACCGGGAGGGCCTGACCGGTCTGGCGTGGGCCGGGCAGCGGTGGTTGCGGCTGGCGGAGGACTCGGCGGCGAACCCGGTGTTTCTGGAGGGGACGCAGTATGCCCGGCTGGGGCAGACGCGGAACTTTTCGTTGCAGCCGGGGCATGTTTCGGCGCGGGTGCAGGGTCGGATGCCGCAGGCGTATGCGGTGGACATTCGGCTGCCGGTGCTGACGCACGATCAATGGGAGCTGGTGATCCACGCGATGCTGGACGAGGCGCGGCACCTGGCGGGGCTGTTGGCGGGGGAGGTGCCGGCCGGGATTGAGGACATTTTTTCGCCGTTGCAGCTGCGGTTGTTTCCGGCGCAGCCGGCGGACGTGGCGTTGTCGTGTACGTGTGCGAAGAACGCGGCGGCGGCGGGCGATTTGGTGGCGGCAGCGGAGGCGGGGACGCCGTGGTGCAAGCATGTGTGCTGCGTGATGGCGCTGACGGCGGAGCGGTTGAGCCGCGATCCGTTCCTGATTTTTATGTTGCGCGGGCTGGCGAAAGAGGACTTGCTGGAGCGGCTGCGGCAGCAGCGGGCGTTGATGTCGGCGAAGTCGAGCGTGGGGACGGGGACGCCGGGGGCGGGTCGGCCGGTGCCGGCGTATTCGCCGCGGATACCTGGGGTGGGCGAGGAGCCGGCGAAGGCGCTGGAGCTTTGCACTGGGGAGTTCTGGCAGGCGGGGCCGGGGCTGGGTGAGTTGGATCTGCCGATGGAGCCGCCGGCGGTGAGCCACCCACTGCTGCGGAGGTTGGGGCCGAGCCCGTTTGAACAGGCGAAGTTCCCGCTTGTGGGGCTGCTGGCGACGTGCTACGAAACGCTGAGCACGCACGCGATCAACGCGGCGACGGCGAACGTGGGCGATGTGGTGGAGGTGGATGAGGCGGATGAGGTGGATGAGGCGGATGAGGCGGATGAGGCGGATGATGGTGAGGATGAGGCGGTGGCGTGAGGTGGGTTCAATCGGACCAACGAAAGACCCGGGATGAAGTTGCAGGGGCTGCTTCATCCCGGGCGTGATTTGTTGCGCGAAGTGGGCTGGCAGTCTGGCCTTACTTGAGGTTCTTGACGGCGGCGACGACCTTGTAGGGGTCGGTGCGCTTGGTGTAGTCCTTGTCGACCCAGACGGCCTGGATGATGCTGGCTTTGTC
>Ga0105047_10006165_pt1 | contig 20398 bp, 18 predicted proteins | sample MAT04_FD_78384 | JGI IMG/M metagenome (GOLD analysis project Ga0105047, IMG submission 78384) | Freshwater microbial communities from Lake Fryxell liftoff mats and glacier meltwater in Antarctica - MAT-04 (megahit assembly) | ecosystem: Environmental > Aquatic > Freshwater > Ice > Liftoff...
TCCTCAACACTTGTCACCCTCAAAAAGGAAATGGCCGAAATTAAAGCTCAGCTCAAACAAGGTAAATTGTTTGAATAACAGCACGATAGAGTATATAAAGACGTTCGGAAATTAATAAAATGTTAAAAATGTTGACCTTCGGGGAAGCTCCGGTGGAAGCTGGTGAATATACCTACTATGTGAACACTCGCAATGCCGCCATAAAAAATGTACTTATTTATACCGATGCCGATGTTAAAATAAACTTTACTGATAGCAACGATGATGCAGTAATTGACGAGGACGGCATTTTGAACTTCTTTTACGATGACCTTGCTGTCACAAAGCCTTGCGGTCAATCACTTTAAAAAGGGACTTTACACCGTAGTTATCGAAATAAATGGTGAAGTTGCCAGAACTAAATTTATTGTGAATTAACTGTAAAACTTTACTTTTTTATTTTACAGCACATCCTTTTCTGTTATAAAATTGCAACCTGTTTCCGATTAGTATCAATACCGGAAGCGGGTTTGCTTTTTCAAGTACTTCCAGTCTTCTTTTTAATAGAAAACTAACCGGGTGATGGCATAGTTTTTGCGCTTTTTTACCTTTCAGGATATCTGAATTAAATGATTTTAACCAAATACTTAAACTAAATAGCCATGAAAAAGTTGATTTCCCCTATATTTATTATTTTGCTTGCATGGTCGTGTTCACCCTCCCAAAAAACAGGCATTTTGGCAAAAAGTAATGTGATTGTAATCGATAGTACTGAATATGATATCACTATCATTGATATGGAATTTGATACATGGTATCTCATGAATTACTCTCCATCAAAGGACTTTAGCAACGAATATTACCGAAGTAAAAATCATATTGGCATTTCTAACTGGAACTACTATTTCAACAGGGGAAAATACCACCGTGTGATTGAGAATCATGTTTTTTACAATCATTCGGTTGACTATGGTATTGAGGTTAACCGAAAACTTTACTGGTATTTTAAATATATTGAAGAAACATACCGGATTCGGTTACTTCGTTGAAAAAAGCTGCGGACAATATTGAATAACCAGGCAGCACTCCACCCGGAGAGATGTTTGCTTTTTTTTTCAATTAACTTGTCACTACCTTTGCACCTCTAAACTATAAAAGAAGATGGCGCTGAAATGTGGAATTATAGGTTTGGCCAATACCGGCAAAACCACTCTGTTCAATTGTGTTGCAAATACTAAAATCCACCAACAGGCAGGTATGCAGAAGTCGCATATGGGGCAGATTAACGTTCCCGATAACAGACTTTATGTACTTAATTCACTGTTACCAGCACAAAAGCTTGTGCATGCAACGGTCGATCTGGTTGATATTCCTGGACTTACAAAAGGATCGGGGCAGGCCGAAAGCACTTCTGCTAAATTTCTGGCAGAGATTCAGCAGACAGATGCTTTGATTCATGTTTTACGCTGTTTCGACAGTGATACGGTTCCACATATCGAGGGCTCAGTTAACCCTGTCCGTGATAAGGAAATTGTTGATCTTGAACTTTGTATCCGCGACCTTAGTATGGTTGAACGCAAAATTCAGCGTATGGACAAGCTTTTTAAAGTAGGGGATAAGGATGCAAAAAAAACATTGGAAGTTCTGCATGTGTATAAATCTCATCTCGAAGATTTTAAACCAGCACGTACCGCGCCTGTTTCGGAAGAAGATCGAAAATATATTGCTGATATGTATCTGATTACTGACAAGCCTGTAATTTATGTTTGTAATGTGGATGATGTGTCAGCTGCTTCCGGCAATGCATACTCCAATGCACTTATCGAATCAGTGGATGGCGAAAATGCTGAAGTTCTGGTTATGGCTGCTGAACTGGAAGCTGAAATTGCAGAACTCGAGAGCCAGGAAGACCGCGATATATTTCTAGCCGATGCAGGCCTCACCGAGCCGGGCGTAAATAAAGTAGTGCAATCCGCTTACAAGCTTTTAAATTTAATGTCGTTTTTCACGATTGGAGTTAAAGAAAACCGTGCCTGGACTATTCACCGTGGGATGACTGCCCCGCAGGCAGCCGGCGTTATCCATAGCGACCTTGAACGTGGCTTTATTCGTGCCGAAGTAATTAAATATAATGATTTTATTGCCCTCAAAACCGAACTAGCCTGCAAAGAAGCCGGGAAACTGGCTATCGAAGGGAAAAACTATGTGGTTTGCGATGGGGATTTGCTGAATATCAGGTTTAATGTGTAGAATAACTCAAATCTCTTTCTTGATTTTTTTGAATGTTTATTTGAACTGCCCCTGGAGTTTAAAATACACCGGTATATTAACTTTTACTCTGACTTTTATGCCAGATTGAACTCCCGGTTTCCATTTTGGCTCGCGTTGGCTTTTAATTGATGGATAGAGAGAAAAGTGTAATAGCTTTTTCGAAATTATTAGAATTCAAGGCTTTTACGCCCCTTTCATAATTTTTCATTGGATCCTTCGACTCACCACAGGATAAAATGCACAATAAGATGAAAAACTCAAAAAGTACTATTCTTGCATTCATAAAGTATTGGTTATGATCAGAAATACAACGGATGAAACTTCACCCCATTCTTGTTAAACTCCAATGCTGGCATCGGAATTTTAATAAAACCAATGGTTTTTAAAAAGAGTTTAAGGGTTTTTGATTTGACAGGGATCCGGCTTAGGTCAATATCCGGCGTAAGATAAAATTGCCTGTATCTTTCGCTGTTCGGAATATTAACTTCGGTTGGATTATTGCTGGCGCCAATCATTCCTTCGGCTCCGTAACCGGCGGCAATATTCAGCCATTTCGGGAAACGGGTATGCTGCAATCCAAGGCTGCTGATATTTGCTGATAACCAGTACGTTTGTCCGTTATAATCTTTAACCATATTCTGTAAGAGCGTACTACCCAACAGGTCAGGATTAAATTGTGCAAAAGGCGAGCTATGAAATGAATATTTCATGACGAATTTCTGTTCGTGCCATGCCAGTTGCTGGCTTATGAAAAGTCCCGTTCCGAAGGTATTGGCAACAATATCCACTGGCGAAAATCCCCATTCTTTCGAAAATCCATCCATAATCTCGATGGTTGTCAGAAATGCAAACCCTGTCATTCCCCCATACCAGATTGCTTTTTTCTCCGACACGCCTGACCAGCGAAGAGCACTATAACCAACGCGCCCGATATAATACGAAGCGGTTACATGCGCGCATTTATCCATTTGCAGCCATTCCTTGTTATCATTAAACAAATGAAAAGATGATTGCGGGTAATTTTTATACCACAGATTGTACAACCCAATGGTGCTGCCCGCATACAATGAACTGCCAGTTAGTACGAAGATAGTCAGGTGTTTACGGTTTAATGTATCTGCGGAATTTGTTGTATCATTGGTTACTTGGCTGAGCGCACTATTTCCTTTGCTTACCATGATAAGCAATACGCACAGTAAAATTATGTACCGGTAGTTCAGCAAAACATCTGGAATAAAAAGATAAAAATAGTTTTGATTTGGAACCAGGTTATTTCAAAATTCCCTGCTGATTCAAAGCCTGCTGGTATCTGGATGCATTAAGAAGATGCTCATTCAGCGTAACAGCAAAGCTGTGGTAACCGGAAAAATCTTCTCTTGCACAAAAATACATGTACTTGTGCTGCCTGTAATTCAGCACTGCATCAATGGATGAAATGGATGGAAGGCAAATGGGACCCGGAGGTAATCCGAGGTACATGTATGTATTATATGGCGAATCAATGGTTTTGTAAACATTCAATACCCGTTTGATACTGAAATCGCCCAGCGCATAAACCAGAGTCGGGTCGGCCTGCAGCAGCCAGCCATCGCGTAGGCGGTTCATATAAACTCCTGCAACATCCTGTTTTTCATCGTTTTGGTTAGTTTCTTTTTCAACAATGGAAGCAAGGGTTATAGCTTGTAATTCAGTTAATCGGATTTCGGCTAAGCGTGCTTTCCGTTTTTCGTTCCAAAAAGTTTTATACTCTTTATTCATGCGTTCCATGAATTTTTCGGGCGAAATATCCCAGTACACCTCATAAGTATTCGGAATAAACATGCTCATCACATTTTCGGTTGTGAAACCGAAATTTTTAAGGTATTCATCATCATTGAGCAGTTTCATCAATGATACAGAATCGGTTTCAAGCTGTTCAGCAATATGTCCGGCTAGTTCCGTCTTTATGCGTATGTTGTTGAATATCAACTTAACAGGATCTTGCTGTCTGGCACGGAGTTTAGTTATAATCTCCCGGTTGCTCATTCCTTCTTTAATGAGGTAATGCCCTGGTTTTATATTATCGGGATATTTCATAAGTTCGGCCAGCCACTCAAATGATGCCCGGTGAACAATGGTTCCGTTTTTGTACAACATCTCCTTCACTTCGTCCCAGGTTGAGCCTGATTTAATATTAATAGCAACTGACGGTTGATTATTTAGCCACACATTCGGTTTGTAAACCATCCGGTAACCGAGATACCCGGCAATTCCTGCACCAATCACACCTATTGCAATCAGGGTGAGAATAATGTGTTTTCTGCGCGACCGGCTTTTATCACGTTTTATACGGCTCGAATAGTAATTTCCCATAGTATCCGGGGATTTTTTTTTTTAAGTAACTTACTGTTAATATGGCTTATTGGAGTTAATCAACTGAAAAATAAGTACATCAGTCCATTGTCCGTTTCGGAAAAGCCAATCTTTTTTATGCCCGCAATTTGTAAACCCGGCTTTGGTAAACAGTTTTATGCTTTCCTCGTTGCTTACTTCTATATTGCAGAATACCTGGTGAAGATCGAGCGTTTTGAAACAATATTCGATCAGCAGTTTGAGTGCCTCTGTAGCATATCCTTTATGTCGCGATGCTTCATCAATCAGGATTCCGATTCCGGCACGCTTATGAAATGGATCAAATTCAAAAAGATCGATGCTCCCGATGGTATTAATATCATCACCTGCGGCATGAAAATCGATCATCATCCGCAACTGTTTTGTGGCAAAAATATCATTTTCGGTATTCAGTACAAACTGCTCAATGGCAAACCGTGAGTATGGCGCAAATGTATTGCCAAGATGCCATATGCTCGTATCGTTTTCCCAGCGGAAAATAGTGTCGATATCGGAAGGTTCGGGAGCTCGGAGTAGCAGGTTCGGGCCTATCATGGGTTTCAGATTTCAATTTTTCCTTCAAATACAAACCTGGCAGGACCTGTTAGCTTTACCTGTTTAAATGTATTTTCGGTACGGTTAAAACTTACGTGAAGTCGTCCACCAGCTGTATTTACAAAAAAAGCACTGCCACCATATTTAAGCGAAGCAGCTATAGCACTGGCAGTTACACCAGTTCCGCATGAAAGAGTTTCATTTTCAACTCCTTTTTCGTAAGTACGGACATAAAGCTCTTTTTTTAACGAACTGGCAAAATTTACATTTGTTCCGTGTGGCTCGTAGCGTGAATCGTATCGAATTTCGCGTCCTGCCTCAATAAGGTCGATATTATCCGGATTATCAACAAATTTAACTACGTGATAAGTTCCTGTATTGAGGTAATATAACCCATGATCCGTGTTATAAATTACTGCATCCTGCATTTCGAGTTCCACAGTCATTTCGTGACCGTTAATTTCCATTATGCGAGCATGATGTACTCCGTCAGCGGCCATAAACCGGCCTGTAACACCGATTATTCCGATCTGAAAAGCAAAAGCAGCGATGCATCTGCCTCCGTTGCCGCAAAATGTAGCAGGGCTGCCATCGGAATTAAAGTAATTCATTCCGAATTCGTATCCTTCGCTATGCTGTACCAGAAGAACTCCATCGGCTCCAATGCCAAAATGTCGGTCGCATAGTCTGCTTATCAGTTCTGCATTAGCAGGGAACTGCAACTTCCGGTCATCGATCAGGATAAAATCATTGCCGGTTCCTTCGTATTTGCTGAATTGTAAAGTCATTTCGGAAACAAATTTAATATATTCCTTGTCAATATGTCAGTTTGCTTCACGAATCTGACATTTTTAATCAATTTTTTTTGTTCTTTTTCCCATAAGGAAATATGCTTCAACAGATTAGAATTTTATATCTATTTAATTGAAAAACAGTTATCTGATATTAGCTTTGTATAATGACTCATATCAATGTAAAATTTAGTTAACATTAATTAACAACAGGCTAAAAACTATTGGTATTATCCTTGCGTTATTACTGCAAATCATTAAAAAAGAGTTTAAAACTTGAATAGAAATAACTTTAACTTAAAACGAACGAGAAATGAAAAAGTATGCAGGTTTTTTTCTGATGGCAGTGTTAGGAGGAATGATTTCGTTGGGCGGATATGCTCTTTTACAAAAAAACACTGAAAAATCGATGGGAGTGCCACAACAGGCACCGCCAGTTCAGCTCACCAGCATGACTGGGTTAGCAGCTTATCCTGATTTTATACTCCCGGCCAACAATTCAATACATGCTGTGGTTCATATAAAAACGGAATATGCGCGTAAAAACAGCATGTATGATAATTTTTTTAATTTTCACGAATTCTTTGGTGAAAACCCATACAGCAAACCCGGGCCACTTCAGGGAGCCGGTTCAGGAGTTATAATTTCGCCTGATGGTTATATTGTTACTAATAATCATGTGGTTCAGGACGCCAGTAAGATCGAAATTGTTCTAAACGATAAACGTTCTTATGAAGGCATCATAGTAGGTACTGATCCTTCTACTGACTTGGCCGTGGTTAAAGTGAAAGAAACTAATCTGCCTTTCCTGGGTTATGGCAACTCCGATGAACTTCAAATTGGCGAGTGGGTGCTTGCTGTTGGTAATCCTTTCAACCTTACAAGCACTGTTACGGCAGGTATTGTAAGTGCCAAGGCGCGGAATATCAATATTTTAGGCACACCCGATGGAACGTCAATTGAATCATTTATTCAAACTGATGCCGCCGTTAACCGTGGAAACAGCGGTGGAGCCCTTGTAAATACCCGTGGCGAACTGGTTGGTATAAATGCCGCTATTGCAAGTGGAAATGGTTTTTACGCAGGTTACTCATTTGCTGTTCCTGTAAATATTGTGAAAAAAGTAGTTGCCGACCTTATTGATTTTCGCGAAGTTCAACGTGCATTTCTTGGCGTAAGTATTCGCGAGATAGATAGCAAATTTGCTGAAGAAAAAGGGCTAAAGGAACTTCGTGGTGTATTCGTTTCGGAAGTTAACGAAGGCAGCGCGGCAAAAGATGCAGGCATCGTAAGAGGTGATATTATTACTGCAGTAAATGCGATTACGGTCAACAGTACTTCTGAACTTCTCGAACAAATAAGCCGTTTTCGTCCGGGTGAAAAGGTTGTAGTTGCTGTTAGCCGTAACGGAGAACAAAATACATACAAAGTAACCCTTCGCAACAGGGATGGAAATACCAGTCTGGTGAAGAACGAAACTAAAGATGTAACGCCCATGCTGGGAGCTAAAATGCAGGTAGCATCAGGTGAAGTACTTCGCAAGCTCGGAATAGAGTATGGAGTTCAGGTTACTGAACTTGGGGATGGTTTATTGCGCAACGCTGGCGTACGCGAAGGATACATTATAACCGAAATTGATAAAAAACCAATTCATTCTGTTGACGATGTGAGCAAAATTTTATCAAGTAAAAATGGAGGAGTTTTACTCGAAGGTATTTATCCTAACAGGGTGAGAGCCTATTATGGTTTCGGATTAAATTAACTGCCTTCTGATAAGGCAAAAGCACTTTTGAGCAATATTTCTTTTAAAAACAAACCGTGCTTTGCTTTGTTCTTAAATAAGAGTCTGAACAATGATTCTTCTGATTCTGCCTAAGGTTTATATCTGAAATATTAAACTGCATAATTCAGCTATGTAGTTTAACTGTATATAAAAGACAAAAGTCATGAGACAACTCAAGATAACCAAATCAATAACCAACCGCGAAACCGCATCGTTGGATAAGTACCTTCAGGATATTGGGAAGGAAGCACTTATCACTGCAGAAGAAGAAGTCGAACTTGCCCGTAAAATAAGGGCCGGCGATCAAAAGGCACTCGATAAGTTGTGTCGTGCCAATCTGCGTTTCGTTGTGTCAGTAGCAAAACAATATCAAAACCAGGGACTTAGCCTGCCCGATCTTATAAATGAAGGAAATGTTGGCCTGATAAAAGCTGGTCAGCGTTTCGATGAAACCCGCGGTTTTAAATTTATTTCTTATGCGGTATGGTGGATACGGCAATCTATTTTGCAGGCTTTGGCCGAGCAATCGCGTATTGTTCGTTTACCTCTCAACCAGGTAGGATCGCTGAATAAAATAAAAAAAGAAACTTCACGCCTCGAACAGAAATTTGAACGTTTGCCTTCAGCTGACGAAATAGCAGAAGCACTCGAAATACCTGGATATAAGATTCATGCAGCGTTGAAAATAACTACCCGTTATGTTTCTATGGACGCTCCATTGGTTGATGACGAAGATACCCGGTTTATCGACGTTTTTGTTGATGAAGATACGCCTTTTACTGATGCCGGTCTCATGCGCGAGTCACTGTCCCTCGAAATACAGCGTTCACTCTCCACACTTAGCGAAAAGGAAAAAGATGTTATAAACCTTTACTATGGCATCGGAATCCCTCATGGATTAACACTTGAAGAAATTGCTGTTAAGTTCGACCTTACACGCGAACGTGTGCGCCAGATCAAAGAGAAAGCTATTCGCAGGCTGAAGCATAACTCGCGGAGCAAATTGCTGAAATCATATCTGGGGCAATAATTTCAATCAGCCGGTGAATAGGTGATCCGGATGAAAAAGCTTCCTGAAAAGTTGAACTTTTTAAAAGTAAAAAATTAGCATGAACCCGAAATAGTATTACCTTTGTTTTGCTGACATCCTAGTAATAGCACCTACTCCAAATCCATTCAATATTATCTATGAAAGTTCTTATTGCCGAAGATAATTTTATGAATCAACATCTCATGAGTAAATACATGAGCAGATTGGGTTGGGAGTATGTGATTGTTGAAAATGGATTGCTGGCTGCTGAAGCCTGCCGATCCGACGATTTTGACGCAATACTTATGGATATTGATATGCCGGTTCTTGATGGCATTGAAGCCACAAGGTATATCAGGGTTTTCAATAAAGGAATTCCTATTGTGGCAATAACTGCTTACGCTGATGATCAAATGCGTACTGAATGTGCTGAAGCCGGTATGAATGCATTTTTGGCGAAACCATGCTCACGTGAGGATATAAAAGTAGTTATAACAGAATGTGTTGAAATTAGCTCGTATAAAATCCCTTGAAAATCAAAATAATACTTAAAATACAGGCCTGATTTTTATCAGGCTTTTTTTTTTATTTATTTACAAGGAATTCATGGATGTGATTTGTAATTTTGCACTGATTTTAAATCCGGTTTACATCATTCTGTTTTTTATCGGGTACAAATGTTTCCCGGTTATAAAGCATTGGTATTCGCTCTACCGGATTAATTCTGTTATACACAAACCATCATGGCTGAAACAAGGTACATTTTTACAACCGGTGGGGTTGCCTCCTCATTAGGTAAAGGGATTATAAGTTCATCATTGGCAAAGCTTCTCATAGCCAGAGGGTTCAGAGTAGCGATACAAAAACTTGATCCTTATATCAATATTGATCCGGGAACTCTCAATCCATACGAACATGGGGAGTGTTTTGTAACTGATGATGGTGCTGAAACAGATCTTGATCTCGGTCATTACGAACGGTTTACCAATGTACGGACTTCTCAGGCGAATAATGTTACTACCGGCCGTATCTATCAGGCGGTTATAGATAAAGAAAGACGTGGTGATTATCTGGGCGAAACAGTACAGGTGATTCCTCATATCACCGACGAAATTAAATACCGGGTTCAATTGCTTGGAGCCAGCGGTAAATATGATTTTGTAATTACCGAAATAGGAGGGACGGTCGGCGATATCGAATCGTTGCCTTATATTGAATCAGTGAGGCAAATGAAATGGGAACTTGGAAACCGCTGTCTTGTAATCCATCTTACCCTTGTGCCTTACCTTGCATCCTCGGGCGAACTTAAAACCAAACCAACACAGCATTCGGTAAAAATGCTACTCGAATCAGGAGTGCAACCCGATGTAATTGTTTGCCGTACCGAAAAACATCTGAACCAGGCTATCCGAAATAAAATTGCCCTTTTCTGTAATGTTAACCCATCCGCTGTTATTGAGTCAGTGGATGTTGAAACCATTTATGATGTTCCCTTACTGATGGCTGATGAACGTCTGGACCAGGTTGTGCTTGAAAAAATGCAGGTGCCTATCCGTAAACAACCTGACCTTAAACGTTGGGAGGAATTTCTGCACAAACTCAAAAACCCGCTGGGTGAAGTAAATATTGGGTTGGTAGGTAAATATGTTGAATTAAGAGATGCCTATAAATCTATAACGGAATCATTTATTCATGCCGGTGCTGAAAATCAGTATAAGGTAAACCTGAAAATGATTCACTCCGAATCCATCAACGATAGTACAGCCAAGCATTTGCTCAACGACCTTGATGGAATACTGGTAGCGCCTGGTTTCGGTGAACGTGGTATTGAAGGTAAAATTATTGCTATTAAATATGCCCGCGAAAAGAAAGTTCCCTTCCTGGGAATTTGTCTTGGAATGCAATGCGCTGTTATAGAGTTTGGTCGCAATGTGCTTGAGTACAAAGATGCACATTCAACCGAAATGAACCCTGCTACTCCATTCCCTGTGATCGATATTATGGAAGAACAGAAGAAAGTGGATAAAAAAGGCGGTACCATGCGTTTGGGTTCATATCCCTGCAAGTTGAAACCTGAAACCAAAATTTGGAATGTTTATCAAACATCAGATATTATTGAACGCCATCGTCACCGCTTCGAGTTTAATAATGCCTATTTGGACGAATATCAAAAGGCCGGTATGATGGCAGTGGGTATAAATTCGCAGAATGACCTGGTTGAAATCATTGAATTGAAGGATCATCCCTGGTTTATAGGTGTACAGTTTCATCCTGAGTACAAAAGTACTGTAGCTGAGCCACACCCGCTTTTTGTCCATTTTGTAAAGGCTGCCATAAAATACAAGAAAGTACAAACCAAATAGTTGGATTCCTGCAAATTCAGGCAACAATTTATTTATCTCATGTTATGATTCGTTTAACATCATACTATTGAGCATTTGAACTAAGCCAACATTTTGTATCTTTGCCCTCCTGAAAATACTTTCTCAGGATAAAATATTGATAATCAGTTGTTTTTCTGAGTTAACAACCTAAAAGTGTAATTTAAGTACATACATATTAATAGATGAGTAAGAATAACATAATTGGTCTGGTCATTATTGTCGGTTTGCTGATTGGCTATAGCCTATGGATGACTCCATCAAAAGAAGAAATGGCTGCTGCCAGGCACAAGGCAGATTCGATAACACAGGTTCAACGTAGTGATTCGTTGCAAAATGCAATGAATGAAATGCTTAGGAAAGCTATCAATGATTCAGTGGCCAAAGCGAATCCTGATGCAGTAACAAGTGTTGGGGCCGATAGTCTAGCTACCGGATTTGCGCCTTTAACCGTAAAAGAAGCAAAATTTTATACGCTCGAAAGTGATCTGCTGAGGTTGAAAATTTCGGCTAAGGGCGGTAATATCTGGTCTGTTCAATTAAAGGACTATCAAACTTTCGATACCTTACCTCTTATTCTGTTTAAAGGCGATTCTTCCATATTTGGGTTCGAATTTAATACTGAGGATCTCCGTACAATGAATACCGGTGACCTCGTTTTCGTTCCGGCTACACCAACCAAAAGTGATACAATACTTGTTGCAGGTAAGGATTCGGTTCAGTTTGCTTTAAGAGTTTATCCTGGAAATGCCGATCCAGCAACTGCTACCAGTTATATCGAATATGTTTATACCCTCAAGGGCGACAATTACATGGTTGGATATAAAGTTAATTTTGTGGGAATGCGGGGATATATTGCTCAAAATACCCGTGATTTATCACTTCTTTGGTCCACCACACTTTTGCAACAGGAGAAAGGTCTGAAAACGGAACAAACACAATCAACAGTTCATTACATGGATGTTGCTGGCGAAGTGGATTACCTGAGCGAAACAAAGGATGAAAAAGAACGGATTCCAACTGCAGTAAAATGGGTTTCATTTAAACAGCAGTTCTTTTCGGCAACACTTATTGCAAAGGACAAATTCGAAAGTACTGATATCGAAACTGTTGGTCATCCGGAAGATAATACTGACCGGTTGGTGAAAACAATGAAGGCGGCATTTATACTCCCTTACAGCATTGAAAATGATCAAACTTACGACCTCCAATGGTATTTTGGCCCGAACAAATATAAAGTAATGAGGCAATACGGAATGAACCTCGAAAGGCAAATTCCGCTTGGCTGGAGTTTCTTCCTCATGCAATGGATTAACCGGTTTGCTGTAATTCCGGTTTTCAACTGGCTCGAATCTGTCAATCTAAATTATGGTATCATCATACTGATACTCACTATTTTATTAAAAATAGTTCTATTCCCCATTGCATGGAAAACGTATATTTCCTCTGCTAAAATGAGAATATTAAAGCCTGAAATTGAAGAGATTGGTTTAAAATTCCCTAAAAAGGAAGATGCCATGAAAAAACAGCAGGCTACAATGACATTGTATAAAAAGGCTGGTGTAAATCCAATGGCCGGTTGTGTTCCGATGCTTTTGCAGTTTCCTATTCTTATCGCTCTATTCAGGTTTTTCCCGTCGGCATTCGAATTAAGGCAGCAATCCTTCCTTTGGGCTACAGACTTATCGAGCTACGACTCCATTTATTCCTGGACCACACATATTCCTTTACTCAGCACATACTATGGTAACCACATCAGCTTGTTTACGCTGCTAATGACTATTTCGACCATTATGTACACCAAAATGAATAATGATATGATGGGTTCCACACAGCAGATGCCTGGTATGAAAACCATGATGTACCTGATGCCGATTATGTTCCTGGGATTCTTTAATAGTTTTAGCTCCGGTTTGAGTTATTATTATATGCTTGCTAACTTGTTTACATTTGCCCAGATGTTTATTATCAGAAGGTTTGTAAATGAAGATAAACTTCATGCCCGCATTCAGGAAAATAAATCGAAACCTGTTAAGAAATCATCCTTCCAGAAACGACTGGAAGACATGACAAAACAACAGCAACGTAAAGCAATAAAGAAATAATCTGTTTTGAAAAGGTTTTCTGACCTCAGGAACTAAAAAGATTCCATATTTAAAAATCCGCAGTAAAAATCATCTGATTCTTACTGCGGATTTTCTTTTTATTGTTTTTATGAGTTATTTGAAACCAGGCAAATGTTAGCCAGCCGGTAAAGCAGTCGCGCACCTACATTGGCATCCCATTCATCGTTTCCGGGAGCTACTTCGTTTAGGTCGAAACCAATGATAGTACGGCCTGATTTAACCAGTTTTTCAACAAGAAAAATAGATTGCTCCAGTTCAAGTCCGCCGGGAACCGGTGTTCCGGTATTGGGGCAGAATTTCTGATCCAGTCCGTCAATATCAAAGCTGAGATAAACTTTTTTAGGAAGAGTTCCGATAATTGAATCACAGATCGATGACCAGTTGTTACCCTCGAATTGCAAATGTTTAATTTCACGGTCAAAGAAAGTAGTAATCCTCGGTTCGTTATTGATCAGGTTTACTTCGGCTTCGCAATAATCGCGGATACCAACCTGAACAAGATGAGTAATTTGCGGGAGTTTTATTGCATTGAACATGATAGAAGCATGTGAATATTCAAAACCTTCGTATGCTTGGCGAAGATCGGCATGTGCATCAATATGCAGGATTCCGTATGATGGATATATTTCTGCCAGCGCCTGCATCAATCCCAAAGGTGTACTGTGATCGCCACCCAAAAGTGCAACAACCTTATTTTTCTTTAAAAGGTTAAGCGATTCATTTTTAACCCATTGATTCAGTTCAAGACAGGCAAGATTTATTTCATCGAGTGCTTCCTGCATACTTGAATTCTGCAAAGGGTTAATGCCTTGCTCCAATTGAAGAATGTATTTTTCAGCCTTTGGTCGCAAAGCATTATTTCTTTCGAGTATGCCCTGGTTCATATCCTTCATGGCAACTCCAAGCTTCCAGGCATCGCTCACGAAAGGATCGTACAAATCGACCTGGTAAGAGGCTGCAAGGATAGCTTCCGGGGCAGCGGCAGTACCTGCCTGGTAGGAAACAGTAACTTCCCAAGGGACGGGCAGAATAACAAGCCGGGCGTCGTCGGCATCAAAAGGTAAACCATAAATGTTACCGCTTAAGTTGCCAATACCGTTTGGATCGAAAGCTGAAATTTTATCTTTTAAGTTCATGAAAATGTATTCTTAATATTAGATTGTAAAGATTTGTTCAAGGATTTCTGCTTGTAGAATTGCTGCGACAATTTTTAAATCCGGAATGTACCGCCCGGAATCATTACAGATCCGAATTGTTTTCGGACAGTAATTTGAGGAAAAGTTCCATACCCTTTATTTTGGCATCATCCAAAGTATAACTGATGTCGTTCTTTAAGTACGAAATTAGTTCCTGTTCCGTAATATGCAGCTTTCCTGCCAGTGTAACCGAGTCTGCGCTATGATTGGTTCCCCATAAAAGAGCGGAGCGGAACGAGGCTTCAAAATCTTCGGTTAAGGGGATACGTGTAATCCATACAGCAAATACAAACGGCAATGCAGTGAACTTGATCCATTCGCCTGCAAGATCATAACAGTGCTGATATTGGCTGCATAAACCGAATGTTTTATCCCCGATCAGCACCATTCCTTCGTCTTCCGATGGATTTCCTTGCAGATTCGAAAGGCTTTCCCACCGTGGGGTTATTTTCCAATATTTTTTTGCCAGTATTTTAACCAGATTAACTGATGTGCGGCTATCAGTATCGAGAAAAATTGTTTTTAAATTTTCAAGATTAGAATTTGAAAGCAGCAATACAGATTTTACATCCTTGTCAGCACCTATGCACAGGTCGCCAATAAGTCTGTAACCTGGAACGGCAGGTAAAGCTCCTACCGGAATTAAGCCAATATCAGCTTCTGAAGAAATGATTTTCCGGGCACATTCCGATGGTACATCTAGGCTCAGCTCAAAATCAGATAATAAACCTGAACGGGTGAGACCATAAATAAACGGGAGAGTATTATAGTATGAAACGGCAGTAATTCGAATCGGATTCATAGCGCCGAAATTATAAAAAATAGTTGGAGTAATGAACAGCGATATATTTTATGAGTCCAAACTTATTAACTGGTAAAATACACGTTTTGAATATATAGTTAATTCTTATTACACATGTATATTTCAGAATATCAGGGTGGATATGTATAAATTTTACGATTCAGTTTTAGGTTTCGGTTCCATATTCCAAATTCGCTGTAAAGAAAACGTTGGAATTTTAATTACCTTTTTATTAATCAGATAATGAATCACCCTTTTCTCAATCCAATGATGAAAGGGGAGGAGTATGGCAATAAGCCCGATTTTAATCAGCAGGATTTTCCATGGTTCGTTGTGGGTAACCTCATATATTTTATGATCGGCTATCATTATAATAAATTCGAAAAAGAGAATAAATGAGAAAAATCCGAGCACTTTTATTACCCATGTTGGTATAGTTAAACTTCCAAGCATTATAAGTAAAATAAACATAGCAATTATTACTATCGTTATTGCCATGTATTGGATATTGTGCCTGCGGTGGGTTTCAATCTGATTGAGTTCCGAAAGTCGTTCGAGTTGTTTTGTTTCGTGATCTATTTCGAGCGCCAGAAGCTGATCATTTTGTGTTAATTTGCTAATACTGTCAGTTAGCGCCCTGTTTAATCCTGAGAAAATGAAAGCATTTTTATAATCACCCATTCCGGCATACAGGATTTCAATACTTTTGGATGCACTTAACATATATTCGAAATATGATGCCTGCTGAGCGAGTTCATACGATTTTAAAAATTTTGATATAGCAGGTTGTTGTTTTCCCTGCCTGACTAAAAACTGCCCGAAACGCTGATAGAAATTGGATTGCAAAATCTTATTGGGATCCGATTGTATTAACTGCTCAGCCTTGTTTAAATAGAATAATGCTGAATCATCCTTGCCTTCATCTTCGTTGAAATAAGCTTTTAACCTGAAATATAGTGAGGGATATTCAATCGATAATCTGGCAAATTCTTCAGGAAACTGTAAAGTATAAAATTCAGTAAGCTGACTTATTTTATCAGCAGCAATCAGATGCGACCGGTACAAAGCTACTTCATAATTTTTAAGCCTGGGTTGGTTATTTCTTACCGCAAAATCTAAAATTTCCTGTATGCTTCTGGTATTCAGTTTATTATTATTCGAATTAACATCTATTACCTGAAGATCATACTTTGCCCACATCAATCCTACGGAGTCAACCGGAAGGGATTGTAATATTACATCAACCTCTTTCAACTTATAGTCGATGGCTTTGCTGTAAATCTTGTTATTATTGTAAAAGCCCGACAAGAGGGAATAGCATTTTTTTAAAAGTGAAGCATTCTGAAGTTTCCCGGCTAAGGAGGAAGTTGTAAGATAATTACGGAAAGCCTCTATTTTTTGATTGTTCCCTTCCAGGCTTTGCCCTATCAGCAGATAACTCCAGGCTTTGTATTCATCATTTTGCAATGCATCGGCTAATGCCAAAGCCTGATAACTTATCGCAAGCGCTTTATCATACTTATAGGCTGCTATATTTACCATTACAGCACTTTTTAATGCCTGCCATTCAAGTTTCGGATTATTTACAATTTTACTCAGTGTAACAGCTTCCTGAGCAAACCGCAACGATTTTGTTAAATAGGCACTTATATCGTTATTCTCCAAATATCGAATGTAAGCGAGAAGCAGCAAAGAAGGCTGGTAGCTGGCTTCGGCAAATTCAATAGCTTTTTGGCCGGTACTGTCAGCTAATCTTTTATCCCCAAGGTTGTCATAAAAGTAAAACATCAGCTCTGCAAGTTCCTCTATCTTTAAACTATCAGAGTTTACATGATGAATATTAGTTCCCTGTTTACTTGTTTGTAAGTCTGATATCGGCCTGCCATAGGAAAATGCCGGATTTAAAAGCACAAAAATAAATGCTATCATTATGATGGTTAAAGCATGTTGCCATCGGATGGATATAAAATGAACACTCTTCATTGTATGATTGTTAACATATGTTTGATTCTATATATTTATCCTGAATAATAAACTTTAATTAACCACTTTATGTTCAACCAAAAACCAATTATCGCTATGAAGAAGAACCAAATTACGCTTGCAGCAGTAACTTTTGTAACAGGGATAATCCTGGGAGCTTCCATTATTGGGATGTTCTCGTTCACCAATACGGAAACTACTCCTGCTGTGCTTCCGGTAGTAAACAAAATTAGTGTTGCCGAAGCCAATTCATTATTTCGCGGATATTACACCACTGCAACAGCAAGCAACGGTGTAATTAAGGGGTTTGCTTTGACCAAAGAGCACCTCACTGCATTAAATAACCTTGCAAATGAAAATCCTTCGTTAGCAACTTTTCGTGTTTATATGGGATTTGAAAAAAATGTCGGAAATGTTGGTATTGTGGTAGGGGTTAACGATACAGGTCAGGATGTAACATCTACTATTTATAAAGCTGCTGGAAAAAATTCCCCTTGCCCCACCATTTGCGATGGTGCCAGCAGTATTACTAGTAATTAAAACACTGTAACCTGTTAATAGAGTATCGGTTAACCATGATTTCCTGATTGCATGCCCGCATTTTAATTTGGAAGGAGCAAACCGGAAAACTGAAATTCCATTCAGGGATTTCAGTTTTCCGGTAGGTTATAGGTTGTTATGTATATGCTCTTAGTACTAAATTTTTTTGTTGAAAAATCAGTTTTCAAAAAGCTACAACGCATATATTCTATTTCAGGAATGTAAATGGATATCTTTTTAAACATCTGCCGGTTGAAACCTTTAATTCTGTTTCTTTGCACCCACCATGTCACTTTATATTTCTTCGTTAAATTCCGGTAGCAACGGAAACTGTTATTATATTGGTAATCAGCAAGAAGCTGTTTTAATCGATGCCGGAATTTCCTGTCGTGAAACGGAGCGCCGGCTGCTTCGTTCGGGTTTGGATTTCAGAAAGATCAAAGCAGTTTTTATCACACATGAGCATTCCGATCATACCAAAGGTGTTGAGTTTATTGTCCGCAAATACCAAATTCCGATATATATTTCAGCTGGCACATATAACAACAGCCGGTTAAAAATTGGAGCTAATTTCCTCAGGCATTTTGAGTCAAATGTAGCAGTTCAGATTGGCGGCCTTTCGGTAAATGCTTTCCCTAAACTTCACGATGCGTCCGAACCGCATAGTTTTACCGTGTCGGGAAATGGAATTGTAATAGGAGTGCTTACTGATATCGGGTCGGCATGTGATCATGTAACTAAAAATTTTAGTTTATGCCATGCGGCATTTCTCGAAGCAAATTATGATGAAGCAATGCTTGAAAAAGGATACTATCCTGTTTATCTGAAAAATCGTATTAGGAGCGATCACGGGCATCTCTCAAACAACCAGGCGCTTGAACTTTTTACAAAGTTTAAATCAGAGAAGATGAGTCACTTATTACTCTCGCACCTTTCGCAGGACAATAACGACCCGCATCTGGTTGAAAGAGTTTTTAAACCTTATGCCGGCGGAACACTTATTGCAATTGCTTCCAGGCATCAGGAGTCGCCTGTTTACCGGATATCAGGTGAAAATGTTGTCGGCCCGTTGAAAAATCCGGTAATTTTTCCGGCACAATATATACAAACTTCTTTGTTTTAACCCAAATTACACATTAGCGTAACCGATCGAGCAAATCTAATATGTTTCAAATGATGATCACTGAAATACTATGATATCTCATATTGTGTAATTTGGATTTAATTGGGAGCTGAAATCACAAAGCAGCACTTTTTAATTTGGGTAGAGGTGATATGCAACATAATTTGCTGAAGTCCTTAAAATAAAAAAACCACCTTTTTACAGGTGGTTTTTTTAGTTTTAAAATTAATTCTCTCTAAAAGAAAGATTTTTACAGAACGCCCTGATCGAGCATAGCGTTGGCAACTTTTAAGAAACCAGCGATATTGGCGCCTTTTACATAATTTACATATCCGTCAGGCTCTTTTCCGTATTTGATACAAGCGGAGTGGATGTTGATCATGATCTGGTGCAGTTTCTGATCAACTTCTACAGCGGTCCAGTTCAGTTTCATTGAGTTCTGGCTCATTTCGAGACCTGAAGTAGCAACACCACCGGCGTTAGCTGCCTTACCAGGAGCAAACATGATTTTATTTTCCTGGAAAATTTCGATAGCTTCGGGAGTTGTAGGCATATTAGCACCTTCGCAAACGCAGATACATCCGTTTTTCACGAGGTTTAATGCATCTTCTTTACCAAGTTCGTTTTGGGTTGCGCAAGGCAGAGCGATGTCGCATTTAACTTCCCAAGGACGTTTTCCCTGAACAAACTGTGCATTAGGGAATTCGTAAGTATATGGTTTTACGATATCCTGGTTCGAACCACGAAGTTCGAGCATATAATGGATTTTATCGCCACTTATTCCGTCAGGATCAAATACATATCCATCAGGTCCTGAAATGGTTACAACTTTACCGCCAAGTTCAGTAACTTTAAGGGCTGCGCCCCAAGCAACGTTTCCAAATCCTGAAATTGCAACAGTTTTACCTTTGAAATCAGTTCCTTTGGTTTTGAGCATTTCCTGTGCGAAATAAACATTACCGAAACCTGTAGCTTCAGGACGAACAAGACTTCCGCCCCAGTTGAGGCCTTTTCCTGTAAGTACGCCTGAATGCTCGCGGGCAAGTTTTTTATACATGCCGAATAGGAAGCCAATTTCGCGGCCACCAACACCTATGTCACCTGCAGGTACATCGGTTTCAGGACCAATGATTCGCCACAATTCGAGCATAAGCGACTGGCAGAAACGCATAACTTCAGCATTTGATTTTCCCTTAGGATCGAAATCAGATCCGCCTTTTCCACCGCCCATTGGCAATGAAGTAAGGCTGTTTTTGAAAATCTGCTCAAAGCCCAAAAATTTCAGGATGCTAAGGTTAACCGAAGGGTGGAAACGAAGTCCGCCTTTGTAAGGTCCGATAGCGTTGTTAAACTGAACCCTGTATGCGAGGTTTACATGCACCTTGCCATGGTCGTCAACCCAGGGAACTTTAATAGTAAGAATCCGATCAGGCTCAACCAAACGGCTGATGATGCCTGCTGCCTCAAA
>Ga0105047_10006167_pt1 | contig 20393 bp, 20 predicted proteins | sample MAT04_FD_78384 | JGI IMG/M metagenome (GOLD analysis project Ga0105047, IMG submission 78384) | Freshwater microbial communities from Lake Fryxell liftoff mats and glacier meltwater in Antarctica - MAT-04 (megahit assembly) | ecosystem: Environmental > Aquatic > Freshwater > Ice > Liftoff...
AAAATGTTAATACTTTACAGAAGAAATCATTTCAATTCTTTTTTTTCGCCTTTTCTAATCTATATATTTGCAATTAGTCAAAACTAAATTAAAATATTAATAAATCAATAATGGATAAAAGCAGTCAATCCCAAAATTGGGATTTAGTCATCAAAGGACATACTTCGCTTTTTGATGTAAAATTTAAAGACCTTTGGCATTATAGAGATTTATTATTTCTATTTGTAAAAAGAGATTTTGTAAGCTTTTATAAACAAACTATTTTAGGGCCATTATGGTTTTTTATACAACCTATTTTCACAACAGTTGTCTTCTCATTTGTATTTAGTAACCTCGCAGGAATAAGTACCGATGGATTGCCCAATTATCTTTTTTACTTAACCGGAATTACAGCATGGCAGTATTTTGCCGACTGTTTAACAAAAACAAGTACCGTATTTAGAGACAATGTCAGCATTTTCGGAAAAGTATATTTTCCAAGACTAATAATGCCTTTAAGTATTGTTGTAAGTAACTTGGTACGTTTTGGTGTGCAGCTTTTACTGATGTTTTGCATGATGATCTATTTTTATTTATTCCCAATTGCAGGAACTCATTTTGAAATTACAACAGGTATCTTTTTATTCCCGATATTAATTTTACTGATGGCATTATTAGGTCTTGGATTAGGATTAGTAATCACAGCCATAACTACAAAATACCGAGACTTAGTCTTTTTAGTTACATTTGGTGTGCAGCTCCTCATGTACGGAACAACTGTGATATATCCGTTGAGCTATGCTCGCGAAAAAGGATATGGTTATTTGGTAGAACTAAATCCAATGACTGGAATTATAGAAAGCTTCCGATATGCTTTTTTAGGCAAAGGCGAATTTACTTTCTGGAGTTTAGGATATTCAGCTATAATTACTTTTATATTATTATTTATCGGAATTATTATTTTTAATAGAACCGAAAAAAACTTCGTTGACACTATCTAATGAGTAGACCAATTATACATGTTGAGAATTTGTCAAAAGCATATCAGATTGGACAAATAGGAACCGGAACAATTTCACGCGATATCGAACGATTTTGGATTACCAAAGTTCTTGGAAAAGATGATCCATTTCTGAAAATTGGTGAAACCAACGACAGAAGCAGTAAAGGCACAAGTGATATCGTTTGGTCGTTAAAGGATATTAATTTTGAGATAAACCAAGGAGAAGCCGTTGGCATTATTGGCAAAAATGGTGCAGGGAAAAGTACATTACTAAAATTATTATCTCGAGTTACGGCGCCAACCAACGGCGAAATAAAAGTTAAAGGAAGAATCGCCAGTTTACTTGAAGTAGGAACAGGTTTTCATCCAGAATTGTCAGGAAGAGAAAATATTTACCTTAATGGCGCCATACTTGGAATGCGTAAAAAAGAAATTACAAGTAAACTGGACGAAATAATTGATTTCTCTGGAGTGGAACGCTACATTGATACTCCTGTAAAACGATATTCATCCGGAATGTATGTTCGTTTGGCTTTCGCCGTTGCAGCTCATCTCGAAAGTGAAATCCTGATTGTTGATGAAGTTTTGGCCGTTGGTGATGCAGAATTTCAGAAAAAATGCCTTGGTAAAATGGGCGATATTAGTAAAGGACAAGGAAGAACAGTTTTATTCGTGAGCCACAATATGGCAGCGGTAAAAAGTTTGTGTTCTAGAGGTATTTTTTTAGAAAATGGAATGGTAAAAAAGGATGATATCGTTGAAAGAGCGGTAGGTGCTTACCTAAGTGGCGATTCCGAATCTCAAAACCAAAAAACATTTTCAAAAGATTATGATAAAAAACAGTTTTCCTTACAGCAAATAAGCATAAACCCAGTTGGAAACAACGATGATTATGTGCTTGATGAATATCAGGAAATAGAAATTAACACAACATTCACGGTCAAAGAAATAGACCAAAGTATGCATTTTACTTATGTGCTGAATAATGAAATTGGTGAGCCGCTTTTTACTTTTTCACATGTTTCTGGCGGTGTGCATCTTCAACTGGGATTAAATGAAGTAAGGTGTGTTTTGCCTAAAGGCTTTTTAAATATTGGCTCATATTTTATGTCCTTTTACGTTATAGAAAATGCTAAAACAACACTATTTGTAGAAAAAGATATTATGACCTTTACCATTCAAGAAGGAGAACGACCAATTGGATCCTGGATGGGAAAAGAGCCCGGATTTATAAAACCAGTATTTGATTGGTCAAAAATATAAAAATGAAAAAGAAAGCAAAAAAAATATTTTTCAAACTTACTGCCACGATATTCAATAAACTTGGTTACGAAAGAAAGAAGGCTTCTAACGACAGAGAATTTTACAGCAAAAAAATGCTGCTGGAAACGTATTTTACCAATCTAAAAATCATGGGTTTTACTCCCAAACATATCGTTGATATTGGCGCAAATCACGGTACATGGACCAGAGAAGCACTGCAGTATTTTCCGGATGCTCATTACACATTAATCGAACCACAGCAATGGTTGCAACCTTCGTTTCAAGATTTATTGGATAGCAATTCAAAAATCGCTTTTTTGCCCGTAGGCGCAGGTTCAGAAAAAGGTTCCTTTAAATTTACTATTGCAAATCGAGATGACAGTTGTTCTTTTAGACATACCGAGGCAGAAGCTCATGAATTAGGACTCAAACAAATAGATATTCCTATAATTACACTGAATGATTTTGTTAAATCAAGCAGCACTCCTTTTCCAGATCTGGTTAAAATTGATGCCGAAGGCTTAGATATCGAGGTGCTGAAAGGCGCAAGTGATCTGTTTGGTAAGACAGAAATTTTTATGGTTGAAGCAGGTGTTTTTATTACCGAATTTGAAAATAGTTTCCTTACTATGATTAACTTTATGGATGAAAATGGATACCGACTTTTTGAAATCACCGACTTGAACCGACCTTTTATGCCAAGAGTTTTATGGCTTGTTGAGCTGGCATTCATAAAGAAAAATGGCATAATCGATTCTTATGAAATAGCAGTTTAATGATTACAGTAACTAAAACTTTTTTTCCGCCTATTGAAGAGTATCATCTTCAACTTGAACGTATATGGAAAAACCAATGGTTGACCAATCGCGGTGAACTAGTTTTAGAACTGGAAGAAAAACTGAAAGCGTATTTATCAGTTTCTAACATAATCGTTACTACTAATGGTACAATTCCGTTGCAAATTGCCTTAAAATTATTAGGTAACGGCGGAGAAATTATAACAACTCCTTTTTCCTACGTGGCAACAACAGCCGCTATTGTTTGGGAAAATTGTACCCCCATTTTCGTTGACATTCATCCAGAATATTTAACAATAGACGAAACTAAAATTGAAGCTGCCATTACTGATAAAACAACCGCTATCTTAGCAACACACGTTTTTGGTAATCCTTGTCACGTTGCAGCTATTGAAATTATTGCAAAAAAGCATAATTTAAAAGTCATTTACGATGCGGCGCATTGTTTTGGCGTTCGCTACAACAATCAATCTATTTTTAACTTTGGCGATGTAAGTAGCTGTAGTTTTCATGCTACAAAATTGTTTCATACCGGCGAAGGTGGTGCAATTTTCTGCAACGATAAATCTTTAAACAATCAATTTTTCTATAGTCATAATTTTGGACATAAATCAGCTCTAGAATTTTACGGATTGGGTATTAACGGAAAAATTTCAGAACTCCAAGCCGCAATGGGATTAAGCGTTTTGCCGTATATGGACTTAATCATTGAAGAAAGAAAAAAAGTAATTTCGTATTATGAAAATTCGTTGGATTTTTCAAAACTACACAAAATGAAAATCAGAGAAAATACGGATTGGAATTTTAGTTACTATCCGATTTTATTTAACGATGAGGAGTCATTACTTTCAGTAGAAGCAAAATTAATGGCAGAAAATATAGTTCCAAGGCGTTACTTTTATCCTTCATTAAATACGATCGACTATTCAGAAGGAGCGAAAATGCCAATTTCTGAAAGTGTAGCTTCCAGAGTCTTATGTTTGCCTCTTTATGTTGGTTTAACAACTGAGGAATTAGGAAAAATAACCGCGATTATTAATGCAGATTTGTCATGAAAGTAGCCATTATGCAACCTTATATTTTTCCGTACATTGGCTATTTCCAGTTAATTAATGCTGCAGATGTCTTTGTGATCTATGATGATGTAAATTACATTAAAAAAGGATGGATCAACAGAAACACTATCTTAGTTAATGGTACAGGATTATTGTTTTCCATTCCATTACAAAATGTAAGTCAAAATAAGTGGATAAATCAGCTTGCACTAGCAGATGATGTACGTTGGAAGAATGAATTGTTAAAAACGATTCAACTATCTTACAAGAAAGCGCCGTATTTTGAAGTTGTTTTTCCGATAATAAATAAAATTATAGTTCATCCGAACAATAAATTATCCGAATTTATTTCAAATTCAATACATCAAATCTGCACTTATCTAGCAATCAAAACTAGGATACAGCTTTCTTCCACCATTGAGAAAAATACTGATTTAAAAGGTCAAGATAAGATTATTGAAATTTGTAAAAAACTGAATGCAACGCAGTATATTAATGCAATTGGTGGAAAAGAATTGTATACTAAAGATACTTTTTTGGACAATCAGATTGCATTGAATTTCATTCGTACGAATCCGATTGTTTACAGCCAATTTAAAAATGATTTTATACCTTGGTTGTCCATTATAGATGTGCTGATGTTTAACTCGGTTGAAAAAACAAACGATTTTCTTAATCAATATGAATTGCTATGAAAAAGATATATACTAAAATTGTCGATCACTATGAAGATTGTTTAGAAAAACATGGAGACAATCATTTGGGTGTAGATTGGCCTAAACTTGAAGATGTTGATACGAGATATAAAATCATGTTGGATATCATCCAATTAAATCAACTTAATCAAGCAACATTATTAGATTTTGGTTGTGGTACGGCGCATTTGTTAGAATATATCAATAAGAATGAAATTAAAGGAATTGATTATTCAGGCCTAGATATTTCTCAAAAATTTGTTGATGTAGCTAAAGCAAAATTCCCTAATAATGCATTCTACTGCGGTGATTTTTTCGAAACTTATTCCACAATGCAAAACTTCGATTATATTGTTATGAACGGTGTTTTTACCGAGAAAAGAGAGTTTTCTTTTGATGAAATGTGGGATTATTTTACCAAATTAATTTCGATTATTTTTGAAAAATGCAACAAAGGTTTTGCATTTAATGTAATGTCAAAAATTGTGGATTGGGAACGAGATGATTTATTTCATGTTTCGTTAGATGCACTTACTGAATTTTTATGTAAAAATATTACCAGAAATTTTGTAATCAGAAACGATTACGGTCTATATGAATACACAGTTTATGTTCTAAAAAAATAGCTTTAAATGTCAAAAATTATACTTTTCGGAATTCAAGATTTTGCAGAATTAGCGCATTATTATCTCGAAAACGACTCAGAACATGAGGTTGTAGCTTTTACCGTAAATGAAGAATTTTTACCTAAAGAACGATTTTTTCGTGGACTGCCAATCGTAGCTTTTGAAAATGTTGAAGAAATATATCCAGCAAAACAGTATAAGTTCTTTGCGCCAATGTCTCCACAACGAATGAACAGATTACGGGAAGAAGTGTATTATAAAATTAAAAATAAAGGCTATGAATTAATTAGTTATATCAGTAGCAAAGCAACACTTTTTCACAATATTATTGGCGATAACTGTTTTATATTAGAAAATAATACGATTCAACCTTTTACCTCTATTGGAAATAACGTGATTTTGTGGAGCGGAAATCATATCGGACATCACAGTGTAATAAAAGATCATATCATGTTTACTTCTCAAGTAGTTTTATCCGGACATTGTATGGTTGAAAATTATTGTACGATTGGAGTAAATGCTACAATCCGTGACGGAGTAACAATTAGTGAAGGCACTTTTATTGCTATGGCAGCAAGTGTGATAAAAAACACGGAACCTTGGGGATTATACAAAGGAAATCCCGCTGTAAAATCTGAAAAATCAACTAAGGATTTATAACTATGTGGGAGAAAAAAAATCTGGTCTTTAAGGTCTCGGATCATACGTCTGATACTATAGTTAGTCACGCTTCAATTCCTTTTTGTCTTCATTTAAAAGGAGATAATTTTAGAATATACTTTAGTTCGCGTAATAAAGACGGTAAATCGCTTCCCTATTTTATTGATGCAATTTTAAATGATGGTGAAATAGAATTATTTGGAACTGTTTCTGAACCTCTTTTAAAACTTGGTGAGTTAGGTACTTTTGACGATAGTGGCATAATGCCAAGTAGCCTGGTAAAAGTTGAAGATAAAATTTATATGTACTACATTGGCTGGAATCCACAAGTAACAGTTTCTTACAGACTTTCTATTGGATTAGCAATTAGCTTAGATGGTGGTACATCATTTACTCCATACAGTACAAGTCCAATTTGTGATCGAGATCTTGATGAGCCCTTTTTTAATACTGCGCCTTTCGTTATTAAAGAGAATGATCTTTGGAGAATGTGGTATATTTCGTGTACCGGTTGGAAATTGATTAATGGTTATCCTGAGCCTAGTTATCATGTAAAATATGCTGAATCATTAGATGGTATTATATGGAAAAGAGAAGGAATCACAAGTATCGATTATGATAATGAAGCTAAGGCAATTGGTCGTCCTTGTGTAATTAAGAAAGATAAATTATATGAAATGTTTTTTTCATACCGCGATACTTTAAATTATAGAACCGAAAAAGGAAAAGGATATCAGTTGGGGAAAGCGATATCTGTTGATGGAATTCATTGGGAAAAGAAATATGATCAAACTGGAATTGAATTATCAGAAAATGGATGGGATTCTATCATGATGGAATATTGTCATGTTTTTAGTCATAAAGGAATTGATTATATGTTGTATAATGGAAATGATTTTGGAAAAGAAGGATTTGGCTATGCTATCAGAAAGTAAGGAGTTAAAGGTTGCGGTATATATGATTACCTATAATCACGAAAACTACATTACACAGGCAATTGAGTCAGTGTTAATGCAGGAAACCAATTTCACATATCAATTATTTATTGGTGAAGATTGTTCCACTGACAAAACAAGAGAAATTTGCAACGGACTGAAAGAAAAGTATCCCAATAAAATAGAGTTAGTGCTTCAAAATGCCAATATTGGAGCTAGTAAGAATGCACTGCAAATGTTCAAGCTATGTTTTCAAAGCGGAGCTAAGTATATCGCCATGTTAGAAGGAGACGATTTTTGGACAGATCCATTAAAACTGCAAAAGCAAGTCGATTTCTTAGAAGCCAATTCAGACTATGTTTTGTGTTTTCATAAAGTTTCTGTTTTAAGACCTAACGGAAAACTCTGCACAGATTTTTTAACCAGGTTACCCAATAATCACGAAACTTTAGAAGATTTAGCACAATCGTGGAATTATATTCACACGCCGTCTGTAGTGTTCAGAAATGTGATAACCGATTTTCCTTACGAATTTGAAATGACGCCTATTGGTGATTTTTTTCTGTATATGATGCTTGCCGAAAAAGGGAAATTAAAATATTTGGAAGACGATATGGCAACGTATCGCTATGGCGTTGGAATGTTTTCTGGAGATTCGGGATTAAAAATTATCAAAAGTAACCTCATATTATTTTCACTCCTAGTTTCGTACCTAAAAGATGAAAAAATAAAAAAAATAATGTTGCGAAGACAGTTGCGGTCAATTACAATTTTAGAAGAGTATATAAAACGGGAAGCAAAATTATCCGTCAAAATCACAAAACCTTTCGCTAAAATTATTAAAGTAATCAAAAGGAAATAAATAGCTCCAAACGAATCAAATGCTTGCAATTGTAATTCCATATTATAAAATTAACTACTTCCAAACCACGCTACAATCGTTAGCAGATCAATCGGATATGAGGTTTGTTGTTTATATTGGTGATGATGCGAGTCCGGATGATCCAGCAACGCTGCTATCAAAATTTGAGGATAAACTGACTTTGCGATACCAACGTTTTGATCAAAATTTCGGGGCAAATTCATTAACCAAACAGTGGGAAAGATGTCTCGAAATGACGCAAAGCGAAAAGTGGGTAATGATTTTGGGAGACGATGATTTTTTAGACGAAAATGTAGTAAGCGCATTTTATAATTCAATTGAAATTGTGTCTGCTAGTAATTGTAATGTAATCCGTTTTGCAACCCAGAAAATTGATACGAAAACCAATACAAAATCAGCTGTGTACAACCATCCAGAAATCGAAAAATCAACTACATTCCTAACAAGATTATATACCAAAAGGACAAGAAGTTCCTTGAGTGAATATGTTTTTAATAAAAATATTTTGCTCCAAAAAGGAATACGGAATTTCCCGATCGCTTGGCATGCCGATCTTGCTATGGTTTTAGAAGTATCTGATTTTAAAGAAGTTTATGCGATCAATACAGCTGTCGTATCCATCAGAATTTCTCACGATAGTATTTCAGGTTCAAAAGCGTACATTAAACAAAAAGCAAAAGCCGATTTTTCTTTTGGGAAATTTTTAATCCGTAATCTAAACCGATTTTCAAAAGAAGAACAGAAGATTGTTGTACCACGGATTGAAAAAATGGCGATCAATAACAGAAAACAGTTTAAATTTGCAACCAAAATTATGGTATTGTATTTTTGCAGATTCGAATTTTCGAAAGCTTTTTTGTTTATGTACAAAATTTTAAAAAAATAATGGAAGCTGCAAGATTCCGAGAAAATGCAATCTAAAAAAAAGTTAATAAAGTTGGACACTTTTAAATACCATCATGTTTTTACAACAAAATAAAATTATGCTCTGTTTTGGTACAAGACCAGAAGCTATTAAAATGGCGCCACTTTATCACGAACTCAAGAAAAATAATTTTGACATAAAATTATGTGTCACAGCACAGCATAGAAAAATGCTCGATCAGGTTTTGGACTTTTTTGAAATCACGCCCGATTTTGATTTGGATTTAATGAAAGAGAAGCAGAGTTTAAATATTTTGAGTGCCAGTATTTTATCAGAAATAGATAGGGTTTTAGCGGAAGAGGATCCAGATATTGTTCTAGTTCATGGCGATACAACTACTTCTTCAATGGTTGCGCTTGCCGCTTTTCACAGAAATATTAAAGTTGGACATGTTGAAGCTGGATTAAGAACTTATAATAAAAATTCGCCTTTTCCTGAGGAAATCAACCGACAAATTACTAGCAAAATTGCCGATTATCATTTTGCACCAACGCACCAAGCCAAACAGAATTTACGCAGCGAAGGAATAGCAGAAAGCAGTATTTTAGTAACAGGAAATACTGTTATTGACGCCTTACTGTGGACAAACAACAAACTTAAAAACGGGTATAAAAGTTTGAAGTTGGCTGATTTAAATTTTCTTACGAACAAAAAATTTATAGTGGTAACCGGTCATAGAAGAGAAAGCTTTGGACAAAGTTATATTGATTTCTGTGAAGCGTTGCTCGAAATCGCCAAAGACACTACTATCGATATTGTTTTTCCAGTGCATTTAAACCCAAATGTTCAAAAGCCTGTTTATGAAATGTTGGGTCAAAGCCCAAATATCCATCTTTTAGAACCTGTTGATTATCCTACTATGGTTTGGTTACTAGATAAATGTCGCCTTATAATTTCAGATTCAGGTGGAATTCAGGAAGAAGCGCCAACATTCAAAAAACACATTTTAGTTACCAGAGAAGTTTCAGAACGACCTGAAGGTGTCGAAAATGGATTCTCAACTTTGGTGGGAACTAATAAGCAGATGATCATTGATAAATCAAGATATTATCTGGCAAATCCTTTTACTTCTACAAATGATAATCCCTACGGAGACGGAAAAGCTTCTGAAAAGATTGCTAATTTTCTTCAAAACCTTAGTAAATGAGAATATTAGTAATTTCCGAATCTATAAACATAGAAGATAGTAGTGCGTCAAAAGTTAATGTGGCGTTGATAACTAACTTATACAAAGCCGGATTTGATATTAAAGTATTGCATTATTCATATAAAAAAATTGATATTGAAAATGTTGAAACCATCTTAATTAAAGAGAATAGATCTTCCTTATTGTTTTTTCTCTCAAGGTTTGTTAGCATTTTTCAAAAATACACTTCTATTTTACTCAGTCAAAGAATTGAACAGTTGCGCGGTTTTTCACTGATACATTGCAATGATACGAATAGCATCGCCGAAGGCATCGCCAAAGAAAGAGATTTCAGTCCTGATTTAATTATTACCCTGAGTAAAGGCGGAAGTTTCAGACCACATAGGGCTATGCTAAAACTGCCCGATTTACAATCAAAATGGATGGCTTACATTCATGATCCGTATCCTTTTCATTTTTATCCGCGACCGTTCAATTGTGTTGAAAAAAGTTATAATAAGAAAGAAAAATTCATGAGCGACATAACGGAGAAATCAAAATATTTGGGTTTTCCAAGTTTGCTGTTAAAACAATGGATGCAAAGTTACTTTCCAGCTGTAGAAGGAAAAAGTGTAATCATTCCACATCAAATCGGAAATGGAATTCAAGAGACGATACTTCCAGAATTTTTTAATCCAAATGAATTTTCATTATTGCATGCCGGAAATTTGCTGAAGCAACGAAGTCCCAAATTTTTAATTAACGGATTTTTAAAATTTTTAGATAATAATCCAGAAGCCAAAAATAATGCAAAATTGTATTTAATTGGACCAAATGGATATCATACTACAATTCTTGAGCCTCTTTTAAGGCACCAAAATGTTTTTGTTAAAGATTCCTTACCCTACGATGTTGTTTTAAATTTGGAAAAAAGTGTTGTTGCCAATATCATTTTAGAAGCCGTTTCAGAAATAAGTCCGTTTCTTCCTGGCAAGTTTCCAAATTGTGTAATTGCCAACAAACCTATTATAGCCTTAGGTCCATACTACAGCGAAACTCGCAGATTATTAGGCGAAGAGTATCCGTATTGGGCTGAAGCCAACGATGAAATGAACATTGAAAAAATTATAAGCACTCTCTATAAAAAATGGAAGGTTGCTCCAAACGGATTGGCTCTAAATAGAAATGATCTTATGGAGTATTGCTCAGAAGTAAATCTCAAGAAGGCGCTGCAAAATATGAAACTATTATGATTTCAAACAAAATTCCATTTCTAATTCAGTCCAAAACAGTTTAGATTTACCAGTAACTTTTTTGTTCATTTGTATATAAATAAGCATAATGAGAATAGGCAGTAATCCTGAAAAATACAAACAAGATAAAAATATATTAAAGCCACACCGTGTTTTGGTTGTTTTTTATATCCCTGATAGCGATGCAGATTATTACAATGAATCCCATACTGTACTGGATAAATGCTTGCAAAGCCTTACCCAAACCATCAATCCTGAAACAACGAACATTACGGTACTCAATAATAATTCGTCAAAAAAAGTCAGCGCGGTTATCGATAAATACGTTCATCTAATTGACAAGTACGTTATTTATAGCGAAAATAGAGGAAAAGTGTATGCTGTCCTAAATGAGGTGCGAGGCGTTTTCGAACCTTTTGTGACAATTACAGACGCTGATATTTTGTTTTACAACGGTTGGGAAAAAGCAGTTTTTGAAACGTTCAAACAATTCCCGTTGGCTGGAGTCGTCAGCCCAATTCCACTGCCGTACATGACGTTTCATTTCAATCATAATGTATTTGGATTCAATACACTAAGAGGTAAAATTAAATATGGTAAATACGTTACAGACGAAGATATTAACTTGTACATTGAAGGAACAAATTTGCCGAACCTAATAAACAGAAAGAGCAAATACAATTGGGCCGAAAAACAAATAGTAATCCAAAACAATAAGTATATAGCTGTAGTTGGTGCTTACCATGTAGTATCAACTTACAGAACAGAACAATTTAGAAATTGCTATTCTTTTCCAGATTTAAAATTTAAAAATTCATACGAAGAATATTTCATTGATTATTTGTCAGAAGCAAAAGGACTTTTTAGATTATCAACCCTTAAAACCTATGCCTATCATATTGGTAACAGAATCGATGGCGTCGTTCAAAATCATGATTTTATCCCAAAAAATAGGATAGAAAAATCTTTTTTTGATACTATAGTAATGAAGAACAAACAGTACAAAGCTGTTGTTTTGATTAGAGCGTTAATGGGAAGATTTTTTATAAAATTTTTATGGAACAAGTAAAATTGTATTTCTCAATTCACGAGGATAAAAACGGTATGAAATGAAAATATTAATTATTTCAGAGTCAGTAAACGTTGAAGATAGTAGTGCTTCAAAAGGAAGAGTTGCACTGATTTATAACTTAAAAAAAGCTGGATTTAAACTCAAGGTTTTGCACTATTCTCATAAAGAAATTCAACTCAACGGAATTGATTGCGAATTGATAAAAGAAAACAAAACTTCTATACTTTATCTGCTTTCAAGACTAGTTCGGCTATTTCAACGCACCACAAAAATATACATCAATACTAAAATTGAAAAAGCATTTGGGTTTTCCTTCACACATACAAATGATACAAATACGATTGCTAAAAGCATAAAAAATAACCAATATTTTAATCCTGATCTAATTTTTACGCTAAGTAAAGGCGGAAGTTTTAGGCCTCACAGAGCGATGTTGAAATTACCGGAACTGCACTCCAAATGGATGGCGTATATTCATGATCCGTATCCGTTTCATTTTTATCCAAGACCGTATATTAAGGTGGAAGAAAGCTATGAAGCTAAAGAAAAATTGATGGAAGAAATTATCCATAACGCTAAATTTCTCTCTTTTCCGAGTTTAATGTTAAAAGAATGGATGCAAAGCTATTTTCCTGAAGTTGAACATAAAAGTAGTATCATTCCGCATCAAGTTAAAGTTGAAAATAAATTGCCGCAAACACCTGATTTTTTTCAGAAAGATCAATTTTCTTTACTTCATGCCGGAAATTTACTGGCAGAAAGAAATCCTAAATATCTGATTCATGCTTTTTTAAATTTTTTAGAAAATAATCCAACTTCTAAACAAGATGCTAAACTCTATTTTGTTGGGAATTATTTTAAACATAAAGAATTTTTACAACAGTATATAAATCATCCAAACATAGTAATTCATAGTTATATAGAATATGCTTTAATTCAGTCGCTAGAAAAAGAAGCAGCCGTTAATATTATTCTTGAAGCTGTTTCAGAAATAAGTCCCTTTTTACCAGGTAAATTTCCAAATTGCGTTAAAGTTGACAAACCCATATTACTAATTGGTCCTTACTACAGCGAAGTTAAAAGATTACTAGGAAACAATTATCCTTTCTGGGCTGAGGCAAATAATGTGGAAAAGATAGAAGAAAAAATAACGCAATTATTTCATGCTTGGAAACAAAATCCAGCAGGTTTAAAATTAAATAGGAGCGATTTAGCCAACTATTGTAATGATAGTGCATTGAAGCAAGTAATCAATAATTTAAGGATTTATTAAATGAAAGTTTCGATTCAAATCACAACAAAAAACCGACAAGAGGATTTGCTAATTACCTTGAATCAAATTTATACTTATTTGAAAGCGAATGCAGTTGAATGTGTCGTTTTTGTTGATGGATCAAATGACGGAACCTATGAAATGGTTAAGAATCAGTTTCCAAAAATTCAACTTTTACATAACCAAAATTCAAAAGGATACCTCTTTTGCAGAAATAAAATGCTTAACGAAACGGATGCCGATTTTGCGATTTCGTTAGATGATGATGCTCATTTTCTCACCACAAATCCAGTCGAAATTAGTACTGCTTATTTTTATAAAAATCCAAATTGTGGTTTAATAGCAACACGCATATTTTGGGGAAAGGAAGCTCCACAAAACACAACTAGTTCTGAACCCATACAAAGTGTAAAAAGCTTCATTGGTTGTGGCCATATTTGGCGCATGGAAGCTTGGCGTTCAATTCCAAATTATCCAGAATGGTTTCAGTTTTACGGGGAAGAAAATTTCGCCTCATTGCACTTGATCAAGCAAAATTGGGAAATTCATTATGTTCCTGAATTATTGGTACAGCACCGTGTAGATCTGAAAAAGAGAACGCAAACGAATAAAGATTTTGCCTTCCGATACCGAAGAGCATTGCGAGCCGATTGGTTTAATTACTTTATGTTTTTTCCAATCAATACAATTCCAAGAAAGCTGCTGTATTCTATTTGGATGCAATTCAGAAACAAAATAGTTAAAGGTAATTTCAAAATAATAAAGCCATTGTTTTTGGCACTATTTGATTTATTGCTTACATTTCCAAAACTGATGAAACACAGAAACGCATTGACTTCAGTAGAATATCAGAACTATTTAAAACTCGAAGAAGCAAAAATTTACTGGCATCCTGAAAAAGTCTCCCTATAAAATTTCACTAAAAAACGAAATGAAAAATATAGCCATTATTCCTGCGCGCGGTGGTTCAAAAAGATTACCGAATAAGAATATTCTCTTTTTAGACGGTATTCCATTAATCGCACACAGTATTTTGTTTGCCCAAAAAAACCCTAAAATTATCGATGCAGTTTTTGTTTCCACAGAGGATCAAAAAATAAAAGAAATTGCACTTCAATTTGGTGCAAAAGTTATAGACCGACCACGTGAATTAGCGGGAGATTATGAACCAACAGTAAGCGCCTTAAAACACTGTCTTGAAATACTAAATGAGGATTCAATTGAAAATGTCATTCTGCTTCAGCCAACCAATCCCTTGCGTAGTGAAAATTTGTTGCAGGAAGCTTTTGAAATTTTTCAAAACAACAATTGCAATAGTCTATTTACAGTTACTAGAAATTATCATAAATTCGGAAAAATAACAAACAACAAGTTCATGCCTTTTAACTATAAAATAGGGCAGAGAAGTCAGGATTTAGAGCCAATTTATTTCGAAAATGGATTGCTGTACATAACCAAAAAAGAATCTATTTTAAACGATGAAATAATTACAACAAATGCGTTTCCTTTTCAAATAAACCACGAATTTTCAGCTGTAGATATTGATACTCAAGAAGATTTTGATTACGCTGAATATTTATTGAATAAGTCAAAAAAATAAAATTATAATGAATCCATTTATAGAAATAGCAGGCAGAAAAATTGGCCTAGATTTTCCACCATTAGTAATCGCCGAAATTGGAATCAATCACGAAGGTTCGCTTAAAATCGCCAAAGAAATGGTCGATGCCGCACAGCGCGCAGGTGTTGAGGTGGTAAAACATCAAACACACATTGTGGAAGACGAAATGAGTGGAGCGGCCAAAAAAGTGATTCCTGGAAATGCCGAGGTGTCGATTTACGAAATAATGGAACGTTGCTCGCTGAATGAAGCTGATGAATTGGAACTGAAAAACTATGTCGAAAGTAAAGGAATGATTTTCATTTCTACGCCATTTTCCCGTGCTGCTGCCGAAAGATTAAAGAAGTTTGATATTCCAGCTTATAAAATTGGTTCGGGCGAATGCAATAATTATCCGTTGTTAGAACACATTTGCAGCTTTGGAAAACCTATAATTTTAAGCACCGGAATGAATACCATTGCAAGTGTCCAAAAAGCCGTAGCGATTTTTGACAGGCATAAAATTCCCGTTGCATTATTGCACACCACCAATTTGTATCCAACGCCAATTCACTTAGTGCGTTTTGGCGCCATGACGCAATTGCACGAAGCCTTTCCTGATAAGGTTTTTGGTTTGTCAGATCATACGCTCAATAATAATGCGTGTCTTGGTGCCGTGGCGCTTGGCGGAAGCATTTTGGAACGTCATTTTACAGATCACATGCAAAGAACCGGTCCCGATATAGTGTGCAGCATGGATGAAAAAGCATGCGCCGCATTGATCGTTTCTTCTAATGAAATTTGGCAAATGCGTGGCGGACAAAAAGAACCGGCGAAAGAAGAACAAGTTACTATTGATTTCGCTTTTGCAACGGTTTGTTCTATTGCTGCAATTACAAAAGGCGAGAAATTATCAAAACAGAATGTCTGGGTTAAACGGCCTGGAACTGGCAAAATAGTAGCCGAACATTTTAATGATTGTCTCGGTAAATTGGCAACACGCGATATTGCAAATGATGAACAATTAGATTTTAGCGATTTTGAATAAGATAAATAAAATCCTTTTTCTTACTGGAACAAGAGCCGATTTCGGTAAAGTGAAATCTTTGATTTCGATACTTGATGCACATCAGGATTTTGAAGTTTTTGTTTTTGTAACCGGAATGCATTTGCAAAAAGAATATGGTTATACATTGATTGAAATTGAAAGGTGTAATTTTAAAAATGTACATGCTTTCGAAAATCATACACATGAAACCACAATGGATTTAACTTTAGCAAAAACAATTGAAGGGTTTTCTGCTTATTGCAATGCCATAAAACCTGATTTGATCGTCATTCACGGCGATAGAGTGGAGACGTTGGCCGGAGCAATTGTAGGTTCACTGAATAATATTTTAGTGGCTCATATTGAAGGCGGAGAATTATCGGGAACGGTTGATGAACTAATCCGCCACAGCGTGACAAAATTGAGTCATGTTCATTTTGTTTCCAATGAAGAAGCAGCGAAAAGATTGATGCAGATGGGTGAAATTCAATCTTCTATTTTTACTATTGGCTCACCTGACATTGATATTATGTTTTCTGATAATCTACCTTCAAAGGAAAGCGTTAAAGATTATTATAAAATAGATTTTGATAACTATGCTGTTGTAATGTTTCATCCGGTAACTACTGAGGCCAATCAAATGAAGCAATTTGCCGAAGATTTTGTGCAGAGTTTGGATGAAGTTGATGATAACTTTGTGGTGATTTATCCAAACAACGATTTGGGCAGCAAATACATCATTGATGCCTATCAAAAAATTAAGGAAAATTCACGATTCAGAATATTTCCGTCGCTTCGATTTGAATACTTTTTGGTACTGCTAAAAAATTCCAAATTTATTATCGGAAACAGTAGCGCTGGAATTAGAGAAGCGCCTTACTACGGAATTCCTATTATTAATATCGGAACACGTCAGCAAAACCGGACATTGAACGCGGATATTATAAATGTTGATTATCAAAAAGATAGCATTCTGAAAGCATTGCATGCCGTAAATACACATAAAATCACGGTTACCGAGAATGATTTCGGAAAAGGAAATAGCGCAGATCTGTTTTTGAATTCGTTGCTGTCAACTAAAATCTGGGAAATCAACCACCAAAAAGAATTTAAAAATATAAATTTCTAAACACAAGACTTTAGTGTTTAAATTGCTTTTATAATTGGTCGAAAATCAGGATATTTGGACGTTCAATCTAAAAACAAGAATGCAAAACAATAAAATATTCATACTTCTACCGGATGGTATCGGTCTTAAAAATTTTGCCTTTACTAATTTTCATGAGCTTGGAGTTCAAAAAGGATTTGATATTACCTTCTGGAATAAAACGCCTTTTGATTTAAGCGAATTTGGTATTAAAGAAATTGCGATAAAAAATGCCAAAGCGCATCCAAAAACCAATCTTTTAAAAATTGCGCAAACGCAGATAGAATTATCCCAAAACATCAAAAGAGCAAATGATAAGGTTTATGATTCGTATCGTTTTCCTTTTTCAAAAAAAGATTTTAAAGCATTGGTAAAAAACAGCATTGTTAGACTACTAATTTTAGCTAATAATTCTAAAAATGGAGTAAATAGAATAAGAAACAAAATAGCCCAAAACGAGCGCAAAACTAAACTGTATTTTGATAGTTTAGCAACACTTGAGAAAGAAAAACCAGCTCTAGTGTTTTGCACCAACCAAAGAATAATGCTCGCGGTGGCGCCCATTTTGGCAGCTCACGATTTGGGTATACCAACTGCAACATTCATTTTTTCATGGGATAATCTACCGAAAGGAACAAAGATTATTGAAACAGATTTTTACTTCGTTTGGAGTGAACATATGAAAAGGGAACTCCAGTATTATTATCCCTACATTACTGAAAAGCAGATTTTTGTAACGGGAACTCCGCAATTTGAAACTCATTTTGCTACTAGTATTTTAGTTTCAAGAGAAACATTTTTCAAGGAATATAATTTAGACGCTGCTAAAAAATACATTTGTTTTTCAGGTGATGACACAACCACTTCGCCTAATGATCCGACCTATCTTAATGATTTAGCGAAAGCACTAGTATCTCTAAATGAAAAAGGACATAATTTGGGCATTATTTTCAGAAGATGTCCGGTTGATTTTTCTACTAGATATAATAATGTTTTGAAAGCATATCCTGATTTGATTACGAGTATAGATCCAAAGTGGCAGCAGAAAACCGAATCATGGCAGACAATTTTACCGACGAAAGAAGACTTAATCTTACAGATGAATACGATATTTCATTCAGAATTAGTTGTTAACCTTGGTTCGTCAATGGTCTTTGATTTTGCAGCATTTAACAAACCTTGCGCGTTTATTAATTACAATGTGCTCAATACTACTTTTCCAGATTGGTCGGTTGAGAAAATTTATAATTTTATTCATTTCAGGTCAATGCCCTCAAAAGATGCAGTTTTTTGGATTAACAGTCCGACCGAAATGGAAAATACAATAAAAAAAATGCTTAGTAATGAAGGAACTTTGATTGTTTCAAACGCTCAAAAATGGTTTGAAAAAATTAACCAACATCCACCGCAACAAGCTTCTGAAAGAATTTGGAAAGCAATTGAAGAAATAATTAAGAAATAGTATGGAAAAAAGCAAATTAGTGGCCGATTTCAATAGATATAATATTTCTAAAATCAACTTTAGAACACTTTTTTTTGTATTTATTTCGCACCCAATTCCAGGGTTAAAGTTCATGACTATTTTTAGGATGACGCAACAGTACAGAAGGAAAAATAGATTTTTATTTTATTTCTTCTTTTTTTGGCTCAGACGATTAAAAGTAAAGTATGGTTTTGACATTTCATACCGAACGCAAATCGGAGAAGGATTTTATATAGGTCACTTCGGAAGCATTGTTATTCACGGCGATGCGCTCATTGGTGAAAACTGCAATATTTCACAAGGAATAACTATCGGAGTAAGCAATTATGGAAATAAAATAGGAGTTCCCTCTATTGGAAATCATGTTTTTATTGGTCCCAATGCCGGAATTTTTGGCAAAATTACTATTGGTAATAATGTAACTATCGGCGCTAATTCGGTGGTTACCGAAAGCATAGAAAACGGTAAAACGATTTTACCAGCAAAATCAATCATTGTAGATAAGGATTTATCGTCTTACTACATTCACAACGCTTCAAATTAAGATGAAAATTGCCTTTCTGACACCAGAATTTCCGCATACAAAAATTGGTTCATCTGGCGGAATTGGCACTAGTATTCAAAACCTGTCGAAAGGATTAACCAATGCTGGACACCAAGTTTCCATCTTGATCTATGGTCAGAAAGAAGATGATTTTTTTGAAGAAGATGGAATTTCTTTTTATCGTGTTAAAAACACAAAACTGAAAGGTTTTTCAAGACTACTCACACAAAAAAAATTACAGAACCTAATTAACAAGTTGGTTTCAGAAAATAAAATAGAAATACTTGAAGCGCCAGATTGGACTGGAATTACATCAAATATAAATCCAAAATGTCCCGTTGTCATAAGACTAAATGGTTCAGATACTTATTTTTGCCACTTAGACAATCGGCCTGTCAAAGTGTTGAATAAATTCCATGAGAATAGAGCATTGGAAGCGGCTGACGCATTGCTTTCCGTTAGTCAATTTACCGCTGATTTGACTAAAGAATTATTTTCACTTGATCGCGATTTTACTGTCATTCCGAATAGTATTGACACTGATAAATTTTCTTTTGATGATACTATTGAAATTAAGGAAAATACGATTTTATATTTTGGAACGTTGATTAGAAAAAAAGGACTTTTAGAACTGCCGCTGATTTTTAATGAAGTATATAAAAAGAACAACAAAGCAAAACTGATTCTTATTGGCCGCGATGGCTCGGATATTATTTCTGGAAGTAGTTCCACTTGGTTGCTGATGCAATCTTTATTTGATTCGGCTGCTTTGGATCATGTAAAATATATCGGAAGTGTTCCTTACACTGAAATAAAGCAGCATATTTGCTCGGCGACAGTTTGTGTTTTTCCAACTTTTGCTGAAGCGTTGCCCGTTTCTTGGATCGAAGCTATGGCAATGCAAAAAGCAATTGTTGCGTCTGATATTGGTTGGGCGAAAGAAGTTATAGATAATAATAGTAACGGATTCTTGGTTCATCCAAAAAATCATAAAGAATATGCTGATAAAGTTATTGAATTGCTTGA
>Ga0105047_10006168_pt1 | contig 20392 bp, 21 predicted proteins | sample MAT04_FD_78384 | JGI IMG/M metagenome (GOLD analysis project Ga0105047, IMG submission 78384) | Freshwater microbial communities from Lake Fryxell liftoff mats and glacier meltwater in Antarctica - MAT-04 (megahit assembly) | ecosystem: Environmental > Aquatic > Freshwater > Ice > Liftoff...
AACCGTCGAAGACGTGTCCTGGATGCGCGCGATGATCCCGCACCATTCCATCGCGATCCTGACCAGCGAGCGGGCGCACATCAGCGACCCGCGAGTCAGGAAACTGGCCGACGACATCATCGCTGCGCAGCGCAAGGAGATAGCCGAGATGAAGGCCTTGATCCGCGAGCTGGCCCGGTAGTTTGAACGCGCGCAGGCCTGCGAATGTGGGAATCGTGACGCAGGCGGCCAAGATGGCCAGGGCAATTTGGACTGTCAGCCAGAGAGCAGGATTACCAAGGAAGTTGCAAGAGTGTCAGGGCGTTTGCGGCTTGACAGGCGGAGCAATCAATTTATCAACCAACCCGAAAGAAAGGACATGGTTTTAGCCTTGGAAGGCTAGTAGGCGGCAAAGAGTGAAGTGATGTGAAATGGGTCAGACCGAGACGAGCTAAACCTGTATGCGGTGTCGGACATAACGAGCCGGCTCTTGGAGATGGGGTGCTTGTCAGCGGATATGCATCGGGGCCAGCGGGCGATTATGGGAAACCAGTCAAACCACGCAAGCAAGGCCGGCCATAAGTGAGCAGCCGACTTCTTCACACAACTGAGCGAATTGTGCTTGCTAGCCGGGAGGCATCCATATGAGAACCCCATGAAGATCCAACTCAACACCGACGTCCACATCGACGGCACCGAGGCGCTGGCCGCGCAGGTGAGTGCCACGGTCGAGCAGGCGCTGGAGCGTTTCGGCGAACAGGTCACCCGTGTGGAAGTCCATCTGAGCGACGAAAACGGCAGCAAGAGCGGGCAGCAAGACCATCGCTGCATGCTGGAGGCCCGTCTCGAAGGCCGGCAGCCGGTGGCGGTGACGGACCACGCCGCGACGCTGGAGCAGGCAGTGGATGGCGCCGCGCAGAAGCTGGCGCGTCTGCTGGACAGCACGCTCGGGCGGCTGCACGACCATCGCGAGAAGACGTCCGGCCTGCCGTTGTCCGGGACCGACCCCGCAGGGCGCTGATAGCCGCGGCCGCAGCGGACCTCATCTGGACCGGAAGTTTGAAGGCCCGCAGGCCTGCGAGTGTGGGATCGCAAGGGCCGCGGCTATCGGCTTCAGTTGCGCCAAGGCAGAGCGCTTGCGCCCCGCCCGGCCCACCTGCCGCTCGCGGGTTCTCCTACTTCGTCTGCGCGCGCGAACCCATGTGATGACCGTGGCCGGGGCGCGCCTGCTGGTCGGCCAGCGCCTTCTGCTCGGTCGTCAGCGCCGCATACAACTCGTCGCGAGCGGCCCCTTGCGCAGCGAACAGCTTGGTCATGGTTTCGTGCTGCGCGTTGTGGTCGATCGTGACCTTCGGATCCTGCATCTGGGCCTGCATCGCGGTGTGGAAGGCCTGGCGGGTCGCGACCTGCTGGCGCAGCTGCGTTTCGTACTTCTGCCAGGCCGCATCCTGCGCGGGCGTGATCTTCAAGATGGCCTTCAGGTCACCCAGGCGCGCCGCGAGCACGGCCGGCGAGTCGACGCCCATGCCGCCCATGCCCATGCCCATGCCCATGCCCATGCGATGGCCCGAGCCCATGCCGTTCCCCATGCCGGGGCCGGAACCCATCATGCCGACGCTGGGGCCGCTACCCATGCCATAGCCGCCACCGGGATGGGCGGAAACGACCGATACAGCGGCAAACGAAACGACAGCCAATGTGGCGGCGATGATCTTGGTGGTGGTCTTCATGCTTTTCTCCTTGAGAGGATCGTTGAAGAGTTGGTGTGCCGGTGAGCGGCCTGCCAACCCGTTGCAGAAGATCCCTTCGCAACGGTTTCATTGAAGCGCCCGCCTGTAAGACCGGTGTGTCACCGGCGGCCTTTTTTGTCGCGCCCTGTGGCAGGCCGCCGGCTTGACATGCTGTGTTACTTTCCCGCCGCAGCGCCGGTGCTCCATCCGCACGCGCTTGCGGTGCAATGAGGGCCATGGACCCGATGGAACGCAGCGACCACATCCTGATCGTCGACGACGACGGCGAGATCCGCAGCCTGCTCACCCGCTACCTGGAGAAAAACGGGTTGCGTGCCACGGCCGTCGGCGGCGGCCGGGCGATGTGGCGTGCGCTGGACGACGCGGCCGTCGACCTGATCGTGCTTGACCTGATGCTGCCGGGGGACGACGGCCTGACCCTGTGCCGCACCCTGCGCGGCAAGTCGGACATACCGGTGATCATGCTCACTGCGCGCGGCGACGAGACCGACCGCATCGTCGGCCTGGAGATGGGCGCCGACGACTACCTGCCCAAACCCTTCAGCGCGCGCGAGTTGCTGGCGCGCATCAAGGTCATCCTGCGGCGCACGCGCAGCCTGCCGCCCAACCTGCAGCCCAAGGACGACCCGCTGCTGCACTTTGCCGGCTGGGCACTGGACACCTCGCGACGCGAGCTGTTGTCGCCCGCCGGCGAGGCGACGGCGATCGGCGGCGTCGAATACAAGCTGCTGCGTGTGTTCCTGGACCACGCCAATCGTGTGCTCAGCCGCGACCAGCTGCTCGACCTCACGCAGGGCCGTGAAGCCGACCCGCTGGACCGCAGCATCGACGTGCAGGTCAGCCGGCTGCGCCAGCGCCTGGGCGACGACCCGCGCAGCCCGTCGCTGATCAAGACCGTGCGCGGCGAGGGCTACGTGCTCTCGGTGCCGGTCGACAAGGGGCCGTGATGCGCGACGCGGTGCGTTGGCGCTGGTGGCCGGGGTCTCTGTTCGGACAGCTGATGGTGGTGCTGGGCGCCGGCCTGCTGCTGGCGCAGCTGCTGAGCGCGGCGATCAACGTCGCCGAGCGCGACCGGCTGGTGAGCGGCAGCTTCGGCATGCAACCGGCGCAGCGCATCGCCGACGTGGTCAAGCTGCTCGACGGCCTGGGCGCTGCTGAACGGGAGCGGGTGGCTTCCGTGTTGAACGTGCCGCCGCTGGTGCTGTCGCTGCACGACCAGCCGCGGGCTGCTGCGGCACCGGCCGAGGGCTGGCGCGCCGGCCTGTTCTCGGCGCGGCTGCACGCGGCCCTCGGCGACGACCGGCCGCTGCGGATCGAGGCGCGCGACGGCTTTGCCCCTCTGCCTCCGGCAGGCGGTCTGGCCGTGGGGCACCAGGCCATGCACGGCCCGGGCGGCATGATGGGGCGCGGCATGGGGCCGGGCATGATGGCTGCCGGCCTGTCCGTTCTGCGCACCGAGGTGCAGTTGCGCGACGGCCGCTGGGCCCGCTTCGACACCGAACTGCCGGCTGCGCCCGAGGCACTGCCCTGGCGCCTTGCGCTCACGCTGGGTGTGCTGCTGGCGGCCATGCTTGCGCTGTCGTATGTGGCGGTGCGGTGGGTGGTACGCCCGCTGCACGTGTTGGCCCAGGCTGCCGATGCGCTGGGCCAGGACCTGGACCGCGCACCGCTGCCCGAGGACGGCCCGCGCGAGGTTCAACAGGCCGCACGCGCGTTCAACACCATGCAGCAGCGGCTGTCGGGGTTCATCAACGACAGGACGCGCGTGCTGACCGCGTTGTCACACGACCTGAAAACACCGCTGACACGGCTGCGGCTGCGCGCCGAGTTGCTCGACGACGATGAATTGCGCGAGCGCTTCGAAGCCGACCTGCACGAGATGGAAACCATGGTGACGCAGACACTGGAGTTCATGCGCGGCCTGGGCAGCCACGCGCCACGCGAGCCGGTGGATGTGAACGCGCTGCTGGCCACGCTGCAGGCCGACAACGCCGCCGTCGGACGCACGCTGCACGTCCAGGGGCGTGCCGACCCGCCATACCTGGCCGACGTCTCCCTGCTCAAACGTGCCGTGGGCAATCTGGTCGACAACGCCTGTGCCTATGGTGGCGAAGCTACCGTGCAGGTCAGCGACAGCGCCGACGCCCTGGTGCTGCAGGTGCTTGACGAAGGCCCGGGTATCCCCGAGGCACAACTGGAGCAGGTGTTCGAGCCCTTCTTCAGGCTTGAGGCTTCGCGCAGCCGCGCCACGGGTGGCACGGGCCTGGGGCTGGGCATCGCCCGCAACATCGCGCGCAGCCATGGTGGCGACCTGGTGCTGCGCAACCGCCCCGCAGGCGGACTGGCCGCCGTACTGAGCCTGCCACGTCACGCGCAGCGCTGATCCTGCGGGAGCAACATGTCCGCCCGGACCAGCCGGGCAGGCGCCATCAGCGCGCGGGCGCCATCGCCACCACGGTGAGCGGACCGTTTTCGCACCCTCGTCATCGGTGGCCTGTCGAGGTTCTCGATCTCGCCATGCCTGAGCGTGACCTTGCCTTGTGCCATATCGACCTTGCGCACTTCGGCGTCGGTCATCGCAGCCGCGCCGTTCTGCGCCATCTTCACTTCGCCCATCTTCGAGTGGTCCATCGTGCCGTCGGCCCAGGCGGGGACGGACAGGGCACTCAGCGCTGGAAACATGCCGACGATGAACAGGGTCTGGACCGTCTTCATGGTGTTTCCTTCAGCGGTGGGGCTGGCAGACGCCTGCGTTGCCGACGGCAGAGAGAAGCCGTACGTCGTAGGGATCCTTGCGGCCTTTCTAGTCGGGCCCGTCCATGCCGGGGGAGCCCCTGAACGGGAATGGTCAAGGCGATCGGCCAGCGGACGAAAGCAAGTCGCCGAAGCTCTTGGTCGCGTGAAGGACCGGTATCAGGCAGTGGGTCCGCGAATGTGTTGGTCGCCTTTGGGTCGCAACCCGCCTATGGCTGCGAAGCCCTTCAGGCCGCACGCCCCAGCACGGCCTTCATCTTCGCCAGCATCGGCGTCACCACCGGCACCGTCAGCATCGTGCTGGCCAGCGCCATCAGCAGCAGCGCGGTGAAGGTGTCGGCGGTGATGACGTGTTTGTCGAGCAGCACGTTGGCGAAGATGATCATGATCAGCGCCTTGGTCTGCAGCAACCAACCCACGAGGCTGGCCTCGCCCGCCGGCCAGCGCAGGATGCGGCCGGCCAGGTGCACGCCCAGGAGCTTGCCCGCCACGCTGGCCAACAGCAGCGCCGCTGCAGCCACGAACACCAGCGCACCGCCCAGGGCCCATTCGGTGCGCAGCCCGGTGCTCAGGAAGAACACCGGCATCACCACCAGCAGCACGTGGTGGCGCAGCTGGTCCATGCGCGCAGTGTCGAACCAGTGGCCGTCGAGCACCGCGCCGGCCAGGAAGGCGCCCACCATGAAGTGCAGCCCGGCCCAGTCGGCCGCCAGCGCACAGGCCGCCAGCCACGCCAGCGCGAGGTACCAGCGGTCGGCCTCGGGCAGGCGCTGCATCAGGCGGCGCAAGGCCCAGGCGACCAGCCCGAACACGAGCAGGAAGCCGACCTGCCGGCCCACACGCTGCCAGTCCATCAGGATCAGCGCCAGCACGCCCCAGATGGCGATGTCGTCCAGGCTGGCATAGCGCAGGATGCGCTGGCCCAGCGGCCGGCGCAGGATGTCCAGCTTTTCCATGAAGAGGATGAGGATGGGCAGCGCCGTCACCGCGCAGGCCATGCCCACGCCCAGCACGAACTGCCAGGTCCGCGCCGCCGCGCCCATCCAGCCCGCAGACAGCGCCAGCAGGCCCAGCGCCGCAACGCAGCCCATCAGCAGCGGCATGCCCAGCGCCAGGCCGGCAGTGATGCCGCTTTCGCGGCGGTGCTTCCAGGCCGCCGCGAGGTCGAGTTCGATGCCGGCGATGAACACGAAGAGCATCACCGCCCACCAGGCGATGCCGTTCAGCGCCTGGATCACCGCCGGCGTGAAGACAAAGCCGTAGACCTCGGGCAGCGCCGCACCCAGCACACCCGGCCCGAGCAGGATGCCGGCGACGATCTGCACCACCACCAGCGGCGCCCAGCGCTCGGTGCGCCCCAACCGCCACACGAGCCAGGGCAGAGTGAAGACGATGAGCATCGCGATCAGGAAACGTTCGGTGGTGTTCATGCGGGTGGCCACGGGGACGCGGCGAATCTAAACCACGCGCGGCGGCGGGCCGGGGCGCCAGCTATCGTCGCCGGCATGCACAGCACGACAGGAGGCTTCATGAACAGAACCGTCGGCATCATCGGCACCGGCTGGGTGGGCACCAGCGTGGCCATCTCGACACTGCACTCGGGCGCGGCCGACGAACTGTGGCTGCACGACCTGAACGGCGCCGTCGCCGAGGGCGAGGCCATGGACCTGCGCCACGGCGCGGCCTTCTACCCCGACTGCCAGGTGCGCACGGCCACCATCGACGAGATGCGCCAGGCCCACGTCGTGGTGGTGGCCGCGGGCCGCGGCGGCCGCCCCGACGAGTCGCGGCTGGCCCTGCTGCGCGACAACGCCCGCATCGTGGCCGACATCGGCCGCCGGCTGGCCGGCTTCGCTGGCACCATCGTGCTCGTGACCAACCCGGTGGATGTGCTGACCAGCGTCATGCAGCAGGCCAGCGGCCTGCCGCCCGAACGGGTGCTGGGCACCGGCACCATGCTCGACACCGCGCGCCTGCGCCAGGTGCTGGGCCGTGAACTCGGCGTTGCACCGCAATCCGTCCATGCCCAGGTGGTGGGCGAGCACGGCGACTCGGAAGTTGTGCTGTGGTCGAGCGCGCAGGTCGGTGGCGTGCCGGTGCGGCAGTGGCCGGGCTGGGCCGCCGAGACCGAGACACGGCTGGCCACCGAAGTGCGCCGCGCCGCCTACGAGGTCATCCAGCGCAAGGGCGTCACCAACCACGCCATCGGTCTGGTCACGGCCAGCCTGCTGCGCTGCATGCTGCGCGGCGAGAAGCGTGTGCTCACCGTGTCCCGCGTGCAGCAGGGCGCCTGCGGGCTGAGTGGCGTGGCGCTGTCGCTGGCCACCATCGTCGGCGAAGACGGCGGCACCGCGGTGCTGGCGCCGGTGATGGACGCGGCCGAAAGCGCGGCGCTGGCGCGTTCGGCGCAGCTGCTGAAGGACGCTGCGGCTACGCTGGCCGCGCCGCCTGGGGCGGGCTCAGCAGGGACCACGACGCTGCCCTCATCACCACCATCGCCGCCGGCTGCGGCCTGACGCCGGCCGCAACGGGCCGGACGCAAAACCCGCTCAGGCCGGTGCCGTGTCCCAGGGCGCCGTCTGGTCGTCGTCGGCCGCGGCCGCTGCTGGCGCCACCGGCAGCACCGCGGTGGCGGGCACCACACGCACCTGCAGGCCACCCAGCGCCTCGACCAGTTCGGGGATCAGCAGCTTCAGTTCACCTGTGAAAAGCGCCACGTCGGCGTCGAAACCGCCGTCGTCCTTGGTCGGCGACGAGGCGCTTTCCAGCACCACGTCGAGCAGCTTGATCTTCTTCAGCGTCAGCGCCTCGGTGAGCACGAAGCTCACGCGCTCGCCCCAGCTCAGCGCCAGCTGCGTGGGCAGCTTGCCCTGCTTGATATGTTCACCGACCTCGTCGATGTCGAGCGTGTGGCGCGCATAGCGCACGGTGGCCTTCTCGGTGTCGGGCTGCTTCAGTTCACATTCGCGGTCGATGCTGAAGCCGGCGGGCGCTTCCTTCTCGGCCAGCCAGGTGGCCATCGCGGTGGCCGGCGCCACGGCCGTCTGCGCCAGCGACAGCTTGAGGCCGCCGCCCAGCAGGTCAAGCAGCCGTGTCACCAGCGCGTCGGCCTTCTTCACGCTGCCCGCACCCACCACCAGCCACTGCGCCTTCGGGTCGACCCAGACCAGCGTGTCGCTGCGCTTGGGGAAGGCGCGCGGCAGCAGTTCGTGGATGACCTCTTCCTTCAGCTCCTTGACGATCTTGCCCTTGGGGCGGCGGCCGGTGTCCTTCTCGATGGCGTCGAGCTTGGCCTGCACCTGCGTTTTCACCACGCCGCCGGGCACGGCCTTGGTCTCGGTGGCCAGTTTCAGGATGAGCTGGCCGCCGATGCTCTCGATCATCGCGCCATGTGCTTCGCCGCGCGGCTCCACCCAGCCCACCGATTCGGGCTGGCTGGCGCCGCATTCGACGAAGCGTGCGCCATCGAGGCGGCTTTCGATCTCGGAGAGCGGGGGCTGGGCCCAGTGTTCGATGCGGTAGACGAGAGCGTTCTTGAACATGGTGGCGTGCAGGGGTGGGGCGCGGATTATGCGGGGCGGGGCGCCGGGGTCCCAGGTGCCGGCGCGGGGCAATGGGGCCAGGCTGGCGCAATCCCTCGGGCAGAACCCAGGCGCAGGCCTCAACACCGTTCACAGCCAGTGCCTGCAACCACAGATTGCCGCTGAACCCTTGATCGAAGGCGACTCGCACGAGAACCGGGTTTTTGCCAAGGCCCTCGTCAGCACCGACGCGCCGGCCCGAGCCCCGGGCGCAATGCGGGCTGCACCCAGGCAGCGGCCGTGCAGAATCTTGACACCCCTCACCAGATTTCACCCATGCGCATCGAAGTAGACGACCTCACACGGCCCGAGATCCATGCCCTGCTCGATGAACACCTGCAGAGCATGCACACGCTGTCGCCGCGCGAAAGCGTGCACGCGCTGGCGCTCGACGGCCTGCGTCAGCCCGGCCTCACGGTGTGGTCGGCCTGGGAAGGCGGGCTGCTGCTCGGCTGTGGCGCGCTGAAGGAACTGGGCCCGCGGCACGGCGAGCTGAAGTCGATGCGCACGCCATCCGCGCAACGCCGCCGCGGTGCCGGCCGCGCGCTGCTGGCCCACATCGTCGAGACCGCGCAAGCCCGCGGCTACGAACGCTTGAGCCTGGAAACCGGCGCCATCGCGGCCTTCGATCCGGCGCGGCGGCTGTACGAGAGCTTCGGCTTCAGTTACTGCGGGCCTTTCGGCGACTACCGTGAAGACCCGAACAGCGTGTTCATGACGCTGCACCTGGCGCCCTTGTACGCCGCTGATTTCGAGCGTTAGGATGCCCGGGCTTCCCACGTGCTTCCCACAGCTTCCGAACGGAGACCGTCGATGCGACACACCCTGCTGCTGAGTCTGCTGCTGCCGGCGCTGGCATCGGCCCAGCCCGCACTGCAGACCGAGTTCCCGAAGGCCGCCACGCCGCTGGAGTCGGGCGCGCTGCAGAAGCTGCTGACCGGCAGGAGCTTCACGGTCAGCCAGGCCGTCGGTTCAGAGATGCGGCTGCAGTACCGCGACACCTTTGCCTACATCAACATCGGCAACCGCGCCGACTCGGGCAAGTGGCGCGTCGAAGGCTCGGCGGTCTGCGTCGACTGGCGGGTTTTCCCCGCCGGCTGCTCCGAGGTGCGTGTCGACGGCGACGTGATCTACACCAAGCGCGCCAGCAACGGCGAGGTCCTCGTCATGCGGCCGATCTGATGGCGCCGGGGCATCGGTGGCCTCAGACCGCCAGCCCCGCGCTGTCGAACACACCCTCGAACAGCACCGAGCTCAGGTAGCGCTCGCCCGAATCGGGCAGCACGACGACGATGGTCTTGCCCGCGCTCTCGGGCTTGTGCGCCCAACGCAGCGCGCCCACCGTCGCGGCGCCGCACGAGATGCCGCACAGGATGCCTTCTTCGCGCGCCAGCCGGCGCGCCATGTCCACGGCCTCGTCGTTGCTGACCTGCTCGATGGCGTCGATGAGCGACAGGTCCAGCACGCCGGGCACGAAGCCGGCGCCTATGCCCTGGATCTTGTGCGGGCCGGGCTTGATCTCCTCGCCAGCGCGTGCCTGCGTCAGCACCGGGCTGGCGCTGGGTTCGACGGCGACGCTGACGATGGCCTTGCCGCGGGTCTGCTTCAGGTAGCGCGACACGCCGGTGATGGTGCCGCCGGTGCCCACGCCGGCCACGAAGATGTCCACCGCGCCGGCCGTGTCGTCCCAGATCTCGGGGCCGGTGGTGGCCTCGTGGATGGCCGGGTTGGCAGGGTTCAGGAATTGCTGCAGCAGCACGAACTTCGGGTCGCTGGCGGCAATTTCCTCGGCCTTGGCGATGGCGCCCTTCATGCCCTTGGCGCCTTCGGTCAGCACCAGCCTGGCGCCGTAGGCCAGCAGCAGCTTGCGGCGCTCCACGCTCATGGTGTCGGGCATCGTCAGCGTGATCGGGATGCCGCGTGCCGCGGCCACGAAGGCCAGCGCGATGCCGGTGTTGCCGCTGGTGGGCTCGACGATTTCCTTGCCGGGGCCGAGCAGGCCGCGCTTCTCGGCGTCCCAGATCATCGCCGCACCGATGCGGCACTTCACCGAGTAGGCCGGGTTGCGGCCCTCGATCTTGGCCAGCACGGTGGCCCGGGCGCCGTCGGTGACGCGGTTCAGGCGCACCAGCGGCGTGCGGCCGATGGACAGCGAGTTGTCTTCGTAGAAGCCGGGCATGGGGGTCCTCGTCAGCGGAAGCAGGACTGCGAGCGTAGCCCGCGCCGGCTCAGAAGCCAAAGATGCTTTGCGCGGATGCTTGTGCGCTTGTACGGCGGCCGGTCTAGACACGGATGTAGAGCCGCCGCCGGTCCATCCAGACCACCACCGCGGCGTAGACACCCAGGTTGGCGCAGGCGAACAGGAAGGAGCCCAGCCGCGGGTCGCTGCCCAGCCCGGCAAAGGCGTTCTGGTACAGCCAGGGCAGCGGACTCGTCCACACCGGGCTGCCGTCGGCGCGTTGCGCGTCGGGCCAGCGCCACAGCGCCAGCACGCGGGGCACCAGGCCCGACAGCACGAAGACAAAGAGCGCGTTCTTGCCGAAGGCCTCGCACAAGTGCGCCCAGCCCAGCTGTTCGCGCGGGCGCTGGCGGATGTCCAGCACGTGCATCAGCGTCGCCAGCGTGGCCATGGCCAGCGCGCTGCTCAGCAGCACGTAGCTCGAGGTCCAGATCTTCTTGTTCAGCGGCATCGCCAACTGCCAGGCGTAGGCCAGCAACGCCAGCAGCGCGGCCTGCACGAACAGGCGCGAGACGAGCGCAGCGTCCACCTTGCCGTGGCGCAGGAGGGTGTCGCCCACCCACCAGCCCAGCAGCACCTGCGCCACGGCCGGCGGCGTGCTGGCCAGGCCTTCGGGGTCGAAGGCGATGCCTTCGCCGCGGTAGAGGTGGTTCACGCCGAGCAGCGCACGGTCCACCGCGGTGCCGAACCAGCCGAAGAGTTCGTAGGGCGCCAGCGGGTCACCGAAGCTCAGGCAGGCCAGCCAGTAGCCGGCCAGCAGCGCCACCACGGACCACAGCACACCACGGCGCGGCAGCCCCCACACGATCAAGGCCGCGGCGCCGAAACACAGCGCGATGCGCTGCAGCACGCCCATCGTGCGCAGGGTGTCCAGGCCCTTGACGACGAGTGCGCCGTCGGCGTCCCAACGCACGAAAGGCGCGGCGTTGAGCAAGAGGCCGATGGCGAAGATCAGCCCCACACGCTTGCCCACACGCAGCGCAAACGCCGCGCCGCCCGCGTCGCGCAGCCGCGGCATCACGAGGGCGAGCGCGTTGCCCACCGCGAACAGGAAAAACGGGAACACCAGGTCCGTCGGCGTGCAGCCGTGCCAGCCGGCATGCGCCAGCGGCGGGTAGAGGTAGGCCCAGCTGCCCGGGTTGTTGACGAGGATCATCAGCGCCACCGTGGCGCCACGGAAGACGTCGAGCGAGCGCAAGCGCTGCGTCATGGCGGCCCTGGCGTGCCGGGTATCAGCGCGCCAGCGCGCCGTGCACGCTGCCCTGCGCCGCCTCGAGTCGCGTTTCGGCCTCGGCGGCGTCGACGCCGGCCTTCAGCATCACGATGGCCACTTTCACACGCGCGCCGCAGGCCGCCAGCGCCGCCTGCGCTTCGGTCTCGGCCGCGCCGCTGGCCTGTACCGTCAGGCGCAGCGCACGCTGCACGAGCTTGTTGTTGCTGGCCCGCACGTCGACCATCAGGTTGCCGTAGACCTTGTGCAGCTTCACCATCACCGCGCTGCTGAAGGTGTTGAGCGCGATCTTCTGCGCCGTGCCGGCCTTCAGGCGTGTGCTGCCGCCGATGACCTCGGGGCCCGTGTCGAGCAGCACGCCCACCTCGCAGGCCGCCAGCAGCGGCGCGCCGGGGTTGTTGGCGAAGCCCACCGTCAGCGCACCCGCGGCGCGCGCCGCCTCAGCCGCTGCCACGGCGTAGGGTGTGCTGCCGGAAGCCGCCAGCACCAGCACCACGTCGTCAACGCCCACACCCGCCGCGGCGACGTCACCCGCGCCCTGGTCGCGGCTGTCCTCGGCACCTTCGACGGCGCGGTAGAGCGCGCGCTCGCCGCCGGCCAGCAGCGCCAGCGCGCGTTCGGGCGGCCACGAAAAGGTCGGGTTGAGCTCGACGCTGTCCAGCAGACCCAGCCGGCCGCTGGTGCCGGCGCCGACGTAGACCAGCCGCCCGCCGGCGGCCAGGCGGGGCGCGGCGGCGTCCACCGCCTGCGCCAGCGCGGCGCCGGCGGCGCGCACGGCGGCGGCAGCGCCGGCCTGGTCGGCGGCGAGGGCGTCGACGAGTGCGGCGGTGGTGTAGCGGTCGAGCCCGGCGTGGTCCGGGTGCGGCTGTTCGGTCTTCAGCGGCGGTCTCGTGTTCATGGCGGGCTCGGGCTGGAGGCCAGGTGGATGATGGCGCGCGGACCGAGCTGGCCGACGCGGTCGACGCCCTGCACCCACACCAGGTCGGCGCCGGCAGGGTCGATCTCCTGCACCCCGGGGGGCAGCGCGCTGAAGGCCCAGCGCGGCGTGGCGCCGGCGTGGCGCCGCCACACCGCCCAGCGTACCGGCGCGGCGGCGGCCACCGCCGGCTCGATGCGCACCCGCCCGCTCAGCCGCCGCAGCCCCGGCACACCGACGGCCGGCGCGCTGAGCCAGGGCGTGGCGGGCACCAGCGCCGGCTGCGCGTAGGCGCCTTGCGCCAGCGCCGTGGCCAGGCCTTCGCGGTCCTGCTGCAGCGCGATGAGGCTGAAGTGAATGTGGCCGCTGGCGCCCAGCGGGCCGTAGCGGCCCGGGCCGGCGCGGCTGCGCAGCAGCTCGATCTGGTCGAGCAGCTCACGCGCCGGCCAGGGCGCGGTGGGCGCACCCACCTTGCTCGTGAACAGCCCCGGCCAGACATGGCGCTGCAGCGGGTTCTGGCCCAGCCAGTAGTCCAGCAGCACCGGGAACTGCTGGCCTTCGCGCGCGATGGGCCAGTACAGCTGCGGCACCCAGTAGTCGAGCCAGCCGTTTTCCAGCCAGCGTTCGGCGTCGGCGTAGAGCTTGTCGAACTGGCTGAAGCCGGTGATGCCCGCGGGCCGCCGGTCGGGCCGCGGCAGGCCGAAGGGGCTGATGCCGAAGCGCACGCTGGGCTTGCCTTCGCGCACCGTGCGCTGCAGCGCCTGCACGAAATTGTCGACCTGGGCCCGCCGCCAGTCGTTGCGCGGCAGCAGCCCGCCGCTGCGCTGGTAACGCGCCCAGGCCTCGTCGTCGGGGAAGGGCAGTTCGGCGCCGTTCGCGCCGCCAGGCAGGGGGATGGGGTAGGGGTAGAAGTAGTCGTCGATGTGCACGCCGTCGATGTCGTAGCGGCGCAGCACGTCGGCCACCACGGCCAACGTGTGTGCGGCGGCGGCGGGCTCGGCCGGGTCCATCCACAGCATGTCGCCGTAGGCCTTCACCACCGCGGGCAGGCGCTGGCCGATGTGCGGCGCCACGAGCGCGCTCCTGGCCGTGCTGTGGCGCGCGCGGTAGGGGTTGAACCAGGCGTGCAGCTCGATGCCGCGGCGGTGCGCCTCGGCCACCCAGAAGGCCAGCGGATCCCAGGGCGCCTCGCCGGCGGCCCAGGGCGCGCGGCCCTGTTCGCCCGAGAGGTATTCGGTCCACGGTTCCAGACCGCTCGGGTAGATCGCGTCGCCGGCCGGGCGCACCTGCAGGATGAGCGCGTTCAGGCCCAGCGTGCGGGCCCGTTCCAGCAGCACCAGCGCCTCGGCGCGCAGTGCCGCCGCACTGAGACCGGGACGGCTGGGCCAGTCGATGTTGGCCACCGTGGCCACCCATGCGGCGCGGAATTCGCGCGGCGGCGGCGGCGGGCCTTCGGGCGCGGGTTCGGCAGGCACCGGGGCGGGCGCGCTCTCGGGCGCCATCACCGGCGGCGCCATGCCGGCGCAACCGGCCAGCGCCACCAGGGCCGCGGCGCCCAGGCTGCGGCGTTTCATCGCGCGCTGCTCACGGCCGGCGCGCCGCTTCGGCTTCGGACTTGTAGCGCTCGTAGCTGCGGTCGGCTTCCTTCAGGCAACGTGTGCGCTGGTCCATGTCCTGCAGCTTGCGGCACTCGTCCTTCTGGGTTTCCATCATCACCGCATAGCCGAACTGCGGCGTGGCGCAGCCGGCCAGCGTGGCGGCGGCGGCGAGGCCGGCGAGCAGAATAAAAAAGCGCATACCGCCATGCTAAGCCCAGGCCTGGAGGAGTACGGTAGAAGGCCGTCCGGACAAGGAGACCGCATGTTGACCCCCACCGCTGCCGAAGACGATCACGGGCACGCCCCCCACCCGCAGCCCGGCCGCGGCGTGACACGCCGCGGGCTGCTGCGCGCCTCCGCCGCAGCGGCTGGCGGGGTGCTGTCGGGCGGGGTACCGGCGTTCGCGCAGACGCCGCCGCTGCGCTATACGGCCGACGACGCGCTCGGCCCGTTCTACCCCCTCACGCTGCCGGCCGACCAGGACTTCGATCTCACGCGCGTGGCCGGCCAGGCCGGCGTGGCGCAGGGCCAGCTGCTGTATGTCAGCGGCCGTGTGCTGACGGCGGATGGCGCGCCGGTGGCGGGCGCCGTGATCGAGGTCTGGCAGGCCAACACCTTCGGCCGCTACGCGCACCCGGGCGACCACAACGCGGCGCCGCTGGACCCGCACTTCCAGGGCTACGCACGCCTGCGCAGCGGCGCCGACGGCAGCTACCGCCTGAAGACGGTCAAGCCCGGCGAGTACACCGGGCGCACGCCGCACATCCACTTCGACCTGCGCGGCGCCAGGTCGCGCCTGATCACGCAGATGTACTTCGAGGGCGAGGCCCGCAACGCCACCGACGGGCTGCTCAGCCGGCGCTCGCCGGCGTCGCGCCAGACGCTGGTCGCACGCTACGTCGCACCCACGGGTGCGCAGGAGAAGACGGCGCTGGCGGCGCACTGGGACATCGTGCTGGCCGTCGGCTGACGGCGCGTCACGCGGGCGCGAGCCCGCACAGCAGGCCAGGGCAGCGCTCGGCGTTGCCGCTGCCGCTGCCGAACCTCGTGCACCACGGGCACGAAGCGGTTCAGCACGCGCGCTCCGGACGGTGGCACACGAAGTGCTGTTCCCGGCAAGGCTCCCCGCGGAAGTCGGCATCCAGGGTCGCGCCCGGGCTGAAGCCCAGGCGGCGCAGCAGCCGCGCCGATGCGACGTTGCGCACGTCGGTGATGGCCACCACCCGCTGCACCGCCGTGTGCGTGAACACTGCCTGCAGCGCCAGCGCCACCGCCTCGGTGGCCAGGCCATGGCCTTGCGCCGCGCGCGACAACGTGTAGCCGATGTCGAGCGTGCGGACGTCTTCGGCCAGGTGCAGGCCGATGTCGCCGACGAGCGTGTCGCTGGCCAGGTCGGCGATGCCGATCTGGTACCACGCACCCGGCGGGCAGAAGGGTGCTGCCGCCATCTCGGCGATGAAGGCGGCGGCCGCGGCGGCGTCCATCGGCAGCCAGCCCTGGTAGCGGCCGACTTCGGAGTCACCACGGTAGGCCTGAAAGGTGGGCAGGTCGGCGGCGCGCAGACGGCGCAGCCGCACACGTGGCCCGGCGCAGGGCAGCGGCCCGGCCATCAGCGCATCGCAGGCGGTGGCGGCGGGGGGTCGGGGCGGTCGGGCGGCGCCAGCGGGGCGACCGGCGCGGCGGGCGGCGCCGTGGCGCCGGCCGGCATCGGGTTGCTCAGCACCCACAGCAGGGCCGCGCTTTCGGCGTCCGGCTGGCCGGCGTAGTCGCCGGGCCGGTAGCGCATCTGGAAGTTCATCAGCACCCGTTCGGTCTGCTTGTCGAAGACGCCGCTGGGCTCGACCGCATAGCCGTGTCGGGCCAGCGCCAGCTGGAACCAGGCTGCGTCGGGCAGCTGGGCCTCGAAGACGGCGCGCCGCGCCGCCACGCGCGCGGCGTCGGGCCAGGGCGGGGTGATGCCCAGGTCGGCGAACAGCTTCCAGGGGAAGGTCGGGCCCGGGTCTTCCTTGTACGCAGGCGTGACCTCGCCGTGGCCCAGGATGCGTTCGGGGCGGATCTCGTGGCGCTTGACGATGTCCTGCACCAGCGGGATCAGCGCGTCGATCTGCGCCTTCGGGAAGGGCAGGTACAGGCGCTGGCCATTCGGCCCCTGCATGAAGCCGGGGTGCACGATCTCGATGCCGATGCTGCTGCTGTTGAGCCGCTTGTTCGGCCCCCAGGCGCTGGCGCCGGAGTGCCAGGCGCGGCGGTTCTCGTCGACGAGGCGGAAGATGCGCGGCTGCGGCTCGTCGCTGAGCAGGTAGTGCGCCGAGACTTCCTGCTGCGTCAGGATCTTCATCGACAGCGGGAAGTCGGCCACGGTGTAGTGGATGACGAGGAAGAGCACGCGGCTGTCCTGGCCCTTGGCGGTGTGCGTGGCGTCGATGGGCACGCCGCCTTCGGTGGTGGTGGGCGGGCGCGGCGGCACACTGGCGCAAGCCGTAAGCAGCGTGATCAGCAGGGCCGTGAAGGCATGGGCGAAGCGGCAGTTCATGCGCGGCATTCTCGCCGTGCAACGCACAATCTGCGCATGCTGCTACGCACCACGCTGGGCTTGTTGGCCCTGAGCCTCGCCGCCGCCGCCTGGGCCGAGGACAGCCTGCCGCCGGCCGTGCAGGCCGCGCTGGCGCGTGCCGGCGTGCCCGAAGATGCACTGGGCGCGGTGGCGCTGCCGCTGGGCCACCGCGGCACGCCGTGGCAGCACCGTGCCGCGGTGCCGATGCAGCCCGGCTCGGCGATGAAACTCGTCACCGCGGTGGTGGCGCTGGACCGCCTGGGCGCCACCCACGCCGGCCGCACACGGCTGCTGAGCAGCGCAACGCAGCAGGGCGCCGTGCTGCGCGGCGACGTGGTGCTGCAGGGTGGCGCCGACCCCGACTTCGGCGCCCCGCGCCTGTGGCAGATGCTGCAGACGCTGCGCGACGCCGGCATCACGCGCATCGAAGGCGACCTGCTGCTCGACCGCCACCGCTACCGCCCGGCGCGCGTCGACCTCGGCCTGCCGCCCTTCGACGAGCGGCCCGAGGGCTGGTGGAACGTGATCCCCGACGCGCTGCTGTTCGACGGCGGCCTGCAGCCCTTCCGGCTCGACGCGCGCGGCGTGGCCTTCAGCGCGCGGCTGACGCCGCAGCTCACCGGCGTGCAGGTCGACAGCAGCGGGCTGGCCCTCAACGACCGGCCCTGCAGCGACTGGGACCGCGACTGGCGCACGCCCGCCGTGCACGACGGCGCCGACGGCGTGCGCATCACGCTGCAGGGCGCCTACCCGCGGGGCTGCGCACGCACCGAGCAGATGCAACTGGTCGACCGCACACGCCTCATCGGCCTGTGGTTTGCGCAGGTCTGGCGTGAACTGGGCGGCCAGTGGGTCGGCCAGGTGCGCGAGGCGCAGGCGCCGGCCGCCGCCGACGCGCGTGTGCTGGCCGAGGAACGCAGCCGCCCCTGGGGCGAGGTACTGCGGCCGCTGGTCAAGACCTCGGACAACACCTGGGCGCGCCTGCTCTTCCTGGAACTGGGCGTGCCCGCGATGGCCGCGTCGCCGCAGGCCACGACGCTGGAGTTGGCGCGCATCGCGGTGCAGGACTGGTTCGCCGAAAAACGCATCGCCGCACCGGGGCTGGTGTTGGACAACGGCTCGGGCCTGTCGCGCAGCGAGCGCATCACGCCGCTGACGATGGCCGAGCTGCTGCGCTGGGCCTGGCACAGCCGCCACGCGCCAGACCTGCTGATGAGCCTGCCGGTGGCCGGTGTCGACGGCACGCTGCGCAACCGCCTCAAGGACAGCCCGGCCACTGGCGTGGCACGACTGAAGACCGGCACGCTGCGCAACGTGGCCGCACTGGCCGGTGTCGTGAACGACCCCCGGGGCCGGCCCTGGGCGCTGGTGGTCTTCGTCAACCACGACATCGGCGCCGGCGCACGGCCGGTGCTCGACACCTTCGTCGACGACTTCGCGCGCCACGGGCCCTACGTGCTGGTGCCACCGTCGTTCATGAACCCGCTGGGCGGGTGGTGAGACCCGGGCGGCCGGCGCGCCCGGCCGTGCAGAGGCTCAGACGTGCAGGTGCTCTTCAGCCACGTACCACTGGCGGAAGGTCTCGAAGTCCATCGTGTCCTCGGCCTCCAGCGCCTTCTGGCGCAGCACCGAAACGTGTGCCATGGCGTCGAAGTTGGACTGCTGTTCCCGCGCCCAGGGCAGCGCCAGCAGGTGCAAATAGGACTGCGCCGACTGGGCGCGGATGAAGGCGGTGTAGCTGTTGCCGAAGTCGGCCTCGATGGTGGCCAGCGCACGTGCCGAAGGCAGCGTCGACGGCGCCGCCAGCGACACCAACGCGGCAGCAACGGCGGCGCTGTAGTCGGGGGTGTCGTGGGCGCGGTCCAGCGCCTGGGCGATGGGCACGCAGCCTTCCAGCAGCTCATGGGCCCAGTCGGCCAGCAGCACCTCGCGGCCTTGGCGCAGCAGCTTCAGCCCCGGCTCGCGGCCGTGGGCCGCGGTGTGGTGCTGGTTGTAGCCCAGCTCGGTGATCTCGGCCGGCGTGTCGGGCGGGCTGTCCTGCAGCAGGCAGTGCAGCAGAAAGACGTCGAGGAAGCGCATGGTCTGCGCGTTGATGCCCACCGGCTCGAAGGGGTCGAGGTCCATGCAGCGCACCTCGATGTATTCGACGCCGCGCTCGCGCAGCGCATGCAGCGGGCGTTCGCCGCTCTTGATCACACGCTTCGGGCGGATGGTGCCGTAGAACTCGTTCTCGATCTGCAGCAGCGTGGTGGCGAGCTGGTTGTACTCGCCGCCCAGGTTGCGGATGCCGATCTTCTCGTAGGCCGGGTAGGGCCGCGTCAGTGCGTCGTGCAGCGAATCGGCGTAGCCGTCGATGCTGTTGTAGCTGACGGCCAACTGCGACTGCGCCTCGCTCTGGTAGCCCAGCCGGCCCATGCGCAGGCTGGTGGCGTAGGGGTGGTAGAGCGTGTGTTCGCTCAGCCGCTGAAGGCCGTGGTCGCGCCCGGCGACGAAGGTGGGACAGACCGCCGGGCTGGCACCGAACAGCGTGAGCAGCAGGAAGGCGTGGCGGCGGAAGTTGCGGATGAGCGCAAAATGTTCGTCGTTGCCCAGGCCCGGCATCGACCAGTTGTAGTGGATGCCGCTGATGGTCTGCATGCGCCGGCCATAGCGGTGGCCCAGGCCCATGCGGTAGACGCTCTTGGCGCGGCCGATGTTGCTGCTGCCGTAGCGGCCCAGCGGTATGGTCTCGTCGGTGGGCAGGCCGCAGGGCATGCTGCCGACCCACAGGCGTTCGTCGCCGGCCTGGGCCAGCGCGCGGTAGACGAACTGGTGGATGTGCGTGAGCTCGTCCAGGCAGTGCTGCACGTCGCCGTGCACGCCGGTGATGAGCTCGAGCTGGCTTTCGCTGTAGTCGGTGGTGATGTGCGGGTGCGTCAGCGGCGAGCCCAGGGCGGCCGGGTGCGGCGTCAGCGCCAGCGCGCCGTCGGGCCGGGCGCGCAGGCTTTCCTTCTCGATGCCACGGCGGATGCCGAGCAGGCGCTCGGTGCTCAGGCCTTGCAGGCGGTGGGCCAGGGTCATGCGGGGTCTCTCGGGCGGGGTCGCTGGGCCGCCGAAGGCTCTCGGCGGGGCGGCAAGCGTAAGCGTTCAGCGTGTTTCCTGCTCGGGGCTGGTCAAAGCCTCGACGGCGGCCTGGCTGCGGGCAGCACGCACCGGTCGGCGCGGGCCCATTCTGCCCGCGCCCCGGCCGTCATGCCGCGTCAGCGCGCCGCGGCGCCGTGCACGGCCTGCGGTGCGCCCACGTTGGGCCAGACCGCCAGCGCGAAACCGTCGTCAGCGTTTTGCAGCCCGACGGCATTGGCGTGGTCGGGGTCGCCGATGACCACGCTGCGCGTCCGGCAGGTGTACTCGGCGCGTGTGTCCAGTCCCTGCGGCGCAGGCGGCCTGCCGTCGGCCAGCGCATTGCAGAACAGGTCGGTCATCGTGGTGCCGATGCGTCTGCTTGAACTGCGCGATGAGGTCCGCACTGCCCTGGGCGCGAAGTTCGACCTCAAGGCCTTCCACGACGTCGTGCTGGGCACCGGTTCGGTGCCGCTGGACGAGCTGGGCGAGGTGCCGCGGGGCTGGGTGCAGGCGCAGCAGGCAGCCGCGGCGGTGACGCGCGGCGGAGGCGGCGGGGCGGCGGCGGGGCGGCGGCTTGCGGCCCGTTGCGGACGTTGGCGACGTCTTGCTGCGCGGTCTCGGCCTTTCGAGGGGCGTTGCGTAACGTAGGCCGGGGTTTCGGCCCGGCGGCCGACTCCCTTTCTTTGC
>Ga0105047_10006169_pt1 | contig 20392 bp, 12 predicted proteins | sample MAT04_FD_78384 | JGI IMG/M metagenome (GOLD analysis project Ga0105047, IMG submission 78384) | Freshwater microbial communities from Lake Fryxell liftoff mats and glacier meltwater in Antarctica - MAT-04 (megahit assembly) | ecosystem: Environmental > Aquatic > Freshwater > Ice > Liftoff...
CACCCAGCTGACCAGCAGGATCACGAGGAAATACATCAGGCTGAATGCCGCCGCCGGGCCGAGGTCGAACTGGCCCACGGCCATTTTCACGAGGTCGATCGACAGGAAGGTGGTCGAGTTGCCGGGGCCGCCGCCGGTCAGCACGAACGGCTCGGTGTAGATCATGAAGCTGTCCATGAAGCGCAGAAGGACCGCGATCAGCAGGACGCCGGCCATCTTGGGCAACTCGATGTAGCGAAAGATGCTCCAGCGGCTCGCCTGGTCGATGCGGGCGGCCTGGTAGTAGGCCTGCGGGATGGATTGCAGCCCGGCGTAGCACAGCAGCGCCACCAGCGACGTCCAGTGCCAGACGTCCATCACGATGATGGTCAGCCACGCATCCAGCGGATCGTTGGTATAGTTGTAGTCGATGCCCATCGCGCCCAGGGTATGACCGAGAAGGCCGATATCCACCCGGCCGAAGATCTGCCAGATCGTGCCGACCACGTTGAACGGGATCAACAAGGGCAGCGCCATCAGGACCAGACAGAAACTGCTCCAGAACCCGCTCTTCGGCATGTTCAGGGCGATGTAGATGCCCAGTGGAACCTCGATGGCAAGGATGATGGCGGAAAAGGCGAACTGGCGCAGCAGGGCGTCATGCATGCGGTCCGAGGCCAGCATATCTTCGAACCAGCCAAAGCCGTTCCAGAAGAACTCGTTGTTGCCGAATGTGTCGTTGAAGGCATAGTTGACCACCGTCATCAGGGGAATGACTGCGGAAAACGCCACCAGCACCAGCACCGGCAGCACCAGAAACCACGCCCTGTTGTTCTGCGTCTTGTCCATCAGACCGGCCCTCCGGAAATGCGCCAGTCGTCGAGGTAGACGTTCACCTTGGCCGGATTGAACCGGACATGCGTCAGATCGGCCCCGACCGGCTGGCCTTCGGGCAGAATGACGCTGATCGCACCGCCGCCGGCCTCGGCCCGGCAGATGCGGTGCCGACCGACATCCTCGACCCGCAGGATGCGGGCAGGCAGACCGTCGCCTGCGGTCAGTTCGACGTATTCGGGGCGGATCCCGATCTGGGTGCGCCCGGTCTGCGCGGCATAGGTCGCGGCAAGCGGCACCGTGCCGCCCGGCACCCGGGCCTGATTGCCGACGATCTCGGCGTCGAGCAGGTTCATCCCCGGCGAGCCGATGAAGTAGCCGACGAAGGTGTGGCCGGGGGTCTCGAACAACTCTTCGGGCGTGCCCATCTGCACGACGCGGCCATCGTGCAGGACCACCACCTTGTCGGCAAAGGTCAGCGCCTCGGTCTGATCATGCGTCACATAGATCATCGTGTGGCCGAACTCGCGGTGCAGCGACTTGAGCTGGGTGCGCAATTCCCATTTCATGTGGGGGTCGATCACGGTCAGCGGCTCGTCGAACAGGATGGCGTTGACGTCCTGCCGCACCATGCCGCGGCCCAGACTGATCTTTTGCTTGGCATCCGCCGTCAGCCCGCGCGCCTTGCGGTCCAGCGTCGCCTCCATCCCGATCATTGCCGCGATCTGCGCCACACGGGACTGGATGTAGTCCGCGTCCATGCCCCGGTTGCGCAACGGGAAGGCGAGGTTTTCCCGCACTGTCATGGTGTCGTAAACCACGGGAAACTGGAACACCTGCGCAATGTTGCGGGCGGCGGTGGGGGCCAGGGTCACATCGGTGTCGCCAAACAGGACGCGGCCCTGCGACGGATGCACCAGACCCGAGATGATGTTCAGAAGCGTGGTCTTGCCGCAACCCGACGCCCCCAGCAACGCATAGGCGCCGCCGTCCTGCCAGACGTGGTCCATGGATTTCAGCGCAAAGTCGGCGTCGAGGGTCGGCTTGGGCAGATAGCTGTGGGCGAGGTTCGACAGGGTTATGCGGGCCATCCTTATCCCCTTGACCCAAAACCGGATGCGGCAAGGCGGCCGGTCGCGTCGAACAGATAGACATGCGCCGGATCGAGCCAGACCGTAAGGCTCGCGTCCGGGGCAAGGTCATGTACCCCGTGCACCAGGCCAACCCAGCGGTCCGTCCCATGGTCGAGGTGCAGAAAGGTTTCAGACCCGGTGATCTCGCTGGCCCCCAACCGGCACGAGAAATGCACGGCGCCGGGGCTGGATTGCTGCAGGTTCAGATGGTTGGCGCGGAAGCCCGCGCTGTAGGTGCCATCGGGCAGGGCCGCAAAGCTGTCGGTCGCCGGGGCAGTCACCCCGGGGCCGAAGTGCAGCGCCCGAGCCGATTTCACGCAGGGCATGAAGTTCATCGGCGGGTCCGAGAAGACCCGGGCTGTGGTGGCGTCGGCCGGGTTGCGGTACACCTGCGGCGTCGGGCCGAACTGGGTCACCCGGCCTTCCCACAAGGTCGCCGTGTTGCCGCCCAGCAGCAGGGCTTCCTCGGGCTCGGTCGTGGCATAGACAAAGATCGCCCCCGACCCCTCGAAGATCCGCGGGATTTCGGCACGCAGTTCTTCGCGCAGCTTGTAGTCGAGGTTGGCGAGCGGCTCGTCCAGCAGCACCAGGCCCGCCTGCTTGACCAGGGCCCGCGCCAGCGCGCAGCGCTGTTGCTGGCCGCCGGACAATTCGAGCGGTTTGCGCGCCAGCATCGGGGTCAGTTTCAGCATGTCGGCCGTGGCACGCACCGCCCGGTCGATCTCGGCCGCCGATTTGCCCATCAGTCGCAGCGGTGAGGCGATGTTGTCGAACACCGACATCCCCGGATAGTTGATGAACTGCTGATAGACCATCGCCACCCGGCGGTCCTGCACCCGCTGACCGGTGACGTCCTGCCCGTTCCACAGCAGCCGCCCGGTGGTGGGCGCATCGAGCCCCGCCATCAGCCGCATCAGAGTGGTCTTGCCCGCCAGCGTCGGGCCGAGCAGCACGTTCATCGTGCCCTTCTCCAGCAGCAGATCGGTGGGGTGGATGTGGACCCTGCCCTTTTCCGTCCGGCTGACCGATTTCAGTTCCAGCGCCATGGGGGTCCTTATTCGGCAGCCGGGCTGTCGGCCCGGCGGAGGTCTGCGGTGTGCATCATGAAGCCATCGAGTGCGGCGATCTGGTCTGCGGTCAGGCGCAGGCCCAGCTTGGTGCGCCGCCAGACCACATCGGCCGCCCGGATGGCGAATTCGTGGGTCATCAGCCAGCGCACTTCGGCCTCGGTCAGGGTCGCCCCGAACGATTGGCCCAGATCGGCTGCGGTTCTGGCCGGGCCGAGCAGGGTTGCGGCCCGGGTGCCATAGGCGCGGATCAGCCGGGCGGCCCAATAGGCGTTCAGGAACGGATAGTTGGCGCGCAGGCGCGCCGTCAGGGCGGCGACACCGTCAACCGGGAAATCCCCCCCGGGCAGCGGCACGCGGGCGGTCCATGCCGGCCTTGCCTGCGGGAAGAACGGCTGCAGCCTGGCCAGGGCGGATTCGGCCAGACGGCGGTAGGTGGTGATCTTGCCGCCGAACACGTTCAGGAGTGGCGCGCCGGTATCGTCCAGCGACAACACATAGTCGCGCGTGGCAGCCGTCGCCGATTTGGCCCCGTCGTTGTACAAGGGCCGAACCCCCGAATAGGTCCAGACCACATCGGCAACGGTGACGGGACGCTTGAAATACTGGCTGGCGAAGGCGCACAGATAGTCGCGCTCCTCATCGGTGCAGACGGCGGAACCGGGGTCGCCCTGATGGTCCTTGTCTGTGGTGCCGATCAGCGTGAAATCCTGCTCGTAGGGAATGGCAAAGATGATCCGCCCGTCGGTGCCCTGAAAGAAATAGCAGCGGTCATGGTCATACAGTTTGCGCGTCACGATATGGCTGCCGCGCACCAGCCGCACCCCTTCGGACGAATTGATGCGGGCGACGTTGCGGATGATGTCCTCGACCCACGGACCGCCCGCGTTCACCAGGGCGCGGGCCTGATGCACGCCTTGACCATCAGGGCCTTCGGTGATGATGCTCCAATACTCGCCCGACCGCGCGGCGCTGACCACGCGGGTGCGGGTCATGATGCGCGCCCCGCGCAGGGCGGCGTCGGCCGCGTTCAGCGACACCAGCTTGGAATCCTCGATCCAGCAATCGGAATACTCGAAGGCGCGCGCAAAGCGGGGTTGCAGCGGTACCCCGGCCGGGTCGTCGGTCAGGTCCAGGGTTCGGGTGCCGGGCAGGATTTTCCTCCCGCCGAGGTTGTCGTACAGAAAAAGGCCCAGCCGGATCAGCCAGGCGGGGCGGCGGCCCCGCATCCACGGCATGATACCCGCCATCAGCCGGCCGGTGGGCGTGTCGCCCTCGAACCGCAAGTCCGGGTGATAGGGCAGCACGAACCGCATCGGCCAGGCGATATGCGGCATCGCCACCAGCAGGGTTTCGCGCTCCTGCAACGCTTCCTGCACCAGCCGGAACTCGAAATACTCCAGATACCGCAACCCGCCATGAAACAGCTTGGTCGACGCCGACGAGGTCGCCTGCGCCAGATCGCCCTGCTCGGCCAGCGCCACGGTCAGCCCGCGCCCCACGGCATCGCGCGCAATTCCGCAGCCGTTGATGCCACCGCCGATGATGAACACATCAGTCGCAGCGGGACGTTGCGCGTCGATCACGTCAGACTCTCCCCGATGTGCCGCGACATTGCCGCGTTTGCCGGGGTCGGTCAAAGGATTTATTTCTTTTTGGTGCAAATCGAAGTAAATCGAACATGTTCGAGCGAAACGCTGCAGGTGCAGCCGTTTAACCCGGCTTCCTTCGGCATTTCGCGCAATTTCGCGCTGCATCGCAGCAAGCCATCGGCACGATCTGCCGCATGCGCACAGCGCATTTCCCCTTGATCGCGGGCCGCACATCTTTGAGACTTTGCCATGACCGACCGTCCCGAAAGGCCCGCCCGTGGCGCTGAGTTTTCGCCAGACCGAAATTCTCGAGATTGCCCGCAGCGAAGGCCGGGTGGTTGTGGAGGAACTGGCGCACCGCTTTGAGGTGACGTTGCAGACGATCCGGCGCGATCTGACCGAACTGGCCGATGCGGGGCATCTGGAGCGGGTGCACGGCGGGGCGATGCCGCGGCGGGGGGTCACGAACCTCGGCTATGACCAGCGCCGCCGGATGAACGATCAGGCCAAGACGGCGATTGCCAAGACCTGCGCACAGGCGATTCCCGGCAACTGCTCGATCATCCTCACTCTCGGCACCACGACCGAGGCCGTCGCGCACGAGCTTTTGCACCACTCCAACATCACGGTTGTCACGAACAACATGAATGTCGCCAACATCCTGACCGCCAATCCGGGCTGCGAGATCATGGTGGCAGGCGGCGCGCTGCGTCGGTCGGACGGCGGATTGGTGGGCGAGTTGACCACGCAGTTCTTTGAACAGTTCAAGGTCGATTTCGCGGTGATCGGCACGTCGGCGCTGGACCGGGACGGCGATCTTCTGGACTTTGATCTGGCCGAGGTACGGGTGTCGAAAGCCATCATCCGGCAGGCGCGCACCACCTTTCTGGTCTGCGACCAGTCCAAGCTGTCGCGCTCGGCCCCGGCCCGGCTCGCATCGCTGTCCGAGATCGACGCAATGTTCACCGACGCCGCCCTGCCCCCCGATCTGGCGCGCAAATGCGTGGACTGGGGCACGTCGGTGCATGTCGCCGGATCCGCCATCGCCTGATCCGCTGCCGCCCCTTGCCCCCCTGCCCGGCAGTCGTCAACACAAATACGGTTTATATCCTGAGTATTGGCCGGACCCCTCCGCAATCGGGCAGCAAACACGGCGGACTGATCCTGAGGCCGTCACGGCCACAGGAGCATGTCGATGCAGGTCACCCGAACCGGTCAGGGCAGATGCCACGGGCGCGCCCGCCAGCCCGGTCAGGCCGCGCTGCCTTGCCGCGAAGACCTTGGCCTTCCGGCGTAATCCATCCGGTTGCGGGCTTGCGATGCCCGCGCCTGATTTAGGCCCGACGACCCTTTCGGTGCTGACTGCCGGTGGCACGCAGGTGGCCGTCCCGCCCGGCCTGTGGTGGCTGCTGACCGGCCCGGGCGGGACCCGGCTGGAGCAGGCCTGGACACTGGCGACCGGGGCCCGGGCCGGGGCCGGGGCCGGAGTACGGGTCGGCGTGGTCGAAGCCCGGGTGAACACCGGACATGCCGATTTCGACCCGGGGTCCGTCACACTGTCTGCCCCGCAGGGATCGGCGGCCGGCGATCACGGCACCGAGGTTGCGGGCCTGCTGCCCGGCCGGGTCGACAACGCCGTCGGCGGGATGGGCGCGGCCTTCGGGGCCGACATGGTCGTCAAACTTCAACGGCCCGGCATCGTTCAGCTTTACGGTCACGGACAGCCACGGACTGACCGCGACCGCAACGGTGGCGCGGACCGTGACTCCGTTCAACGACGCGCCGGTTGTGGCCATCGCGCTGGTCGACCTGACCGGCACGGAAGACACCGCGTTCAGCTATACGGTTCCGGCCGGCAGCTTTACCGATGTTGACGATGCCACGCTGGCCTACAGCCTGGCTTCGGGTTCGCCGGCCTGGCTGTCGATCGACGCTGCCGGCGGCGTGATCACCGGCACACCGCCGCTGAACCTAACCGGCCCGGTGAATGGCCCGGTTTTGGTGACGGTTGTCGCCACGGATGCGGGCGGCCTCACCGCTTTCCGACAGCTTCGACATCAACTTGACGGTCGTGTTTCGAAGGCGGCGGCAACGACATGATCAGCGGTCTTGGCGACGCCGACACGCTGTATGGCGGAACGGGCAACGACACCCTCAACGGCGGCGCGGGCATCGACTCGCAGATTGGTGGCGACGGCAATGACCTGCTGTTTGTCGACAATGCGGCGGATGTGGTGGTCGAAGGCGCGGGCGGCGGCACGGGCGACCGGGTGGCGGCAAGTGCCAGCTACACGCTTGCCGCCGGGGTCGAGGTCGAGTCCATCACCACTACCGCGCTTTCGGGCCTGACGGGGCTCAGCCTGATCGGCAACGGCTTTGCCCAGTTCATCACGGCCAACGCCGGAAAGGACACCTTGGGCGATGGCGGCGGGCTTTGGATCGACACGCTGCGCGGGATGGGGGGCAACGACACCTGCAACATCCGCAACGCGGCCTCGGTCATCATGGAAGACGCGGGGCAGGGCACCAACGACCGCGTTGCGGCGGCGGCCAGCTTTGTGCTCGCGGCCGACGATGACATCGAACGGCTGACCACAACGTCGTTGAACGGCACGGCGGCGATCAACCTGACCGGCAACGCGCTGGCGCAGATCATCTCGGGCAATGCCGGGGTGAACACGCTCGACTTGGGGGCCGGGGGCGGGGGACACATTGGCGGGCGGTGCGGGCAATGACACCTGTCTGGTGCGCAACGCCACCGACGTGATCGACGAAACGGCTGGTAACGGGACGAACGATCACGTCATCGCGTCGGTCGGCTTTGTTCTTGCCGCCGATGACGCCATCGAGGTGCCGATGCTGGACAGCCCGTCGGGAACAGCAGCGCTGAACCAGCCCGGCAACGCGCTGGTGCAGACGATCACCGGCAACGCCGGGGTGAACGTGCTGTCGGATGGCGGCGGAACGGGGCAGGACACCCTGATGGGGCTTGCCGGCAACGACATCTGCATCAGGCGCAACGCGGGCATCACGATCATCGAGATCGCCGGAAACGCATCCGACCGCGTGGCTGCATCGGGCAGCTTTGTTCTGACTGCCGATGACCATATCGAGATCCTGACGACCACGTCGTCGGGCGGCACAACGGCGATCAACCTGACCGGCAACGCGCTGGCCCAGTCGATCAACGGAAATGCCGGGGTCAACGTGATCGACGGCGCGGCCGGTTCCGACACGCTGACAAGCGGCATCGGAGCGGACACCTTCCGCCTCAGCAGTGCGCCTGGCGCGACCAACGTCGATCGCCTCACCAACTTCGTGTCGGGGTCCGATCGCATCGACCTGAGTTCGGCGATCTTCACCGCTTTCTCCGGCAATCCGGAAGCGGATGAGTTCGTGTTCGGTTCTGCGGCGCTCGATGCGAATGCCTGATCCTACCGATCAGCGCTCGCAGCCCGCCGCGATCATCCGGATGGATGCGCGACAGGAACGCCCTCACCCCGGGCACCGGGTCAAGCGGATCATACCCCCAAAGCTCGCGCAGCCTGTTCGAAGTGCTCAGGGACTGCGCAATCGTCGACCACTCCCAGGTTCCCAGGTCCACCGATTCTTACGCCAGTCGCAGCCGCGCGTCGCTTTCGGCGAGGGCGATTTCGGATGTGCGCAGCGGCGTGACATCGACATGCGCGCCCAGAAGCGTCACTGCATGACCTGCTGTATTCCGCACGACCTCGCCGCGGGCCGCGATCCAGCGGACATCGCCGGTCGGCGTCCGGATGCGGTAGGTCTGTGCATAGTCCGTGGTGCCACTGTCGTCGGACATCACCCGCGTCAACTCAGCTTCAGCGCGCGGCCGGTCGTCGGGTGCAGACGGCACGCCCAGTCGTCGTGGGTTTCGGTTGCAGGGGCGGCGGGCAGGCCTTGAATCGACATGTATTCCGGTGACCGGCGGCTGACCCCGGTCCGGACGTCGAATTCGAACGTCCCGACCAGGCCGAAGCGCTCCGATCTGACCAGACGATCGGAGCTGAGGTCATTGTCGCGCTGCAACTGCGTATTGGCCGCCGCAAGCTGGCTTTGCGACCGCACGACGCCGAGGCTGAGAACGAACAATGCCAGGGTGGCGGAAATGCCGAACCCCAGTTGCCCGGCGACGATGCCCATCCATCTGCTGACAATTTCGGCCCGCGGGCGGATGCTGGCGGCATAGATCGGAAAGCTGTCAAGCCGGTGCATGGCCAGCAAGGTGCTGGTTCCCGGTATGGCCGTGGTCGACACAGACACGCCCGTCAGCGCGCGACGTTCGGCAAGATCATGGAACGGGCTTGCGGGGTCGACCTGCGGCAGCGGTTGGCCGGCGTCGAGCGGGCCGGTGGTCGTGCTGATCACGAACCCGTCTTCGCGGATCAAAGCCATCCGTTCGGTTGGTTCGGACAACAGACGGCGCATGCCGTCGGCCAGAACGACCGGCCTGACCGATACCAGAACTACCCCGTCAAAGCCGTCCGGCGTCGGCAGATTTCCGGTCTCGCGCCGCGGACGTGCCACTGTGAACAGCAACCGCCCATCGAACCGGCCGAGGAAGGTCTTGCTGACATAGACCGGCGGTGGGGCCGGTCCGCTCAGCGTCTGAAAGTAATCCCGGTCCTTCAGGGCGGTGTCTTTGGGCACTGGATAGAGACGGCTCGACAGCAGCGGAAATCCGCCGCGGTCCAGAACATAGCTCAGGTCGGTTTGCGCGGCTTCCGGCGGGATTTTCTGAAGTTGCTCATGCAGCCGTCGTTCGTCGAGTCGAATGGCTTCATCAGACAGCCCCGCGAGCCGGTCGTTGATCCGGCCGCCTTCGAGGCTGTAGGTTTCAAGGGTTCGCTGGCCATATTCCGCCGCAGACCCGGCGGCGCGTTCCATCTGCGTCACGGCCTCGGCCTACGCCTGGCGCCACGTCAACCAGCCAACCATTGCCAGGATCAGGACGGGCACCAGCAAAGCGACAAAAGGCAGCATGGTAACAAGCTGCGGCATCCGGCGGCGGCGACCGCCTGATCGCCTGCCGCCCGGCCACGGCCGAGCATCCGCAGTGGCACGGGGTCGCTCGTTGGGCGGAACCTTGCTTTCAACGCACCTTCTGGAAATAGGGTCACGGTCGACAACGGCGTGAAATTTAAGGCCGACGCACCTGCCGGTTGTCAAGATCGAACGCCGGTTCGGCCGGCTGGCGGCCCCCGGTAACCGTGCATCGCGGTGCGGGCACCGGGTCGCCGGGGATGACGGGTTTCCTTCGCTCAGATTCGCAACAGTTGTGGGTTGCGGCGACGTTTCGGGCCGACCGAATCGAAAACGTTCCCGCTTTCGCTCGCCAGCAGGCGGGCGCGACCGAACCTCGGCTTCCAGTGGCACAGGTCGGGCGACACCGCCCGCGCGACAGGAACCCCAAAGGCCGCGCGGGTAAAGTTCAGCATGGCGACCCTGCAACCCGCGGCAGCGAGACGCGCGGCACAGGACGCGAGGTCAACGTCCGTCCCGGAGTGGACCCTCGGTTCGCGCCCGGGCCGGTGATCGAACGGCACGTCGCCCGCGAACCTGACCGTCCGGAACCACATCTCGAGGGCTGCATCCGACCCCGGGTCAGCGATGGCCGCCGCAACGCGCACCTCCATCATCATCAACTCTGTCACGGCCGCCCGGGCGGCGGCCCGCAGATTTGCCCGCGTGCCGAATCCGGCCCCCACCTTTGCTCCGGTGTCATCCATCGCCAGAGCAGCGATCGTGGGAACGCCCAGATCGGACGTAAGGTCCAGCAGCACCAGACGTCGGCCGCGTCGCCCCAGATGCGCGGGAATGGCGGCGTCGATCTGCACTGTCGCCGGATCGACGGTCGGGGCATGGCGTTGCCCGTACCACCAACGCCCGGTTGCATCGCGCTCGATCAGTTCGAACAGGGCGCGCAGCCAGGCATCGTCCTGCGTCTCGCCCGCAGCGCAACCGTTGGTGTCGGCGACGGCGCAGGCTTCGGGGTCGCCCGGCGCGCGGCGCCCGATCAGAACGCTGTCAGCCGGCACGTGGATGACGCACCCGGTGAACAGGCAGCGGGCCGCCAGCCAGTCGATCGGACGGGACGGGTCGATCTGCGGGGGGATCCAGTCCACCCCCTTGATCCGGCCGTTCCAGAAACGGCGTTTCGCGATCTGATCCGCCGAAAAACCCGAAAGCCTTTCCGGACCGAAGGCCGGGTGCGGCAGGCCCGCTTCCGGGGCCGTCACAATCGCCTCGTCGCCCCAGGCACAGCAACTTGCAATCTCCACAAGCTCTCCGGTCGCCCGGATCGTGGCGGTCTGGAGGTCCTCGCCCGCGCCCGTCCCCAGGCGATGACGGACCAATGTCGCGGCCGGCGGGAAATCCGGCATCCACGCGATGGATGCCGCGTCGGCGAGGGCTGCGACGACCTGCAACGGCCAATCTTCCGGCGACATTCGAATTTGTCTAAAATGCCGACTGAGTGTATCCAGTTTCATGGCCCGTCATTTCGTGGAATGGGAATGTGGAACATGCTGCCGGCCCGGATGGTCTGACCGTTGCACCCCCCGGGCGTCCGGGCGAGGTGGCAAGTTCCACGACCAAACACTGTGCGGTGCTGTTTGCCGACCTTGTGGGCTACAGCACCCTGATGAGCCGCGACGAGCTTGGGACCCTGGAGTTCATGGTCGCCTGCAGCGATCTCGTCGAAGAACTTGGCGCGCGCCATGGGGGAAGGCTGGTTCAGACGACGGGTGACGGCTATCTGGTTCTGTTCGACCGTTGCCTCGGGGCTGTGGAATTTGGCGTCGAGTTGCATCGGCTGATCTCCAAGCGGCAGGCCGGGGCACCCGTGCAGGCCCGGTTCCGCATCGGGATCCATGTCGGGGACGTTCACAATGTCAACGGCTCGATCTATGGGCATGCGGTCAACGTCGCGGCCCGCATTCAGGCCGAAGCGTTGCCCGGCACCTGCGTTCTGTCCGAGCCGGCGTATCACGACGTCGCAAAAGCCTGCGACCATCCGTTCGAATCGATCGGCAGGCCGGCGCTCAAGAACATATCCGAGCAAATCCCGCTTTACATGATCCCCGACCCCGGCAACGGCGCCCGCGCGCCGCAAACCGAAATCGCCCTCGTGACAATGGTCGGCAAGCTGACCCTGCGGACGGCCCAGGGGGAATTGATCTTTCCGGCGATCAGAAAGTTCTCGGGCCTGTTCGCCTATCTCGCGCTCAGCGAGGGCCGGCGGCAACGGCACGAAAAGATGTCGAGTCTGCTGTGGCCGGAGAAGCCGAAGGGCGACAGCCGTGCCTTCGGAGCCTGCCGGCGCAAGCTGATGCGGGTTCTTGCCGACGACCTCAAAGACCTGGTGGTGTCGGGCGACGGTTATCTTGGCTTGAATGAACTGCATTTCGACATCGACCTTGGGGTCGCCGAGCGCGAGATCAGGCGCGGACGGGTGCCCAGCCTGTTGCTGCGGACGCCAGATTGGCCGAACCAGATCCTCGAGGGCTTCGAAAGCCTCAGTCCGGTCTTTGCGGGCTGGTTGACCGTGATCCGCGCATCCTGGCGAGAGCGCATCCTGACCGGGCTGTCGGACCTGCTGGACAATACGGCAGCGGCAGACGACCTCTGCCGGGATGCCGCTTTGGCGATCACCGCGATCGACCCCGGGAACGAGGCCGCCGCAACCGGCCTGATCCGCTATTACGGCTTGCGCCAGAACCGGGCGGCGGCACTCGGGGAATACGCCCGTCTCGACAGCTATCTGCGAACCCGGCATGGCCTGACCCCGGGCGCCCGGGTGAACGAGGCGCTGCGGGTGGCGCGGGAGGGGGCAGCGCCAGAGCCCGCACCGCCTCACCCCGCACCGCCTCACCCCGCACCGCCTCACCCCGCACCGCCTCACCCCGCACCGCCCGACCCCGCACCGCCCGACCCCGCACCGCCCCGCCCTGCGCCTCAGTCTGCTGCTGTGTCGGCCCGGCCGCATCAGGTGGCGCGTCTGCTGCGCATCGAGGTCGGGACATTCAAGGGGCAGATCTCCGGCGACTCATATGTGATCGCAGGGTTTCGCAACGAACTGCTCGCCAATCTGGCGCGGTTCCGCGAGTGGTCGGTGGGGGATGCCGAGGACCTGGGCATCGACCGCGGCACCGACCGTGCACCGGGCCAATACGCGGTCTCGGGCACCTATCTTGCGACACCGGCGGGGCCGCACCTGCGGGTGAAGCTGTCCGACAATAGCAACCGGGTGGTCTGGAGCGACGAGTTCACCATCAGTCTGCAGGATTGGTCGGCGCTGCAATGCACCATCGTCGGCCGGATCGCCTCGCATCTCGAGACCTATATATCAGCCGACCGGCTGCATCGGGTCGTCGGCGGCAGTGGCCGGGACGTGATGAGCCATGACGACTGGCTGCGCGCCGAGCAGATCTTTTCCCGCTGGACGCCCGAAGCCGCCGACGAGGCCGAAACGATGCTGTTGCGGATCATCGACCGGGATGACGGGTTTGCCCCGGCCTATTCCAGCCTGGCCAGCTTCCGCAACGTCCAGCATGTCGTGCGTCCGGGCTTGCCGCGTGACGCCGCCGGCGCCCGGCGGGCGCATGCCTATGCCGGACGCGCGGTCGAGATCGACCCGCTCGACGCGAGAAACCATCTCGCGGTCGCCTGGACGGCTGCGCTGACCGACGGCTTTGACCGCGCCGCGATCCACTTCGATCTGGCAGCCGGGCTGAACCCCAACAGCGCCACGACGCTGGTGTCCTGCGCGATGGGCTATGCCTTCGTCGGCCAGCCGGACCGGGCGCAGACGCTTGTCGCGCATGTCCAGCGAATCTCGCCGTTGCTCAGCGACTATCAGTGGTGCTATGTCGCCTCGGTCCATTTCCTGTCGGGCCGGTTCGACGAGGCGCTGCGGGCGGCGCGTCTGTCCGGCGACCGGATCGTCGACAATCCCGGCTGGACGGCGGCCACGCTCGTCCGCCTTGGCCGGACCGAGGAAGCGCGCCGCGATTTCGAACGCCTGATCGACGCCGTCCGCCCGGTCTGGGCCGGCGACGGCTCCCCGACCGCCGAGGCCGTGCTGGACTGGTTCACCGGCGCCTACCCCCTGCGTCGCCCGGAAGACCGGACAGCGCTGAATGACGCGCTGATCACGGCGATGCGCGGGCAGTAAGATTGCGGGCAGCGGTTGATCCGGCGGTTGGCTCGGCAGAAATCCGGCGGGCTCAGACGATCACGCTGTCAACCGGCCTGCGTGCCGCATAGGGAAGGGTTGTGCCCCGCCCGAACCGCATCACCAGATCGGGCCTGCGCCCCGGCAGGCCCGCGAGCGCCGCCAATTCCGCGCGAAACCCGGGCACTTCGACCGGCTGGTTGAGGAAAGCGTGTTTCAGACCAAGCGCCGTGGCCTGCAGCGCGAACCGCTGGCAGGCCCGGCCCACCAGAACCCAATGCGCGGGGTCCGCCTCGGCGCCGACAAACACGGCGATACCGGCGGACGACGCGATCTGTCCGGCGTATTTCCGGGCTTCGGATGTCTCGGCGAAGACCACTTTCAGCAGGCTGGGTGCCAGCCATTCCGGCAAGACCGGGTTGCCGCTGACCGCGCCGAACAACCCGTCGCCGGTCGCCAGCGCGCGGCGCGGGCTGAACCGCATCCAGCTTTTCAACTCGGTCATGAAGGCCGGATCTGCCATCTGAGCGGCATTGCCCGCCAACACCAGATCGCGCAACTTGTCGATCCGCGCGCGCTCGGTCAGCAGGATCACTTCGACGCCGGGAACCGAGCCCGCCTGTCCCAGCAGCGCCAGATCGGCGGGACTGACCGGCGTGCCGTCAAAGTCGGCCCGTGTCGACTGGCGCGAGGGAATGGCGTCGCACAGGGCTTCGTTTCGGCTCGCCCCGGTGCCCAGATCGACGCTGACCGATCCTGCGCCGGTCGGGTCGAAGGCCGCTTGTGACGGACGGCCCCGCGCGGCGGCGGCAACCGCAAGGTTTTCGGCAGCACAGCCAAGACTGACGAACAGGTGGTGATCGTCGGGGTCCACCACCGGTGTGCGCCGCGCCGGATCGGGCAGGATGTCGACGCGAGTCTTTCCCGGCCGGAATTGCCAGGCCTGGGTGTTGTGGCTGTTGGCCGCCAAGGTCGCATAGCGGATCAGGTCGCGCACCGCGGGGTCTGCGGGCAATGCAGCGCGCAACGCCGCGATGCCCGCCCGAAAGTCGGCCATCGACCCCATCTGCCGGAACCCGGCCCAGGTCCCGCCACCGACAACAGTCGCTGCAACGGCGGCTCCGCCAACGATCAGGGTTCTGCGGTTGGTCACCTTTTTCTCCGGTTCGGGTTTTGGGGGGGCGGTGCGATCCCGCAGGACCCCGGACGTCTTGGCTGCACAAAGGCATTACCCGGATCAGACGCAGGCGCGGCCAGTCGGACAGGGCGGTGCGCGCTTTCCGTTGAACGACGCACGGCACCGCCCTGCCGGCGCGGTCCGGCGCCCGGTGACGAGAGGGCTGCAGTGTTGTGGCGCAATCGGCAGCGACCTCCCCGGGCAGAAATGGCGACAAGGTGCGCCTGTCGCTGCGACGTGCGTTCGGAATGGACTCGGGGTCTTGGCTAGCCCCGATCCGCTCGTTGGTCGTTGACCTGGATCAGTCTTGCCGATCCGCCTTCGAACTGAAGCCCGGCATGTCGCCCGGATCCGTCCCCCCCCCATCAGTTGCCCTGCAGCCGCGCGACGGTCGCATTTGCCGCGCCATCGCCCTTTGGCCTGGAAACCCCCGGCGGCGCCAACGCGGCGCCACACGGCCGTCGCGTTCGGGCGCTGGTGTGCGACTGCCAGGTCCACGCGCCTTGCAGGTTGCAACCGCCCCGCATGGGCAGGTCGTCAGAGCGTCATAGCGTCAGAGCGTCAGAGCGTCAGAGCGTCAGATGCAGGCGGTGCGATCCTTCGGTGATCGCAAGGCTCAAGGGGCTGCAGGCGACTTCGGTTTCGTCCAGCAGGGCGCGGGCGATGCCGTGCCCGGCACCGCTGCGATTCACCACGGTGATTTCAAGACGGAACGCACCGAGCGCGACCGTGACGGTCACCTCCGGCCAGGATTTCGGCAGGCAGGGATTGATGTGCAAGATGTCGCCGCTGCGGGTCAGACCCAGAATGCCCTCGATGCCCGCGCGGTACATCCACCCGGCCGAGCCGGTGTACCAGGTCCAACCCCCGCGCCCGGCGTGCGGGGCGGTGGAATAGACGTCGGCTGCGATGACATAGGGCTCGACCCTGTAACGGGCCACGTCCGCTGGGGTCAGCGCATGGTTGATCGGGTTCACCAGCGCGAACAGTGCCTGCGCCCGGTCGCCGTCGCCCAGCCGGGCATGGGCAAGGATGGCCCACATGGCGGCATGGCTGTACTGGCCGCCATTCTCGCGCAGGCCGGGCGGATAACCCTTGATGTAGCCGGGATCGAGGGGTGTGCGGTCGAAGGGCGGGGTGAACAGCAGCGCAAGACCGGGCACCTGCCGGACAAGATGGGTGTCGAGCGAGGTCATCGCCATCGCTGCGCGCGCAGGCTCTGCTGCACCCGACAGCACCGCCCAGCTTTGAGCGATGGAATCGATCCGGCACTCGTCCGACATGGCCGAACCCAGAAGCGCTCCGTCGTCAAAGGTGCCCCGGCGATACCACGCGCCGTCCCAGCCCTCGGCCTCGATCGCCATACGCAGACCGGCCGAATGCGCGCGCCAACGGGCGGCGCGGGCGTCGTCGCGCCCGTCGGCAAGCGGGGCCATCAGGTCCAGCGTGGCGATCAACAGCCAGCCCAGCCAGACGCTGGTGCCCAGACCCTGTTCGCCGACCCGGTTCATCCCGTCGTTCCAGTCGCCGGTGCCGATCAGCGGCATCCCGTTCGCACCGGTCAGCGCAATGGCCTGATCCAGCCCGCGGGCGCAATGTTCAAACAGCGTCGCGGTGTCTTCGGACACCAGCGGCAGGAAGAACGCGTCATGCGCGCCGGGGGCAAGCGGCGGCCCTTCAAGAAACGGCACCTCCTGATCGAGCACTCCGGTGTCGCCCGACACCGAGATATAGCGCGCCACACCATACCCGAGCCATACCCGGTCATCCGAGATCCGGGTGCGCACCCCCTGCCCGGAATGCGGCAGCCACCAGTGCTGCACATCGCCTTGCGGGAACTGGCGGGCGGCGGCGCGCAACAGGTGGGCGCGGGTCATCTCGGGGCGGCTGAAGGTCAGGGCCATGCCGTCCTGCAACTGGTCGCGGAACCCGTAGGCCCCGCTGGCCTGATAGAACCCGGCCCGCGCCCAGACCCGGCACGCGAGCGTCTGATACAACAGCCAGCCGTTCAGCACGATGTCCATCGCGCGGTCAGGCGTCCTGACCTGCACAGTGGTCAGAAGTGCGGTCCAATACGCGGTGACGTGGGCCAGCGTCGCAGCCGGATCCGCCGCGCGGTGGCGGGCCACCAGCCTGCGGGCCGTCTCGATGTCAGATGCCTGACCGAGGAGGATGACCAGTTCGGCGGTCTCGCCCGGCGCAAGGGTCACGATCCGTTGCAGCGCGGCACAAGGGTCGAGCCCCGCTCCGGTGTGCCCTGACAGCGGCCGGGTCAACCCCGACGGCGCCGCCATGCTGCCCCCCGTCCCCAGAAACGAAGCGCGGTCGCCGGTCCAGCCGGCCGGGTCGGGGCCGATGTCGGCAAAGGCTACGCGCCCGGGAAAGGCGGTGCCCCAGGGGTTGCGCGCGAACAGCGATCCGCCGTCCATTTCAGTCACCAGATGCGGTGCCGTGGCCCCGCGCGAGGTGCCCAGTACCCATTCGGCATAGGCGGTGACCGACAGGCGGCGCATCCGCGACGAGCGGTTCGTGAGCGTCAGGAGGGTGATCTTGACGGGATCGTCCAGCGGCACGAACTGCACCATTTCGGCCGCGATCCCTTGCGCCTCGTGCGCGAACCGGCTGTAGCCGAAGCCATGGCGTGCGGTATAACGCCCCGGCCCGCGGATCGGCTGGGCGGTGGGCGTCCAGACCTCGCCGGTGTCAAGATCGCGCAGATAGACCGCCTCGCCGGGCGGATCGCTGACCGGATCGTTGCTCCAGGGCGTCAACTGGTTTTCGCGGCTGTTTTCGGCCCAGGTGTGGCCGCTGCCTTCGGCAGAGACCTGAAAGCCGAAGGCAGGGTTGGCGATCACGTTCAGCCAGGGCGCAGGGGTGGATCGGCGGTCCTGCAGGACGGTCACGTATTCCCGGCCGTTTTCCGCAAACCCTCCGGTCCCGTTGAAGAACTCCAGCGCCTCCACGGGCGCAAGCGGCTGGGGTGCCGGCAGGATCGGCTGGGGCAAAAGGGGCAAAAGGGGCAGGGCGGCCGGCAGGGCGGGCAGGCCGTCAAGCTGCGCCCCAATGCCGCCCCGGCGCGCGACCAGCACAACGCTCGCCACCGACAACAGCAGCGCCCGCGTCTCCGGCATCATCATGTCGGTGCGCAACATGTAGACCGATCCCATGCCTGACCGCATCGCGTTGTCGGTGCGGGGGCGCACCTGCGACGACCGCACTGCCGTTTCGATGGCCACCTGCAGGTCCTGCACATAGCTTGAGGCGCGGTCGTTCAGGATCACGAGATCTACCGCAAGCTGCCGCGCCCGCCAGTACTCATGCGCCGCAAGCGCCTGGCGCACCTGGGCTGCATCCTCGGGATCTTCGACCTGCAACACGACCAGCGGCAGATCGCCCGATATGCCCTGCGCCCAAAGCCCCGATTGCGGCCCCGCCCCCGCAGCGATCCGACCCCGCGACACCCGCAGACGGGGGTCGCCGCGCAGGATGAACCCCGCAAGCCGCTGAAAATCGGCGGCCTCGGCGCTGGTCACGTCCAGATGGCGCAACTGCACCTGTGCCTTGGTCCAGGCCAGCGTAGCGGCGCGTTCAAAGGCCGAAGCGTCGCGGTGGCGGTCCACAAGATCCAGCAACTGCCCCGAGGTTTCGGCGACCATTGTCCAGAACGTCACCCGCGCCATGCCCCCCGCCGGCACAAGCACCCGCCTGCGGATCGCGAAAACCGGGTCGAGCACCGTGCCGGTGGTTCCCGACAGCGGATCGGCGGCCATCGCCGCCTGCCCGATGTCGCGACCCCGCCCGATGAACCGCGCGCGGTCGGTCTCGACCTGGGCGGGGGCGGTCTCGCTGCCCTCGACCACGGCCATGTGGGCCGCCCAGACCTCGGGCTCGTCAGGCGACCGGCGACGGCGGGTGGCGATGATGACGTTCAGTTCGGGCAGGTGATCGGTCACGACGAACATCTTGGAAAACGCCGGATGCGCCAGATCGGACGCTGCAGGTGCCAGCACCAGTTCGGCATAGGATGTCAGGTCGATCTCGCGCGCGTGCCGCCCGGTGTTTGTCAGCGTGACCCGTCGCGCCTCGGCATCGTCCTCTGCCGACACGACAACCTCGGTCGTGGTCGTCAGCGTCCCCTGCTTGTGTGTAAAGCTCGCCAGATGCTCGCTGAACACCGCGGTATGACGGCCGGGGGACGTGGTCACGGGCCGTGCCCCTGCAGACCACAGCGCGCCCGAACGGACATCGCGCAGAAAGATGAAGGTCCCCAGCGCGTCGCGGCTGGCATCGGCCCGCCAGCGGGTGATCGCCGTTTCGCCCCACTGGCTGTAGCCCGCGCCGGTCGGTGTCAGCATCACACCGTGGCGGCCGTTCGACAACAGATGGGCGGTTGGCGGCTCCGTCCCGGGCGCCTCGAAGCGCCGGACAGTCGGCATGACGGTCGCCTCGGTTGCGGCGACCAGCACTTCCTCGGCGCGCGGCGGTGCTTCGTTCACATCGCGCGGCACGCGTTCCTGCAGCAGCAGGTCCACCGCCTGCACCAGAGGCTCGGAATGAAAGCGGCGGCGCAGCAGCCCGTCGAGCAATGTGTTCGCAATGGCGGTGATCGTCATGCCCTGATGATGCGCCATGAAGCTTCGCACGATGGCGGCGTCCTGGCCTTCGGGCAGGCGGCTTGCGGTGAAGTCCATCGCCTCGTAAAAGCCGTACCGCCCCTGCGCGCCCAGGGCTGCCAGCGCCGCAAAATTTGCCACCGCCGCCACCGGATCGACCATCGCGGCCAGGCCCGTGGCATAGGGGGCGATCACCAGGTTCGCGCTGAGCCCCCGCTTCAACCCCAGCCCCGGAACGCCGAAGTTGGAATACTGATAGGTCATTTCCAGATCGCGGACGTTGTAGGCCGACTCGGAAATACCCCATGGAATGCCCAGACTTTGCCCGTGCTCTTGCTGGCGTGCCACGACCAGCCGGTTCGTCTGTTCCAGCAGCGATCCTTCCGGCGCGCGCATGACCAGCGACGGCATCAGATACTCGAACATGCTGCCCGACCACGAGATCAACGCCGACCCCGCCCCCAGCGGCGTTGCCGCGCGACCAAGCCGGAACCAGTGGCGGGTTGCCACATCGCCCTTGGCGATGGCAAACAGGCTGGCGAGCCGCGCCTCGGACGCCAGAAGATCATAGCAACTGGGGTCAAGGCTGTTGGTTTCGGCAGAAAAGCCGATCGAGAGCAGTTTCTTGTCGGGGTCGAACAGGAAGGCGAAATCCATCGCCAGCGCCATCTCGCGGGCAAGCATCGCCACGGCGTCGAGCCGGGCGGTCAGATCTGCGGCATGGCAAGCCTGAGACTCCGTCAGGGTCTGGCGCAAGGCGGCTGTCCAGAACCACAGCTCCGAGTCGAGGCCGCCCAATCG
>Ga0105047_10006170_pt1 | contig 20392 bp, 18 predicted proteins | sample MAT04_FD_78384 | JGI IMG/M metagenome (GOLD analysis project Ga0105047, IMG submission 78384) | Freshwater microbial communities from Lake Fryxell liftoff mats and glacier meltwater in Antarctica - MAT-04 (megahit assembly) | ecosystem: Environmental > Aquatic > Freshwater > Ice > Liftoff...
CAGCAAGAGTTGCTGGATAGATTCACAGTATTGAGTTCATATCGTGATTGAACTCATGGAAGAAAAGTCAATTATATCAATGACTTACGTCATTGTCGAGCTTAAGTTCGGTGCATTGGGGGGGGGAGACGAAAGGCGACCGATGAGGAAGAACTGCAGTACCTGCACGGCGACGAACCCAAGAATGTCTTCTGCCCGACCGGCCGCCACGGGGAGGTTCAGCCCGAGTTCACGGCCGGCGGGAAGCGCGCACTTGCCCTGCAGAAATGGCGATCACCTCACCCTCGGCCAACGGGCGCCAGTCGACATCGGACAGCGGAAAGCTCGCGACCAGTACAACCTCCTGGAAACCTCCGGCCACGGACACGCCGTCGCCATCGACGCTCGTCTGCGCCAGGTCGCAGTGGCGTGACAGGACGTGAAGACCGGGTGGTGCAATGCTGCCGGTTGCCGGCTGAAAGCGGCGGTCGCCGTGGGCAAAGAGCGCGTCGCCGTCGGCATACAGGAAGTTGGCCGGTCCCAGTGTGCGCAACTCGGCCGCAAACGCGGCGACCACGTCCAGGCGCACTTCAAGCGAAGGCCGCTGCTGTGATGGCCCAGAGGCCTGTTGCAGGCGTTCGAGCAGCGCACAGAACGCCAGTTCCGAGTCGGTGTTGCCCACGGGGTGATATCGACTCGTGACCTGCAGGCCCGATCGCTCGATGCCCGCCAGGTCGCCGTTGTGCGCGAAGGTGTGCATGGCCCCGGCGAATTCGCGGACGAACGGCTGGGTGTTGGCCAGAGACACCGCGCCTTGGGTCGCATGCCGGATATGCGAGATGGCCAGCGTGGTCTTCGGCCCCTGCGATTCGAGATGGCGGACCAGCGGGCTGTCGCTGGCCGCGCCCGGCTCCCGAAACAGCGCCACATCGGTGCCCTGGTAGTACGCCACGCCCCAGCCGTCGCGGGATACGCCTGGCGCTGTGCTGTGGGACGACAGGGCCTCCAGCGAGAAGGTCAGGCGGGTGGCATGTCGACTCGACATGGCCAGGAGCTCACACATGGCGGAGTTCCCTGCATCCGTGGGCGGTTTTGGGGCGTCAGCCTTGCGGGCTGTCGGTCATGCGCTGGCAATAGGCCTGCAACTGCTGGGGCAGGTCGTCCGGGCAGACGCCGCATTGACGGTTGCCCGGCACGGCGTGGTCGATGAACTTCGGGTAAGGCAGCTTCAGCTCGGCCATGATCTGTTCGAAGTCGGCCTGCGTGCGCCCCATGCCGAGCCGCGGATTGCGCAGCTTCTCCTGCAAGATAGACGAAACGCGCCGGTCGCTGTAGTCGTGCGCCGGATAGACGAGGCAGTCGTCGGGTAACGAAAACAGCTTCTCGTGGACGCTGCGGTACAGGTCCTTGGCGCTGCCGTTCTGAAAGTCGGTGCGTCCACAGCCTTCGATGAGCAAGGCGTCTCCGGTGAAGACACGGTCGGGCAGCGCATAGGCGAAGTGCCCGTCGGTATGCCCCGGCGTGTGCAGCGGCTCCAGGCGCAGGCCACCCACCTGAAGTGGCGTCCCCTCGACGATGCCCACATCGGCGCAGGGCAGACTGTCGATGGCAGGTGCGGCGATCCGGCTGCCGGTGCGTTGCTTCAGCTGCAGCGCGGCCGTGATGTGGTCGGCATGGATGTGGGTGTCGAGTGTGAAAGCCAGCGTCAACCTGAGCCGCTGGAGTTCGGCCAGATCGCGCTCGATGCTGTTAACCACTGGGTCGATGAGTACGGCGGCGCCAGTGTCCGCGCAGCCGAGCACATACGTGAAGGTGCTCGACAAGGGCTCGAAGAGCTGACGGAAGATCATGAGCGCGGCTCCTTCATGGGGTGGCTGGAGGATTCTGGCAGCTGCGCCCCATCAGGCGGCCGGCCCGGCGCAAGCCCGCGTATACAGACGCGAAAACTGGCGTGAGAATGAATTGCGGCGTGCTGGGTTCTCAGCAGGCCTATGAATGTCGAAGATTGACTCTGGCGCTGCCGAGGAGACAAGCCATGGACGGAACATCTGCTGGGGCTCGTTTTGACCAGAACCACCTCGGGCAACCCACCCGACGCGCCATGCGCATGGAACGCCGGTGATGGCCCGGCGGCTGGTGATCATCGGTGGCGATGCTGCGGGGATGTCCGCTGCTGCGCAGGCGCGACGAATGACGTCTGCCGACGCGCTCGAGATCGTGGCGTTCGAGCGCGGTTCGCACACCTCCTACGCGGCCTGCGGTCTTCCTTACCTCGTCGGTGGAGTTGTCGAGGTACCGGAAGCGCTCGTCGCCCGGACCCCGGAACAACATCGGGCCAACGGCATCGACGTTCACACCCGCCACGATGTCACCGCCATCGACACCCAGGCGGCCACGGTGACAGTTCGCGACCTCGACAAGGGTCTGGACTCGGTCGTGCATTACGACGATCTCCTCATCGCCACCGGCGCATCGGGCATCACCCCGCCGTGGCCGGGCATCGATGCCGAAGGGGTCCTGCAACTGCGCACGCTCGACGACGCCGCGCAAGTCGAGCGGCGGCTCGGCGCCGGGGCCCGGCATGCCGTAGTCGTCGGCGCAGGCTACATCGGACTGGAGGTTGCGGAGGGCCTGCTCGCACGCGGTCTGGCCGTGACGGTGATCGAACGGCTGGCCGCACCCATGGGCGCCGTGCTGGATGCCGACATGGCCGTCGCAGTCGCGGACGCGATGCGCGCCGCCGGCATCGACCTGCGACTCGGTACCGCGGTCACCGGCTTCACGGTGGTCGATGGGCGCGTCACAGCGGTCGAGACCGCGGCGGGGTCCGTCGCCGCCGACCTGGTGGTCATCGGGCTGGGCGTGCGCGCCAATGCGGAACTGGCCCGCGCCGCAGGTATCGGCGTGGGGCAGGCCGGCGGCATCGTCGTCGACGACCACCTGCGCACCGGCACGCCGCATGTGTGGGCCGCCGGTGACTGCGTGGAGTCCCGCCACCGCATCACCGGGCGTGCTGTCGCGGTGGCCCTGGGCACGCATGCCAACAAGCAGGGCCGCGCCGCCGGGACCAACATCGCCGGCGGTGATGCGAGCTTCGGTGGCGTGCTGGGCACGGCGATCACGAAGTTCCAGCATCTGGAGATCGCGCGCACCGGGCTCACCGAACACGAGGCCGCGGCAGCCGGGCTCGATGCCTTCGGCATCACCACCGAAGCGCAGAGCCGGGCGCACTATTACCCGGGCGCGGAATCGATGCGCATCAAGATCGTGGCCGAGCGCCGGACCGGGCGTCTGCTGGGTGCACAGATCGTCGGCGGCCAGGGCGCGGGCAAGCGTATCGACGTGCTGGCCACCGCGCTGTGGAACGGCATGACCGTGCAGGAGGTGGGCGGAATGGACCTGTCGTACGCGCCGCCGTTCTCGCCGGTCTGGGATCCGGTGCTGCTGGCAGCGGGCAAGGCGGCGTCGAAGATCTGAGGCGCCGCCGCCGAGGGGCTCGCCGATCCGGCAAACGCGAGTCACCTGGCCAAGCCAATTGGGCCCGCCCACTCAGGTTGCAGCATGGAACGATTGACGGTTTTGTAGCAATCCAGCAGGCACCACGGATGGCGCCTTCGGGTCGGAGGCGCCAGTTCGCGCTGTGACCAGCAGTCGTTCGGCCAGCACGTGACGTCGACCGCCACCGTGTGCCGTCGAGCGGCAGCATCCGAGAACTCGCCACGGCAGGTGGGCACCGCGTGACGGCTGCTCTGAACGCGGAGTGGTCGTACGGCTGGCAGCCCGCTGCGGCGCAGCGGCTTCGCTTCTTGATCGACTTCAGCTACAGCACCGGCCTGCGTGCCGGCGAGTTCGCGCGCGCGATGACGTCTTCACCTTCGATGACCCCGACACGCATCGCGCCTTGATCGTGGAATCTGACTAGCTTCATTCTTTGTCCTTTGTGGTGCGGTTACGAAACAACAGAGAAACAGACATCACTCAGAGAGTCTTGAAGACCGCGTCCATTTCCGTCAGCAGGCGACTGGCATCGGACTCGGAGAAAACCAGCGGGGGACGGATCTTCAGCGTGTTGGCGTGAAAGCCCGTCGCGGAAATGAGCACGCGGCGTTCGCGCAACCCGTTCACGACCGCTACGGCCGCTTCGGGCGCCGGCTCCCGGGTGCCGTGGTCGCGTACGAGTTCGACGCCCACATAGAGGCCCGAACCGCGCACGTCGCCGATCAGTTCATGACGGCTGGCCAGCTCACGCAGGCCGCGCTGGATGAAGTCGCCGACGCGTCGGGCGCTGTCCACGAGGCCTTCGTCGCGAATGACGTCGAACGTTGCCTGCGCCGCAGCGACCGCGACGGTGTTTCCGCCGAAGGTGTTGAAGTACCGCGTATCCGTGCCAAAGCTGCGGATGACCTCCGGCCTGAGCGCGACGCCCGCCACGGGAAAACCATTGCCCATGGGTTTGCCCATCGTGACGATGTCCGGCTGCACGCCATGCCGCTGGTAGCCCCAGAGCTTCACGCCGGAGCGTCCGAAGCCGGCCTGGACCTCGTCCGCGATGAACAGGCCGCCGGCCTTGCGCACTACCTCGGCGATGGGTGCCAGCAGGTCGGTGGGGTTCGAGAAAATGCCGTCGGATGAAAAAAGGGAATCCGCAATGAAAGCTGCGACACCTTCGCCGCGACGTTCGAGATCAGCGATCTGCTGCTGCACATGCATCGCCAGCCAGTGGCCCAGCTGTGCTGGGTCGTGGCGAAAGGAGTCGGGCGAGGGAATGCGGCGCACCCAGGTGCCGAGCAGGGAAAAGTCTCCGAGCGAAGGAGAGAAGCCCGCGGTCGAATCCGAATTGCCGTGGTAGGCCTCCGACGTGATGATCACGCCCTTGTTGCCGGTGTGATGCTTGGCGATGCGCAACGCGAGATCGTTCGCTTCCGAACCCGTGCAGGTGAACATGAGGTGACCGATATCGCCGCCGAAGGTCGGGAGCAGCGCTTCGGCATAGTCGAGGATGCCGTCATGCAGATAGCGCGTGTGCGTGCATAACGTACCCAGCTGTTCGGTGATCGCCTTCACGACGCGTGGGTGGCTGTGGCCGACGGCCGCGACGTTGTTGTAGGCGTCGAGGAACTCGTTGCCTTCGGCGTCATAGAGATGAACACCCTGCGCGCGCACAACCTCCACGGGGTTGGCGTAGAACAATCGATAGGCGGGACCGAGCAGGCGAATGCGCCGTTCGATCTGCGCGCGCGATCGGGCACTGAGGTGCCCGAGGTTGCCCGGGTCGAAGCTGTTGACCATCTTCCCGCGGGGCGAAGTCGGCGCACTGCTCACTGAGGATGCTTTCATCGAGAGGCTGAAAGTGGCTGGGCGTGAAGCTCAGCCCAGCGAGGGCAATTCGATGGGAGCCGCGCTTTCGTAGGCCCGCGCCACGCGCAGCACCTGGTCGTCGCGGTATTTGGCTGCGACGATCTGCAGGCCGACCGGCATGCCGGCGCTCGTCCTGCCGCAAGGCATCGACGCAGCAGGTTGTTGGGTGAGGTTGAACGGATAACTGAAGGGCGACCAGTGCAGCCAGTTGTGCTGGTCGGGAAAGCTCGCGGGCGCGACGCGGTTCACCTCGAACGCGGCTATCGGCATCGAAGGCGTGAGCAACGCGTCGTACTTTTGGTGGAACAAAGCCATGTGCATGCCGAGGGCGCCGCACAGGTCCATAGCGCGTAGGTATTCCAGATGGCCGATGGCATCTCCCGCGTCGGCGAAGCGCGTGAGCCCGGGATCGAACAGTTCCCACTTTTCCCTGGGGATCGAGCGCCGCAGGTTGGCCGCGCCGCTGAACCAGTGGGCCTCGAAGATCGATGTCGGATCTTCGAAGCCTGGATCGCATTCCTCGACGAGGGCGCCCTGATCCGCCAATACGTCGGCCGCGCGCCGCACCAGCGTGAGAATCTCGCGATCGACTTTGGCGTAACCGAGCGTGAGGCTGAGGGCGATGCGCATGCCTGCGACACCCTGGTTCAGGCCGAGCGTGTAGTCGCGCTTGATGTAGGGCAGACTGTGCCAGTCGCGTACATCAGGCTCGGCCATCACGTTGAGCATGCGCGCTGCGTCTTCCACCGAGCGCGTCATCGGGCCCAGGTGGGCAACACGAGCGAACGGGCTCAATGGATACGCCGGCACCAGACCGAACGTGGGCTTGAGGCCAAAGATCCCGGTGAAGCTGGCGGGCACGCGAATGGAGCCACCGCCATCGGTACCGATGTTCAGGCAACCCATACCGGTCGCGGCGGCAACCGCAGCGCCTCCGCTGGATCCGCCGGGCGTCATAAGCGGGTTCCACGGATTTCGCGTGGCGCCTTCGAGCGGTGAATCGCACACGGCTTTCCAGCCGAATTCTGGCGTGGTCGTCTTGCCGATGATGACGGCGCCGTGTTCGCGCAGTCGGGCGACAGCGGGGGCATCCTCGAGCCAGGGCTGACCCGGGTCGATCGTGCGCGACCCACGAAGCGTGGGCCAGCCCTTGGTCAGGATCAGGTCCTTCACCGTGGTCGGAACGCCGTCGAGCGAGCCCTGAGGCTTGCCGCTCCACCAGCGTGCTTCCGATGCCAGGGCGTCGGCCATGGCGGCTTCACGGTCGAGGTGGCAGAACGGATGCAGGGCGGCAGCATGGCCGTCGATCCGCGCGAACACTGCCTGCAGGACATCGACCGGAGACAACTCCTTCCTGCGGTACCGGGGCAGCAGTTCGGATGCGCTCAGGTCGGCGAGAGGCCCGGGTCGGCGCATCAGTATTTCCTCTCGGGGGCGACAGCATTGCGCATCGGCCGTCCGGCATGAAACGCCTGGAAGTTCTCCACGAAGTGTGGCACCACGTCTTCCGGAATCAGCGGTCCGGAGACGTGCGGCGTCATCGTGACTTTGGGGTGCGTCCAAAAGGCGTGCTGGTCAGGCAGTGGCTCGGTCGCGAACACGTCGAGCGTCGCGTGAGAGAGCTGGCCATCGTCGAGCGCGGCGATCAGTGCGTCGTCGTCGATCACGCCGCCGCGGCCGACGTTGATAACGTGCGCGCCGCGCTTGAGTCTGTACAGCGCGTCGTGTCCGATCAGCCCGCCGGTATCGCTCGTGGTCGGGAGCACCAGCACGAGGATTGAGCAGCACGAAAGAAATGCAGCGAGTTCCTCGCTGCCCGCGTAGACACGTCGGACCGCCGCGCTGGCCGAGGCGGTGCGGCGCCATCCCACAACATCGGCACCCAACGAGCGCAAGGCGCTGGCGATCTCCGTTCCTATTTCACCAAGGCCGGCAACGCCCACGGTGTGCTGGCGGATAGAGCCTGTCTCGACGTAATTCCACCGTCGGGCGGCGCTTAGTGCGTGGAGAGTTTCGGCACCGAGCGTGCGGCGAAGGACCGCCCAGGTGACGTACTCCACCATGCGTGGGGCGATCAGCCGGCCATCGGTGCGGGTCAGCACGACGGACGAGCCAAATGGCCAGCGTGCACCTGCCAGGTCTTCCACGCCCGCGCCCATCTTCTGGATCCACCGCAACCGGGGCATGGATTGCGCCATGCCGGAGGGAAAGCCCCAGCCATAGAGTACGCTGGCGTGCGCCAGGTGCGGTGCGGCTTCCTGCGCCGATGTCGCGAAGGCGATGGCCTCGTCGGGCAGACTCTGCCCCAACAGCTCCCGAAAACGCGGAATATCGTCCGCGTATTTTGTGTAGACCAGCAGCCCGGTGTCTGGACTGCTCATACGCACTCCCGCCGGGTCGGTGAGGTGCGCGGGAGGCAGAGTCCGGACATGCGGGCCTCGTCAGTCCTGCTCGGCCGCGCTGACCGGCTCGCCGCCAGGCCCGGGCCACTGGACGGGCGATGCCGACTTTGCCGGCACTTCCTCTCCGCGCCGTAGCTGCTCGACGAGCAGGGCGCCTTCTTCGAAGTTATGTCGCTTGGCTTCGGTCTCCGCCAGATCGGGATCGCCCGCCAGTAGCGCGCGCACGATGGGTTCGTGCTGCGCGACGATGCCGCCGGCATCCACGGTCAGCGCGTTGGAAATGGCAATGTAGCGGCGCGTCTGCTGCTCGATGACGGTGTATTGCCGCTGCAGCCGCTGGTGACCGGACAAGTCGATGATGAGCTTGTGCAGTGCGGCGTCACAATCGGAAAGCCCGGCGCGATCGCCGTGCGCAGCGGCATCCTTGATCCCGTCGAAGGAAGCGCTGATCTTTTCATGAGTCGCCGCCGTCATGGACTGCGCGACTAGGCGTGCGGCCAGACCTTCCAGCGCGCTGCGTAGCGTGTAGAGCTCCCATGCGTCCTTGGACGACAGCGTAGGCACCGCCCAGCGGGTGTAGGCCACCTGCTCCACCAAGCCTTCGTGCACCAGTTCACTCAAGGCTGCGCGAATGGTGCCCCGGCTCAGGCCGAGCTGCTCGGCGAGCCAGGCTTCGACCAGTCGATGACCGGGCATGAACTCACCCGACAGGATCCGTTCGCGAATGACCGCTGCCGCCTGTCTCTCCAGCGGCGACTTCTTGATTTGCAAAGCCAGCGAGCCCTGGTCGTCCACAGACATTCCTTCTGAGCTTGATGAACGATCGTAGCGTCAATCCCTGTTGATTGCAAATGATTGATTGTTGACAATCAATCATTCCCTACTTACGATCGTTGGCACTCGTCCTTTCGTCCACAGCTGAACCGAGACAAGTTGAAAACCCCCTCCGGCTTTCATTACGTGAGAAACGCGGCGGCGCTGCTGGATCATGGGTGCGTGGAGATGCGCCGTGACGCCCTTCAAATCCTCGAGCGCGTGCTGGAGAAGGTGAACCCGTTCGACTGGTGCCGACGGCAATTGCGCCTCGAGGAAGCGTGCGTTTGGATTGGCGAACTCCGGTTGCCGCTTGCGTCTGATGCGAAGGTCTGGTTCTTCGGCGCCGGCAAGGCGTCGTATGAAATTGCGCGGGGCGTCGAAGACTGTCTGGGCGACCGGCTGCATGGCGGCATGGTGGTCTGCAAGGGGCACCACGCCCCGCTGGGCCGCATCCAGGTTCGGGAAGCGCATCACCCGGTCCCTTCCGAAGCCAGCGTTCGCGCAGGTCGCGAAATGCTGGCGCAGGCGGCGCTGCCGTGCGCGGGCGACATCGTGCTGTGCGGCATCACGGGGGGCAGCTCGGCCCTCATGACGGTGCCAAGCGCGGGCCTCGAACTCGCCGATGTGCAGTCGCTGACGGAAATACTGCTCACCTGCGGCGCTGACATCTTCGAGATCAACGTGGTGCGCAAACATATCTCGCAGCTTGGTGGCGGCCGCCTCGCGCTCGCATTCCAACCGGGCGTTCAGCTGGTCAATCTGACCGTTTCCGACGTGATCGGTGATGCACTCGACTATGTGACCGATCCCACCGTTGCAGACACTTCGACCATCGCCGACGCCCGGGCCACCCTGGACAAATACCGTCTGTGGGAGCGTGTCCCGCAGGCGGTGCGGTTCTTCCTCGAAGTCGGAGGGGCCGTCACTGAAACACCGAAGCAGTTGCCATGGCCGGCGAGCTACAACGTCATGCTGCTGTCGGCCGCAAGCGCGCCAGAAGCCGCCCAGCATGCCGCGCGGGCGTTGGGCTACAACGCGATCGTGCTGTCATCGTCCTTCGATGGCGAGAGTCAGGCGCTCGGCCAGAACTTTGCGGCGATGGCGCGCGAGGTAATTTTTCGGGGTGGCCCGGCGAGCCGTCCATGTGCCCTCATCGGCGGCGGCGAGACCATCGTCAGAATGCAAGGCTTTGGTGGCCTGGGCGGGCCGAATCAGGAATTCGTGCTGGCAGGCGCCAAGCATCTTCCGTGTGGTGTCGACCTGGTGCTGCTGGGCGTTGACACGGATGGAACCGATGGCCCGACGGAGATTGCCGGCGGACTGTGCGACTCCAAGACGATGGGCCGCGCGATCGAACTGGGTATCGACATTCATCGTGCGTTGGACGATCACAATGCGAGCCATGCGCTCCTGGCACTCGGAGACGCAATCATGACGGGACCGACCGGCTCGAACGTGAACGACTTGAAAGTGATGCTGTTGCGCTGACAACCACTACACAGTGAGGCGGCCTGCGTTCAATTCGCTGCAGTGGACAGGTCGGTGAAGACTCCAAAGGATGTCCAGGTTTTTGCATCGGGTACCCGACAGCAGTCTTTGGCTGCCGAGGCCAGTGGGGTGTTGGCACCGACGCCGAACTGAGCCGGACGCAGCTGACGGTTGAGTTTCTTTTCGCGCCGTCGCTCACCGAGCTGGCCTGGACCCGCGAAACTCGATTCGCGCCGCGTCGGCGGTCCACCTGGGCGCGATCATGTTGATGAGTTCGTAAGCGAAACTGCGCAGCATCTGGTCCTTGCGTGCGCTGATAACGGCAGTCGGCGACGGCAGGGCCTCCGCCGTTTGCACGATGCGGATGCCGGCGTCTTCGGTCGCATTCACGGCCCGTGTCGGAATGATCGCGATGCCGATGCCTGCGGCGACGTAGGCCTTGATCACGGTGGCGTCGGTCGTACGCGCAATCACGCGTGGCCGCAGCCCGCGGTGCTGGAACTCGCGCTGTACCGCCGAGCCCGAACTGAAGCTTTCATGATAGGACACCGGACTGGGCAGCTGAGCGCCGACGAGATGTCGTACAGCCGCCCTTCACCAGCACCCGCGTGTGGCCGGCACCGTCGCTATCGAATGACAGCTGCCAGGCCACCTGGTTTGGTCGTCAGCTGAAAGGCACCAGATTCATGAGGGTGAGCGGTTCAAGTCGACCCAGAGCTGAAGTTCGCCGGTCCTCTTTGGAGGCCGCAAGTCCCGTTGACGCCATCCACCAAAACTCTTCATAATCCGCCGAAATAGTTCAAAACCAGTCAGCGGTCCCTGTCCGGGCTCGCGACAAAACAGGAGACACGATGGAAGATAAACTGGACTTCAACCGGCGCAGCGTGCTGGCGGCGCTGGCCGCATTGGGCGGCGCAGCCGCATCACCCCAACTGATGGCCCAGAGCGCCGCGGCCTGGCCTGACAAGCCGATCAAGATCATCGTGCCGGTGGCCGCTGGCGGCATCATCGACCTGCTGGCGCGCGCGGTCGGGAAGGCCATTACGCCGATCGTCAAGCAGCCGGTGGTGATTGAGTCGCGCGCAGGTGCCGACCACATGCTCGGCGCCCAGTTCGTCGACCGCGGTGAACACGACGGCTACACCTGGCTGTTCGGATCGGTGCCATTCACCGTTGCCCCGGTGATGCGCAAAGACGCGGGCTACGACCCCAGAGCCTTCCGGCCGCTGGCGCTCATCGCCACCAGCCCCAATGTGCTGGTCGTGCCGTCGTCGCTGCCGGTAAAGAACGTCGCGGAATTCATCGCCTTGGCCAAGTCCAAGCCGGGCGAACTGAGCTACGCCAACCCAGGCAACGGCTCGTCCAACCACCTGGGCATGGAGCTATTCAAAAGCGAGACCGGCATCGACATGCTGGCCGTGCCCTACAAGGGCCAACCGCCCGCCATCGCCGACTTGCTGGCCGGGCGGGTGCAAGCAATGATGATGAGCAGTTCGCTGGCTGGCCAGCACATCAAGGCTGGCACCTTGCGACCGCTGGCCTCGGTCGCCCCTGAGCGATTGGCAATCCTGCCCGACGTGCCAACCATCAAAGAAGCCGGCTACCCGAATGCGGACGTGATTCCCTGGTTCGGCCTTTTGGCGCCTGCCAAGACCCCCGAAGCCGTGGTCTCGAAGGCTGCGGCCTTGCTGAGTGAAGCGCTGGGCACAGCGGGCCTGAAGGCGGATATCGCCAACATTGGCGCTACGCCATTCCCGCCCGGCACGCCGGCCGACTTCGCTAAGCTGATCGCCAGCGACCTCGCCAAGTGGCCCAACGTGCTGCAGCGCGCCGGCATCGAGAAGTCTTGATGGCGACGGCGGAGGCAACAGCCGTGCGGCGGCCGAACATCGTCGTCATCGTTCTGGACGACGTGGGCTTTGCCGACCTCGGCTGCTACGGCTCCGAGATCCCCACCCCGCACATCGACCGCCTCGCCGGCGAGGGCCTGCGCTACCGCGACTTCCACGTCACCGCGATGTGCTCACCCACACGAGCCTGTCTGCTGACCGGGCGCAACGCGCACTCGGTCGGCGTGGGCATCATCGCCGAGTGGGCCAATGGCCAGCCCGGCTACGACGGCCGGCTCTACCCCGACGCCGGCACCCTGCCGGAAGTGCTGCGCACTCAGGGCTACAACACGATGGCGGTGGGCAAGTGGCACCTGGCCGGTACCGAGGAATACGGCGCCGCCGGGCCGTTCTCGAACTGGCCGTTGGGCAAGGGCTTCAACCGCTGGTACGGCTTCCACGGTGCGCTGGCGGACCAGTACTTCCCCGAGCTCTACGTCGACAACCATCCGATCCACCTCGACCCTCCGCCGGGCTACCACCTGAGCGAAGACCTGGTCGACCAATCCATCGGCATGGTGCGCGACCACCTGACGAGCGCGCCCGCCTCGCCCTTTTTCCTATACCTCGCGTTTGGCGCCTGCCACTGGCCGCACCATGCGCCCAAGTCATACATGGAACGCTTTCGCGGCGCCTACGACCGCGGTTGGGACGCGGTGCGCGACGAGCGTCTGGAGCGCCAGAAGGCGATGGGCATCGTCCCCGAAGACACCGCGCTCGCGCCGCGCAACGACGACGTCAAGGCCTGGAGCGAGGTACAGGTCGACGACGCGATGGTTCAGCTCAGCACCCGGCTGCAGGAAGCCTACGCGGCCTTCATGTCGCACACCGACGAACAGATTGGTCGCCTGACTTATCAGCTCGCGCAGATGGGCGTGCTCGACGACACCATCGTGCTGCTGATGTCGGACAACGGCGCCAGCCCCGAGGGCGGCCCGACCGGCGCGATCAATCTGCGCAAGCACATGGTCTACGAGCTGGACGACCCGAAGCAGGCGATGCAGCACCTCGACCGCATCGGCAGTGCTGAGGCCTACAACCACTACCCGACGGGCTGGGCGCAGGTCAGCAACACGCCGCTCAAGTGGTACAAAAAGGACACCCATGGCGGCGGCGTGCGCGCCCCGCTGATCGTGCGCTGGCCGAAAGGCATGGCCGCCAAAGGCGCGGTGCGCAGCCAGTTCCACCATGTGATCGACGTCGCCCCCACGCTGTACGAGTTGCTGGGCATCACGCCGCCGGCCAAGCTCAATGGCGTCGCGCAGCAGCCGCTGCACGGCACCAGCATGGCCTACAGCTTCGACGCCGCCGACGCACCCACGACGCGCGAAACGCAGTACTTCGAACTGCTGGGCGACCGCGCGCTGTGGCACCAGGGTTGGAAGGCCGTGACCCGCCACCGCAAGGGCACGCCGATGGACGCCGACGTGTGGGAGCTGTACCACCTGGATCGCGACTTCTCCGAAGCCCGCAACTTGGCCACGGTGGAACCCGAACGCCTGGCCCACCTGAAGGCGCGGTGGCTGACCGAAGCCGAGCAGTACAGCGTGCTGCCGCTGGACGACCGTGAATGGGAGCGTGCAGCCGAACGTATCCGCGTCGGCGCGCGTTCGCGCTACGACTTCCGGCCCGGCATGGCCCGCGTCGACCGCCTGATGGCGCCGGACATCACAGGCCGGAGCTTCCGCATCGAAGCGGATCTGGTGCACGGCGACACGCCACCGGAAGGCGTGCTGTTCGCCTGGGGCAGCCAGTTCGGCGGGTTGGTGCTGTACGCGCAGGCTGGCGAGTTCGTGTTGGAGTACGTGTTTTCTCAGGACGAGAAGGTGCGCGTGGCGATCGCCAATCGTTTGGGCGCAGGACCGGCGCGGCTGGTGGCCTGCTTCGCGCGCCGGGTCGATGGCGGGCTGGACCTGACTTTGGAGGGCGCCGGCGCTGAAGTGGCACTGGGCCGGTCGGCCAAGGCCTGGCCGACGCATGGCACGACCACCGGTTTGTCGTGCGGGCAGGACGCGAGCCATCCAGTGAGCGATGCCTACCGCGCGCCTTTCCCCTTCCGCGGCGCTGAATTGATCGGTGTCAGCGTGATCCTGGAGATTGGTCACGAGGCCTCGGCCGGCGCGCTGGCATCGGCCTTCGTGGAAGACTGACGTGGGCCCTTTACGTAGCATCTGCGGAACCGGCTGATGCTCGGCGATGGCATGGTCATCCTGGCCGACGACCTGACCGGCGCGGCCGACGCGGCGGTGGCGCTGGCCGGGCCTGATGGCGAAGCGCTGGTCGAACTTCGCGGCGACGCGGCATTTCTCTCGATCGACAACGCGGCACCCATCGTGTCCCTGGACCTGCACACCCGTGGGTTGCCCGAAGCGTCGGCGGCGCGACGAGTCATAGAGGCCGGACGTGCAGCAAAGGCGAGTGGGCGACGCCTCTTCAAGAAGATCGACTCGACTTGGCGCGGACACATCGGCGCCGAACTCGCGGCGCTGGCGGAAGCGCTCGACCCGCGGACGCTCTTCATCGTCGCGGCCGCACATCCGGACCTCGGTCGCACCGTCGTCGATGGGAAGTTGCAGGTGCACGGCACCGCGGTCGACCGACCGCCGTTGCGGATGGAGCTGGAAGCGCATGGCTTCGTGTGCCGGCAGGTCGATGGTTCGGCGAGCGTCGCTGAAGGCGTTGCGGCGTGGCGCCTGGCCGCCACCGCCAACCCTGCGCCCATGGCGCTGGTGTGCGATGCCGTAAGCCGGCCTGATCTGCAACGCATCGTCGATGCGACCTGGCCGCTAGGTCGGCAAGCCGTGTTGGTGGGCAGTGGTGGCTTGGCCCAGGCGATCGCGGCGGTCGTCGGCACAGCCTCGTCCAATAAGGATGCCGCGGACATCGGCCTCGGCACCGTGCCAGCGGTGTCGGTCGCGGACCTGCCAGCGCCGGGCCGTCGTCTGTTTGTGGTCGGTAGCCACGCGTCCATCGCCCGTGCCCAGGTCAATGCCCTGGCGTCAGCGGGCGGCGTGACGGTAATCGACATGACGCTCGGTGAGTTGCAGCGTGCTCAAGACGCTCCGGTATCCAGCGCCACCGCCGCCCGCTTCGACCGCGCCCGGAGCACCGGCGACGACCTTGTGCTGCGCCCTTCGCCCGACCTGCCCATCGATGCGGCGATGGCACCCGCCATCGCCGCGGCACTCGCCCGCCTTGCCGCATCGGCCATCCCCTCGGCTACCGCGCTTATCGTCTGCGGCGGCGACACCGCCCGCGCGCTATTCGACCTCTTGGGCTTGCAGCAACTGCGCGTGCGCCCCTCATCCGAAGTTGGCACCACCCTCGCCGCAAGCGCATTGCTGCCCGGCCTCCCCATCGCGCTCAAGGCTGGCGCCTTCGGTGACGCTGGACTGCTCATCCGACTGGGGCGCGATGCCTGAGCGGTGCCGCTAAACCTACCGTCATCGAACACCAAGGAACCACCGTGTCAACTACCCCTAGCGACGCCTACCGACCCGTCATCGCCATCACCATGGGCGACGCCGCCGGCATCGGCCCCGAAATCGTCGTTCGCGCGCTAGCGCGGCCCGAGACCTACGCGAGCTGCCGGCCGTTGGTCGTCGGTGATGCCTCGCGGCTCGAAACCGCGGCTAAGATCCTCGCACTGACGATTCCCGTGCGCCGCATCGCCACGCCGGGCGAGGCACGCTACGAGCCCGGTGCCATCGACTGCATCGACCTCGCGCTGATCCCCGCCGATCTGCCCTTCGGCAAGCTGTCGCCCATTGCTGGCGACGCCGCCTACCGCTACATCGAGCGCGCCGTGCAACTAGCAATGAGCAAGCAGATCGACGCCATCTGCACCGCGCCGCTGAACAAGGAGGCGTTGCACGCCGGCGGCCACCGCTACCCCGGTCACACCGAGCTGCTGGCCGAGCTGACGGGCACGCCCGAGGTGTCGATGATGCTGTCGTCGCCGCAGCTGAAGGTCATCCACGTGACCACGCACTTGGGGCTGCTGGACGCCATCGAGAAGATCGACCCGGCGCTGGTCGGCCGCACCATCCAGCGCATCCACGACACCCTGCGGCAGTCGGGCATTGCCCAGCCGCGCATCGGCGTCTGCGGCATCAACCCGCACGCCGGCGAGAACGGTCTGTTCGGCCGCGGTGAGGAGGGCGAGAAAATCGTCCCGGCCATCGAGTCCGCAACCGCCCGAGGCATCACTGTGGAAGGCCCGCTGCCGGCCGACACGCTGTTCTTCCGCGCCGCGCGTGGTGACTTCGACGGCGTGGTTGCGATGTACCACGACCAGGGCCACGGCCCGGTCAAGGTGATGGGGCTGGAGACCGGCGTGAACGTGACGATCGGCCTGCCGGTGATCCGCACCTCGGTCGACCACGGCACCGCCTTCGACATCGCGGGCAAGGGCGTGGCCGACGAACGCAGCCTGCTGGAAGCGCTGCGCCAGGCGGTGATCCTGGCCCCCCGCCCCACAATTGCCACGGCGAAGGCCCCGGCTTCGGCCCCGATCACGGCATGATCGCAGGTCGCGCAACGCCTCGCCTCTGCAACCCGACATGCCGACCAAGCGACGACCCCTGCTGGTGCCCGAACGGCACGCCCTGATCCTCGAATACCTCGAAAGCAACGACAGCGCGTCGTTGTCCACCTTGGTGAAGCTGACCGGCAGCTCAGAGTCGACCATCCGGCGCGACCTGATGGAGCTCGCCGCCGCCGGCCGTGGCTGGAAGCGCACCCACGGCGGCGTGGTCAGCGAGCGCATCAGCTCGTCCACCTACGAACCGCCGACGCAGGTGGCGGCCCATCTTCACGCCGAGGGCAAGCAACGCATCGGTGCGGCCGCCGCGGCGCTCGCCGCCAGCGGCCAGAGCGTGCTGTTCGACAGCGGCACCACGGTGATGGAGGCCGCGCGCGCCACCGTCCGGCGCGGCATCGCGCTGTCGGCCATCACCAACGACCTCGCCATCGCCCAGGTGCTGGCCAGCGGGCCGGGAATCGATGTGATCGTGACCGGCGGCCAGGTGCGCCCGAACAGCAATACGCTGCACGGCTCGCCGGGCGAGGCGCTGCTGCAGACCGTCTGCGTCGACCTGTTGCTGCTCGGTGCCCATGCCATCGACGCCGAGGGCATCACCGAGAGCGCGATGCCGATCGCCGAGATGAAACGGCGAATGATGGACGCCGCGCGGCGCACCGTGTTGCTGATCGACCGCTCCAAGTTCGGCCAGCGCTCGTTCGTGCGCATCGGCGCGCTGGCCGGCATCCACACCGTCGTCACCGATGCCAAGCCGCCGCGCGACCTGTGCGATGCGCTGCGGGAGGCTGGCGTAGAACTGATCGTCGCGGCCGGCAAGAGCTGATCGCTCCGCACCCCCGCGTCATCCGATCATCCGCGAAAGAAGCCCATGGCCGCAACGATCCCCTCCGGCGACCGTCACGCTTTGCCCGGGTTGCGCACTTTCGCGACCGCCTTGTTCGAGGCCAGCGGTCTGAATGCCGACAAGGCCGGCTGCGTGGCGGATGTCCTGATCGAGGCAGACCTGATGGGCCACGCGACCCATGGCCTGGCACTGGCACCGCAATACCTCGAGGCCCTTGCCAACGGGCAGATGACGGCCGAGGGCGAGCCCGAGGTCGTCAGCGACCGCGGCGCGTGTGTCACTTGGCGCGGCCGACGGCTGCCCGGTGGCTGGCTCACCGCGCGGGCGGTGGACCTGGCGGTCGACCGAGCGCTGCAGTACGGCATCGCGACCGTGGTGCTGTCCGACAGCCACCACATCGGGGCACTGGCCGCCTACCTGACGCGTGCCACCGACCGCGGTCTGATGCTGTTCATCGCCAGCTCGGTGCCCTCGGCGCGAGGCGTGGCCCCGGCCGGCGGGATGAAGCCGGTCTTCACGCCCGACCCTGTGGCTGCCGGCATCCCGACCGACGGCGAGCCGATGCTGATCGACGTCAGCGCCTCCATCACCACGCTCAACATGACGCGCCAGCTCGCCGAGGCCGGCGAGGCCTACCCGGCGCCCTGGGCCCTGGACGGCAGCGGCCATCCAACTACCGATCCGAAGACCGTGGTCGACCAGGGCGGCGCACTGCTGACCACCGGTGGGCTGGACCACGGCCACAAGGGCTACGGTTGGGCGCTGATGGCCGAGGCCTGGTCGCAGGGTCTCGGCGGCTACGGCCGAGCCGACAAGCCGACCGGCATCAGCCTCTCGGTCTTCATCCAGGCCATCGACCCGGACGCCTTCGGTGGACGCGACGCCTACCAACGTCAAACCGGCTGGCTGGCCGACGCCTGCCGGGCCAGCCCGCCCCGCCCAGGCGGGCCGCTGGTGCGCGTGCCCGGCCAGCGTGCGCTGCAGTTGAAGCGCGAGGCGCTCGACAAGGGCGTACCGCTGAGCCCATCCATCGTCGCCGGCTTGAGCACCTGGGCCGATCGCCTGAGCGTGCCCTGGGCCGCTTGAACGGCCTGCCATCGGCCCACCGACTCGCTCGACCGCATCCAAGCCGCGGACACGCCGTTTTCTCCTGATCCGACACCATGGCCACGACGACGACCCCGGACAACTTCCTCGACAACCTGCGCGCCGTGGTCGGCATCGACCACGTGTTGGTGGGTGACTTGGCCAGCCACAATCGAGACTGGCGCGGCAAGTACGTCGGCAGTGCCCTCGCAGTCGTGCGACCGGCCGACACCGCGCAGGTGCAGGCCGTCGTGCGCCTGTGTGCCGAGCTTGGTGTCGCGATCGTGCCGCAGGGCGGCAACACCAGCATGTGCGGCGGTTCGGTGCCCGACGCGACCGGCACGCAGATCGTGTTGAGCCTGTCGCGCCTGAACCGCGTGCGCAGCATCGATCCGGGCAACAACACCATGACCGTCGAGGCCGGCTGTGTACTGCAGACTCTGCAGGAGACGGCAATGGCTGCGGGACGGTTGCTCCCCTTGTCGCTCGGCGCCGAGGGCTCTTGCCAGATCGGCGGCAACGTCTCGACCAACGCGGGCGGCGTACAGGTGCTGCGCTACGGCAACACCCGCGACCTGGTGCTGGGCCTGGAGGTGGTGCTGCCCGACGGCGAACTCCTGGATCTGATGCGGGGGCTGCGGAAGGACAACAGCGGCTACGACCTCAAGCAGTGGTACATCGGCTCCGAGGGCACGTTGGGCGTGATCACGGCAGCCGTCTTGAAGCTGTTCCCGGCGCCCGCCTCCACCAGCGTCGCCTACGCCGCGCTTGCGTCGCTCGACGACGCAGTGGCGCTGCTGCACACCATGCGCGCCGCGATGGGCGAGCGCTTCACCGCATTCGAGGTGCTGTCGGCGCAGACCATCGCGATCGTCTGCCAGCAGTTCCCCGACACCCGCCTGCCACTGGACGCGACCGGCGCGTGGTCCGTGTTGATGGAGGCATCCGACGTCGGTGACCAGTCCACCCTTGACGAGGCCATGCAAGCCGCGCTGAGCCACGCGCTGGAGGCCGGCCTGATATCGGACGTGGCGATCGCGTCGAGTCAGTCCCAGGCCGCCGCGCTTTGGCAGCTGCGCGAGAACGTGCCCGAAGCGCAGCAACGCGAAGGCGCCAACATCAAGCACGACATCTCTGTCGCGGTTTCCGCCGTTCCGGCGTTCGTGGCCGAGGTGCTGCCGCTGCTCGAAACACACTTCCCGGGATCGCGGCCGATCGTCTTCGGTCACCTGGGTGACGGCAACCTTCACTTCAATGTCGCAGCGCCACCCGGCGTGACCATTGCCGAGTGGCAGCAAAGAACCGATGAGGTCAACCTGGTCGTGCACGATACGGTGGCCAGACACCGTGGTTCGATCAGCGCCGAACACGGCATCGGGCAGCTCAAACGCCACGAGTTGGCAATGTACAAGACCCCCACCGAACTGGCGGTGATGTGGAGCATCAAGCGGGCACTGGACCCGCTGGGCATCATGAACCCCGGCAAGGTGTTGCCAGATTCCGCGACATAGGCGTGGGCGGTTTCAAGTCCGAAGCGCAACTGACCTTGCCCCGAAAAACCTACCCCTTGCTGAGTGGTTCAATGCAAGCAAGGAGAACGGCAATGACGAAGACAGTGCGGGCGCGCTACACGCTGGAGTTCAAGCAGGAAGCGGTCAGGCTGGTCGAGGGCGGCCAGAGCATCGCGGCGGCAGCCAGGTCGCTGGGCGTGGTGGAGCAGACGCTGTTCAACTGGGTCAAGGCGCAGCGGCTGGGCAAGCTCAAAGGCGCTGACAGCAAGGTCGTGAGTGCCGAGCAGATGGAGATCAGCCGGCTGCGTGCGGAGCTGGCGCGCGTGAAGATGGAGCGCGACATCCTGGGAAACGCGACAGCCGCTTGCGGCGTGTGCTGAGCCTGGATCAGATTGAAGTACGCCTTCATCAATCGTCACCGGAAGGTGTGGCCGATCTCGGTGCAGTGCCGGGTGCTGGAGGCCAGCGTGGCCGGG
>Ga0105047_10006172_pt1 | contig 20389 bp, 18 predicted proteins | sample MAT04_FD_78384 | JGI IMG/M metagenome (GOLD analysis project Ga0105047, IMG submission 78384) | Freshwater microbial communities from Lake Fryxell liftoff mats and glacier meltwater in Antarctica - MAT-04 (megahit assembly) | ecosystem: Environmental > Aquatic > Freshwater > Ice > Liftoff...
AGCCGGCACCTCGGCGACAAAGGAGTCGATATCGAAGTCGGCGGCGATGCCGCTGCGCAGGCCTTCTTCGGCCATAGCGACCAGACCATCGACCACGCGCGCATCCTCTTCGAGCCGGCGCAGCCCGGCGCGGCAGGCATCGGACAGGTTCTCGAAGCGCCCTTCACTGACCAGGCGCTGACCGATAATTTTGGCCGAACCCAAGTTCACGCTCGCCAGTCCATCCCGCTGGGCCATCACTGCATCTCCTCTGCTGTGCTACATTGTAGTAGCGCAGGTGGGGCGCTGCAAGGTGGTATAACCTCAATGCACAGACAGGCAGCGCGATGCCAGCGATGTGGTTTGGACTAGGACCACTCGCACAGTTGTGGCTGTCCGATGGGCAATGACTCAGCGGACTCCGGCAGATTAGAGGCCGGTTGGCGCAGAGACTACAATGAGGTTCGGCCACATAGTGCCATCGGCAACAAGACGCCGATGTCGCTGGTAAACCGGTCAGCGGCACATGGTCCGCCTTGGCCGGCAATGACTGGATGACGGCCAGCCAGGTGGGCCAAGAACGGGGTGCAAGTCTCCAAAGCAAAATGACTCTATTTATGGACGATACCAAGCAGGGGTGCACGTCACGGCGACAAGAGCCGATGAGCTGCCGATGCACCCGACCGTGAAGTCGGTCGCATTCGTTGCCGATGCGATCAAGGACTGTTCGCGGCATGGGGAGGTCGTGCTCGACGGGTTGGAGGGCTCGGGCTCAACCCTGATTCCGGCTGAGAATACCAGGCGGTCGGCGGGTCTGGTCGAACTTGACCCGCTTTATTGCGATACCATCAGTCGGTTCGAGGCTTGTACGGGAACACCAGCCCAGCTTCTGAGCGAAGGCGCCCAGTACGAGCATCAGAGCGCATTTACCCGCTCTTTGAGCATGTCGAGTGCCACGTCGACGATCATATCTTCCTGACCTCCGACCATCTTGCGACGGCCAAGCTCCAGAAGAATTTCGCGTGTGTCGAGACCGTAGGTCTGGGCGGCCTTTTCGGCGTGGCGAAGGAAGCTAGAGTAGACTCCCGCATAGCCGAGAGCGAGAGTTTCCCGGTCCACACGCACCGGCCGATCCTGCAACGGCCGCACGAGGTCTTCGGCGGCATCCATCAACGCCATCACATTGCACCCATGGTTCCAGCCCTTTCGGTCCGCTGCCGCGATGAACACCTCCAGTGGCGCATTGCCGGCGCCAGCTCCCATGCCGGCAAGGCTGGCGTCGATGCGGACAGCGCCGCACTGGGCAGCGACGATGGAGTTTGCGACCCCGAGTGACAGGTTGTGATGGGCATGCATTCCGCGCTCGGTTTCCGGCTTCAAAACCTGATCATAGGCTTCGAGGCGCGCGCGCACGCCGTCCATATCGAGCGCGCCACCGCTGTCGGTCACATAGATGCACTGCGCACCATAGCTTTCCATCAGCAGTGCCTGCTGGGCCAGTTTCTGCGGTTCAATCATGTGGCTCATCATCAGGAAGCCAGCCACGTCCATGCCGAGATCGCGCGCCATGCCGATGTGCTGCTTTGAGACATCCGCCTCGGTGCAGTGGGTTGCCACGCGCACCGACCTGACGCCAAGCGCGTGCGCGCGCTTCAGCTCGTCGACGGTGCCTACGCCCGGCAGGATCAGGGTGGTCAGAACAGACGACGTCAGGACGTCGGCGACGGCTTCCAGCCATTCCCAATCGGTGTGAGCGCCAAAGCCGTAATTAAAACTTGCGCCGGACAGTCCGTCCCCGTGCGCCACCTCGATTGCATCGACGCCGGCAGCATCGAGGGCGGCTGCAATCGCCCGCACATGCTCAGTCCCGTACATGTGGCGGATGGCGTGCATACCATCCCGTAGCGTCACATCCTGGATGTATAGTTTTTGGGTTTCGACGTCGAAGGTCATGCTGCCACCATGCGCGCGATCCGGATGCGATCGGCGAGCAGCTCGCCCGTCGCCTTTGCCGCTGCCGTCATGATATCGAGATTGCCGGAATAACTCGGCAGATAGTCACCAGCGCCTTCCACCTCCAGGAAGATAGAGGTCTTGATTCCGGTGAATTCACCCTGTCCGGGAATTCGCAGCTTGTCATTGTCGCCGTAGCGCTCGAACTGGATGTCCTGCTTGAGCCGATAACCCGGCACATACCGCTGAACCTTTTCCACCATTGCCTTCACCGATGCGCGGATTGTCTCTTCATCTGCGCCTTCCGACAAGGTGAACACCGTGTTGCGCATGATCATCGGTGGCTCGGCCGGGTTCAGGATGATGATGGCCTTGCCGCGCGTGGCGCCTCCAACGGCCTCGATGGCGCGGGCGGTCGTGCGGGTGAATTCGTCGATGTTCGCCCGGGTGCCTGGCCCCGCCGACCTTGACGAGACCGATGCCACGATTTCCGCATAATGAACTTTTGCGACCTGGCTTATAGCCGCCACCATGGGAATCGTCGCCTGTCCGCCGCAGGTGACCATGTTGACATTTCCGGCGTCGAGGTGCGCTTCGATGTTGACGGGCGGCACGATGAACGGCCCGATGGCTGCAGGGGTCAGATCGACGACGCGCTTGCCGTCCGCGCGAAGCACAGCATCATGAAGCTTGTGGGCATAGGCGGATGTCGCGTCGAACACGATCCCGATGTGCGCATAACAGGGAAGGGCGCGCAGACCGTCCAGGCCCTCGTGGGTGGTCGCAATTCCGCGCTGGCGCGCCATTGCCAGACCTTCCGAAGCGGCATCGATGCCGACCACCGCAACAAGTTCCATGTTGCGGGGATATTTCAGCATTTTGATCATCAAGTCCGTGCCTATGTTGCCCGATCCGATGATCGCCGCCTTCACCCGTTCAGCCATCCTATCCTCCTTAGACAAACCGGACGGTGCATTCGCCCACACCGTGCAGGACCATTTCGAACAGATCGCCGGCCCTGGCGTCTTCCAGTGGCACCAGGCTGCCGGACAGGATGATGTCGCCCGCGTCCAGCGCAACGCCGTAGGCCCCCAGCGTGTTCGCGAGCCACGCCACGGCCGCGGCGGGCGAGCCCTGCACGGCCGATCCGAAACCCTCGCTGAGCGGAAGGCCGTTTTTTACCACGGTCACGCGAAGTTCTGCGAGGTCCTGTTCGCGCGCATCCAAGCGCGCCTCGCCAAGCACGAACACCCCGCACGACGCGTTGTCGGCAATGGTATCGACGATGCCGATTTTCCAATCTGCGATCCTGCTGTCGACGATCTCGAAACAGGGGCAGATAGCTTCTGTGGCGGCAATCACCTGCGCCGCGGTTATGCCCGGCCCCTGCAACGGCTGTTTCAGGATGAAGGCAATTTCGGCCTCCGCGCGTGGCTGTATCAGCCCCATCGCGGCAATATCGATCTCGCCACCCACCCGCATGCGGTCGGTCAGGAAGCCGAAATCCGGCTGGTGCACGCCCAGCATGTCCTGGACCGCCTTAGAGGTCACGCCGATCTTCTTGCCGACCACCCGCTCGCCCGCGGCAATCCGGCGAGCCAGGACCTCAAGCGAAATGGCGTAAGCCTCATCGATCGAAAGGTCAGGGTGGCGCGCGCTGAGGGGCGCCAGCGTATGGCGAAACCGGAGTGCATCGTGAAGCTCGGCAGCCAGTGTCTGGGTCCGGCGGAGTACGGCTGGACTTGTCACAGCCGGGGGCCGTCCGGGTAGCTCCGGATCGACTGCGCAGGCAGCTGCCCAAGAAGATGTTCCAAGCGCATGTTGGCATGGACGCAGTTCCCACCGGGAAGCCACCTTCCGTTCGGATGGTGTTGCCGGACTTTCGCTTGAGTATGGCAAGCTGGCCGTTTGTGGCTTATGCTCAAGGGGAAAACAGGGCTGCCGCCTTCGGAAGGCCAGCTTGGGGAGAAAAGATGCGCGAAATCGCCGAGGACCTTCCGTCCGTGCGTCTGGCTGTCTGCGTTGATCGCAACGCCTTGGCCGGACGTGGCCGCGGAATATTCTTCGTGCCCGCGGAAGGCGTCAGCGCGCAGGACGTGAACGAAATGGCCCGCAGCGGACGGGGCCTGGTGGCCGCCGCGATGACGGCGGAGCGTGCATTCACGCTCGGGCTGATGCCACTGGCACAGGCGCGGAGCGACAGCCGGGTCCGCTACCTTGTCAGCGTCGAGGCGGTTGCGTGCGCCGAGACCGGCATTTCCGCATCGGAGCGCGCCCTTACCCTACGGACGCTGGCGGCGCACTCCACAACAGCTGTTGACCTGGTGTCTCCGGGCCACATCATGCCGTCCATCGTTGCAACCCGGATCGGCCCGGAGTCCGAGCTTCAGGAACTGGCATTCCATGCAGCATCCGCACATGGCAATGCGCTTGCGATCGCCTGGTGCGACATTCTCGATGATGCAGGTGACGTCGCTTCGGCGCCGTGGTGCGAGGCGCTTGCGGTGAAGCTCGGCCTTGTGCTGCTGGTTCGGCGTGGCGATGCCTTGGTGGAGGCCGCAATGCTGGACCGCAGCATGACCGATCCGGTGATCCGGGTGGGGGTTGGAGGGCTTGATCTTGGGCAATTCGCCTAGGATTTCGCCCGCCCGGCCGAAACAGGGAGACAATTCCGGTCTGCCCATTTCGACGAGTGCGCTTCTCGCAACGCGGATTGCGCCGCCAAGGCTGCGACCCGATGATATCGTCTCGCGCGCGGGCTTGCTTGCCAGGCTGGACACCATGCTCGACGTGGCCATCTCCGTCGTCGTGGCGCCGGCGGGATATGGCAAATCCACTGCCCTTGGCGAATGGTACCAGTCGCTTCGCGAGCGAGCCGTGAGAGCGGCGTGGCTGACCGTCGACGGCAGCGACAATGATCCTTTCCTGTTTTCAAGCCACCTGATCTCGACGATCGATCGCAACATCCCGGAGCTGCGCGGGGGATCCCTCGCAATTGTCGATTTCCGCCTCGATGTTGACCTTCGGACGACAGCGGCCGCAATCGTCAATGCCGTCGAAGCGCTGCAGCAGCCCGTGATCCTCATTCTGGACGACGTCCACGAGATTTCCGAGCGGGGCGTGCTCGACCTAATTTCGCTGCTGGCGAATTCGGGCAGTCGGTTCCTGCACCTCGTCATCAGCGCCAGAAGCCAGCCGCAGATCCGGTTGGCGAAACTGCGGGCGCTGGGCGAACTTGCGGAGTTCGCCGCGCGCGACTTCCGGTTCGATCGCGACGAGGCCCAGCAGTTGCTGGCAAAGACTGCGCCCGGACTGCCGGCTTCCGAGCTTCTGGACCATATCCTCCAACACACCGAGGGCTGGGTGGTCGGGCTCAAGCTTGCCGCGATGTCGCTTCGGCATGAGACAACCTCCGACCTCCCGCAGATGACCTCGGCATCCAGCTTCGGCGTCGAACAGTTCCTGCAGGATGAAGTGCTGGGCAGGCTGCCGGACGCTGTGTCGCAGTTCGTGCTGGAGGTCGCCACAATCCGCGAGTTTTCGGCCGAACTTTGCGACAGCGTGCTGGACCGGCGCGACAGCGCAGCCATGATCGACGACCTTGAAGCGCAGCAGCTTTTCATCAGCCGGGTCGGCCAACCCGGATGGTTCCGGTTTCACCAGCTATTCGCCGATGCAGCGACAACAATCATGAGCCGACGCCAGCCCGGGCGTGAAGCCGAGCTGCACCAGCGCGCGGCTGAATGGTTTGCCGGGAAGGGATTCCCGGTCCGGGCAGTGCGCCATGCCTTTGCCACCGGCAACCCGGCGGTCGCAGTGGGGCTTCTGGACCGGGTGGCCCATGTGCTGGTGCAATCCGGCCGGGGGGCAACCGTGGTGCGATATGGCGGCACCCTGCCGCACGAACTGGTAGACGACCATCCCGGCCTGCAGCTTGAGCAGGTTTATGCGCTGACGCTGTCGTGGCAATTCCGCGACGCGAAGCGCATGTTGCGCGATGTGCGCGCGAACCTGACGAATGGCGCCCGAGCCGCCCGGTGGCAGAGCGAGGGGCTGGATCTTGAACAGATCATGCGCAAGCAGGTCTATTGCGAGATGCAGTTCGCCATCCTGAGAGACGAGATGGTGGAGGCCGAGGCCCTGGCCCGCCAGTGGCTGGCGATGCCGGGTGCCTACACGGCCTTCGACGACGCCGTTTCGCAGACATCGCTCCTTTACGCCCAGCGAGAGCAGTATGATTGCCGGTCGATTGCCGCTTCCGGGCAAGCGCGTGAAACCTTCCTCAGCCTCGGCAACCGCTGGGGCTCGATCTGGCATGACTGCATAGTCGGCGCCAGCTATACCCAGCTCGGCCAATTGGCGCGCGCACGCGCAATCTATGAAGGCGCTTTCGCCACTGCAGTCGACGTCGTGGGCCGAACCAACCCGACGACGGCAATGCCCGCCCTTCACTTGTCCGAAATCCTTTACGAGACCGACGATCTCCACGGGGCGTCATCACTCGTCGAGGAATTTCTGCCCCTTGCCGCACAGACCGGCCTGGTTGACCAGCTGGTGGCTGGCTACCAGACCAAGGTTCGCCTTGCCGCCATCGTTTCGTTGCCAGCGGCGCTCAAGGTGCTCGACGAAGGCGAGGAGATCGCCATCTCGCGGGACTTCCCGCGTCTGCAGGCCTGCCTGATGGCCAGCCGTATGAGCGTCCTGGCGGCCGCGGGCGAGGCCCCGGAATTGCGCCGTATCGGCACTCTCAACAATCTTTTGAACAACACCGAGCGGTTCCTGCCGGCGCGCGGCATGACCACCAGTGCTGCGGCTCGGGCGTTTGCGGCAGCCCATGTGGCACTCGTCGACAACAGGCTGAATGGCGCAGACACCCTGCTGTCGAAGTGGCTGCGGCACCTGACCGACCATGGCTTCCTCCGGCTTGCGGTGCGCTTTGCCCTGCTGCTTGCCCATGTGCAGATTGTGATGGGGGACGCGAAGGCAGCCCACCGGACGCTTCGCATCGCCCTCCAGTCCGGCGCGAAGGGCGGCGCCATCAGGTCGTTCGTCGATGCCAATGCGGCCGTCAGGTCCCAGATCGAATCGATGCAGCTCTCGCTGAGCGGGATCGACGCCGAGCTCATCGACCACCATGCAAGGATCCTCGCCGCAATGGGAAGCGCCACTGCCCGGGCCAATCGGCCAGCAACAAGCATCGAAGATCTGGGCGGACGCTATGACGCCTTGAACGACCGGGAATCAGAGCTGCTCCTGCTGATCGCAACAGGGCTGATGAACAGCCAGATTGCGGACCAGACAGGGCTGACGCTCGGCACCGTGAAATGGTACCTGCAGCAGATCTACGCCAAGCTGGGGGTCAACCGGCGCTCGGAAGCGGTGTTCAAGGCGCGCCAGCTCGGCATCATCGGCTGACCAGGTTTTCCGCGCAGAAGACGATCGACATCTGTGCGGCGAGCTCCGGCGCGGTGAAATCGAACAGCGCATCGTTTCCGGCTATCCAGACGAACTGGTGCGACAACCGAGACATCTTCCATTCGCCGCCGAGTTTCAGCCAGCCGGTCTCGTACCAGCCGTATTGCGTGTTGTCCGGGGATCCCCGGTCAGTCAGCCTGCGATGCCGCGCCACCATGTAGGTGGTGGCAACGGCATGGTCGCTGCTGATATCGGCGGAGAAATTGGTATATTGATGGTGGCGCATCACCGGCGACAAGGCGAGTTCGGCGAACCGCACCCAGGCGTCGGCATCCACCTCGATTTCGGGAAAGCCGGTCAAGCGCTCGAAATCGACCCTTATCCGGTCGGTCAGGCAACTGCGATAGCTGGGCCAATCGCCCAGATCGAGCGCGCGGCCGAACCGCAGCATGGTCTGCTCGATCCGGGCGTGCTCCCACAGCCAGGTCAGCTTCTCGCTCTCGGTCAGGGGCATGCGGGCATCGGCGGATAGTCCGTGTAGCCGCGCTCGGGGGCGCTGCCCGGCATGCCATAGACCAGCCCGAAATCGGGCTCGGCGAGCATCGCCCCGCGGCCCATCCGGTGAACGAGATCAGGGTTAGCGATGAAGGGCGTGCCAAAGGAAACAAGGTCTGCAATACCTGCGTGGATTGCTGCGTCTGCGGTATCGGCCGCGAAGCCCCCGTTCGCGATCAGCGTTCCGGCATAGTGCTTGCGGGCAAAACCGGCGACATCGGTGATGCTTGTCCCCAACGCGCGATCATCCGTCAACGGCTCCATCACATGAACATAAGCGAGATCGGCTTCCCCCAGTTGCGTCAGCAGATAGGCATAAAGACCTTCGGGATCTGAATCCGACATGCCATGCGCGTGGCTTGCGGGTGACAGCTTCAGCCCGACGTTCTTGCCGAAGATCTGCTGCGCTTCTGCCAGCACCGCCATCAGGAAGCGGCAACGGTTTTCCGGGCTGCCGCCATAGCCGTCGTCGCGCCGATTGCTGCCATTCCGCAGGAACTGGTCGATCAGGTATCCGAAAGCCCCATGCAGCTCGACACCGTCGAATCCGGCGCGTTGCGCCCGCTCGGCCGCCTTGCCGAATGCCCGGGCAAGCCCGCGAATCTCTTCCATCGTCACCGCTCGCGGCACCGACATCGGCTGCTTGCCGGTGAAGGTGTGGAGTTCGCCTTGTCCTGCAATCGCGCTCGGCGCCAGCGGGGGCTGTCCGCCTGGCATCATTGACATGTGGGCGACACGTCCGGCGTGCCAAAGCTGGAGGAAGATGTGGCCACCTGCAGCATGCACGGCATCGGTGACGTTGCTCCAGCCCGCCACGAATCCGTCGGCGTAGATGCCGGGTGCATTGATATAGGCGGCGCTGGTGTCGGACACCATCGTGCACTCGGTGATGATCAGCCCGGCCTCGGCACGCTGCGCATAATAGTCCGCCATTGTGGCTGTTGCTATTCCATCCGGCGCGCGAAGCCGGGTCATCGGCGCCATCACCACCCGATTGGGGAGCGACAGCGTGCCAAGCGACACCGGGGACAAAAGTGATTCCAAGGCCATTGCGTTCATCCCGGGATTGTTCAGAGGGCTGAATACGCGCCGTCGACGGCGATATTGGCACCCAGCAAGAATCTTGCCCGGTCGGACAGCATCCAGGCTGCCGCCTCGGCGATTTCGTCCACCAGCCCCAGCCGGCCTATCGGGTGCCGCGCCAGCAGCATGTCGCGAAGCGGCGGGTAAGCTTCCATCTGGGTCTGCATCATCGGCGTTTCGACCACGCCGGGCGACAATGCGTTGATGCGGATATTCCGCGCCCCATAGTCCAGCGCGGCCGCCCGCGTGAGGCCGAGAACACCGGCCTTCGACGCGCAATAAGCAGACATGCCGAACTGCCCCAGTTCGGCAAGCGCCGACGCGTTGTTCACGATGCTTCCGCCGCCTGACGCGAGCATCGCTGGAATCTGGAACCGCATGCAATTCCAGACACCCTTGAGGTTAGTCGCCACCACCTCGTCGAACGCATCTTCGGGATAATCCGCCATCGGGGCCAGCGGGCCATCGATTCCGGCGTTGTTGAAGGCCCCGTCCAACCGCCCGAAGCGCGTGATCGCGGCTTCGACCAGGGCTTTCACCTGGCGCCCTTCGGCAACGTCCACCTGGTGGGCCATGCACTGGCCGCCGGCGCCTGTGATTGCTGCCTCCACGGCCTCGAGTGTGGCTTGCGTCCGTGCCACAGCGATGATGGCGGCGCCTTCGCGCGCGAACAGTTCGGCCGCCGCCCGGCCGATGCCGCTGCCGGCGCCCGTCACCATCACAACCTTGTCTGCCAGCAATCCCGCCATGCACATGCGCTCCCTTTTGGGCACATTATGGGCGCGATATCCGGACATCACCTATCTTTCAGAGGGTGCCGCCGCCGCAGGCTTTCGCAATCCATGGCATCCGAGCAGGAGCACGACACGTGACAGACATCGATATCATTGCAACCGGCCTGCGGTTTCCCGAAGGCCCGATCGCCATGGCCGATGGCACTGTTATCGTCGTCGAGGTCGCGCGCGGCACGGTCAGTCGGGTCCACCCGGGCGGCCGGGTTGACGTGGTTGCTGCAGTGGGTGGCGGCCCCAATGGCGCCGCCCTGGGGCCGGACGGCAAAATCTATGTGTGCAACAATGGCGGGTTCGAGTGGCACGAAGCCGACGGGATGCTGCTGCCGGGCCTGACCCCGGCCAGCTATTCCGGCGGCAGCATCCAGCGGGTCGATCCCCGGACGGGCGCGGTCGAAACGCTATACACCCACTGCGACGGAGAGCCGTTGAAAGGCCCCAACGACATCGTCTTCGACACCCATGGCGGCTTCTGGTTTACCGACAATGGCAAGCGCTACGCCCGCACCGAAGACGTCGGCGCGGTCTATTATGCGCGAACGGACGGCAGTTTCATTGCCGAGCGGATCTATCCGCGCAGCCACGCCAACGGCATCGCGCTCTCGCCAGATGGCGCAACGCTTTACGTCGCCGAGACCATGGTCGGGCGGGTCTGGCAATTCGAGGTGGTGGCGCCGGGCGAAGTGATCGTACCGCCCGGCCTGCTGAACCCAAGTGCCCTCCTTTATGGTGCGCCCGGGTTCGACCTGTATGATTCGATGGCCGTGGAAGCCGGTGGCAACATCTGTGTCGCGACCCTTGGTCGGGGCGGCATCACCGTGCTTTCGCCGGAAGGCGCCGTGGTGGAGCATGTGCCGCTGCCTGACCCCGCGACAACCAACATCGCCTTCGGCGATCCCGACCTGCAGACCGCTTTCGTGACGCTTTCGGCTTCGGGGAAACTGGCGCGAACCCGGTGGCCACGCCCGGGGCTTCCGCTCAATTTTGCGGGCTGAGCAGTCGTGCCACATGCTGGCCGATGGCGAGGCAGGCGGTCAGGCCGGGCGATTCGATTCCGAACAGATTGACGAGGCCCTCAACACCGTGGACCGACGCATCATCGATCCGGAAATCCGCGTTTGTCTGGCCCTCGGCCGCGATCTTGGGCCGGATCCCGGTGTAGTCGGGGTGCAGCCTGGCTGCGTCGAGCGCGGGATAATAGCGCCGGATCGAATCCGCGAACGAGGGCAGCAGCGATTCGTCGAACCCGTAGTCGAGGCTGTCGATCCAGCGGATATCCGGCCCGAATTTTGCCTGACCACCCAGGTCCAGCGTTAGATGAATTCCAAGCCCGCCGGGAACCGGGACCGGATAGACCAGGTGCCGGAACGGCGCCCGGCCGGTCATCCGGAAATAATGGCCAATTGCGAGGTGACGCGGAGGTATCGCTGTCGCCGGAACGCCCACGATAGCCGATGCCACGGCCTGCGCACCAAGCCCTGCTGCGTTGACGACCGAGCGTGCCACAATCTCGATTGGCTCGTCGCCGCCGATGCTGAGCGCGATGGTGCCCTCGCTCGCGCGGCCCCGCGTAACCGGTGCGCGAAGCACGACCATGCCGCCCAGACTGCTCAATTCGCCTTCCAGCGCAACCATAAGCGAGTGGCTGTCGACGATCCCGGTCGATGGCGAGAAAAGTCCGCGGTGGCCGACGATTTCGGGTTCAAGGCGGCGAATCTCAGCGGCATCCAGCCAGGCGAGGTCTGAAACTTCATTCGCTCGGGCGGCCGCTTCGATCGCGATGAGGCGCTCGCACTGGCTTTCGTCTGCCGCGACGATCAACTTTCCAAGGCGGCTGTGCGGCACGCCGCGGGCCGCGCAGAAGGCGTAGAGCGCGTCCTTGCCTTCGCGGCAAAGGCGCGCCTTCAGCGAGCCTTGGGGATAGTAGATGCCGGCGTGGATGACCTCGGAATTCCGGCTGCTCGTCTCGCTGCCGATTTGCGCGGTCGCCTCCAGCACCAGGACTTCGCGCCCGGCCCCAGCCAGCGCAGCGGCAGCCGCCAGCCCCACCACGCCTGCGCCGATGACAACGCAGTCTACCGGTTCGACCATCGATCAGGACTGGAAGGCGTGGCGCAGCCAGCTGGACACGTGCGCAACGCAGCGATTGCCTTCCTCCATCGCACCGCCGAACGAGAAGAAGCCATGGATCTGGCCTTCGTAGCAGAAGTAGGACACCGGCACCCCGGCGTTGCGCAGGCGGATGGCATAGGCCCGCCCTTCGTCCATCAGAGGGTCGAGATCGGTCACGATGACGAGGGCGGGCGGCAGCCCCTCCAGATCGGGTTCGCGCAGCGGCGACGCGCGGGGATCGAGCACGGCGTCGCCGAAATGCATCGCGATCGTCGATTTCAGCGCGGCGTCGGTCACGAACCAGGCGCGATCGTGCCGGCTCGGCGAAGCCCCGGCCATGTCGAGCATCGGGTAGAGCAGCACCTGGGCGAGCGGGAGCCGCTGCCCGTGCCGCTTCGCATCCTGCACCACAGCGGCGGCAAGATAGCCGCCCGCGCTATCGCCAGCGACAGCGATTCGCGCCGGGTCTCCGCCCCATTGCGCGACATTGGCGACCAACCAGCGATAGACGGTTCCGCAATCGTCCAGCGGCTGCGGAAAAGGATGCTCCGGCGCCAGCCGATAGCGCGGCGCCACTACCACCGCCCCGGTCTGATCGGCAAGCAGTCGGCTGGTCGCATCGAAATCCTCGGGCGACAGCATGATGCCGCCCCCGCCATGCAGAAACAGGATTACCGGCAGGCCCGATTCCGCCCCGGCAGGCGTGTAGATCAGGCAATCGATCTCGCATTCGCCAGCAGGGATACTCCGGTGCACAAAATCCACGTTGGGGGGGACGGCGGGCGCCATGCTTCGCCACAGCGCGCTGAACCCTTCGCGCTGGGCGCCGAGGTCGGCTGGCGGCGGGGGGGCCGCTGCCATGCGGTCAAGGAAGGCACGCGCTTGCGGATCGATGAAGGTCATGCCGCCATCTCGAGCTGCACCGGGATCGCCATCACGCTTGCGAAGCCCACGATCCAGCTTGGCAATGGGCGGTAGAATTGATGCTGCACCTGGTAATGCCCTTCGCTATAGCTTTTGAGCGCAGCAAAAGCGGCAAGCCAATTGCGGATTTCCGCCGCCCCGCGTCCTCCGGCGCGCAGCACGCTGGCATCGTCCTGCGCGGCAATCGCCTCAAGGTTGCCGGCTGCGAAATGCTGCAGCATCGCCTGGTCCCAGGCCGGGTTCAATGGCTGCAGATCTCCCTCGCCGGCGCCATGCTCGCGGCCGACGTCCGTCACTTTGACCAAGCGGTCGGCGAGCAGCTGTGCGGTCCAGTCCACGCCGTCGATCATGCGTTGCTGCACGGCAGGGGGCGAGGTTTCGAAGTCCGGCAGGGGCGGGTCATGCGACAGACCACCCGAGCCGACGAACATCACGCGCAGCTCTGGCAGAACCGTTCGGAAGAAGGCGCCGATCGCCGTCCCAAGCGCGAGTGACCTGGGCAGCGGAGGCCTGAGGTCGCCGCCACAATTGGTGAAGACGGGAATGGCGGGAACCCGGTCCACGCCGCCGAACAGCTTGTCGAGTGCCATCGCGATCCCGTGATCGAACAGTGCGTCATACGAGGTCGCCACGTCGACGCCGGCGTCGTGGAGCCACCGCACGAGCGCGCGGCCTCTCGCTTCGTCGATGGTGATGGGCGATTTGGAAGTCCCGAAGTCGCCGAGCGTCCGCCCCCTCAGGCCGATCATGAAGGGCGGCATCAGGCGCAGGCTGAAACCACTATTGTGATCGTTGCCGAACTTGATGACAAGGTCGGGCGCCAGCGCCGTCGCCGTCGCACGCGTCGCCTCAATCTCCGCGTTAACCACCGCCAGGTCGTCGGCTGACAGCAGGCTGTCCACATTCATCAGCCCGCCATGGGACATGCAGATCAGGGAAGCCGGCATCAGGAGGCTTGCTGCTGGCGGTCGCGAAGAAGGAAGCCAAGCGAAAGGCGGTTGTAGGTCGCCGGATCCTCATACTGCGGCCAGTGCCCGCAATTTTCCATGACGACAAATTCCGCATTGGGGATCCAGCTCGCGATCTCGCGGCCCGTTTCGGTCGATGCGGTTGGATCCTTGCTGGTCCAGATGACCAGCGTCGGCGCGACGATCCTCGACATGTTCGCCTGCGTCATCAGGTTCCGGCGCCGGGGCGCCTCTTCCTGAAGGCACAGGATGCGACGCATGGTTTCCACCATGCCCGGCTGCTCGTAGATGCGTTGGCGGCAAGCCACCAGATCCTCGGTCACGACCGACGGGTTGGCCATCAGCCACTCCAGCCGCGGCCGCGTATAGCGCGCAGGATCCTCTACGGCCGCCATCGTGTTGGTGATGACCGTGTCCATCACTTTGGGATTCATGGTCGCGCCGCCCATCGTGTTGAGCACCAGCCGGTCCACCCGGTCAGGTTGCTCGATCGCAAAAGAGGCTGCGATCCACCCCCCCATGGATTCGCCGCAGATAGAGGCTGCGCCGAGGCCCATGGCGTCCATGAAATCCGACAGATGCTGGCGGTAGGCCGGCAGTTCGTAATCAACAACCGGCTTGTCGGTCCAGCCATGGCCGAGATAGTCGATCAGGAAGCAGTTGAAATGCGCGGCATGGGCGTCAAGGTTGCGCAGGAAGGCTTCCGCATGGCCGCCGGTTCCGTGCAGGAAGACCAGTGCGGGCGTGGTCGGGTCGCCCGCCTGGATGTAGCGCGTCCGGACGCCGCCCGCATCGACGTAGCCCTGACGAAAGGCCGACCGGTGGACGTCGCCCCAGAGACTTGTGTAGGCCATCAGCTCTCGCCCTAAGCGGCAATTCGACGGTGGACGTTGGGGCCGACCCGATCGGTGAAGTTGGGAAGCACCTTGCGGGTCAACAGATCCAGATGCTTCATCATCATCTTCTGCGGCAGCAATTCGTTCGGGGTAAACAGCCACAGATAATCGATCGGCATCACCTTGAGCGCGGCTTCAAGCTGGCGATTGACAGTATCGGGGCTGCCGCAGAACAATATACCGCGCTTGATGAATTCGTCGATAGTGCAGGGGATGTCCTTCCAGTCTTCGCCTGGCTTTGCCAGCACGGCATTGAAGCCGAACTGGGCGAAAAAATAGGTCCACTCAAACATCGCCAGTTCCGCAAATTCCATTGCCTCTTCATCGGTTTCGCCGACGATCATATAGCGGGCGAAGCCCAGCTTCTCACCGCGCTTCGTATAGACGCCGGCTTTCTCCCAGCCCCGCTGCGCCGCATCCAGCTGCTCGGATACGATTCCCGGATCACACATGATGCCGATCGGCACCAAGCCGTTGGCAGCCGCCGTCTCGATCGAGCTGTGGCTCACCGAGAATGGCTCGAACATCAACGGCCGCTGGCGGTTGTACATGGCTGGCGCCACGCCGATTTCGATCAGGTTGCCGTCCTCATCCAGGCTCCGCCCGCCCATCTCCCGACTCATGCGCTGACCTGGCCAGGCCGTTTTCGGTGCCGGAATCGTCCAGAATTCGCCCTTGTGGGAGAATGTGTCGTTGTCCCACGCCTTCAGGATGATCGTAAGATGTTCGTAGAACAGCTTGCGCCGATCATCATCGTAGCGCTTGGGGTCGGTGATGTTGTCGGCCAGACTGTAGCGGTGCTGCGCCATGGTGTTAATCCAGCGGGTCTGCACCCCCCGGGCAAATCCCGCGAAAGCGCGCCCCTGTGTCATCTGGTCAAGCATGGTGACTTCGGCCGCCACGCGAAGGGGATCATGAACCGGAAGCACATAGCCGAGCGCCCCGAAATTCAGGTGCTTGGTCTGCATGCCAAGATAGAGACCAAGCATCGAGGGGCTGTTCGACAGCGTCATGCCTTCGACCGAAAGGTGATGCTCGGTGAAGCCCATGCCGAAATAGCCGGTATCGTCCATATACTGCGCCATCTCGGTCAGGTTGACGAGCATGCGCTGGTAGAGGTCGGTCCGCCGACCGGCGAGCCCTTGCAGCAGCTCCTCGCGGGAACCGACTGTCGGTGGAACGAAAAATGCAACTTCCATGTCCATCTCCCATCTGTGCGCTAAAGCGACGGGAAATTATCGCCGCACCGCCATCGCCAGCCTCACAGCCCTCAGTTTGCAACAGACAAGCTCGACCCCGGCGAGACACCTATCTTTCGGATAGAGAAGCGACCGCCCCGCAAGCTGCGTCGCCTGGCACGATGCGGCTGCCCAACCGCCAAAAGTTAGGTGAGGGGAAACTTTGCCGCCGGCATCAGGCGACTCGGAAAAACAAGATGGGGGTGGACAATCGTGACTTGCCAATATGCAATGGTGCCGCACAGCATTTCGCGCCACGTGTGGCTTGCCGGAACGACGCTTGCCGCCGCCGCAGTAGCCGCAAGCGGCGCCCAAGCGCAGCAGATCGCAGCCGACGTGCCCGAGGCTTACACGGGAGTTGCTGACATTGTCGTCACAGCGCGCAAGCGCGCCGAGAAGCTGCAAGAAGTACCCATCGCTGTTTCGGCAATTTCCGGCGAGCAGCTCAAGCGTCGCGACGTTCAGAGCGTGATGGATCTATCCTCGGTCGTCCCGAATTTCCAGGCACCCCGCAACACCGTGTCCTTCTCGGCGCCACAGTTTTTCCTGCGTGGCGCTGGCCGTGCCAACAATAACTGGAACGCTGAAAACGCCATCGCGGTTTTTGTGGACGACATCTATCTGCAGTCCACAGCTGCGGCCTACATTGACCAGATCGATTTCGAGCGGGTCGAAGTGCTCCGCGGGCCACAGGGGACACTGTATGGCCGCAACGCCACGGTAGGCGCCATCAAGTTCATTCCGCGCAAACCTGATCTTGAGGAACTGCGGTTCTCTGCCGATATCGCCTTCGGAAGCAACAGCCGCAACGACATAAAGGCCTATGTTTCCGTCCCCGTCATCCGTGACAAACTCGCTGTAAAATTGAACGGCTATTATACGCAGAATGACGGATTCATGAAACGAGTAGATGACGCCAACCAGCTTCTGGACGAGAGTATTGCCCGTACGGAGCATTATGGTGTTCGCCTCTCGAGTCTGTTTAAGCCAGCTGACGACATAGAGTTCGAGCTGAATTTCGATGCTTACAAGCAGAACGATGGCACCAACCTGATGACACCTATCGTACCGGAAGACCCGAACTCACTCGCCCAGCTACTCTCCAAGAACGGTTCGTCAAAGTTCAGCCCGCTTTATGGCGTTCGCCGCGGCGCTCTGGAACCCTTGACTGCGATTGGCGGCTTCCAGCGCCGTCCCGGCTCGCACTATGATGGCTACGGCATCGTCTTCAAGGGCAGCATCGAGACCGGTATCGGCACCTTCAAGTCGATCACCGGCTATCGGTCGTACGACGGAAACTATGTTACCCAGCTGAGTTCGACGGGGTCCCGATCGACCATTTTCGGTGTAACGATCGGCAGCACCGTCGATACCGACGAGGACTACACGCAGTTCAGCCAGGAATTCCAGCTGACGGGATCCATCGGCGAGAGGCTCAAATACACTGCTGGTCTGTACTACTTCAACAACCAGTGGAGCCAGTTGCAATATGGATCGACCATCGGTGTCCCGGTCGAGTTTTCACCCGTCAGTCATCCCGGCTTCACCGAACGCTTTGGCGGCTCGTTCCAAGACACGCACCTCGATTCCCGAAGCTATGCGATCTACCTAGACGCAAGCTGGGAATTCGTAGAGGACGTCTCGCTCAACGTTGGGGCCAGGCAGACGTGGGACAAGAAGGATGTCGACTATGACAGTCTGTTCGAAGACAATGTCACACGGTATCCAGGTTTCCCCGTCAATCCCTCGCGCGACTACAGCCGCTTCACGCCGCGTGTAGGTCTGAACTGGCAGGCCAAGAGCGACCTCCTTCTGTATGTCACCTACGGCGAAGGCTACAAGGCAGGCAATCTGGAAGGCGACCGAGCGACCAGCCCTGGACCGGCCAGCAATTTTCTTGAACCTGAAATCGTCAAGACGATTGAGGCCGGCGTAAAGGCTGAGTGGTTCGATCGAACGCTGCGCACCAACCTGACAATGTTTAGCAGCCGATTCACCAATCATGCCGACCTGATCTCGCCGCAGACGGTCGCTCTCTCTGACCAAAAGATCAACGGGCTGGAGCTCGAGGTCACCTGGTCGCCGGTGCGCGCATTGCAGATTTTCGGCAACCTCGGGCTGCTTGACGCAAAATATACCCGCGCCGATGCATCGCACCCGATCTTTGCGCCAGACTTCTCGGGATTTGCCCCAGGCCTCAACGCCAAGCCGGTGGTTTCGCCCAAATACAGCTTCAGCATAGGCGGCAACTACCAACATGATCTTGGCGATGCAGGAAAGTTGGGATTTAATGCCACACTCGATGGAGTCGCCTCCCAATTCAACGGTTTGGGCGTCGCAAACCTCGATTCCGAGCGTATCGATGCCTATCAGGTTGCGAGCGCAAGCCTGACATACCGGACAGCCGATGACCGCATTTCCGTCACCGGCGGGGTCAGCAACCTGTTCAACGCGACCTACTGGACGACCGGCTTTTTCGGATCCGTGCCCGAGTTCGCCGGGCGGGCTTATGCAGACGGCAGAAGTTGGTATGTGCGCGTCGGCTACAGTTTCTGACCCAGCGCAAAATAGATCATATCCAGATGTTGCCCCGCTTTTCCGGAAAGGTCGTGATCGTCACCGGCAGCGGCGGCAGCATCGGACGCGCCGCTTGCATGCGCTTTGCCAGCGAGGGGGCGACCGTGGTCGGATGCGATATCGACGCAGCCCGCGCCGCAGAAACGGTGCAGGCAGTCGAGGTTGCGGGGGGGCAAATGCTATCGCTGCACCCATGCGACCTCGCCGCGTCCCATGCAGCGGCGGAGCTGGTGACTTTTGCCATTGCCGAGGCAGGCGGCATCGATATCCTCTACAACAATGCGGCGCTGGCACATTTCGCCTGGTTCGAGGATATGGACTTTGCACTGTTCAGACAGACAATGCGCGACGAAGTCGACCTCGTGTTCCATGCCTGCAAGGCGGTCTGGCCGCATTTCGTAGCACGGCAGCATGGCGTGATCGTGAACACTGCCTCGGTCTCGGGCATGATCTGCTACAGGGTGGTGCCGGGGCTTGCCCATTCCACTGCCAAGGCAGGCATATTGGGGATGACGCGGCACCTCGCGATGGAGGGCGCAAAGCACAATATCCGGGTGAACGCCATTTCACCGGGGCTCGTGCAAACCAACCAGACCGCCGAACTGATGGGCGATCCCGAATGGTGGGGTGCAATGCGAGACAAGATCATGCTGGGCCGGGCCGGTAGCCCCGACGATGTTGCCGCTGCTGCCGCTTTCCTCGCGTCGGAAGACGCAGCGTGGGTCACCGGCGTAAACCTGCCTGTCGATGGCGGCACCACCGCATGGTGACTCAACGCACGGTCGTTGTGACGGGCGCCGCTCGTGGCATTGGTGCCGCCATCGCCGCTATGTTCCAAGAGCGCGGGCATCGAGTTGCCTCGGCCGACATCAGCTTTGCTACGTTCGAGCAGGCTCACCCTGAAACCTTACGCGGCCCTTGCGACGTGCGGGACGGCGGCAGCATCGAGGCCTTTTCGCGCGAAGCCGCAACGCATCTTGGCCCGGTCGACATCTTGATCAACAACGCCGGCATCTACCCGATGCAACCATTCGCCGAGATCACCCCGGACGATTGGCGCAATGTGATGGCAACCAACATTGATTCCGTGTTTCATTTCTGTCGGGCGACCCTGCCAGCCATGCGGTCGCGCGGCTGGGGCCGGGTTATCAACATCGCCTCGAACACTTTCTTCCTAGGCTTGCCGAACCTGTCGCACTATGTCGCCAGCAAGGGTGCCATGATCGGGCTCAGTCGCTCGCTGGCCGCCGAAGTCGGCGAAGACGGGGTTACGGTGAACTGCATCGCACCGAACTTTACCCGCACCGAGGGCACGGCTGGCGTCGCAGAGCAATTCCCTGAATTGACCACCTCCATCGTGCGCGCGCAATCCATCCCTCGTCTGGCGATGCCTGCCGACATTCTCGGCGCAGTCGATTTCCTCTCCGGCGACGGCGCGGGATTTCTCACGGGGCAGACGTTGGTCGTAGATGGGGGGCAGATCAAGACTTAGGGTGAGATTTGCGATGATCCCCCGGGGGGCATTTGAATCGGAGAGTCCTCGTTGACACGACGGGCATGGCCGCCATCGTCGCGGATAAGAACGTTGCACCGCTCGGGATTGTCAACCACCGCGGCCAGAACACGCGATCAGCAAGAACGCGTCGGCGCAAGAACGGCAGCGTTAAAGATCTGACCTCGCGAACCGGAATTTCTGGCATTGGGCGCGAAGCGGACTCGAACATTCGCCCTGTTCTTCAGCCGAGATGTTCGGGTCCCTTCTGCGCCAGCCTACGCTACTATACTCCGCAACCGACATCGAAGTTGGTGGAATTCGCCCTATTGCTTCCCCCATGCTTCCCCGAGAGAGGGCATAAAGCCAGGGAAGCAGCGCAAACGCTGATAAGTCTCTGAAAAAA
>Ga0105047_10006174_pt1 | contig 20387 bp, 8 predicted proteins | sample MAT04_FD_78384 | JGI IMG/M metagenome (GOLD analysis project Ga0105047, IMG submission 78384) | Freshwater microbial communities from Lake Fryxell liftoff mats and glacier meltwater in Antarctica - MAT-04 (megahit assembly) | ecosystem: Environmental > Aquatic > Freshwater > Ice > Liftoff...
AAACCCGCGCCGAAGGATTCGCAACATGGCCTCCAAGATTTTGACGATGACCGCTGCCGAGATTGCTGCGCTGACCAATGCCCAGCTCGGTGCGCTCACAGTGGCGGACTGGATGGTGTTTACAGCCGAGCAAATCGCAGCCCTGGTCCCGAGCCAAATCCCGGCGATTTCCCAAGCCGGCATGGCGGCCCTGACCAGCGTGCAGGCCAGCGCGCTGGAGGCGGCCGACTTTGGCGCGCTGAGCACGGCGCAACTGCGCGCCATGTCGAGCGCCAGCGTGACGACCATGGACGCCGCCGACGTTGCCGCACTCACAGGGGACCAGTTCAAGGCGCTGGCGACCGCGCAAATCCGGGCGATCGACAGCGGCGTGGTGGCAACCTTCAATGCCGCCCGACTGAGTGACCTGAGCTCGGCGCAAATACCGGGCTTGAGCACCGGCCAACTGGCCGCCCTGGACGCCAGCCAGTGGCCGTTGCTGTCGACCCAGCAGGTCAGGGCCATGACCACCGCGCAGATTGCCAGCCTGCGAACCGAGGACTTGAATGCGCTGACGGAGACCCAGTTCCAGGCCTTGTCAACCGGACAGATCGGCGCGCTGACCAGCCAGGCCGTGAACAACCTGGAATCAGCCGATCTGGCATCGCTGACCAGCATCCAGGTTCGCGGCCTGTCGACCCGCAACATCGTGGCGCTGGACAGCGAGGACATCGCCAGCCTGAGTTCCGGCCAGCTCAACGCCCTGGGCAGTGCCCAGTTGCGGGCCATCGACACCGCTGACATCGCCGCCGTCGGCACCGCCGCGCTGACCGGCCTGAGCAGCGCAGGTCTTGGCGCGCTGAGCGCTCTGCAACTCGACGCCCTGAGCACCGAGCAGTTGCAGGCGCTCAGCCCGACCCAGCTGCGCGGCCTCAGCGCCAGCCAGATCGCCGGCCTGAGCACCGATGACCTCAACACCCTGGGCACCGCGCAGTTTGGTGGCCTGGGCAGCGCCCAAATCGCTGCACTCACCACCAACCAGGTCAACCATCTCGAACTCGAGGACCTGGCCGCGCTGAGCACGGCGCAGATCCGCAGCCTCAGCACCGCCGGCGTCGCCGCCCTCAGCAGCGACGCTGTCGCCGCCTTGAGCCCGGGCCAGCTGGCCGCCATGAGCAGCGCCCAGTTACGGGCCCTGGAAACCGCCGACATCAGCGCCATCAGCACCGCCGCCCTGGCCGGTCTGTCCGGCAGCCAGCTCGGCGCCCTGGGCAGCAGCCAGCTGGCCGAACTGGGCACCGAACAACTCCAGGCCCTGGGTCCGAACCAATTGCGCGGCCTGGGCACGGCACAGATCGCCGCGCTCAGCACCGATGACCTTAACGCGCTGAGCAGCAGCCAGTTCCAAGCCTTGAGCACCGCACAGATCGGCGCCCTGACCACCGCCCAGTTGCAGAGCCTGGAGACCGAGGACCTGGCAGCACTAAGCACCGGCCAGATGCGCAGCCTGAGCACCGCCGGCTTGGTAGCGCTGGACAGCACCCAGGTCGGCAGCCTCACTGCAGACCAGCTTGGCGCTCTCAACACCGTGCAGGTGCGCGCCCTGGAGACCGCCGACCTCGGCGGCATCGGCAGCACCGCGCTGGCCGGCCTGGGCAGCGCCCAGATCGGTGCCCTGACGGCCGTCCAGCTGGCGGCCCTGGGCTCCGAGCAGTTGCAGCAGCTGAGCCCGGCCCAGTTGCGCGGTCTGAGCACGGCCCAGATCGCCGGGCTGAGCACCGATGATTTGGCCAGCTTCAACACCGACCAGTTCCGGGCCCTGAGCACCGCCCAGATCGGCGCGCTCGGCACCCGACAGGTCGCCAACCTGGAAAGCGCCGATTTGCTGGCCTTGGGCAGCAACCAGCTGCGCGCCCTTAGCACCGCCAGCATTGCTGCGCTGGACAGCACCCAGGTCAACCTGCTGGGCTCGGCCCAACTCTCTGTGCTGACAACGGCCCAGGTGCGCGCCATCGAGACCAGCGACATGGTGGTCCTGACCACCGACGCGATCAGCGGCTTGGGCAGCGCCCAGCTCGGTGCGTTGTCCACCGGCCAACTGGGCGCCTTGAACTCCGAACAGCTGCAGGCCCTGGGCGCGTCCCAGCTGCGCGGCCTGGGCACCGCCCAGATCGCTGCGCTGAGCACCGATGACCTGAACGGCCTGAGCACTGCCCAGTTCCGCAGCTTGAGCTCGGCCCAGCTCGGCGCCCTGACCACCGCCCAGGTCAACAACCTGGAAGTTGAAGACCTGACCGCCCTGGGCACCGCCCAGCTGCGCGCCCTCAGCACCGCCAACATCGCCGCCATCCAGACGGCCGGCTTCGCCGCGCTGGGCTCGGCCCAATTGGCTGGCCTGAGCACGGCCCAGGTGCGGGCGATCGAAAACGCCGACATTGCCGCGATCGGCACCGCCGCCCTGGCCGGCCTGAACAGTGCCCAGATGGCCGCGCTGGGCAGCGCCCAGCTGGGTGCCATGGCTACTGAGCAACTGCAAGCCCTGGCCTCGGCCCAACTGCGGGCGCTGGGCTCCAGCCAGATCGCCGGGCTGAGCACTGACGACCTCAACACCCTCACCAGCGCACAGTTCCAGACCCTGGGCAGTGCCCAGATCGGCGCCATCACCACCGCCCAGGTCCGCAACCTGGAGACGGTGGACCTGGCCGCGCTGAGCACGGCGCAGATCCGCGCCCTGTCCACCCAGGCCGTGGAGGCGCTCGACAGCGCCCACATCAGCGCGTTGAGCACGGCCCAGCTGACAGCGCTGAGCACACAGCAGCTGCAGACGATTGAAACCGCCGATGTCTCGGCCTTCGGCAGCAGCACCGTCAGCGGCCTGAGCGCAGCCCAAATTGGCGCCCTCACCTCCGCCCAGCTCGCAGCGCTTGCCACCGAGCAGTTGCAGTTGTTGACCACCAGCCAGCTGCGTGGCCTGAGCACCAGCCAGATGGCCACGCTGGGCACCGGCGACCTCGACACCCTGACCACCGCCCAGTTCCAGGCACTGAGCGTCAACCAGATTGCCGCGCTCACCACCGCCCAGGTTGCCAACCTGGAGAGCGCCGACCTCAACGCCCTCAGCACCGCCCAGCTGCGCGCCCTGAGCGCTGCCAACATCGCCGCGCTGGACAGCGCCGACCTCGCTGCCCTGACCGTCGGCCAGGCCGGTGCGCTGAGCACCGCCCAGATCCGGGCTATCGATTTGACCAACATCGTCGGCCTGGGCAGCAACGCCATCAGTGGCCTGAGCCCCGCCCAGGTGGCCACACTCACCACCGGCCAGCTGGCCGCGCTGGGCTCGGCCCAGCTCCAGGCCCTTGGCACCAACCCGCTGCGCAGCCTTGGCTCGGACCAGATCGCCTCGCTCAGCACCGATGACCTCAACGCCCTGAGCAGCGGCCAGTTCCAGGCCCTGACCAGCACCCAGATCGGCGCTTTGACCACCGCCCAGGCGGCCAATTTCGACAGCGCCGATCTGGCCGCACTCACAGCCAACCAGGTGCGTGCCCTGAGCACCGCCAACCTGAAGGCACTCGACAGCGCCGACCTGGCCGCGTTGGGCTCGAACCAGATGGCCGGGCTCGACTCGGCCCAGCTGCGTGCCATCGACGCTGCCGACCTGGTCGGCCTCAGCACCGCCGCCGTGCATGCCCTGGGCAGCAGCCAGCTCGGCGGCCTGGCGACAGCCCAGCTCGCCGCATTGAGCACCGACCAGTTGCAAGCCCTCAACGCCCCGCAGCTGCGCGGCCTGGGCAGCGCCCAGATCGCCACGCTGGCCACCGAGGACCTGAACATCCTGACCACCGCGCAGTTCCAGGCCCTGAGCACCGGCCAGCTCGCCGCGCTGACCACCGCGCAGGCGGCCAACCTGGAGAGCGCCGACCTCGCCGCCCTGCAGCCGGCCCAGCTGCGGGCCCTTAGCACCGCTGCCATTGCCGCGCTGGACAGTGCGGACATCGCCCAGATGGGCACCGACCAGATCGCTGCGCTGGGCACCGCGCAGGTGCGTGGCATCGCCACCGCCGAGCTGGATGGCCTGGGCACCGTGAGCCTGCGCGCCCTGAGCGGCGAGCAACTTGGCGCATTGAGCTCGGCCCAACTGGCGGCGCTCGGCACCGACCAGCTGCAAGCCCTGGGCACAGCCCAGCTGCGAGGCCTGACCACCAGCCAGATCGCCACGCTGGGCACCGACGACCTGAACACGCTGACCACCAGCCAGTTCCAGGCTCTGAGCACCCAGCAGATCGCCGCGCTGAGCACCGCCCAGGCGGCGAACCTGGAGAGCGCCGACCTCGCCGCCCTGACGGCCAACCAGCTGCGGGCGATCAGCACCCAGGACATCGCCGCCTTTGGCAGCGCCGCGCTCGGCGCACTCAGCTCGGCCCAGGTCACCGCCATGAGTTCCGCGCAGATGCGTGCCATCGAGACCGCCGACATCGGCTCGATCGGCAGCAGTGTGATTGGTGCGCTCAACAGTACGCCGATCAGCGGCCTCACCTCCGCCCAGCTGGGGGCCCTGAGCTCCGACCAGCTTCAGGCCATCGGCTCGACCCAGCTGCGCAGCCTGGGCACCGCCCAGATCGCCTCGCTCAGCACCGATGACCTCAACGCCCTGAGCACCGGTCAGTTTCGTGCCCTGAGCAACGAGCAAATTGCAGCCCTGACCACCGCCCAGGCGGCCAACCTGCAGACCGCCGACCTGGCCGCGCTGAGCAGCAGCCAGCTCGCCGCCGTCACCACCGCCGGCCTCAAGGCCCTGGACAGCGCCGACCTGACCGCCCTGGGCACGGCCCAGATCAGCGGTCTGAGCACTGCCCAGCTGCGCGGCATCGACGCGGCCGACTTGGTCGGCCTGGGCACCGAAGTGGTGCGCAGCCTGAGCGCCGCTCAGGTCGCCGCACTCACCACCGGCCAGCTGGCGGCACTGGGCTCGGCCCAGTTGCAGGCCATCGGCACGGCACAGGTCAGCGGCATCGGCTCGGCCCAGATCGCCTCGCTGGCCACCGACGACCTCAACGCGCTGGGCACCGGCCAGTTCCAGGCCCTGACCACGGCCCAGATCGCCGTGCTGAACACCGCCCAGGCGACCAACCTGGAAAGCGCTGACCTGGCCGCGCTCTCAGTCACCCAGCTGCGCGCCCTGAGCACCGCTGCGATCAAGGCGCTCGACAGCGCCGACTTGGCGGCCCTGGGCTCCAACCAGGTGGCCGCGCTCGACACGGCCCAGCTGCGCGCTATCGACACCGCCGACCTGGCCGGCCTGAGCACTGGCGCGGTTTACGCCATGAGCAGCACCCAGCTCGGCGCCTTGAGCACCGGCCAGCTCGCCGCCCTCGCGACCGACCAGCTGCAGGCCATCAGCACCGCTTCGCTGCGTGGCTTGGGCACCGCCCAGATCGTGTCGCTGTCGACCGATGACCTGAACACGCTGACCAGCGACCAGTTCCGGGCCCTGAGCACCGAACAAGTCGCGGCCCTCACCACCGCCCAGGCGGCCAACCTGGAGAGCGCCGACCTGGCCGCCCTGACCACAGGCCAGCTGCGCGCCATCACCACCCGGGACATCGCCGCGCTCGACAGCGCCGATTTCTCGAGCATGACGCCCACCCAGGTCGCTGCGCTGACAAGCGCCCAGACCCGTGCCATCGAGACCGCCGACCTGGCCGGTATCAGCACCCTGGCGATCCGCGGCATGGCCAGCAGCCAGATCGAGGCCCTGAGCACCGGCCAGCTGGCTGCCCTGGGCTCTGACCAGCTGCAAGCCCTGGGCTCGACCCAGTTGCGTGGCCTGAGCAGTGCACAAATCGTCGGGCTGAGCACCGACGATCTCAACACCCTGACCACCAGCCAGTTCCGGGCCTTGAGCAATGACCAGCTCGCCGCGCTGACCACCGCCCAGGCGGCCAACCTGGAGACCGAAGATCTGGCCGGCTTGAGCACCGCCCAGGTCAGCGCCATCACCACCCGTGACATCGTCGCGCTCGGCAGCGGCCAGTTCGCCGCCCTGAGCTCGGCCCAGGTGGCCGAACTGACCACCGCACAGGTGCGCGCCATCGAGACCGCAGACATCGGCGGCCTGAGCACCGCCAGCATCCGCGCCATGGGCACCGACCAGGTCGGCGCACTGAGCACCGGCCAGCTGGCTGCGCTGGGCTCTGACCAGTTGCAGGCCCTGGGTGCCACCCAGCTGCGGGCCCTGGGCACCGCCCAGGTCGCCTCGCTGAGCACCGACGACCTGAACGCGCTGAGCACCAGCCAGTTCAAGGCCCTGGGTGTCGACCAGGTTGCTGCACTGACCACCGCCCAGATGGCCAACCTGGAGAGTGCTGACCTGAACGCGCTGAGCGCGTTACAAATAGCAGCCATCAGCACCCGCAACATCGCTGCACTGGACAGCGCCGACATGAGCGCGCTGAGCACCGGCCAGTTGGCCGCGCTGAGCACCGACCAGATGCGTGCCATCGGTGCTGCCGTCATCACCGGTCTGAGCACCGCTGTGACAGACGCCTTGAGCGGCAGCCAGCTCTCGGCGCTCAGCACCGCACAGCTGGCAGGCCTGAACTCAGACCAGATGCTGGCCTTGGGCACCGCCGAGCTGCGCAGCCTGAGCACTGCGCAAATCGCCGGCCTGACCACCGACGACCTCAACGCGCTGAGCACCGCCCAGTTCCGGGCCCTGACCACCCAGCAGATCAACGCACTGAGCACGGCCCAGGCAGCCAACCTCGAGACTGCCGACATCGCCGCCCTGGCCAATAGCCAGATCCGCGCCATCAGCACCCGTGACATGGCGGCCTTTGACAGTGCCGACCTGACCGGCTTGAGCTCGGGCCAGGTGGCCGCGTTGACCACCGACCAGCTGCGCGCAGTGTTGGCGGCCAGCCTGGCCGGCCTGAGTACCGACGCCGTGCAGGCCCTGAGCAGCAGCCAGCTTGGCGCCCTGCGCACCGAGCAACTCGCCAACCTGAGCACCGACCAGCTGCAAGCCCTGGCATCGGCCCATTTGCAGGGTCTGGGCACGGCCCAGATTGCCAGCCTGGGCACGGCGGATCTCAACGCCCTGACCGAAGACCAGTTCAAGGCATTGAGCCTTGAGCAGATCCGTGCGCTCAGCACCACCCAGGCGGCCAACCTGGAGACTGCCGACCTGGCAGCCCTGGGCACGGCCCAGATCAATGCCCTCAGCACCCGGGCCATTGCCGCCCTCGACAGCACCGAGATCTCGGTACTGGGCTCCGCCCAGGTGGGTGCGCTCGGCACCGAGCAACTGCGTGCCATCGAGACCGCCGACATGGCCGGCTTGAGCACCGCCGCCCTGCAAGGCCTGACCAGCGTGCAGCTGGCATCACTGGGCAACACCCAGTTCAGCGCCCTGGGCAGCGACCAGCTGCAAGCGCTGAGCACCGCCGCGCTGCGTGGCCTGGGCACCGCCCAGATCGCCGGTCTGAGCACGGCCAACCTGGATGCGCTGACCGAGGACCAGTTCAAGGCACTGAGCACCGAGAACATCGCCGCACTGACCACCGCCCAGGCGGCCAACCTGGAGAGCGCCGACCTCGCGGCCCTGAGCACCGCGCAAATCCGCGCCATCAGCACCCGTGACATCGTCGCCTTCGACAGCGCCGACTTCTCGGTGCTGTCCACCGCCCAGGTGTCCGGACTCAGCTCGGCGCAGATGCAGGCGATCCAGACGGACATCGTCGGCCTCAGCGCCGATGCCATCCAGTCGCTCAGCAGCTTGCAGATGTCGGGCCTGAGCACTGCCCAGCTGGACGCGCTGTCCTCTGGCCAGTTCCAGGCCATGGGCTCGGCCCAGTTGCGCGGCCTGAGCACCGGCGAGATTGCCGCGCTGAGCACCGAGACCCTGAACAAGCTCAGCAACGAACAGTTCCAGGCCTTGACCACTGCCCAGATCGCCGCCTTGACCACCACCCAGGCGGCCAACCTGGAGAGCAGCGACCTGGCCTCGTTGTCCACCGACCAGGTGCGTGCCCTCACCACCCGTGACATCGCCGCCTTTGACAGCGGAGACATCGCCGCGTTGACCCCCGCCCAGGTGACCGCGCTGAGCACCGCCCAGCTGCGCGCCATCGAGACCGCCGACGTCGCCGGCCTGTCGGTAGAGGCCATCGTCGGGATGGGTACAGCCCAGATTGCCGCGCTGGGTACCGCCCAGCTGGGCGCCATGGGCTCTGCACAGCTGCAAACCCTCAGTGCCAGCCAGCTGGCAGCACTGGGCACCGCCCAGCTCGCAGGCATGGCCACCGATGACCTGAACAAGCTCAGCGGCGACCAGTTCATGGCCCTGAGCACCGCCCAGATCGGCGCGCTGACCACCGTGCAAGTGGCCAACCTGGAGACTGTCGACCTGGCCGCACTGTCCACCGCCCAGATCGTCGCCCTCAACACCCGCGGTGTTGCCGTGCTGGACAGTGCCGACATCGCCGCCCTGAGCATCGAGCAGCTGAACGCGATGACCACAGCACAGGTGCGGGCCCTCGAGACCGCCGATCTAAGCGGCATCGCCAGCGCCAGCATCGGCTCGCTGGGCAATGCGCAGATCGCTGCGCTGTCCAACGCCCAGCTGGCGGCCCTGAGCTCCAACCAGCTGCGGGCCTTGACCGACAGCCAGCTGGGCGGCATGAGCGCTGCACAAGTCGCTGCGCTGAGCACCGACGACCTCAACGTGTTCACGGCCACGCAGTTCCAGGCCCTGACCACCGCCCAGATCGCCGCGCTGTCAAGCAACCAGATCAGCAACCTGGAAACCGCAGACCTGACCGCGCTGTCGTCGGCCCAGGTGCGGGCCATCACGGCGGCCAACATCGCTGCGATGGACACCGCCGACATCTCCACGCTGACCGGCAGCCAGCTGGCCGCGCTGTCGGCAGCCCAGGTGCGGGCCATCACCACGGCCGACGTTGCGGCCATCGGCACGGCCGCGCTCACCAGCCTGGGCTCCGCCCAGATCGGTGCCATGAGCAACCTGCAGCTCGACGCCCTGACGTCCAACCAGCTGCGTGCGCTGACCGACGACCAGATCGCCGGTCTGACAGTTCCGCAAATTGCCGCATTGGGCACCGGCGACCTGAACCAGCTGAACACCGCACAGTTCCAGGCCCTCAGCGCCAGCCAGATCGCCGGCCTCACCTCGACACAGATCAACAACCTGGAAACCGCTGACCTGAGCACGCTCAACGCCGCCCAGGTGCGCGCCATCAGCGTGGGCAACATCACCGCCATGGGCAGCGCACAACTGGGCACCCTGACCGGCAGCCAGTTGTCCGCGCTGACCGCCAGCCAGTTGCGCGCCATCGACACCGCAGACCTTGCGGCCCTGGGTACTGCCGGGCTGTCAAGCCTGAGCGCGGTGCAGATGGGCGCCTTCAGTACTGACCAGGTGTCCAACCTGGCCACCGCACAGCTGCGCGGCCTCAACGCCGAGCAACTGGTCGGCCTGACGGCGGCGCAAATTGCCAGCCTGGGCACCGCCAACCTGGACAGCCTGGACGCGGCGCAGTTCCAGGCGCTGAGCACCGGTCAGATCGCCACCCTGGGCACGGCCCAGTTCAGCAACCTGGAAACCGCCGACCTGAACGCACTGACGGCAGCGCAAATCAAGGTGGTCAGCACGGCCAACATCGTTGCGCTCGACAGTGCCCACATCTCCGCGCTCAGCGGTGAGCAGATCTCCGCGATGACTTTGACCCAGATCCAGGCAATCGAGACCCAGGACATCTCCGGTATCAGCGTCACCATCATGCCGTCGCTGACCGCCGCCCAGCTGGGTGCGCTGTCGACCGCGCAGCTGTCCGGGCTGGCCACCCAGCAGATCCAGGCGCTGACCGATTCGCAGATTCTCGGCCTGACCACGCCCCAGCTCACAGCCCTGGGCACCGCCGGCCTGAACACGCTGACGGCGTCGCAATTCCAGTCGCTGACCACGTCGCAGATCGCCGGGCTGACCTCGCAACAGATCAGCAGCCTGGAGAGTGCCGACTTGTCCGCCCTGACGGCCGTGCAGATGCGTGCCATCACCACCGCCAATCTGGTGGCCCTGGACACTGCCGACTACTCGGTGATCACCGCCGCCCAGCTGGGTGCACTGACCACCGACCAGGTGCGGGTCATCGAGACGGCCGACCTCAAGGCCATCGACGCCAGCGTGATCACCGGCTTCACCAGCAACCAGATCGGCACCCTCAGCACCGGCCAACTCGCCGCCCTGGGCTCCAACCAACTCCAGGCGCTGGACGACAACCAGGTGCGCGGCCTGACCACGGCCCAGATCGTGTCGATGAGCACCAGTGCGCTCGACACCTTGACCGAGACCCAGTTCCAGGCCATCGGCACGGCCCAGATCGCCGCACTGACCAGCGCCCAGATCAGCAACCTGGAAGCCACCGACCTGTCCTCGCTGACCGCCGCCCAGGTGCGGGCGATCACCACCGCCAACATCGTGGCCTTGGACACTGCCGACGTCAGCGTGCTGACCGCCGACCAGGTGGCTGCCCTGACCACAGACCAAGTGCGGGCCCTGGAGACGGCCGACCTGCGGGCCATCGGCACCGAAGTGTTCACCGGCGTCAGCAGCAACCAGCTGGCGGCCCTGAGCACGATCCAGCTGGACGCCCTGACAGCGGGCCAGGTGCAAGTGCTGAGCGCCGCCCAGTTGCGCGGCCTGAGCACCGACCAAATGGCCTCGATGGCGAGCGCCGACCTGAGCCTGCTGAGCGCCGAGCAAGTGGCGGCCCTGAGCACTGTGCAGATCCGCGCCCTGGACGCTGGCGACCTGGTGGGCCTGAGCATTGATGCGCTGGCCGGCATGAGCAACACGCAAATGGCCCAGCTCTCCACCGCTCAGTTGGGGGCACTGAGATCCGACCAGCTCCAGTCGCTGAGCGCCGCCCAGCTGCAGAGCCTGAGCGTCACCCAGATGGCCTCGCTGGCCACCGATGACCTGAACGCCCTGACCGAGGTTCAGTTCCAGGCCTTGAGCACCGCCCAGATCGCCGCGTTCAGCACCGCCCAGGCCGCCAACCTGGAAAGCGCCGACCTGGCTGCCCTGAGCGTGGCCCAGGTCCGCGCCATCAGCGTAGCCAACCTCGCGGCGATGGACAGCAACGACGTCGGCGCCTTGACGGCCGAACAGCTCTCAGGCATCAGCTCGACCCAGCTGCGGGCGATCAAGGCGGCCGATGTTGCGGGCATCAGCCTGGCGGCCCTGGCCGGCTTGAGCAGCGCACAGATCGGCCAGCTGACCACCGCCCAGCTGGGTGGCCTGAGCACCGAGCAGCTGCAAGCCCTGAGCGACAGCCAGCTCAGCGGCCTGAGCACGGCGCAAATCAGCCGCCTGTCCACCGACGACCTGAACACGCTCACCGACCTGCAGTTCCAGGCCCTGGGCACCGCCCAGATCGCCGCGCTGAGCACGGCGCAAATCGCCAACATCGAGAGCGCCGACCTGTCCAGCTTGAGCACGGCTCAGGTGCGGGCCATCAGCCTGGCCGACATCACCGCGATGGACAGTGCGGACATCGCGGCCCTGACCGCGACCCAGCTGGCCGCCCTCAGCTCGGCACAGCTGCGGGCCATCGACAACACCGACATCAGCGCGATCGGGGTAGACGCCTTTGGCGGCCTGAGCAGCGCGCAGATCGGCCAGCTGAGCACGGCGCAACTGGCGGCGGTGGGCAGTGCCCAGCTACAGGCCATGACCGATGTGCAGCTGTACGGCCTGGGCACGGCGCAGATAGCGTCGCTGTCCACCGACGACCTGAACACGCTGACGGGCGCGCAGTTCCAGCTGCTGAGCGCAACCCAGCTCGCCGCACTCACCACGGCCCAGGCCAACCGGCTGGAAACCGCCGATGTGGCCGCCCTGTCTGCGCTGCAACTGCGGGCCATCACCACGGTAGACATCGCCGCACTGTCCACCAGCTCGGTCAACATCCTGTCGGCCGACCAGCTGGCAGCGCTGACCACCCTGCAGATTCGGGCCATCGAGACCGCCGACATCGGCGTGATCGGGGCGGAGGCCATGCTCGGCTGGGGCAGCTCACAAATCAGCGTGCTGACCACCGCACAGTTGGGCGCCCTGGGCAGTGACCAGCTGCAAGCCCTGAGCGCCAGCCAGCTTCACGGCCTGAGCAGCGCCCAGATCGCCAGCCTGGCCACGGACGATCTGAACGCGCTGACCGAGACCCAGTTCCAGGCGCTGACAACCGCCCAGGTCTCGGTCTTCACCACCGCGCAGGTCAGCCAGCTCGAAAGCAGCGACCTGGCCTCACTGAGCACTGCCCAGATCCGCGCCTTCAGCACCGCCGACATGGTGGCGCTGGACAGTGCTGACCTGCGGGCCCTGACGGCAGAGCAGATGAGCGGGCTGAGCAGCGCCCAGGTTCGTGCCATCGAGACCGCCGACATCGCAGCGCTGGGGGCGGCCGACATCACCGACTTCGGCACCCAGCAGATCCAGGCGCTGGGCCAAAGCCAGATCGTGGCGCTGACCACCGCCGAGGTCGAGGCGATGACCGGCGCCCAGATCGCGGCGCTGACGACCCAGCAGATCGGCTGGCTGGAGACCGCCGATATCCGCGCGCTGACCGGCGAGCAGGCGGCCAGCCTGACCGTGTCGCAGATCGTCGCACTCAGCACCGCCCAGGTGGTGGCGCTGGACGCGGCGGACATTGCCGGGATGTCGGCGGTACAGTCGATGGCTTTCACCGCAGCCCATCAAAACGCGATGTCACAGCCGCAGCGTGATGCGATGGTGGCGGTGTCGCCGATCGTGCTGGACCTCAACGGCGACGGTGTGTCCACCGTGGCGGCGGCGCATGGGGTCAACTTCGACCTCAACGCCACCGGGCATTCAGCGCAGGTGGGCTGGGTCAGTGCCAGCGACGGCCTGCTGGTGCGCGACATCAACCATGACGGTTTGATCAACAACGGCAGCGAGTTGTTCGGCTCGGCCACCGTGCTGGCTGACGGCAGCCGGGCAGGCAATGGCTACGCGGCGATGGCGGCACTCGATCTCAACCACGACCACAAGCTCAACGCCCAGGACGCGGCGTTTGGCGAGTTGAAGGTCTGGGTAGATGCCAACCACGACGGCAAGACCGACGCTGGCGAGTTGAACGGGCTGATCGACCTGGGCATCACCGCGCTGGACCTGAGCTACGCCACCTCTACCCGCACCGACCACGGCAACCTGGTGGGCATGGTCTCAGGCTACGAGACAGCCGACGGCAAGACCCACGAGATGGCTGACGTGTGGTTCACCAAGGCCAGCGGAGCAGCAGCGCCCAAGCTCGATGAGTTGCTGGCCCCGGCACCGACCGACCTGGTACCGGCCAGCCAAGCCACCGCGCCAGCCGAGACCCCAGCAGCGCATGCGGCAGCGGCGGCCGAGACCAACGTGGCCACGGTAGCGGCCATCCGCCACGGCAGCCCGCTGGACGAAGAACTGCTGCGCAGCCAGAACCTGCTGTTCTGACCCCCTGCCCCGCCGACCGCACCCTGGTGCGGTTGGTGGCAGGGCCGCATCAGCCCAAGGGCCGTGCTAGTGGCACGGCCCTTGTTTTTTGTGCGGAACAAAGAAACACGCCGGTGTGTAGGCCCGGACATTTTTCGGGCCATTCGGATTAGTTTCGAGGCGTCAAGCGGGTCTGGAGCCCCCCAGCCTGGCTCGATCACCCCTCGCCAGGGCGTGGCCGCTGGCTTGACAGCCGTGCCGAAAGCCCCCAGCCCTGCACGCAAGGCACGCAGCGGGTCAGTGCAAACCTTCTCAGCGCCTCAGCCGAAAAAGCCGGTGATGACCTGGCGGATGTCGCGCTGCTTGAAGCGCTCGTAACCCTGGGCCGCATAGGCTTCGCGGGCGGCGGCGTCAGCCACCAGGGCCTGGCAGGCGCTCTGGAGCTCGGCGCTGCGCACAAAGCGCAGCGTGTTGTCGCGGCGCAGGTCGTCCTCGATCTGCAGATCGTCGCTGAAGTCGCAGATCACGGCCTTTTTGTTGGCCATCAGGTAAGACACCCGGACGATCTCGAAGATGTTGCCGCGCGAGAAGTTGACCACCACCTTGGACCGTGCAATGAACTCGTCGCGCTGGGCGCCCCAGACATTGCACAGCGTCATCACCGACAGGCCGGTCAGGTCGGGCCGCAGCCCCGAGATCTTGTGCAGCGCATCAAAACGGTCGGCCGTGATGTTGCCGTAATAGAGCACGTCGATGTCTTGGGTCAGTCCAGCGGGCACTTTCTCCAGGTTGGGTGCGTAGGCGGTCTGGGCGTAGTAGGCCGGAAACTTGGGCATGACCGCATTCCAGCTCGCCACGTTGCCCTGGCTGTAGTCCCAGATCTGGAAACGGTTGGCCACATGGTGCGCGCCGGTGCCCACCAGCGACATGCCGGCATAACGCTCCATGTTGAAGAAAATCGTGTTCGGCGGAAACGCGTCGATCAGCCCCAGCTGCAACGGGATCTGGAAGCCGAAGACGATGTTCAGCGCCTCGGGGTCGAAGCTGTTGACCCGGCGCACCACCCGGTGCCCCAGCGCGGCAAAGCCCCAGTGGTAGGACTCGACCACCTCGTTGTAGGCATCCAAGATGCCCACCTTGGGGTAGAACGGGTTGTACTGGACGAGGCAGACGTTCATGGGCGTGTTCATCATGCGGTGGCCACTGGTTGGTCGCTGAGCAGGTTTTCGGGTGACAGGCTGTCGGGCAACAAGCTCCGGGGCAGCAAGTCCATCGGATGGGGCCGGGCCAGGTAGCGCTCCGCGCTTTGCACCAGCACCAGCCGGGCATTGACGCTGCGGCAGTAACCAAAGTCGATCCGGGTGTTCCAGACAAAGTGCACCTGGCCAAAAAAGGCCGCCAGCAGGTCTGAAAAACCGCAGTCGTAGGAGTAACTGTCGCCAAAAACGACTACCGCCTCCTGGTAGGGTGCGGCCTCGTTTTGCAGCACGTAGTGGTTGCCGGCATGGCCACCGGTGGTGGCCAGCAGCCGGTTGTCGTACACCGTGCGGGCACGCCGAGGGATGCTGACCACGCTCTCGTGGCACACCGCATCGGTGTACTTCAGCAGCAGGTCGTGGCGCCACCAGGCGCGCGCCAGCGGCAACAGGTCAAAGTCAAATACACGCCCAGGCCACACCGCCTGTGCCAGCGCGCAAAAACCAAACCAGGCGCCACTGGCGCACCAGTGGCTGTTGCCACGCCAGCACAGCTCGGCGCGCCAAGACTCGGCCTGCAATTGGTCTGCCGGATAGACCAGGCCGGCGCCGACTGAGCGTTGCAACTGCTGCACCGGCCGCTCGCCCGCCACCCGCTTGCTGCCGGCCGGCCAGCGTGCGTCTGGCAAGATGGCCTGCTTCTCGGGCACCACCAGGTGCGCAAAGCGGGCGCCGATCGCGTCGGCCGCAAGGCGCCGGCGCGCAAACGTCTGCTGCCAGTCTTGCAGACCGGCTTCGGACAAGCGCAGTGCACCGAGGTACTGTTGCTCCCAGGCATTGGTGCCGTTGGCGATGAACTGCCAGCCGTCAACCCCGGCAATCGCCACTTGGTCACGGGACAAGGCCTCAAAGGCCTGGTCGTAATGGCTGGCCAGGCGCGCCCGGTTGGCCGCCGCCAGCTCACGCTCGATGGCCAGAAAATCATCCAGGCGGGCCATGGGTCAGGCCGCAGCCTTGACCGTCTGCTGCCGCAGCACGGTCAGCAGTTCCAGCAGGTACTTGGGCTTGTAGGCCGGCACCAGGGTGGTGAACTGCATCGGGCTCATGCCAGTGCCGCCCGGACCACGCCGGCCACCTCGGCCACGTCGTCGGCGCTCATGTAAGGCGCGATCGGCAGGCTCAGCACCTCGCCCCGCAGTCGCTCGGCAATCGGCAAGGCTGGCCAGCCCTGCCCGGCATAGGCGGGCTGCAAGTGGCAGGCCGTCGGGTAGTGCACCAGATGGCCGATTTGTGCCCGGCTCAACGCGGCCTGCAGCGCGGCCCGGCGCCCGGTGCCCACCACCAACAGGTGCCAGGCCGACTCGGCGGCTGGGATCAGTTGCGGCAGTTGCAGCGGCGTGCCGGCCAGGGCCTCCAGGTAGGCCGCCGCCACGGCGCGGCGGGCGGCATTGTCGGCGTCCAGCGCGGGCAGTTTGGCGCGCAGCACGGCGGCCTGGATCTCGTCCAGGCGTGAATTCACACCGGCCACTTCGTGGTGGTACTTGATGCTGGAGCCGTAGTTGCGCAGCATGCGCAGCCTGGCCGCCAGTTCGTCGTCGCTGGTGGTGATAGCGCCGCCGTCGCCCAGCGCCCCGAGGTTTTTGCCTGGGTAAAAGCTGAAGCCGGCCGCGTCACCCAGGCTGCCGGCACGCTGGCCGAGGTAGCGTGCGCCATGGGCTTGGGCTGCGTCCTCGATAACTTTGAGGCCATGGCGGCGGGCGATCTCCAGGATGGGCGCCATGTCGGCGGGCTGGCCGTACAGGTGCACCGGCATGATGGCGCGGGTGCGCGGCGTGACGGCCGCGGCGATGCGCGCCGGGTCGATGTTGTGGGTCAGCACATCGGGCTCGACTGGCACCGGCTGCGCGCCCGCCTGGCTGACGGCCAGCCAGGTCGCGATGAAGGTGTTGGACGGCACGATGACCTCGTCGCCCGGGCCGATGCCGTAAGCGCGCAAGACCAGCGTCAGCGCATCCAGGCCGTTGGCCACGCCAATGCAGTGCCGGGTGCCGCAGAAGGCCGCAAACTCACGCTCGAAAGCGGCGCACTCCTCGCCCAGGATGTACCAACCAGAGTCGATGACCCGGGCGATGCCGGCGCGGATGGCCGTGTCGTGTGCGGCGTTGATGCGCTTGAGGTCGAGAAACGGCATCATCAGCACCACCTCGATCGCATGAATTCGGTGTAGTCGCGGTGGTAGTCGGCCTCGTCGTAGCGGGTCGAGGCCAGCACCATGCAGACCGCACCGGACGAGAAGTTGTCAAGCTCGCGCCAGATCATCGGGCAGACGTAGAGCCCGTTGTAGGAGCGGTTCAAGTGCACCCGCTTTTTGTCCTTGCCGTCGTCGAGCACCACATCAAAGCTGCCCGACATCGCCACGATGAACTGGTGCAGACCCTTGTGGGCATGGCCGCCGCGCTCTGACCCGCCGGGCACGTCGTACAGGTAGTAGACGCGCTGGATGTCGAAGGGCACGTGCACGCCCCCCTCTATAAACGTCAGGTTGCCGCGAGGATCATGGATCTTGGGCAGTTCATGGATCTGGCATAAATCAATCGACATTGCGCTTCCTCATCGTCCTGCGGCGATTGTTTTCGCCGGCAGGGCCTGAGCAAGGTCGGATAAGCACCGCGCTGGCACGCCAGATAAGCGTATCTCATCAGGGACAGTTCAGCTTGTCGCTCTATGCGGGGGCTGGGTGTGAAGCCGATGACCCGACATAGTCCTTCCAGCGCGCCAGGAACTCTGCCTCCGCGCCCACAGCACCCACAGCCAGTCTGGGCAGCACCGCGCACAAGTCGGCAACGTCGGCCTGCGCGCCGTAGTAGTGCTGGATGATCGGGCAGACCTTGCCCAATACGCCCGCACATTGGGCGGCGGTGAGCATGCCCAGATCCCGGCTCGCAATCGCCAGCGCGATATAGGCCAGGAATGCCAGCTTCATCGGCCGGCCCATCGGCCTGGCCGAATGTTGGTCGGCGCTGGTTCTGAAGTAGCCGAGGTGCTGGTTGATGTAGCCGATCGGGCCGTGCAGACTGGCCTTCAGGAAGGCGCCCAGGTCCTCCAGCCCGGCGAAGCTGATCGCGCCGAAGCTGGGATCGTCCAATTCGGCGGCCATCGACGCGCGGAAAGTGGTGTTGGAGAACTCCCCCAGCCAGTTGGCACTCTGGCCCACTGTCTGGCCAAACAGCACCCGGGCTTGCAACGCCACCAGCGTCTGTCCCAACTCGGCGATCGCCGGCGGTACGGGAAGATCGCGGATAGGCTGGCCCGACTCGGTAGCGGTCCAGCGCCGGCTCACTACGCATTGCAGCGTGGCGCTGCTGTGCGCATGCAGATGGCGCTCGTAGAAACCGGGGTAGGGAATATCGTCGTCGAGCAATAGGTGAAACAGCTCGGTGGGCGCAGGTGACGACCTGCGGTAGAGCTGTAGCAGATGACGGAAGTTGTTGTAGCCGCCCGAGCGCGGGCCTGGCACCACGTCAACATTGAGATCGCTGATCGCGCTCCTGATGGGATCGGAGCCTAGCGCCGCCAGGAATGCGCCGTTTGGACTGTCGTCCGAAAATATCACCCTGGCCGGCTTCACCGTCTGGTGACGCAGTGCCGTGAGCAATTCGACGAGGTACTTCGGCTTGTAAGCCGGTACGAGCGTGGTGAACTTCATGGCGGGCTCAGCGAGTGGCATGCTGCACCGCATCGGCCACTCCGGGCAGTGTAGGGGTGACCCCGGCTTGCGCGGCCTGCTCGCGGAAGGGCTGTCTTGGCAAGCCCTGGGCAGCCCGCTGCCGCCGTGACACTGCGCGGCCTGCCACCTGCTTGATTGGCTGTGGTGAATATGTGGTCATATGTCCTCACGGTCTATGCCTTGAAGTACCAAGCCGGCCACTGCAACTTGGACCAGCGACATGGGCTAGAGGGATGAAGTCGCACGCGCCGCAGATCATTCCGGGCTGTCGCCTGCCTGCAGCCGTGGCGCCGCGCCCTGCCATCGGGCGGGGTTTCCAAACCAGAGCTCTCCGGCGGGTACATCGCGCGTCACCACGCTGCCTGCACCCACCATGGCGCCCGCGCCGATTTGCACACCGCATAGCACGGTCGAATTGGCGCCAATCGACGCGCCGCGCCGCAGGATTGTCTGTGTGAACGAGGTGGGCGGTCGCTTAGATCGGGGGTACTTGTCGTTGGTGAAGGTGACATTCGGTCCGATGAACACATCGTCCTCGACGCGCAGCCCGTCCCATAGCTGGACACCGGGCTTGACCGTCACCCGGTCGCCAACGACAACGTCGTTCTCAATCAGGCATTGCGCGTTGATATTGCAGTCCCGCCCCAGTTGTGCGCCCTCAAGCACCACACAAAACTGCCAGATCCGGCTGCCCGCGCCGATATGCAAGGTCTTGACGTCGGCCAGGGCGTGAATGAAGGGCATGGTGGGATCCTCTTGTTGAAATGGCCTGCAGGGCGAATACGCGGGGCGTCTGTGTCGTGCGCGACGAGCGTCAGGCACAAGCAGCAGCCCCCGAATCATGGCCACCTGACGCTATTTTCAGTTCAACAGCCAAGGCGCAAGCCCCTGTCCCAGCGACAGCAGGGTTGCGTTCATCTGCTGGCCGTCGTGCAGTGCATTGACAAACTGAACCCTGAGGTTGTAGTGGTCGCTCTCGGCGGCGATCACATCAAACAGCGAGCGCCGGCCCAGTTGCTGCCACTGCTGCAGCGTGTAGTTGCGCAGCAGCTCGCTGTCGCGCAACACCTGGCCCACCCGCTTGAGACGGTCGAAGGCAGCGGTCGCCTGCTCATGGGTCTCGACAATGCGCTGGCGGCGTTGCTCCAGCACCTCAGCGCGCTGCAGCGCGGCGGCATCGGCCCGCTTGCGTGCAGCCTGGGTCGAATATTCGAGCGAAGGGTTCAGCAAGGGGATGTTGACCGTGATGCCCGCATTGACACCCGCCGAGTGCGGTGTGCCTCTGGCCGCTGCCAACATGGCGTTGCCGCCGACATTCCAGCTCAATTGCGGCTTGTTGCCGGCCTCTACCACCCGCACCATTTCGCGCAGTGAGCGTGTGTTGGCGTCTAGCTGGCTGATATCGCTGGAGCGCTCGGCCGCCAGCAGCACTTCGGGCAGCTCAGGCACGGCCAGCAGCAGGCTGCCCATGCCCTCGGTGCCGGGCAGGCCGTCGCCGGCGATGCGACGCAGCTTGGCCTCGACCTGGCGCGCTTGCGACATCGACTGCACCTGCTGAAGTTCGGCCTGCTGCAACTGCTTGCGGGCCTGCACCAGCTCACTGGCGCGGCCCTTGTCGGCCGAGACAATGCTGGTCAGCGCCTCGACCAGGCAGCCCATCTTGCGCACATGCTGACCCCAGATGACGGCCTGCATGCGGAAGCGGCTGCGCTCAAAGGCCATCGAGGTGGTGGACAGGGTGACTTGCTCCTGGGTGGACAGCGTGCCCAGCCGGGCGGCCTCGGCCTGGAAGCGGCGCCAGTCGACGATGCGGTCGCTGCGGCCGCCGTCGTAGAAGGTCTGGCTGATCGTGACGCCGCCGCGGGCCTGCAGGTTGCTGCGGGGCGCGCCAGCGGTGCCGGTGTTGAGCTCAGGGCTGATCAAGGCGTTGATCGAGGCCATCGGCTTCTTGCTGGCCCGCGCCTCGCCAACA
>Ga0105047_10006175_pt1 | contig 20384 bp, 21 predicted proteins | sample MAT04_FD_78384 | JGI IMG/M metagenome (GOLD analysis project Ga0105047, IMG submission 78384) | Freshwater microbial communities from Lake Fryxell liftoff mats and glacier meltwater in Antarctica - MAT-04 (megahit assembly) | ecosystem: Environmental > Aquatic > Freshwater > Ice > Liftoff...
GCCGTGTCCGACGCGACGGCAGCCACTGGACGAATGGATCTCACGGAGGGACCGCTGCGTCCGACCGAGATCCTCACGCACGACACCGCACCGGAGGCGCCGTCATGATCCGCGCGACCCGACCGACATCCCGGCGACTCGCCCACGTCTCGTTGGCGGTTGGGGCCCTCGCTGCGCTCGCCGCCTGCGCCGACGCTCCCCCCGCCGTGGCGATCCCGAACGTGTTCGACCTCTCGCACGACCCGACCTCGGCGATCCCCCAGATCGATCCGCTGCGCGAGGGCGTGATGAACGCCGATCGGCTCCGGAACCAGATCGAGAAGGAGTTCACATGGCACGGTGTGACCCTCACGCAGGTGATGCGTCGAGCTCACGCCGGCGACCCGATGGTGCAGGCGTGGATCGAAGAACTCACGGGCAGCACCGATGACATCACGGCTGCCGTTGGCCTGGTCTACGGGCGGGAGGCGGCGAACGCCTTCAACCAACAGTGGTCACAGCACACCCAGTTCCTGGTCGACTACGCGGTCGCCATCGCCGAGGGCGACGCCAGCGCAGCCGACATGGCTCGCGAGCAGCTCACGATCTACGCCGCCGACTCCGGCAGCTTCTTCGCCGAGGTCACCGACAACGGTCTGCCGGCTGACGCGGTGACCGGGTTGCTCGACACCCATGTCGCCCACATGCTCCAGATGATCGACGCGGTCGATCGCGGCGACGACCCGGGTGCGCTCGAGTTCGCGCTCGAGGACAACGAGTACCTGTCGACCGTCGCACAGGGCCTCGCCACGGCGATGGCGGCGAACCAGAGCCTGGCGTTCCCCGGCACGATCGAGACACCGGAAGCGCTGTACTGCTCGATCATCACCACACAGACCGGCAACTTCCTGCTGCGCGAGCTGTTCATCCCGTCCGACGGAACCGCTTCCTCGGCGGCGTTCGAGCAGGCCACCGGCGTCAAGCTCGAAGCAGTCGTGGGGGTCATCGACCAGTTGCAGGCAGCTGACGTAGTCCTTGCTGCGCAGACAGCCGACCTGGCGCTCGATCGAGCCTTCGAACACGCTCGCCCCCCAGCTCCCTGATCGACGACCAGGCTCGCTCGGGTGCAGTTCAGCGCTGCACGAGACTCGAGAGTCGACGGGTGATACCCCGCGGCGTGATGCCGGTGGCGGTCGCGAGGCCCTTGTAGATCAGGCCGGGCACCGACATCGCTCGTCCTCTCGCGACCGCGTCGAGACCTGCGCGTGCCACCTCGTCAGCGGACAGCCACGCAAAGCTCGGATAGTTGGTCGCGTACGACTCGCTGTTGCTGACGCTCTGGAACTCGGTGCGGGTGAGGCCCGGACACAGTGCCGTGACGTGCACCCCGGTACCGCGCATCTCCTCGTGGAGGCTCTCGGTGAAACTGGTGACGTATGCCTTGGTCGCTGCGTACACCGCGAGCTTCGGTGCGGGCTGGAAGCTGGCGACACTGCTGACGTTGAGGAGATGACCGCGTCGGCGTGGCACCATCGCAGCCAGCGAGGCGTGACTCAGCCGTGTGAGGGCCCGGATGTTGAGGTGGATCTCGTCGTCGAGCCGGTCGACATCGAGGGTGTGGAACGCCCCCGACGTACCGAAGCCTGCATTGTTCACGACGAGGTCGACCGGCGCATCCGTGCTCGCCACCCGTGCGGCGACGAGGGCGATGCCCTCGTCGGTCGTGAGATCGGCGGCCAGCACCTCGATGCCGTCGAGCGCATCGGCAAGTTCCTGCAGCCGATCGACCCGTCGAGCCACGATCACCTGCGGCACACCACACTCGGCGAGTCGGCGCACCATCGCCTCGCCGATGCCGCTGGAGGCGCCGGTGACGAGCGCCGACGTGAAAGGGAGGTGTTCAGCCATGGAACCGGAGAGTACCGGTGATCGGTGCCCCACGCGAGTCCGGTGTGCGGTCGACTAGTGAGAGTTCACGGCGCCGCCCAGACCGCCGGTGGCGTTCAGGCGTGCGTGCGCACGAGCGAGTGCCGCACGTGCCTCGAGGTCGTGCTCGTTGCGCATTGCCACCTCGGCACGATCCTTGGCAGCGAGCGCCCGGGAGCGGTCGATCTGGTCGGCGAGTTCCGCCTGATCGCTGATGATGCTCACCGTGGTACCGCTCACCTGCACGAACCCACCGTGGACCGCGAGGTCGAGCACGGTGCCATCGGCGAGCGTGACCCGCGAGTGGCTCTCGACGAGCGCGGCGAGGAAGGGCGCGTGACCGGGCAGGAACGCGATCTCTCCACCGCCGAGCGTGCGGGTGACCACCTGAGTGGCCTCGCCCGAGAACAACATGCGCTCGGGTGAGACGACCTCGACCTGCATCGTGGCGGCCATGATCAGGCGGCGCCTTCCTGGAGGGACTTCGCCTTGGCGAGCACCTGCTCGACACCGCCCACGTTGAGGAAGGCCTGCTCGGGCACGTCGTCGAGATCGCCACGCACGATGGCCTCGAAGCTCTCGACCGTCTCGGCAACCGGCACGGTCTCGCCGCTGACGCCGGTGAACACTTCGGCCACGTAGAACGGCTGCGAGAGGAACCGCTGCACCTTGCGGGCACGCGACACCGTGAGACGGTCCTCTTCGGAGAGCTCGTCGAGGCCGAGGATCGCGATGATGTCCTGCAGTTCCTTGTAGCGCTGGAGGATCTCCTGGACGCGACGGGCGACGTCGTAGTGACGCTGTCCGACGACCTCGGGCTGGAGGATCGTCGACGTCGATGCCAGCGGGTCCACCGCGGGGTAGATGCCGAGCGAGGCGATCTGGCGGCTGAGCTCGGTGGTGGCGTCGAGGAAGGTGAAGGTGGTGAACGGCGCCGGGTCGGTGTAGTCGTCGGCAGGCACGTAGACGGCCTGCAGCGACGTGATCGACCGACCGCGGGTGGAAGTGATCCGCTCCTGCAGCTGGCCCATCTCGTCGGCCAGGGTTGGCTGGTAGCCCACGGCCGACGGCATCCGACCGAGCAGGGTCGACACCTCGGAACCCGCCTGCACGAAGCGGAAGATGTTGTCGACGAACAGCAGCACGTCCTGGTTCTGCACGTCACGGAAGTACTCGGCCATGGTGAGTGCCGAGAGGGCGACGCGGAGGCGCACGCCCGGCGGCTCGTCCATCTGGCCGAACACGAGGGCAGCCTTCTCGAACACGCCCGACTCGGTCATCTCGATCATGAGGTCGGTGCCCTCACGGGTGCGCTCGCCCACACCGGCGAACACCGACACACCACCGTGGTTCTGCGCCACACGACGGATCATCTCGGTGATGAGCACGGTCTTGCCCACACCGGCGCCACCGAACAGACCGATCTTGCCACCTGCGACGTATGGGGTGAGCAGGTCGATCACCTTGATGCCGGTCTCGAAGAGTCGCTTCGACGGCTCGAGGGCCGCGAAGTCGGGGGCCGGACGGTGGATGTCCCACCGCTCGATGTCGGCGAAGTCTGCGTTGTCGCCGTCGAGCACCTCGCCCCACACGTTCCAGACGTGGCCGAGGGTGCGGTTGCCCACCGGCACGTTGATGCCACGACCGGTGTTGCGCACCGCCGTGCCGCGAGTGAGTCCGTCGGTCGGCTTGAGGCACACCGCACGCACGCGGCTGTCGCCGAGCTGTTGAGCGACTTCGGCGAGGACGGCGATCTCCTGGCCGCCCACCGAGACCGTGAACTCGAGCGCTGTGTTCAGCTCGGGCAGCGAGCCGCGCGGGAACTCGACGTCGATCACGGGGCCGGCGATACCGACGACGCGCCCGTCCTTTTTGTCCGTTTCCGTCATGGTCATGGGAGTGTGTCCTTGTTCTCGTTGCGCTCGAAGATGTCTGTGCTGACCGGGTTCAGCTGCCGTGCTCGGGGGCCTGCAGGTCGCGGGCCTGTTGAATCCATTGCTCGCGCTCGACGCGACCGGGGAAGCCGATCTCGTCGCCGATGCGGGTCGCGTCTTCGCGAGTCCACGCCGCGATCTGGGCGAAGGTGGTGATGCCCTGCTCACGAAGGTGCGCACCGATCACCGGTCCGATACCGACGATGTCGTCGATGTCGTCGATGTCGTCGGGCTCGAGCACGCCCACCGCAGTGGCAGCGGGAGTGCTGGCACGAACGACCTCGAGGGATCCGTCGAAACCATCGTTGGTGAGGGGACCGAGTGCGACACGGTGCACCTGCTTGCTGTCGCCACCCAGCGCCTCGGCACCACTGACGATCTCCATGATCTCGGTGGTGATCGAGTCCTGACGGGCCCGGTTCATGATCCGGCTGAGGTTCTTGATCAGTTCCTCGGCATTGTCGGTGGCGCTCTTCATCGCCCGCTGGCGGAACGCGTGCTCGCTGGCAGCGGCGTTCAACAGTGCCGCGTAGATGCGGGCCTCGATGTAGCGAGGCAGCAGCGTGTCGAGAATGGTCGCTGGATCGGGTTCGAACTCGAAGTCCGCGGCGATGCCGAATGCATCGACGCCCTTGCCGTCGCCACCAGCGATCGTCTGACGATCGAGGGGAACGAGGGGACGCTGGACCACTTCCTGCGAACCGGCCGAGGTGAAGCGCGTGTAGACGAGTTCGACGCGGTCGACCTCACCGTTCACGTACATCTCCATCACGTGTTGGCCGATCTCCTTGGCATGCGCGTACGTGGGATTGTCGCTGAACCCACCGAACGTCGCCGCGATGTCGTAGCCACGGAACCGGAAGTACCCCTCGGCCTTGCGGCCGATCGCGACCACGGTGTAGTCGGTACCCCGCAGGACGCCGGCCTTGATCTCGCCCTCGGTCGCTCGTTGCACGCCGGCGTTGTAGCCGCCGCACAGGCCACGGTCGGCCGTGATCGCGATGTACGCGACCTTTGCGATCGTGTCTCGCCCCGAGAGCAGGGGCGACTGCGAAGCGCCGCCCGCCGCCGCCAGATCCTTGACGACCTCGGTGATCTGCTCGCTGTACGGCACGGCAGCGGCAACCCGCTGCTGGGCCTTGACGATGCGGCTCGCCGCGATGAGTTCCATGGCGCGCGTGATCTTCTTGGTTGCCTGGACGCTGCGAATGCGTCCGCGAAGAATGCGCTCCTGACCGCCAGCCATGACTACTCCGTTGCCAGCGTCTTGGCGCTCTTGGCCTCGCCGAGCGCCTCTGCATCGGTCGCCAGCACATCGGCAGCGCGAGCGGCGGCCAGGTCGGCGACGAACCGCTCCTTGAACGAGGCGATCAGGTCGCCCAGCTCGGAAGGCACGTCGGCCTTCGGGTTGCTGCGCATGCCAGCGAGCAGGCCACCCTGGGTGGTACGCATGTGATCGAGCAGTTCGGCCTCGAAGCGACGGACCTCGGTCACCGGCAGGCTGTCGAGGTAGCCCTTCGTACCGGCGAAGACCGACACGATCTGCTCCTCGACGGGCATCGGGCTGTTGAGGGGCTGCTTGAGCAGTTCCACCAGGCGATAGCCGCGCTCGAGCTGGGCCTTGGAGATGGCGTCGAGCTCGGAACCGAAGGTGGCGAACGCCTCGAGCTCACGGAACTGGGCGAGGTCGAGCTTCAGGGTGCCCGACACGTTCTTCATCGCCTTGATCTGTGCTGCACCGCCCACGCGCGACACCGAGATGCCCACGTCGACGGCCGGGCGCACACCGGACTTGAACAGGTTGTCCTGCAGGTACACCTGGCCGTCGGTGATCGAGATCACGTTGGTCGGGATGTAGGCGGACACGTCGCCGGCCTTGGTCTCGATGACGGGCAGTGCCGTCAGCGAACCCGCACCACGATCGTCGGAGAGCTTCGCGGCGCGCTCGAGGAGACGGCTGTGCAGGTAGAACACGTCGCCGGGATACGCCTCGCGGCCCGGAGGACGACGCAGGAGCAGCGACACCTGGCGATAGGCCTCGGCCTGCTTCGAGAGGTCGTCGTACACGATGAGCGCGTGCTCACCGTTCTCCATCCAGTGCTGACCGATCGCACAGCCGGCGTACGGCGCCAGGTACTTGAACGGCGCCGGGTCGCTGGCCGGTGCGGCCACGATCACGGTGTACTCGAGCGCACCGAACTGGCGCAGCGTCTCGACGGTCTGAGCGACCGTGGAGCCCTTCTGGCCGATGGCGACGTAGATGCATTTCACGCCGAGACCACGCTGGTTGATGATCGCGTCGACGGCGACGGTGGTCTTGCCGGTCTTGCGGTCACCGATGATCAGCTGGCGCTGGCCACGACCGATCGGGGTCATCGCGTCGATCGCTTTGATGCCGGTCTGCAGCGGTTCGTGCACGGGCTTGCGGCCCATGATGCCGGGGGCCTGGATCTCGACACGGCGATCGATCCCGCCGACGATGTCACCCTTGCCGTCGATCGCCTGACCGAGGGCATTGACCACACGACCGAGCAACGCGTCGCCAACGGGTACCGAGAGGATCCGGCCGGTGGCCCTGACCGTCTGGCCCTCTTCGATGTGGTCGGCGTTGCCGAGCACGACCGCGCCGATCGACTCCTCGTCGAGGTTCAGCGCCAGGCCGACCGAGCCGTCCTCGAAGGCGAGGAGTTCGTTCACGCCGCAGTCTGGGAGGCCACTGACGCGGGCGATGCCGTCGCCGACCTCGGTGACGCGACCGACGGTGCGGGCCTCGAGCGAGGGCTCGAAGCCCTCGAGGTTCTTCTTCAGCGCCGCAGCGATGTCGCCGGCGCTCAGCGTGAGTTCTGCCATGGTTCTCGTGTTCTCCGTCTTCTCGTACTGCTCACGCGCTCTAGAGACGCGACTTCAACTGGTCGATACGGGTGCGAACGCTGCCGTCGATGACGGTGTCGCCGATGGTGGCGACGAGACCGCCCAGGACGGACGGATCGACGACGACCTTCAGGTTCACCTGCTTGCCGGTGGCGTTCGCCAGTGCTGCTGCGAGGCGAGTCTCCTGATCGGCGGTCAACGCCACGGCGCTGCGTACTTCGGCGAGCTCGAGGTGCTTCGACGACGATGCTCGTGCGACGAGCTTGTCGACGATCGCCGGCAGATCGCGTCCACGGCCGGAGCCGATCACCATGCTCACGAGCTGGGTCGTGGTGGCGGTCGCCTTGCCGCCGAGGAGATCCTCGACGATCGCCTGGCGCCGAGCCGCTGGGATCTGCTCGTCGGTGAGTGCGTTGCGCAGCTCGTCGGATGTCTCGTAGCTACGGGCGAAGCGGAAGAGCTCGTCCTCCACCTCGTCGATGGTGCCTTCGGCACGGGCGATCTCGAACAGTGCCCGTGCGTAGCCGTCGATGCGGTTGTCGCTCATCGTGCTGCTCCCACTCGCGAGATGAAGCTCTCGATGAGCTCCTGGTGCGTGGCGTCGTCGAGCGAGCCGGTGACCACGTGGTCGACGGCTGCAGTCGACAGGCGGGCGATCTCGCTGCGCAGCTCGTCGCCCACGCGGTTGCGCACGGCTGCGATCTCGGCGAGCGAGCGGGCCTCGAGGTCGGCGAGCTCTTGTTCGAGCCGGGCCTCGCCCTCGGCGAGGACCGCCGCTGCCTGGTGGTCGGCCTCGGCCAGCAGACGGGTGCGCTCGGCGGCGATGTCACCCTTGGCCTGGCGGATCTGAGCCGCTTCGGTGGTGGCGGCCGACTTGGCCGCAGCGGCGTCGTCGATCTCCTTGCCGATGCGATCGCTGCGCTTGGCGAGGGCGTCCTTCATCGCCGGGCCGCCGTACTTCCACAGCAGGCCGGCCACGATCAAGAAGGCGAGGCCGCCGTAGAGCCATTCGGCACGGTCGGGAAAGAACGGGTGTGCCGTGATGTAGCCGGACTCGTCGGTGTCGACCTCGGCAGCCGGGCGGATGATGGTGCTGGCCTGCAGCGCCATGGTGGAGACGGAACCCAGCAGGCTCATCGCGCCATCACCTCGTTCACGGCGCGGTTCACCACGTCGGCGCTCGGCGCACGTCCGGTGGCGAGTTCGCCGACGCGTCCGGCCACGTCGGCGACAGCCGAGTGGATCTGGTCACGCACGGCCACCTTGGCGGCATCGTTCTCGGCCACCGCGCCAGCCCGGGCCTCGGCGAGGCGGGCGTTCAGCACGGTGATCCGCTCCTGGCGTTTGTCCTCGAGTTGGTGACGGGCGGCGTCGATGCGAGCGGCGGCCTCGGCCTTCACCGACACCAGCTGCGCCTCGTACTCGGCCACCTCGGCGCGGGCAGCAGCACGCATCGCGTCAGCCTGCTGGTGGTCGCTACGGATGCTGTCGTAGCGCGCATCCATCCCGTTCTTGAGTTTGGGGAAGAGCACGAAGATCATGAGCAACGCGAAGATCACGAAGGGGCCGAAACCCCAGATGATCTCCTTCAACTCGGGGGCGATCGGGTTGAGATCGCTCTCGGGTGGTACGACTTCGGCGCGGACCCACGCGAGTGGGTTGAGCGTTCCGAGACGTTCGACCGAGACCGATGCCCCCGTCAACGTGGCGACGGCAGAGAGCACGTCTTCTCCTTACTGGAGTGGAACTGGAGTGGAATGGACGAGTGATGACGAGTTCGACTGGACGGCGAGAACGCCGCTATCAGGCGAACTTGAGGAGGATGAAGACCACGAAGCCGATGAGGGCGAGCGCCTCGGTGAAGGCGATGCCGAGGAACATCGTGGTACGCACCATGCCGGCAGCCTCGGGCTGACGAGCCATGGCCTCGACGGACTTGCCGACGAGGAAACCGATGCCGAGGGCGGGTCCGATGGCGGCGAGACCGTAGGCGTAACCGGCCGAGCCGGCAGCCTCGATCGCCTTCAGGTCGGCCGGGGTCGGAGCGACGGCGGCGAGTTGAGCGAGGGCTTCCATGTTGCTGGGTTCTCCTGTGTGGATGTGGTGATGGATCGTGGTGGACGAAGAAGCGGGATGAACGAGTGGTGACTGGTGGACCGACGAGGTCAGTGCTCGTCGCCGTGTCCGGCCATCGAGTTGTTGATGTAGACGGCGGTGAGGATCGTGAAGATGTACGCCTGCAGGAAGCCGACGAGCACTTCGAAGGCCGTGACGCCGACGAGCATCGCGAACGGCATGATGCCGAGCGGGATGAACGCGACCTGGTAGGTCTCGGCCTCGAACATCGACTTGCTGAGAATCGCGAACGTGACGAGCAGGATGTGCCCGGCCAGCATGTTCGCCATGAGACGCACCGTGAGCGAGAACGGCGTGACGACGATCGTCGAGACGAACTCGATCGCACCCACCAGCGGCTTCAGTGCGGTGGGCACGCCGGGGGGCCACAGCAGGTGGCCGAAGTACGCGGCACCCTGATGCTTGAGGCCGACGACGATGAACACGAGCCAGACCGTGAGCGACAGCATCATCGGCACCGCGACACGCGCGGTGGCCGGCATCTGGAAGAACGGGATGATGCCCGGAACGTTGCAGAGATAGATGAACACGAACAGGCTGAGCAGGAACGGGGTGAACCGCAGACCCTGCTTGCCCATCGTCTGCATGACGATGCCGTTCTCGATGAACTCGACGATCGCCTCGGCGAAGTTGCGGATGCCCTTCGGCGCAGTCGTCGAGCTCTTGCGACCCGCGAGGAAGAACACGAGCGAGCCGATCAGCGCAGCCAGGACCGCGATGAGGCCGATCTTGTTGAAGCTCGGGAAGAAGTCCTTCCAGCGGAGGATCCCGTTGATCGGCGGGAATTCGAGTGCGAACACGATGGTCGTTCCTTGTGGGATCAGCAGTGCGGTGGGTACGGACGGATCGGGTGTCGGGTCAGTGGTGAGTCGGCTTGAGACCTGGGTGGGCGAGTGAGATCGCCAGGTACTTCAGCTCCCACCCCAGCAGGCCGAGGTGCGTGATGATGATGGTCGCGCCGAGTGCCGGAAGTGAAATCCACGAGGCATCGCGCACGAGCAGCACCGCAATGAACACCAGGCCGAGGCGGATGAGGTAACCGAAGAGGATGGCGCCCATCATCAGCCCGAGGCTGATCCGGGCCGTGCCGGCGATGAGACCCGCCGAGAGTGCGAAGTTCACGAGGATGAGCGCAATGCCATAGAGCGCCGACCACGCACCATCGCCACCCCAGATGACTGCGCAGATCGCGATCAGGACCGGAGCGGCCATCAGGCCGCGCTTGACGAGATCGAGCGAGACGTCGACCTCGGGCGACGGTCCCTCGATGCGCATGGCGAAGACCGAGTCGGGCACCTTGTTCTTCGGTGCGGTGCTCATGCACCGACTCCTTCGCCCGCCGCCGGCTCGACGGTTCGTGCGCCCTGGGTGGTTCGACCGTGCGTGTTCGCTGCGTGCTCTGCCTCGAGGCGTCGCATCGACGCGTCGTAGCCGAACCAGATCCGGGCGAACTGACCGACGAGAGCGATCATCACGAGAGCGATCATGAACACCGGGGTGGTGCCGAGCCATCGGTCGACCATGAAGCCGATGCCGAGGAACAGCACGGTCACGAAGGCGAAATCCATGCCACGACCGAGCGCCTCGTCGGTGTTGATGATCGTGCGCGAGACGTGCTTCACGGCGGGTACGGGCTCCAGTGTTCACGGTGTCGGCTGCATCGTTGCAGCGAAGCTTGTGAACGCGCACACAATCTAGCCACACCGAGACCGGCGTTCCAAACCGTAGCCGGTCAGGCCCGGCGCTGGCGGCGGATCTGTGGGTGCAGCACGGTGTAGAGCGCGAGCCCGAGCATGCCTGCACCGACGGGGATGTACGACACCCCGCTGTCGGTGATGACGGGGTAGAGCACGAAGGCGCTGAGCAGTGCGGTCCAGCCCCACAGGATCAACACGCTCCGCCGCTGGCCATGGCCCATCTCCATGAGCCGGTGGTGCAGATGGCCCTTGTCGGCGGTGGCGAGGCCCGTGCCACTGCGAGCGCGACGGATGATCGCCCAGAGCGTGTCGAGGATCGGCACACCGAGGATGAACAGCGGGATGAACAATGGTGCGAGGAAGAAGAACGCCTGCCCGGCGGACTCGGTCTCCGCGCCAGGCGCCTCCCGGCCACCCACGACGCTCGTGCTGACAGCCATCAGCAACCCGAGGAACAGCGCGCCGCTGTCGCCCATGAAGATCTTCGCCGGATTGAAGTTGTGTGGCAGGAAGCCGATACACACGCCGACGGTGATGATCGCGATCAACGGACCGATGTTCGGCTCGAGCAGCAGGCCCTGTTCGCTCAGGTGCTGGCTGTAGAGGAAGAACGAGAATGCGGCGATCGCGACGATGCCTGCGGCCAGACCGTCGAGACCGTCGATCAGGTTGATCGCCTGACTCATGCCGAGGATCCACAGCACGGTGACGAGCGGGATCCAATCGCTGCTCAACACCACCACGTCCAGGAACGGCAGGCGAAAGAAGAACATGTGGACCCCGAAGTCGACGAGCACCCATCCGGCCAGCACCGTGCCGATGACCTTCGCCGGCGCCGACAGGTCGCGCACGTCGTCCAGGAGACCGACGAGGAATATCACCGCTGCGGCGATGAGCACCCCGAGCGGTTCGGAGTTGCGCGCGTACAGCGGGTCGAACCCGTTCATGAGCCGGGACAGGCCGAACGCTGCGATGAAGCCGACGAACATCGCGATGCCGCCGACGTCGGGCAGCGGCGTGGTGTGCACCGTGCGCTCGTTCGGTTCGTACACCCAGCCGACGCGGGTGGCGAACCACCTCACGAGCGGCGTGACGACGAAGGTGACCACAGCGGCGACCGCCCCGACGAGCAGGTAGACGCCGATGCTGGGCACGGTGTGAACGGTTCTCGCGCCGAGATCAGTACGCCGGGAACCGGCCGCAGAGGGCCGCGACGTCGGCTTTCACCGCATCGAGGGCTGCCTCGTCGCCACGGTGGCGGAGAGCCCGCGCAACGAGTTCGGCGATGTGCACCATCTCGGGTTCCTTCATCCCCTGGGTGGTGACCGACGGGGTGCCGATCCGCACGCCGCTCGTGACGAACGGGCTGCGGGGGTCGTCGGGAATGCTGTTCTTGTTGAGCGTGATCCCGGCGCGGTCGAGCACGGTCTGCGCCTCCTTGCCGGTGAGATCGGCATCGAACGGACGCAGGTCGACGACCATCAGGTGGATGTCGGTGCCGCCGCTCACGAGTCGGAAGCCCTGCTGGACGAGCGCCTCGGCGAGCGCGCTCGCGTTGCGCACGATCTGTTGTGCGTATTCGGTGAAGCTCGGTTGGGCCGCCTCGTGGAACGCGACGGCCTTGCCGGCGATCACGTGCTCGAGCGGGCCGCCCTGCCAGCCCGGGAAGACGGCCTTGTCGATCGCAGTTGCGTGTTCGGATGTCGACAGGATGCAGCCACCTCGCGGCCCGCGGAGCGTCTTGTGGGTGGTGAAGGTGACGATGTCGGCGAAGGGCACCGGGTTCGGGTGTGCACCACCGGCGATCAGACCGGCGACGTGCGCCGCGTCGAACATGAACAGCGCACCGACCTCGTCGGCGATCGCCTTGAACGCCTCGGGGTCGAGCCGCCGCGGGTAGCTCGTGGTGCCGGCGACGATCAATGTGGGTCGATGCTCGAGTGCGAGATCGCGGACCTGATCCATGTCGACGCGCTCGTCACCGGGGGTGACCTTGTACGCGACGAAGTGGTACAGCTTGCCGCTCGCGTTCACCGGCGATCCGTGGGTGAGGTGGCCGCCGTGATCGAGGCTGAGGCCGAGCACCGTGTCACCGACGTTCAGCACGGCCTGGTAGGCGCACATGTTCGCGTTGGCGCCCGAATGAGGCTGCACGTTCGCGTGATCGGCGCCGAAGAGGGCCTTCACCCGAGCGATGGCGATCGATTCGATGTCGTCGACGATCGCGTTCCCGCCGTAGTACCGCTTGCCCGGATATCCCTCGGCGTACTTGTTCGTGAGGGCGCTGCCGACGGCCTGCATCACCGCGGGCGAGGTGAAGTTCTCGCTCGCGATCAGCTGCAGACCCGTGCACTGGCGCGCCACCTCCTGGTCGATGAGACGGAACACCTCGGTGTCCGGAGCGTTGTCGCTGGGGAACGGCATGGATCAGAACTCCTGCTCGAGAGCCATGAGCTGCTGCACACGGCGGAAGTGACGGCCACCTTCGAAGGGGGTCGCCAAGAACGTAGCGAGGATCTCCTCGGCGAGCCCAACGCCCACGACCCGAGATCCGATGCTCAACACGTTGGCATCGTTGTGCGCCCTCGCCATACGGGCGGTGTAGAGGTCGTTGCAGAGTGCGGCACGCACGCCCCGTACCTTGTTGGCCGCGAGCTGCTCGCCCTGGCCACTGCCACCGAGCACGATGCCGAGGTCGGCCCGGCCGTCACGCACGGCTCGTCCGACGTTCGCGCAGAACTCGACGTAGTCGACGGCGTCGAGGCCGTCGGTGCCGAGGTCGTCGACGTGGTGGCCAGCACCTCGCAGCACCTCGACGAAGTGCTGCTTGAGCTCGTAGCCGGCATGATCGGATCCGATGGCGATGCGGGGCACGAGGATCGAGTGTACGCGGACCTCTGCCGTCGGGTTCTCCCCCGCCGAGGTCGACTCCCTAGCCTCGCCGCTCGTGACCCTCGATCCACGAACCCCTGTCCTGGTCGGTGCCGGCCAGTCCCTGCACCGTGCCACTGGCATCGACGACGCCCTCGACCCTGTCGGCCTGATGGCGCTCGCCGCGACGGAGGCCATCACCGACGCCGGATTGGCATCACTCGACGAGGTCGACTCGGTCCGCGTGGTCGGGCTGCTGAGCTGGCGCTACGGCAATGCTCCCGAGGTGCTCGCCGGACGGCTCGGCATCACGAGCAGCGAGTTCGCCTACACGACGATGGGCGGCAACAGCCCGCAGACGTTGGTGAACAGCACCGCCCTTGCGATCCAGCAGGGCGACCTCGATGTGGCGCTGCTGGCGGGCGGCGAGGCGTGGCGCACGCGCATGCGCGCCCGCAAACTGGGCGTCGAGCTCGAGTGGGAGAAGTCGCCCGAGGAGTCGGTGCCGGTCACGCTCGGTGAGAACCTGGTGATGAACCACCCCGACGAGATCGCCCGCCAGATCGTGATGCCGGTGCAGGTGTACCCGATGTTCGAGACTGCGATCCGAGCCGCTGCCGGGCGCGCTCCCGACGCCCACCTCGTCCGTATCAGCGAGCTCTGGTCACGGTTCAGCCAGGTGGCAGCAGCGAATCCGAAGGCGTGGATCCGTGAGGCGAAGACCGCCGAGGAGATCCGCACGGTCTCCCCCGACAACCGCATGGTCGGGCTGCCGTACACGAAGTACATGAACTCCAACAACGACGTCGACATGGGCGCGGCACTGATCATGATGTCGGTCGAGGCTGCACAGCGCCTCGGCGTTCCAGAACACCGCTGGGTGTTCCCCTACTCGGGCACCGATTGTCACGAGCATCAGTTCGTGAGCAACCGGTGGTCGTTCCACGAGACCCCGGCGATCGAGCTGGGCGGCAGGCTGGCACTCGAGCTCGCCGGCACGACCATCGACGACATCGACCTCGTCGACCTCTACTCGTGTTTTCCCGCAGCGGTGCAGCTCGGCGCGCAGAGCCTCGGTCTCGACATCGAGGGGCAGCTCACCCTCACCGGCGGCCTGCCGTTCGCGGGCGGGCCTTGGAACAACTACGTGATGCATGCGATCGCCACGATGATGAATCGGCTGCGCGAGCGGCCGGGCACCACCGGGCTCGTGTGGGGCAACGGTGGCTACACGACCAAGCATGCCTTCGGTGTGTACGGCACCACGGCGCCGGCGCAGCCGTTCCGCCACGCGTACCCACAGGATCAGATCGACGCGATGCCACGCCGCGAGCTCGCCGGTCCGGTCGAGGCCGCAGGTACCGCTGTCATCGAGGCCTACACCGTGATGTTCTCGCGCGAGGGCGAGCCCGAGCGTGCGATCGCCAGCTGTCTGCTCGCCGACGGCCGTCGCGCCTGGGGCGACTCGGTCGACCCCATGGTCACGGCGGCGATGTGCGAGGGCGAGTGGGTCGGCCGAGCCGTCGAGCTCGACGTCGAGGGAGCGCTCCACCCCTCCTGACCACATCGGCCCGAACCACATCGGCCCGAACCACATCGGCCCGGTCACATCGGCCCGAACCACATCGGCCCGGTCACATCGGCCCGAACCACATCGGCCCGGTCACGTCAGGGCTGGGCCTCCGACATGGTGTCGGTGCGGGTGTCGCTGCACTCCGACGTCAGCAGCTCGAGCGTCGCCGGAGCCTCGACGGTGGAGATATCGAGGTCGGCGTCGTCGGTCCACGTGGGCAACGATCCGGCCGACGATGATCCGCCCGACGATGATCCCGCCAGCTGCTCGGCGACAGCGTCGACGAGCGGGCCGAGCACGGCACCCAGGTCGGCGAGCGGCGGCACCACGGCATCGGGTGGGACCGCACGCAGCCCGTCGAGCCACACCGTGGCGAGCCGGTCCTCGTCCGCGGCGACCGCCCCTGCCTGGGCGAGCGCGGCCGTGATCGATGCGGCTCGGCGGCTGAGCGGACCGACCAGTTCGCCGACGACGACATCGCGCTCGGCAACCACCGCCGGATCGTCGAGTTCGATCAGCGCCGCCTCGAACTGGAGCGCGCTGCGCAGGACCGACGGTGCAGCGATCACCTCGAGCCGTACGAGGGCCACCTCGTCGAGGTCGGCGACGATCGCGGCCAAGGTGAGCACCTGCCTGGTGCCGGCCAGGCGGGACCACGCCGCGCAGACGGCCTGATCGGCGTCGATGCCAGGCATGCCGATCGACGGCACCGTGACGTCGACACTCACCGCAGTGGTGGGAGCGGTCAGGTCCGGCGCGGTCAGGTCCGGCGTGTTCGGCAGCGCGGGCGATGTGATCCGGGGCAGCCTGCCCACCTCGACCTCACCAGCCTGGGCCGCGCCCGACGTGAGTTCGTCACCGCCGCACCCCGCCAACACGGGCACCGTCGCTGCCAGTGTCGCGACGATTCCGGCTATCGCTGCTGTACGGCCAGCCCGGCATCTCGTTCGGCCGCTCGTTCGGCGGCCAGTCCGACGATGTCGCGAAGCACCCACACCGCCAGCGTACTGAGGGCATACTCGTGGGCGATGTCGTCCCCCTCTCTCCGCAGCGCACCGGCACGCCCACCGATCCTCATCGACTGCGATCCCGGCCACGACGATGCGATCGCCATCGTCGTCGCGGCGCGCCACACCGAGCTCCTCGGCATCACCACCGTGGCCGGCAACGCACCGCTCGACCGAACCACCCGCAACGCGCTCATCGTACGCGACCTGCTCGGTATCGATGTGCCCGTGCACACGGGTGCGGCACGACCGCTCGTCGCTGCACCGACGCACGCCGACTACGTCCACGGCGAGAGTGGGATGGACGGCGCCGATCTGCCCGAGCCGTCGGGGCCGCCGGCGAGCACCGATGCGGTCGGGTTCATCATCGACACCTGCCGGAACACCGAGGGCGTGTGGCTGGTGCCGACGGGCCCGCTCACGAACATCGCCCTCGCCCTGCGAGCCGCGCCCGATCTGGCGGGTCGCATCGCCGGTATCTCGCTGATGGGCGGCGGTACGTTCGGCAACCGCACCGCCGTCGCCGAGTTCAACATCTGGGCAGACCCCGAGGCAGCCGCTGCCGTGTTCGAGTACGGGGGCCCGCTCCTGATGTGCGGGCTGCAGCTCACCCACGGGTTCCAGGCCACCCCCGAGCGGATCGCTCGTGTGCGGGCGATCCCCGGCCGTCTGGCCACGGTACTGGCCGACCTGTTCGAGTTCTTCAGCGGCACCTACGTCGCGCGACACGACGATCTTCGTGGCGCACCGGTGCACGATCCGTGCGCCGTGCTGGCGCTCACCCATCCCACGCTGTTCGAGACGCACGACTCACACGTGACGGTGGAGACCCGGGGCGAGCACACCCGGGGCATGACCGTGATCGACCAGCGCCGCCTGCTCGATCGCCCCGAGCCGAACTGCACGGTGTTCGAGCACATCGATGCCGACGCCGGCTTCGCGGTCATCGACGAGGCGATCGCCCACTTCTCGCGCTGACCGGTTCGTCACGACGGGCTCGCGACGGGCTCGTGACGCGCAACGCCGACCCGGCGAGTGCCGCGTGCGGGCCAGGCGCGGTTCGGCGCGGCTCGCCCCTACTGACGGGCGGCGACGTTCGGGTGCCTACGCTGCGGGCATGCGTGCAGCCGTGATGCGTGACTGGCAACTCCGAGTCGACGACCTGCCCGACCCCGTGCCCGGGCCGGGGCAGGTGTTGGCGAAGGTCCTCGCGTGCGGCATCTGCGGCAGTGATCTCCACCTGCTCGTGCACGGCGAGGAGAGCCGGAGGATCGGCGAGGAACTGAACGCCGACCGACCGGTCGATCCCATGTCGCTGGTGATGTTCGACCCGACGAAGGACACGGTGATGGGCCACGAGTTCTGCTGCGAGGTGGTCGATCTGGGCCCGGGTTGCGAGAACCTCGAGGTGGGCGACGTCATCGTCAGCATGCCGGTCGCGTTCGACGCATCGGGCCTGCACGGGATCGGCTTCTCCAACGCCTACAACGGCGGCTATGCCGAGCTGATGGTGCTCAACGAGATGATGGGTCTCAAGGTGCCGAGCGACCTGCCGGTCGACCTGGCGGCGCTCACCGAGCCGCTCGCGGTCGGCGTGCATGCCGTGGCGAAGAGCCGCATCGCCGTCGGTGACGCCGCCCTCGTGCTCGGGCTCGGCCCCGTGGGGCTCGCCTGCATCGCCGAGCTGAAGATGCGCGGCATCGGTCCGATCGTCGCTGCCGACTTCTCGTCCAAGCGTCGTCAACTCGCCGAACAGTTGGGCGCGGACGTCGTGGTCGACCCGAGGGACACGCCTGCGATCGAGGCGTGGCGTCGGATCGACGGAGCCAAGCCGCTCGTGATCTTCGAGGCGGTCGGTGTGCCGGGCATGATCGAGCAGGCGATGCGCATGGCACCGAAGGACGCTCGCATCCTGGTCGTCGGAGCGTGCATGCAGGAGGACCGCATCCATCCGATGCTCGGCATCGGTCGCGAGCTGAGCATCCAGTTCGCACTCGGCTACACGCCTGCAGAGTTCGGTGAAGCACTCACGGCGATCGTGGAGGGCAGGGTCGACCTCTCGCCGTGGCTCACCGGCAGGGTCGGCGTCGACGGGGTTCCTCAGGCGTTCATCGATCTCGGCAACCCCGAGGCCCACGCCAAGATCCTCGTGGTCCCCGGCCTGTAGCGACACCCGAACGCGCCCCACTGACCGCTGACCACTGACCACCGGAGGCCACTGACCACCGGAGATTCGGTCGCTCGTCGGCCGACCAGGGCTCGGCACGCGGGTAGGTTCGGCGGGATGAGCGACACCTTTCCGCGGCAGCACGCACGCACGCAGCGGCTCACGCTCGGCGAACCGCGCAACGTGACCGTCTCGGCCGACGGACTCCGAGCCGTGTTCCTGCGCAGCCGAGCCGGCGACGACCCGGTGAACTGCCTGTGGACGCAGTCGATCGTCGATGGTACCGAGACCCTCGTGGCTGATCCGGTCGCGCTCCTCGCGTCCGAGGACCCAGCGCTCGACGACGAGCTGCCGCCCGAGGAACGCGCTCGCCGTGAGCGTATGCGCGAGGGCGCCGGCGGCGTCACGGCATTCGCCACCGACCGCGCCACCGCCGTCGCCACCTTCACGCTCGCCGGTCGCCTGTTCGTCGCCGGGCTACTCAGCGCAGCGGCTCGCGAGCTCCGTGTCGACGGGCCGGTGTTCGATCCCCGACCAGATCCACTCGCCCGACGGCTCGCCTACGTCAGCGGCAGCAAGCTGCGCATCGCCGAGCTCGACGCGAGCAGCTGGGAGCTGGCGGGCGACCTCGACCCGGAGGTCACGTGGGGCAGCGCCGACTTCGTGGCGGCCGAGGAGATGCATCGGTTCCGCGGCTACTGGTGGAGTCCCGATGGCGAGGCGATCGCTGCGTGCCGGGTCGACAACTCAGCGGTGCAGCGCTGGTGGATCGGCGACCCGGCCGACCCGCGCCGTGAGCCGCAACCCGTTCGTTACCCGGCGGCCGGTTCGGCCAATCCCGACGTCACCCTGCACGTGCTCGCGCTCGAGGGCGGCAGCGTGGAGGTGATGTGGGATCGCGAGGCCTACCCGTACCTCGCCACGGTCGCCTGGGCCTCCCCCGAGCGCCTCGTCCTCAGCGTCCAGTCGCGCGACCAACGCACGTTGGTGGTGCTCGAGGCCGATCCGGTCACCGGTGACACCGCGCCGTTGTTCACCGACACCGATGACGCATGGGTCGAACTGGTGCCCGGTAGTCCCGCAGTGCTCGACGACGGTCGACTCGTCGTCGCTGCCGACAGGGAGGGCCGTCGGTGCCTGCTCGTCGACGGCGACGACGTCACCCCGTCGGAGGTACAGGTGCGGTCGATCGCCCACGTGGGCGACGGCATCACCTTCCTCGGCAACCCGTTGGGTGATGCCACGGTGCAGCACGTGTACCACTGGGATGGGTCGGGGGTGACACAGCTCACCGATGTCGACGGGATCGCTTCGGTGTCGGAGGGGCGCCCGGTGATCGTGCGCATCGCGACGCTCGGCGCACCGGGAGCGGTCGCGAGCGCACCGGGCCGAGTGCCCCTGCGATCGTTCGCCGAGGCCCCGCTGGTGCGACCGAACGTCGTCCTGCACGAGTTCGGCGAGCACCGCATCGCCACAGCCGTCCTCCTGCCCCACGACCACGACGGTTCGAAGCTGCCGGTGCTGCTCGACCCGTACGGCGGTCCACACGCGCAACGCGTCGTGCAGTCGCACAACGCTTTCCTCAGCTCGCAGTGGTTCGCCGACCAGGGGTTCGCCGTCGTCGTCGCCGATGGCCGAGGAACGCCGGGGCGAGGTACAGCGTTCGAGCGAGCGATTCACCTCGACCTGGCGACGGCAGTGCTCGAGGATCAGGTGACGGCGCTCGAGGCCGCTGCCCGCGAGCACCCCGAACTCGACCTCTCGCGTGTCGCCATCCGCGGGTGGAGCTTCGGGGGCTACCTGGCCGCGTTGGCGGTGTTGCAACGACCCGACGTGTTCCACGCCGCGATCGCCGGCGCCCCCGTCACCGAGTGGCGGCTGTACGACACCCACTACACCGAGCGCTACCTCGGCGATCCCACGATCGACGCGGCGCCGTACGCCCGCACGAGTCTGCTGCCCCTCGCCCACCAGCTCACCCGGCCGCTGCTGCTGGTGCACGGCCTCGCCGACGACAACGTGGTCGCGGCCCACAGCCTGCAGCTGTCGTCGGCCCTGCTCGCCGCCGGCAAGCCGCACGAGTTGCTGGCGTTGGTGGGCGTGTCGCACATGACGCCGCAGGAGGTGGTCGCGGAGAACCTGCTGCTCCACCAGCTCGACTTCCTGCGACGGTCGCTCGTGACCGCCGCCCAAGCCCGTTGATCAGGCCTCCTGATCAGGCCC
>Ga0105047_10006178_pt1 | contig 20378 bp, 16 predicted proteins | sample MAT04_FD_78384 | JGI IMG/M metagenome (GOLD analysis project Ga0105047, IMG submission 78384) | Freshwater microbial communities from Lake Fryxell liftoff mats and glacier meltwater in Antarctica - MAT-04 (megahit assembly) | ecosystem: Environmental > Aquatic > Freshwater > Ice > Liftoff...
CCCCCGCCTGACCCCCCAAACCTCCTCCAACCTCCTCCAAATATGAGAGAGATCTCGCCCGAGAGGGCGAGATCTCTCTCACAGAACGATGGGTGGGAGGGCTCGGGTCAGGCGGGGGCGCGGGTCAGGCGGGCTTGACGAGGCAACCGACCGAGGCCAGGAGCACCCGGGTCGCAGTGTCGCTCTGGAGTTCGGTCGAGAACAGGGCCGCCACGGTGGCGGGGGGCATGCGCGACAAGGTGTCGAAGATGCAGGTCGCCATGGCAACATCGATGCCGCGCTCGTTGAACTTCGCCACCACATCGGCCCGGTTGAGGAACAGCAACGGATTGACGTTGGACAGATCCGAACCCGCCGGAACGTACACCTGGCCGGGGTTGACGCCCTCGGGCAGCTGATCGCCGGGCTTGAGTGAGCCCGAGACCACCGGGGCGAACAGCAACAGCAGGCTGCCGAGCTCCTCGGGGCTGAGTTTGTCGAAGTCGACGTCGAGGTCGAAGTCGTCCAACCGCAGGCCGGCGAGTTGGAGGAGCTGGCCCTGCTGGGCATCGGTGAGACCGCGGGTGATCGCGGCGAGCAGGATGGGCAGCTGTTCGGCGCTGAGCTTGGACAGATCGAAGTTGGCGATGTCGAGTCCGGCCAGCCCGCTCGAGATCGAGCCGAGCCCCGCCAGCAGCCCCGTGAGCTGCTGGACCTGCTGGGGTCCGAGAGCCCCGGCAACGAGTTGGGCGAGTTGAGCCGCTCCGAGCGCTGGCAGCGGGGCGGGCTTGGTGGTGGAGCCGGTGCCGCTGGACTTCAGGAGCGACGCCAACGAAGCGGTGTCGGTCGCCGTGGGCGATCCCTTCCCGAGGAGGGCGAGCAGCGTCGCCTGATCGACGCAGGGGGCGATCGTGACCAGCAGGCGCGACGAACTCGCGGCGCTGAGCCCGGCGACGCTGGTGAGCGAGCCCCCAGTGGAAGGCGCCGTGGCGAGGCCGCTGAGCAGGGACGACATGTCGGCGGCTACGGCAGGTACGGTCGCAGCGTTGTCGTAGATGCAGCCGGCCTGATCGCCCGATACCCCGATACCAGCGAGAGCGGCGAGCACGGCCTCGCGCGACGGCATGGCGCTGGCGGCCGCCTCGGACCCAACGGTGGTGGTTGTGGTGCGCGGTACGGCAGAGGCGGAGCCCACGGTGGACGCCCGCGCCCGGTCGACGCCATCGCGAATCCAGTGGGGGACTTCGCCCGAATCATCGGCAGCGTCGTCGTAGTCGGCGCTGGCCGAACACCCGGCGACGAGGGCGATCCCGGCGAGCACAGCAAGAAAAGTATGTCTGGGGTTCATCTCGCTATATTTGAACTCATTTGGAGTGGAAACACAACGGTGATCTGCCGCTGCCGACCGGTAGCGTGGCGGGCGTGCCACGGACCCACCATGCTCGAGAGACCCACCGGTCGGGGCGGGCCGCCTGGCTGCGGGCGGCGGTACTCGGGGCCGATGACGGCATCGTCTCAACCGCCGCCCTCATGATCGGCGTCGCCGCCGCCGACGGGTCGTCGGGCGCCACGATCACCGCCGGTGTGGCCGGCCTCGTCGCGGGTGCTCTGTCGATGGCGGCGGGCGAGTACGTGTCGGTCAGCTCGCAGCGCGATTCCGAACGGGCCGACCTGGTCAAGGAGTCCCGCGAGCTCGAGGAGTATCCGGCCGACGAGCTCGGTGAGCTCACCGAGATCTACGTGTCGCGGGGCCTCGACCGGGCCCTCGCCGAGGAGGTGGCGGTGCAGTTGCACGACCACGACGCCCTGGGCGCCCACCTGCGTGACGAATTGGGCCTCGATCGCGATCAGTTGGCCCGGCCGGTCCAGGCCGGCGCGGTGTCGGCCACGGCCTTCGCCCTGGGAGCCTCGCTCCCACTCGTCGCCGCGCTTCTGTACGCCGGGGGCCTGGTCATCGCGCTGGTGGCCCTTGTGGGTCTCGGCCTGCTCGGCATACTCGGGGCCGGCATCGGTGGTGCCCCGAAGTCTCGGGGAGCACTACGGGTGTTGGCCGGTGGTGGGGCGGCCATGGCCGTCACGGCGGTCGTGGGAACGCTCATCGGTCCCGTCGGTTAGAGCTCCGGCGAACGCGCCGGCGAACGTGCCGTCAGCCGACGCTGACCGATACCGAGTGATGCCCGGTGGCGCCGTCGGGGGCCACGGCGGTGCGCTCGTCGGTCTGGGTGTCTCCGTCACGGTCGGTGGCCCGCACCCAGATGCGGTGCTCCCCGGGCGTGGCGTCCCATTCGTAGATCCATTGCCGCCAGGTGTCGATGCCGACCTCGTCGGCCAGGCGGGCCTCCACCCAGTCGCCGTCCTCGCCGACACGCACCTCGACCCGCTCGATGCCACGATGCTGGGCCCACGCGACGCCCGCCACGGCGACTTTGCCGGCCTTGCGCGAATCGCCGGCGCGTGGTGCGTCGATTCGTGATTGCGTCTTGACCGGACCGTCCTTGGCCCAACCCCGCGGAATCCAGTAGCCGTCGAAATCATCGAGGCCGACGAGGTCGAGCGAGCTGATCCACTTGGTGGACGAGACGTAGCCATAGAGGCCCGGCACCACCACCCGTGCAGGGAAGCCGTGCTCGACGGTGAGCGGTTCGCTGTTCATCCCGATGGCGATCATGGCGTCGCGTCCGTCGAGCGCGATCTCGGTGGGGAACCCGCAGGTCCAGCCGTCCACCGACTCCATGGCGATCTGGGTGCCGGACGGCTTGACGCCGACTTCGTCGAGGATCTCGGCGAGGGGGACGCCAAGGAAGCGGGCCGTGCCGATGAGGTCGCCGCCCACTTCGTTGGACACGCAGCACAACGTGATGACCCGCTCGACGATGTGGCGGTCGAGCAGGTCGTCGTAGCTGAGGGTGAGGGGGCGCTCGACGTCGCCGCCGATGGTCAACCGCCAGCTGTCGAGGGTGACCCGCGGGGCGATGTAGGCCGTGTCGATCCGGTAGAACTGATCGACCGGGGTGATGAAGGTCGATGCCCCGTTGCCGACCGACGCTCCCGGTGTCACGGTCAGCGCCGCGTCGGGTGCAGTGGTGGGGATGTTGGGGAACTTGTCCTTGGCGGCGACCACCGAGGTGTTGTCGCGACGATTGACGACTGCCACGCCGGCGCCCACGACGGCGGTGCCGGCCCACAGCGCTCCAGCGCGGGCGACGAAGGCCCGGCGGTCGACGTCTGCGTCCCAGCGGTGGATCACCATCGGCTGGGCGGTGGCAGGGGCAGGGGCAGGGTCGGCGCCAAGGGCTGGGTCGGCACCAAGGGCAGGGTCGGCGCCAAGGGCTGGGCCTCGTACGTAGGGGAGCAGCACCACGTAGACGAGGTAGCCGGCAACGGCGCTGGCCGCGCTAGCCAGCAGTGCGCCGGGGCCGGGACTGTCCATCGCCAAGAAACCGATGATGCTGAAGACGCCGAGGGCTACCGGCACCAGCCAGCGACGCGGCGGCCGGCGTACCGCGGCCGCGGCAATGGCCGAGGCTGCCACGGTGAGGATGACGACGATGCCGATGCCGAGGGCCAGCTTGTCGTAGGTGCCGAACGTGCTGATCGCCCACTTGCGGATCGGTGCCGGCACCGAGTCGATGACCCAGCCGGCGACCGCGGCGACGGGAGAGTCGACCGAGGCGATGGCCGCGACCAGCGAGCCGGCAGCCGTGGACGCGACCGCCACCAACGAGCCGACGACAAGCGGTCGGACGACCAGCGCCGCCGAGCCGCCGCTCCCGCCCGAGGGCGGCGACCCATCCGAATCGCCGTCTCGGCCCCGATGCACTGCGTTTTCGGCGATTGCCATGGCCTCAGTCTGCCGCGTACGCCTCGATCGGCGGGCACGCGCACACCAGGTTGCGGTCGCCATAGCCGTTGTCGATGCGGCTCACGGGCGGCCAGTATTTGTTCGTCCGGAGCCCAGGTACCGGATATGCGGCGGTTTCGCGGCTGTAGGGGTGGGTCCAGTTCTCGATGAGGAGATCCTCAGCCGGGTGCGGTGCGTTGCGTAGCGGGGAGTCGGCCAGGGGCCAGGTTCCGGCGGCGACCTCGTTGATCTCGTGACGGATCGAGATCATGGCGTCGATGAAGCGGTCGATCTCGGTGAGCGATTCCGATTCGGTCGGTTCGATCATGAGGGTGCCGGCGACGGGGAACGACATGGTGGGCGCGTGGAACCCATAGTCGATGAGGCGCTTGGCGATGTCCTCGCCCGTGACGCCGCACTCCTTCTCGATGGGGCGGATGTCGATGATGCACTCGTGGGCCACGAGCCCGTTGCGGCCTGAGTACAGCACCGGGTAGTGCGGCGAGAGGCGTGAAGCGACGTAGTTGGCGGCAACGATGGCGGCCGCGGTGGCGTCGCGCAGCCCATCGGGGCCCATCATGGCGATGTAGCTCCACGAGATCGGCAGGATGGAGGCCGAACCCCAGGGTGCCGCAGCGATGGAGCCGGTGCCGGTGCGGGGCCCCGCCTCGGGGGTGATCGTGGAGTTGGGCAGGAACGGTGCCAGGTGGGCGCGCACGCCGATGGGCCCGACCCCGGGCCCGCCGCCGCCATGGGGGATGCAGAAGGTCTTGTGCAGGTTGAGGTGGCTGACGTCGGACCCGAACTTGCCGGGGCGGGCCAGGCCCACGAGGGCGTTCATGTTGGCGCCGTCGAGGTACACCTGTGCGCCGGCATCGTGCACGAGCCCGCAGATCTCGCCGATGGCCTCCTCGAACACGCCGTGCGTGGACGGGTAGGTGACCATGAGCGCCGCCAACTGGGCGCCGTGGGTGGCGATCTTGGCTCGTAGGTCGTCGACGTCGACGTTGCCGTCGCTGTCGCAGCCCACCACGACCACCTTCATGCCCGCCATCACGGCGCTGGCGGCATTGGTGCCGTGTGCTGATGAGGGGATGAGGCACACGGTGCGATCGGTGTCCCCGTTGGACTGGTGATAGGCCCGGATGGCCATGAGACCGGCGTACTCGCCCTGGCTGCCGGCGTTGGGCTGCAGCGACACGGCGTCGTAACCGGTGATCTCGGCGAGCCACTGCTCGAGATCGGCGAACAGGTTGAGGTAGCCCTCGGCCTGGTCGAGCGGGGCGAACGGGTGCATGCGGCCGAACTCGGGCCACGTGACCGGGATCATCTCGGTGGCGGCGTTGAGCTTCATGGTGCAGCTGCCGAGGGGGATCATGGCGCGGTCGAGGGCGATGTCGCGATCGGCGAGGCGGCGCAGGTAGCGCATCATCTCGGTTTCGCTCTGATGGGTGCTGAACACCGGATGGGTGCAGAAGTCGGTGCGCCGCGCCAGCGTCGCGGGGATGGTCGACGCGGTTGCCGAGGCGGCATCGAGGTCGGCGGGCGCGGCGATGGCGAACGCCGCCAGCACCAATGCGATCGTGTCGACGGTGGTGGTCTCATCGCAGCTGATGGCGACGTGATCGGCATCGACGGATCGCAGGTTGATCCCGGCTTCGAGCGCGTTGGCCAGCACGGTGGCGGCGCGGCCCGGCACCGAAACGGTGACGGTGTCGAACCAGGCGTCGTTGACCACGTCCACCCCGCCCGAGCGGAGCCCGGCGGCCAGGCGCGATGCCAGGGCGTGGGTGCGCCCGGCGATGCGGCGCAGACCATCGGGGCCGTGGTACACCGCGTACATCGAGGCCATGACGGCGAGGAGTACCTGCGCCGTGCAGATGTTGGACGTGGCCTTCTCGCGGCGGATGTGTTGTTCGCGGGTCTGCAGGGCGAGGCGTAGGCCGGGCCGACCACCGGCGTCGATGGAGTAGCCGACCAGGCGCCCAGGCAGCGAGCGCTTGTGGGCATCGGTTGATGCGAGGAAGCCGGCGTGAGGGCCACCGAACCCCATGGGTACGCCGAAGCGCTGGGCCGAGCCCACCGCAATGTCGGCGCCAAGCGATCCCGGAGATTCCAAGAGGCACAGGGCCAACAGGTCAGAGGCGACCACGGCGAGCGCCCCCTCGGCGTGCAGGGCCGAGATGGTGGATCGATGGTCGACGATGGCACCCGACGAGCCGGGGTAGGCGAGGAGCGCACCGAAGACGGTGGCGGGGTCGAGGTCGGTGGACGGGTTGCCCACGAGCACCTTGATGCCGAGCGGCTCGGCGCGGGTCTCGACCACCGCAATGGTCTGGGGATGGCAATCGATGTCGACGAAGAAGGACTCGGCGGTGGTCTTGGTGGCCCGTCGTGCCATGGTCATGGCCTCGGCCGCGGCGGTGCCCTCGTCGAGCATCGACGCGTTGGCGATGTCGAGTCCGCACAGCTCCGCGACCATGGTCTGGAAGTTGATGATGGCCTCGAGGCGGCCCTGGCTGATCTCGGGCTGATACGGCGTGTAGGCGGTGTACCACGCCGGGTTCTCGAGCACGTTGCGCAGGATGACGGCGGGCGTGATGGTGTCGTGGTAGCCCATGCCGATCATCGAGATGAGGGGCTGGTTCTGGCGGGCATAGCCCCGGATGTGGGCGAGCGCCTCCACCTCGGTGAGCGCGGCGGGCAGGCTCAGCGGCTCACGGGTGCGGATGGATTCGGGCACCACATCGTCGATGAGGGCGTCGACCGAGTCGTAGCCCACCTGGGCGACCATGGTGTGCAGGTCGGCATTGCGGGTACCGAGGTGGCGTTCGGCGAACTGTTCGGTGAATTGTTCGGACTCGTTGCCGGTGAGGCGGGGGGTGACTTCGGACATGGCGAACTCCAGGCTGGTTCCCCTCTGTCACTGCAGTAACGCTCCAGAGTTGCCCACATCGAGCGGTCCAGGGACCTGAGAGATTCCGGGGTGTTGCTCCTTCGGTGCCCGGCGAACCGGGACTCTCCCGCTCGATGTCATCGGCGTCGGTTGTCGCCGTGAACTTAGCAGCTGGGCTCAGAGGGGCTGCATGAAGACCTGGACCGTGAAGACCCGTCGTTGGCCGTTGCAGTCGCCCCATACCGCCGCGGCCCCCATGGTGGTGAACTTCGGGTCGACGATGTTGGCTCGATGTCCGGGGGAGTCGAGGTAGGCCTCGTGCACCTGGTCGATGGTGCCGCCATAGCCCACGTTCTCGCCGAGGAAATTCCACTCCTTGGGGGCCCCGTCCGAGAGCCTCGAGTGCGACAGCCCACACTCATCGCGCAGCTTGCGGGCCCAGGCGTCGGCCTTGATGGACAGCGTCACGTTCGCGGTGAGCTCGGGGAGGCCGTTGTCGACCCGGGTGCGGTTGACGCGGCTGATGACCTCGTTGCGCTCGGCCTCGGTGGACTCGCAGCCGGCTCCGAATCCGACGACCGCCAGGGTGACCGCCACGACTGACAGGAGGCGCCGCAGCGGCGGGGCCGTAGTCGTTGCGGAGGAGCGGAGGCGCATACACAACCATCGGCGCGGCGATCGGGAAGCCTTGAGTAAGTGAAAACCGCACCCGCTCTGGTGCCGTGCGTCCCAGGGAATGGCGCAGCTGGGTCGGTCGACCCAGGTGCCGTCGAGGCGAAAACACCCACGCCGTTTTGTGAATCATCTTCATATCGTCGGTAGTTCATTCCCTTCGATTCCGGCGGGAGTGATGCACCAGCGACCGAAGCACCAGGTTCGGCACCCGCAGAACGGACTTCTCCATGAGCGTCTCCCTCACCTCCCCCTCGGCCCCCCGGCGAGCGAACCGCGGCCGCGGCGTGACCGTGCGCGGGTGGCAGCTCCGCGTCACCGCGCCCGGTCTCGTGGTGATCATGTTGGGCAGCCTGTTGCTGTTGCCGACGCTCCTGAAGTCATCGGTCAGCGCCGCGCCCACGGTGGGCATCGCGCTCTCGGGGGTGGTGTTCAACGACTACGACCAGGACGGCACCCGCGACACCTCTGCCGGCACCCCCGAGCCCGGTGAGCAGGGCATCACGGTCACCGTGGTCTGCGTCCTCGACTCTGGCACCGACGGCGTCGTGGGCACCGCGGACGACACCTACACGGCACCGCAGAACACGACGAGCGCGGCGGACGGGGCCTGGTCGATGGCCGCAGCCACGACCGGTGGCAGCCCGTGCCGGGTCGAATTCACGATCCCTGCGGCCAAGTCCTACCTGCAACCCTCGGGCACGACGCTCGCTGCCGGCACCACCAGCACCCGGTTCGTCGCTACGGCGTCGACGACCGTGAACTTCGGAGTCGCCGACCCCACGACCTACTGCCAGACCAATCCGAACCTGGTGATCCCGTGTCACGCGTTCGGCCCAGCGGTGGCCAACGTCGCGCTCAACCCCGACGCCGCGACGGGCGCACTGAAGGCGTTCAGCGACGGCACCTCGGGCAACAGCGGGGCCGGCGTCACCGACGTCACGACGTTCGGCGACCTCGGTGCCACCTACGGCGTAGCCCCGGACCCGACCAACGCCGGCGGCTACCTGGTGGGTTCGTACGTCCGTCGGTTCAGCGGGCTGAAGGCCGGCAACGCCGCCAACGCCGCGGGCACGATCTTCCGAGTGAGCGCGGCCGGAGTCGTGACGACCCTGGCGACACTCCCGGCCGGCAACAACCCCCACGACGACCCCACCAACAGCCTTCCCCGCACCGACAGCGCCTGGCTCCGTGACGCCGGCGCCTGGGATGCCGTCGGCAAGGTGGGCCTCGGCGATATGGACCTCTCGGCCGACGGCACCACGCTGTATGTCACGAACCTCGCCGACAACAGCATCTACTCGGTCGACGTCGCCACGGGCGCCACCACTGCCGTCACACCGATCCCGGCACCGACTGCGGCCTTGGGCGCGGGGGTGGTGGCGTGCGCCGCCGCCGGCGATTGGCGACCCTTCGCCATCGGCCAGAACGGCGGCAAGGTCTACGTCGGCGGCGTCTGCTCCAACCAGTCCGCCTGGAACCAACCGGTCAACGACAACTTCCGCTCCCACGTGTACGTCACCGACGGTCCGCTCACCGCCGCCAGCACGTTCACCGAAGTGCTGACGTTCCGGCTGGACTACGCCCGCAAGTGCGGCGTTCCCCTCGACCTCAGCCCGGCCCCGACGCCGGCGCTCAACGCCACCACCCACGACGGCACCAACACGAACGCAGCATGCTCGTCTGCTCCCAATGTGCAGGAGGCGAAGTGGAACCCCTGGTTCAACCCCTCGCCCCCCGACATCAACGGGATGCCCGGTGGCAACACCGTCGACGGGGAGATCTCGTACCCGACCCCGATGCTCACCGACCTCGAGTTCGGCAGTGACGGTCAACTCGTGCTCGGCTTGCGCGATCGCATGGCCGACCAGAACGGCTACACCACCCTGGCTCCCACGCCCGTCGTTGGCGAGACGGCCACCGATGTGGTCTCGTTCCCCGGTCTCGGTGACCAGCTCAAGGCGTGCCGCACCGGCACCAGCGGTGATGCCTGGACGCTCGAGTCCAACGGCAGCTGCGGCGGCCTCACCAGCGGCGGCGCCAACCAGGCGGCCGGGGGCGAAGGACCCGGTGGCGGCGAGTTCTTCGACTGGGACGACGCCGATGCCCATGACCAGACGATGATGGGCGGATTGCTGTCCCTCGAGACCACGGGCCGCGTCGCTGGCACCTCCATCGATCCCATTACGGCCTTCACCGTCGGTGTCCGCTGGGCGAACGTGGGTGACGGCGTCAATGGCCAGTCGCTCAGGATCGCGGGCACCACGCTCGACAACAGCGGCTTCGCGTTCAACAAGGCCAACGGGCTGGGCGACCTCGCGGCGTTGTGCAACCAGGCGCCGATCCAGATCGGCAAGCGGGTCTGGCGCGATGCCAACAACAACGGCATCCAGGACCCGGGCGAGGCACCGATGGTCGGCGTGGTCGTCAAGCTGTACGACGCCGCAGGAACCACCGAGCTGGGCACGATCACCACCAACGCCAACGGTGAGTACCTCTTCGGTGGGGTCCAGAACCTCGGCGGGGTCGCCGTTGCGCCCAACACCACGTATCAGTTGCGGATCGACGACGCCGATGGCGCCACCCCCCAGCCGGCGCTCGCCGGGTTCGATCTGACGGGCGCCAATGCCGGGAGCGACACGACCGACAGCGACGCAGTGCTCACCGTCGATGACGCCGTGATCAACGTCACCACCGGCGCCGCCGGACACAACAACCACACCTATGACTTCGGGTTCACCCCGCTGGCCCCGGACGTGTCGGTGACCAAGACGGCCCGCACCGCGTACATCCAGCAGGGGGTACCGGTCATCTATGACATCGTCGTGACCAACGTCGGTCCCGCCACCGCCACCAATGTGGTGGTCACCGACGACGTGCCCGCAGGCTTCACCTACAACGGCGCGCTTGCGCAGAACGCCGGTTGGACCGGCACCGGGCCGGTGACGAGAACGATCGCCAGCCTGGCAATCGGTGCCACCCAGACGTTCACCCTGGCGCTGACGCCGCGCAACGTGGCGGGCGTCCAACCGGCGCGGACCGCGTCGAACTATCCGGTCGGTAGTACGTGTGCGGCACTCACCCCGACCCAGCTCGCCAATCCGCTGCTCAACATCGTTACGATCACCTACGACAACTCGACGATCGTGTCGAACAACTGTGAGCCCGAGGAGGTCCAGCGCTACGACCTCGCCCTACGGACGGTGGCGACCTCGGTCAACGGCGGACCGGTGGGCCCCGTGGCGGTGGGTGACACCGTTACCTTCACCATCACCGTCTTCAACCAGGGCACGGTGCCCGCCAACGGCATCGTGATCACCGACACCATTCCCGCCGGCTATACCTTCCCCGCCCAGGCCGGGTGGACTGCGGTTGGTCCGGTGGCCACCACGCCCGTGCTCGTCACCACAGTGGCCCCCGGCGCCTCGCTCACCCGCACCATCAACCTCGTCGTGGCGTCGGTCGCCAACCCCACGACGGGACTGAGGAACCTTGCCGAGATCTCCAACCACGACGACGACGCAGCGCCCGGCACCCCCCGGCCGCCGGACTTCGACTCGACGCCCGATACCAACCCCACCAACGACGGCACTGCGGTCGACGACGCCATCAACGGGTTCCCCGGTGGCACCCCCAACGACGAGGACGATCATGACCCCGCCGTGGTGCTGCCCGACGGTCCCGACCTGTCGGTGATCAAGACGGCCCGCACCGATCACATCCAGGTCGGTGTGCCGGTGATCTACGACATCGTCGTCGAGCATATGTCGGGCACCGCAGCCACCAACGTGGTCATCACCGATGACGTGCCGGCCGGATTCACGTTCGATTCGACCCTGCCGCAGAATGCCGGCTGGACCGGCACCGCCACGGGCCCGGTGACCCGCACGATCCCCCTGATCGGTATCGGCGACAGCGAGACCTACGAGCTGGCGCTCACGCCGGTGGCGAGCCCGCCGGCCCAGCCGGGACGTACCGACAGCAGCTACCCGACGGGCAGTGTGTGCACCACGCTGAGCGCCGCCGACTACGCCAACCCGCTGCTCAACATCGTCATGATCAGCTATGACGATCAGACGATCGTCTCGAACAACTGCGACTTCGAGCGGGTCGAGAAGTTCGACCTGGCCCTGCGCAAGACGGTGGCCTCGGTCAACGGCGGTGCGGTCGGGCCGGTGCTCAACGGCGACCTCGTGGTGTTCAACCTCGAGGTGTTCAACCAGGGATCGGTGCCGGCCCACAACGTGGCTGTCACCGACTACCTGCCGGCCGGACTGAGCTTCGACAACACCATTGCGGCCAACGTCGGTTGGACCCTCATCGGTGCCAACCCGACGACGACTGTCGCGGGGCCGCTGGCCCCCGGTGCGTCGACGACCGTGTCCATCTCGCTGCGGGTGGCGAGTGCCGTTGCGGCCAACCTCGTGAACTGGGGCGAGATCTCGGGGGCCGACGACGACGATGACGACGGCACCCCGCCGCCGCCCGACTTCGACTCGACCTCCGACGACGAGAACGGTAACGGTGCGGGCGAGACCCCCGGTGGCGGTTTCGAGGACGGCGAGATCGACGAGAACCCGACCGATGGCGACAGCGAAGTCCCCGGCGCCCCCGGTGACGAGGACGACAACGATCGAGCCGAGCTGACCCCGGCCACCCCGCCGTCTACCGACCTGTCGGTGACCAAGACCCCCGACACCACCGTGGTGGTGAACGGACAGAACGTGATCTACACGATCGTGGTCACCAACGTCGGTACCGCTGCGGCCGCCAATATCGAGGTCATCGACGACGTGCCCCCGGCGTTCACCTTCGAGCCCGGCGCCAACGCCGGCTGGTCCGCCCGTCCTGATGGTCGGGTGAGCACCATCATCGTCGGTCCGCTCAATCCCGGTGGGGCCCAGACCCTCATGCTCACGCTGCGGGTGACCGACGTGCGGGCCACAGCCGACCCGGCCAGGCGCAACCCGGCCCCGGCGGGAAGCATGTGCGCCAGCGCCGCGAACCCGAACAACCCGCTGCGCAACACCGTCGTCATTCCCGACGATATGAACCTCGTCAACAACTGCGACGACGGCGTGGTCGGATTCTTCGACGCCGCCCTGCGCAAGAGGGTCAAGTCGGTGTTGATGGTGGGGGAGCGGATGATCGCGACCTTCGACGTGGAGGTCTTCAATCAGGGCCCCACTGCTCTGAACGACATCACCGTGACCGACACGGTGCCCGCCGGCTACATCTTCTCGACGCGGGACAACGCCAGCTGGACCCAGGACGGGGATCGTGCGGTCACCACCGTCGTCGCGGGCCCGCTTGCTGCGGGGGCCAGCACCGTTGTGGTACTCCTCTTGCAGGTGCGGGTAGAGGCGACCGAGGCCCAGTGGCGCAACACCGCCGAGATCACCGAGATGAAGGATGACAGGGGGACCGTCGTGCCCGATGTCGACTCGAACCCCGATCGTGACCCGAACAACGACAGGCTCACCGATGACGTCATCGACAACACCGACGGCGACGAGGACGATCACGACGCCGCCGTGATCACCCTTGCCCAGGTGAGAGCCCTGATCCAGCCCGCAGGGGCCGTACCGAACGCATTGGCGATAACGGGCGCAAACAGCACGCTCAGCGGCGTCGGCGGTGTGATCATGCTGCTGGTCGGTCTGTCGATGATGCTTCGCCGCCCCGAGGGCAAGCGGTACCGGCGTCGGCGCCCCCTGCTGGGATAGCGGCACCGGAGTGTCGCCCCGGCCAGAATCCCCGTTTTGTGGCGTAGAACTCGACAGTTCTGTGGCTGATTACGCCACAGAACGGGGATGGCTACGAAAGCAGGTCGGGCTCCTGATCGGTGATCCAGCTCCACAGTGGATGGAATTGGAAGGCGCCGGCGATCTCGGTGCCCACTTGGCCGTAGGTCTGGGTGGCGATCTCGGCGTCGATGACGTGTGGCGACCGGCCGGTGCCGGCCACCGCAGCCATAGCGGCCAGCTGTACCTCGCAACTGCGCTCCATCGTGATGAACCACCACACCGCCGCGTCCACCGACGTTCCGACGGTGAGCAGCCCGTGGTTGCGCAGGATCGCGGCCTTGTTCTTGCCGAGCGCCCCGGCGATGCGGTCGCCCTCGGCAGTGTCATTGACGACTCCGGTGAAGTCGTCGAACACCTCGTGGTCGTCGAAGAACGCACAGGAATCCTGGGTGAGCGGGTCGAGCTTGGCGCCGAGCGTCGAGAACGCCCGCCCGTACTTCGAGTGGGAATGGGCGGCGGCCACGACGTCGGGGCGGGCCGCGTGCACCCGGGAGTGAATGGCGAATGCGGCCTGGTTGACCGGCCAGTCGCCCTCGACGACCTGGCCGTCATGGTTCACCAGGATGAGATCAGACGCGGTGATCTGACGGAAGCTCATGCCGAAGGGGTTGACCCAGAAGCAGTCGGCTCGCTCGGGGTCGCGGGCGGTGATGTGCCCGGCCACACCCTCGTCGAAGCCGAAGCGGCCGAAGAGGCGGAACCCAGCGGCCAGGCGCTGCTTGAGATGGGTGCGCTCGGCCTCGGGGTTGTCGAAGACCGGGAACGTGAACTGGGTGGGTCGGGCCATGGCTGTGCTCCTAGGAGAAGGCGTCGATGACGTCACGATAGAACTTGAACAGGGCTGCACGGTGCGCGACCTCGGTCTTGCCGAGCCGCACGAGCACCAGATCGAGATCGGGGACCACGGCCACCAGTTGGCCCTCGTAGCCCTGGCCCGCGAAGGTGCCGTGCTCATCGCCCCACACCCACCAGCCTGATCCGTAGAAGAGTCCGGTCTCGGGGTCGTAGCTGGTGGCCGTGCGGGCCGAGTCGACCCAGCCGTCGGGCAGGATGCGCTGCCCGTCCCATACCCCATCGCGCAGGAAGAGGTAACCGAAGCGGGCGAAGTCGCGGGCGGTGGCGTACACGTAGGACGAGCCGACCATCGTGCCGGCCTCGTCGAAGTGCGGCGTTGCCGAGCTCATGCCGATCGGGTCGAAGAGGCGGGAGCGGAGGTAGGCCTCGGTGGCGGCGCAATCGTGGCCGTTGGCCGCAGCGACGGCGCGGGCGACGATGTTGGTCGACCCCGAGGAGTAGTTGAAAACGGTGTCGACCGGGGCGACGAGGGCTTGCGACGCGGCGTAGGCCGCCATGTCGCCGGCTCCTTCACCAAAGAGCATTTCGAGGCAGTGCGAGGTGGCGTCCCCACCGACGTAGTCCTCGCTGAACTCGAGGCCCGACCGCATGGCCATCAGGTGACGAAGGCTGATTGCGTTGCGCTCGTCGCCTTCGGTGGACCACTCGGGAGCGGCGGGGGCGGCGTCGATGTCGATGAGCCCGTCGGCGACTGCGAGGCCGGCAGCGGCCTGCGTGATCGACTTGGCGACCGACCACGAGGTGAGCGGCGTGAACGCCCCCGTACCCGGTCCGTACCGTTCGGCGACGATGCGGCCACCCTGCACGGCGATGAAGGCCAGGGTCAGGGCCGTGTCGGGATTGGGGTTCACCTGCAAGGCCCGGTCGAGCACGGCGTCGAGTTGTTCGGGGTCGCCCGTGAGTTGGGGGCCGGTGGCCCAGGTGGGCGTCGGCCACGACACGCCCGCGGGTTGGCCGGGCAGCGCTACCTCGACGACGGGTAGCGCCGGAGCGGATGCGGCGGCGGCGGCGGAGGAGTCCGGCGGTGTGGTGGCGCTCATGCGAGCGGCCGACCGAAGGGGAGTGCGTCGGCCCAGGTGCCGAGGAACTCCTCGGCGGCGTAGCAGGCCGCGAGGAAGTGCCCCTCGGGATGCTCGGCGAGAGCGCCGATGGCCGTGTCGATGCGGGCGGCGACGGCGGCCGCGATGGCGTCGGGGTCCGAGCCGTCGACGCCAGGCAGCGCGTCGGGCCACGCCGCCAACAGCGGGCCAGCGGTGCTCACGAAATCGGGCAGCACGATGGCACCCTGGCGGCGGGCGACGGCCAGGCCCCGGGCCGTGAGGGGCAGCGGGCCGGAGCCGACGATGCAGCGGGTGCTGAGGCGGGCGGCGACCTCGTGGTCGACGACTCCCGGCTTGGATCCGACCACGATGACATCGGAACCGGGCGACCCGCCGGCGAGCAGTTCAGGCGCAAGCGTCACCGAGGCGGTGGCCCCCGCGGCGGTGAAGGCATCGGCGATGGCCTGGGCGGCCGGGCCGGTGCTCTCGACTCCCACGGTGAGCCCACCGAGCTCACTCATGGCGGCGCGCACGGCGGCGACGACGCCCACTGCGAGCAGTCGGTCGGTGTCGGCGGGGACGGTGCGGGGATCGCCTGCGGCCAGGGCGGCGATCTCGTCGGCTCCTACCCCCTTGCCGGCGGACAGCCAGAGGTGGCGTTCGCCGGCGAGCGGACCGACCTCGACGACGAACCCGGCGACCGCCGGGTCGCGTGCTTCGCCCTCCGCGTTGACGGCCGCAGATGCGCCCGAGACGGGCAGGCCGAACGAGGCATAGGAGTAGGTGAGGGAGCGGGCCAGGTTGACCGCCCCGTCCTGGAGGATCTTGCGGGCGCAACGGACGATGCCCGTCGATGCCGGGGCCTCAGGGAGGTCGATGACCACGAATCCGTCGAGGGTCGTCAGCTTGGTGATGTGCACGCCCGCATTGTGTCATGTGTCGCCGCCCGCAGGCCGGTGTCTCGGGCTCGGACGCGACGAAGGGCCGTATGAGCAGACCCCCCGAACTGCTCATACGACCCACCGGTTAGCAGTCAGGGGCTCACGCCCACGTTGACCCGCTGACCGAACTTGCGAGGCGCTGCCTCGGATCCGAACCATACCAACGCCGGTGACATCTGTCACGAGGAATGATTGTCTCCCTGAAATTCTTTCGAGCCTGCGGGTGTTGAGCAGCTCTCAATTCGGGTCACTCTTCGAACTGGATGGCACGGCGCGACTCGATGACGGGGAGGATCACGTCGGTAATCACGGCGAGATGGGCGGGATGGTCGCGGTAGGTCTCGAAGTCATCGCGGCTGGCGAAGCGGGCGACGATCCCGATCTCGGCGTTGTCGTCGGCCCATCCCAGATCGGGACCCACCAGGTACTCGGCGAGGGCATCGATCTGGGCCGGGAGTGCTCGGAGGCGGTCGAAGATGGCGTCGCGCTGAGCGTCGGTCGTGTCGGGCTTGAGGTTGAGGAGGACGATGTGGCGGTACATGCACCAGATCTTTCCACCCCTGGCGCGGATCATCCCACCGGCACCAGTTCCGGTGGGACGATCCATCAGCACTGTTGACTCCGGAAGCACCAGCTCTCAGGAGATGATCAGCAGTTGTGATGGGTAGACGCAGCGCGCCGCCAGAAAGTCGCGAGAAATCGCGAACAATCTCGAAGATCGCTTCCCGTCAGGTCCGCGAACGGGCCGGGCTCACCGAATATGGCTGATCGAGGAGGCAGTGCAGCGGGAGGTGGATCCGCTGGCCGTCGACGGACTCGACCTCGACCGAGATCGGGTGGATGGCCACGATAAGGCCTTCGGTGTCGCCACAGCGCAGGTGGTAACCCTCGCGCAGATGGCCGCGCAGGGCCCGTCCCGCGGCGATCTCGGTGGCGACCTGGCGGCCGCCGAAGGCCGTGAGCAGTCCCAGTGCCAGCGACGGCGCTCCGACCACGACGCCGAGCGCCAGTGTCAGCACGGTGGTGTCGACGCCCAGCTGGCTGAGTGCCAGCACCCCCGACGTGCCGAGGATGGAGTACCGCAGCGTCCGTTCGAGGTTGCGGTGCCGAACGCCCGAGGCCCGCAGCGCCGACTGCGCGACCCCGGCCGAGACGCCGATGGCGACGGCATATCCGGCGATGAGGATCAGTCCGGCGAGCAGCAGGTCGGGCAGGAGCTCGGTCGCCCGGTCGGGAAGTTCCTGAAGCGAACGGCGGCTGGCCGAGGCGACGGCGATGAGGATGCCCACTGCGGTGCTGCCCCAGAAGAGGAAGCTGCCCACGGGTCGGGCCATCTCGCGGACCTCGTTGGAGCGGTCGGCGCGGCTCATGGTGCCGCGGGCGATCCGCCCGGCGATCTCGCCGAGCAGGAGGCCGGCGGCCAGTGCGACGGCCGCGAGGATCCAGCGGTTGCCTTCGATCACGAGGGGTCCTTTCCGGTCGGTGTGGCAGGTGGGTCCGAGACCAGAAACCGGATGGTGCGCCATCCGACCGTCAGCACGTCCGACGCCGTTCCGAGGAACGATCGTTGCAACAGGCTGTCGGTCACCTGGGTCTGGGTTCTGCGTTCAAGATCGGCCGGTGCCGCCAAAAGCTGAGCGAGCGACGACGCCAGTCCCGGATCGGTGGCGGCCAGCTCGACGTCGAGGTCGTCCCCAGACGCTGGTTCGGAGCCGGGTTCGGAGCCGGGTTCAGACGAAGCGAAGGTCATGTCGGTACTCCTGATTCGACGACCCGTTGCAGTTCGCGGCGGGCGCGCAACAGCCGGGTCTTGACGGTGGTGAGCGGCACATCGAGTGCCTCGGTGATCTGCTGGTAGGTGAGCCCGTCGAGGTCGCGCATGATCACGATGCTGCGACTGAGGTCGTCGAGCTGTGCCAGCGCGGCCCGCAGCCGCTCGAGGTCGGCGCGGGCGTCGGAATCGCGTTCCACGTTGTCGCGGCTCACCAGGTCGGGGAGCTGGTCGGGTTCGGTTGAGCTGTCGCGCATGCGGCGGAGGTACGAGACGGCAGTGTTGTGGGCGATGCTGAGTACCCAGCCCCGCAACGATCCCTCGCCCCGCCATCCGTCGAGGCCCTGCCACGCTTTGATGATGGTTTCCTGGACGATGTCCTCGGCGAGATGCTGGTCGCGCACCACCGAGAAGGCGACGCGGTAGATGACCTCGGCGTGCTCGGAGACGAGCGCCCGGAGCTGCTGTTCGGATGCGTTCGCTGGTGACGCGGAGCGGCGGTTGCGGAGCACGGGGAGGGACCTCGACCCCAGTGTGCCGTTGGCGCCCCGCACTTCCACCCGGTCGAGGGTCGATGACCCACAATCGTGGGTGTGCGATGCTGTCACGGCTCTCGGCCGCGGGAGCACAGGGGAGAGGTATGAGCCGCGACGAGGGAACTGGGCCCGACGATGTCGGAGGGCTGTTGATCTACCTCCACGGCCATGGTTCGTCGCCCGAGGCGGTGCATCCGTTCTTCCGGGATCACCTCGATGACGGCTGGGTGCGGATCTGCCCGCGCGCCCCACTGGAGGCGGGTGACGGCTGCTCGTGGTTCGACACCGACTCGCGGGGCGTCGATGCCGAGTCCCTGCGGGCCACGGTCGACATCCTCGCCGCGGTCATCGATGCCTCCGCCGCAGAACTGGGTGTCGACAGCGCTCGGATCGTGTTGGGCGGATTTTCGCAGGGCGCGGCCGCTGCCATCGCCGTTGCGGCGCAGCTCGACCGGCGCCTGGGGGGTTTGTTGATCCAGTCCGGGTTCGTGCCCGAGGTGTTCGACGATGAAATTGACCTGACCGCCGTCGGCGCAGACGCAGTGCTGATCCAGCACGGTTCGGGCGACGAGGTGGTGCCGGTGCACTCGGCATCGGATCTTTCGGCGATATTCGACGGGATCGCCCCCGCCGGCCCGCCGTCGAAGGTCGAGCTGCAGATCACGGGTGGCGGGCACACGGTCAGCGACGAGATGGCCGCCGCTGCCGATGCCTGGCTGCGTTGCATCGTGGGCCGGTGAGGCGGCGGTGAAGTTCCTGGTAGCGCTGCCTACCGATCACGTCGACAAGCCCGGCGAGTTCCTCACCGCCGCGGCGGTCGCCGAGATGGCCAGCCATGCCGAAGAGCGGGGCATCGACGGCGTGTTCGTCACCGACCATCCCGCTCCCGACGACCGCTGGCTCGCCGGCGGCGGCCATCACGCCCTCGAGCCCACCGTGGCCCTGTCGTTCGCCGCTGCGGCCACCACCACGCTGCGGATCGTGACCAACATTTACGTGTTGGCCTACCGAAATCCGCTGCTGGCGGCCAAGACCCTGGCGTCTCTCGACGTGTTGTCGGGCGGACGCCTCACGGTAGGAGTGGCCGCGGGGTACCTGCGCTCGGAGTTCAAGGCGCTCGGGGCCGAGTTCGAGCACCGCAACGAGGCACTCGACGAGGGGCTGCGAGTGCTCACCGCGGCGTGGACCGGCGAATCGGTGGTTGCCGGCGGCGAGACCTGGTCGGCCCGGGGCAACACGATTCTTCCCCGACCGACCCAGCGCCCTCGGCCGCCGCTGTGGTGCGGGGGCAATTCCAAGACGGCCATGCGACGAGCCGTCGAACTGGGCGATGGCTGGCTGCCGTTCGGCACGCCCGTCGGGTTGTCGGGTGCGGTGCGCACGGCCGAGATCTCGTCGGTGGCCGACCTCGCCCGCCGCATCGAGATGCTCGATCAGTTGTGCGAAGCCCACGGCCGGGCAGAGCGACCGACCATCTGCTTCAGCCCGTTGAGCGCCTGGGACGAGCCCGAGCGCCTGGTCGATGAGGTGGGCGAACTCGAGGCGCTGGGCGTGGACTGGGTTTCGGTGACGCTGTCGTCCATCCACGATCGCGACGTGACCCGCGAGCAGTGGCTCGCAGCGGTCGACACCCTCGCCGACAACTTCGGGCTCCTTCTCCCAGGAGCCGACGATGAGTGAACCCACAACGAGCTACCGGACCAAAGCCGGCAAGTCGCGTCGACGCGGTCGCCCGATGATCGGTGACGCTCCGGCCGAGGTCGTACCGGTCCGGCTCGACCCTGCGCTCAAAGACGCTGTCGAGGCGCGCGCCGCGGCAGACGAGACGACCACCAGCGAGATCATCAGGGAAGCCCTCCGCCGACTCCTCGAAGTCGCCTGACCCCAGCGTCTCACGGCACCGATTCGCCCTGCGCCAACATCGAGCTCAGGGATGCGGTCGACACTCGGACCACGACTTGTAAACAGCAGGTCGTCGGTTCAATTCCGACCTCGGGCTCTGTTCAGACCCGCTCAGATCCCGCGCAGGGCACGGATCAC
>Ga0105047_10006179_pt1 | contig 20375 bp, 15 predicted proteins | sample MAT04_FD_78384 | JGI IMG/M metagenome (GOLD analysis project Ga0105047, IMG submission 78384) | Freshwater microbial communities from Lake Fryxell liftoff mats and glacier meltwater in Antarctica - MAT-04 (megahit assembly) | ecosystem: Environmental > Aquatic > Freshwater > Ice > Liftoff...
AGCGACGCCCTGGGGCTCAAGGGTTCGCCGGTACCCAACGACCCGGCACCCCGCCTTGAGCCTGCGCTTGATCTCGCGACGCGGACCCAGGCGGCGGAATCCGTCCTGCGGGCCATGTCATTGACCTCGGGCTTCGCGCGCCTGGTCTTGGTGGCGGGTCACGGTGCCAATGTCGTCAACAATCCCCACGCCAGCGGTCTCCATTGCGGAGCCTGCGGGGGATATTCGGGTGAGGTCAACGCCCGCCTGCTCGCGGGGCTTCTGAACGATCCGGAGGTGAGGGCGGGCCTGATCCCGAATGGCATCGACATCCCTGCCGACACGCTGTTCCTGGCGGCGCTGCACGATACGACGACAGATCATGTGACTCTCTATGCGGAGGACCATCCCTCCGCCGCCCACGCCGGGGATTTCGCGCAGGCGAAGACCTGGCTGGAAGCGGCCGGCAAGCTCTCGCGGGGTGAGCGTGCCCTGCGGTTGCCGCGGGCGGCAGACGAGGCGTCAATCCCGGGGCGCAGCCGCGACTGGGCCGAGACGCGCCCGGAATGGGCCCTCGCGGGTTGCAAGGCCTTCATCGCCGCGCCGCGCAGGCGCACGGCCGGCAAGAGCCTGAAAGGCCGTGCCTTCCTGCATGACTATGACTGGATGCAGGACAGGAGCTTCGGCGTTCTGGAACTGATCCTGACCGCACCGGTCGTCGTCGCGAGCTGGATCAGTCTGCAATACTACGGATCGACCGTCGCGCCCGACGTGTTCGGCGGCGGCAACAAGCTCCTGCACAACGTCACCGGAGGCATCGGCGTGGTCGAGGGTAATGGGGGGGTGTTGCGTGCCGGCCTGCCCTGGCAGTCGGTCCATGACGGCGAGCGCTATGTGCACGAGCCGCTCCGCCTGTCGGTCTGTATCGAGGCACCCCGCGAGGCGATGACCGACATCCTGCGCCGGAACGACAATGTTCGCGCCCTGTTCGACAACGGCTGGCTGCACCTCTTCGCCCTCGACGACGAGGGGCGCATGGCCTGGCGCTATGCCGGCGATCTCGAATGGACCGCAATGGACCCTGTCGGTTCGGAGACGGCGAGGCCTCGACTGAAGATCGCGGTCTGAACGACGGCACGGCGCGGCGCGGCCGTCAGTTTTCAAACAGGAAGGCGACGCCATGACGGGGGGCGCAACCCATCTCGCCGCCCTGGAGTCCGAGGCAATCCATATCCTGCGTGAGATGGTCGCCGAGGCCCGGAACCCGGTGATGCTGTTCTCGGCTGGAAAGGACTCGACGGTGATGGCGCATCTGGCGATGCGGGCCTTTTATCCCGCGACGCCGCCATTCCCCCTTCTCCACGTGGATTCCACCTGGGAGTTCGGATCGCTCATCGCGTTTCGCGACGAGTTCGCGCGCGCCCATCGATTCGAGCTGATCGCCAGCGCCAACGAAGAGGGGAGGGCCGCCGGCATCAACCCCTTCGACCACGGCGATCGCTACACCGCGATCATGCGCACCGGGCCGCTGAAAGCCGCCCTCGACCGGGGCGGTTACGACATCGTCTTTGGTGGCGCCCGGCGCGATGAAGAAAAGACCCGGGCAAAGGAGCGTGTCGTTTCGATTCGGAACGCAGGCCACGCCTGGGACCCCCGCCAGCAGCGCCCCGAACTCTGGCGGCTCTACAACGCCCGCCTCTGCAAGGGTCAGACCGCGAGAGTTTTTCCACTGTCGAACTGGACCGAGACCGACATATGGACCTACGCGCTTCTCAACAACATTACGCTCGCGCCGCTCTACTACGCAGCGCCCCGTCCCGTGGTCGAACGGAGCGGTGCCTTCATCGTCGTCGATGACGAGAGCCGGATGCGGTTCCAGCCCGGCGACCGGATCTCGACCCGGAACGTCCGCTTCCGCACGCTCGGCTGCTGGCCGGTCACCGGTGCCATCGAATCCGACGCCGCCGATCTCCGGGGCGTGGTCGACGAGACGCTTCGGGCGTCGTCCTCGGAGCGCCAGGGGAGACTCAGCGACGGTGAGGGTGGCGGCTCGCTCGAACAGAAAAAGCGCGAAGGCTATTTCTGAGCCCCGCCGGGGAGCCGCTGCGCGGCGAGGTCGGCATGGATGGCCAGCCCCGCAGACCTGAAGCCGTGCCCGGTCGGTGTCGAGAAAGGCAACGATGTCGGGGATGTTGGTGCGGGGTGCCTTGCGACGGACTTGATCGAAACGCCCCCCGAAGGCGTCCGCACCCTGCCGGAACAGTTCGCCGTCGCGGCCATGGTTCTGAAGGCGGTTCCCCGACTGGCGGCCGCCCCGCCGGGTCTGCTGCGTCTGTAACTGGCCGAACCGGCTTGCCCGCCAACGAAAGCCGTGTCACTTTCGTTGCAAGACTAAAAAGACTACCGGGGAGTGGATCAAGATGCGGCAGCGCGATCCTGGGGTTCAGGACCTGCTCGACAAGAAGGTGATCAGGGAGACAACTGCTGCTGTTCCTGCGCGGCTGCGCCCGGGCCGATCCGGAACTGGTCGAGCGCGCCTGCTGGCCGAACGGCTGGGAAGACCCCGGCGGCCCTTCAACGGCCCGGGCCGTTAGACACCGCGCCCGGCAAGAGGAACGTCCATGCCGCCCATCCCCGAAATCCTGACCATACTCGGGATCAATTTCGCGATCGCCCTCGCGTCCTTCGTCATGCTGTGGCGGGTCGGCTGCGCCATCCGTGACGTGTCCTTCATTGATGCCTGGTGGGCGCTGGGCCTGGCCCTGATGGCCGTGACCACCTTCTTTCAGGCCAATGGATCGCCCGAGCGGATGCTGCTGATCCTGGTGCTTACCGGCGTCTGGGGCCTGCGCCTTGGTCTCTACATCCTGTGGCGCTGGCGTTCGCACGGGCCTGACCGCCGCTATGTGAAGATGCTGGACCGGGCGCAGGCGGCCAAAGGCTGGAGCTATCCCAAGGCCGCGTGGCGGATGGTGTTCATGACCCAGGCTCCGCTGCTGTGGATCGTTAGCCTGCCGGTGCAACTGGGCCAGATTTCGGCGACGCCGGCCGGGATCGGAGCGCTCGGCTGGGTCGCTGCCGGCCTCGTCCTTTTCGGTATCGCTTTCGAGAGCCTCGCCGACTGGCAGCTGGCCCGGTTCAAGGCGGATCCCGCAAACGCGGGCAAGGTCTTCGACAGGGGCCTGTGGCGCTATACGCGGCACCCGAACTATTTCGGCGACCTGTGCGTCTGGTTCGGGCTGTTCGGCATCGCCGCCGAAACGAGTCTGGGCCTGTTCGCCATCTTCGGGCCGCTGCTGCTGCTGGTGCTGTTCCTCAGATATTCGGGCGGGCCGTCCTATGAGAAGCGGCTGACCTACCATCGGCCTGGTTATGCTGATTACATCGCCCGGACCAGCCCGCTTATCCCCTGGCCGCCCCGGCGTGAGTCTCCGCAGGACACCCCGTCCGCCGCATGAAGATCCCCCAGATGAGGACTGTTGCATGAGACGACCTGCCCGCCCCAGAACCATGGCGACGGCGATGGGGGCGGCCCCCTCCCTGCGCGCCGTCGGGATGCTGCTGAACATCCATGCAGAGCGCGATCCCGACCGGCCGGCGCTGACCTTCGAGGGCGTGACCCAGACCCGCGCCGAACTGGCTGCGCGGGTCAACCAGAGGGCGCGGACCCTAGCCCGGGCGGGCGTGGTCGAGGGCGATTTCGTCGCCATCGCCCTGCCGAACTGCCCTGCCTTCCTTGAGCTGGCCTTCGCAGTCTGGGCGCTGGGCGCAACACCGGCGCCGCTGTCGCACAAACTGCCAGCCCCGGAGCTGGCCGGCATTCTCGAATTGCTCAGGCCCCGCCTGATCGTCATCGAGGATGCGGCCCGGGCGGGCGACTGGCTGCGCCTGTCTGAGGGCGAAACCCGTGATGCCGACGCCGATCCGTCACCCCTGCCGGAAATCGCTTCGAAACACCTGAAGGCCATCGCCAGCGGTGGCTCGACCGGTCGGCCCAAGGTGATCGTCGACATGGCCCCGGCCATGGCCGACCCCGACATCCTGCTGCTGGGGATGATCCCGGAGGATGTGCTGCTGAATCCGGGGCCGCTTTACCACGCCGCGCCGTTCGGCATGACCTGTCTGGCCATGGGCTGGGGTGTGCATGTGGTGCTGATGCCCCGGTTCGATGCCGAGGCGACGCTGCAGCTGGTCGATCGCTACAAGGTCAGCTGGCTGTTCCAGGTGCCGACGATGATGCACCGGATCTGGACCCTGCCAGACGCGGTGAAGGCGAAATACGACATGTCGTCCGTGGACGCTGTCATGCATATCGCCGCCATGTGTCCGCCCTGGCTGAAGCAGAAATGGATCGAGTGGGTCGGCCCCGAGACGGTCTGGGAAATCTACACCGGCACCGAGGCTTTGGGCGGCACGGCGATACGGGGCGTCGAGTGGCTGGATCACCCGGGCTCGGTCGGCCGTTGCCTGCCGGGCTATGAGATGAAGGTGCTGAACGATGTGGGCGAGGCCTGTGCGCCCGGCGAGGTCGGCGAGATCTATTTCATGCCGCTACGCGGGCAGGGCTCCACCTACCGATACCTGGGGGCCGAGCCGCGTGCGCAGGGCACGTTCGAGACCCTCGGCGACATGGGCTATGTCGACGGGGACGGCTGGCTCTATCTGGCCGACCGACGTGTGGACATGCTCGTGACCGGCGGTGCCAATGTCTATCCGGCCGAGGTCGAGGCCGTGATCGACAGCTTCCCCGGCGTGCTGTGCAGCGTGGTGGTGGGCCTGCCCGATGCAGATTTCGGACAGCGGGTTCATGCCATCGTCGAGACGGCGAACGGGACGCTGGACGAAGCCGCGCTGAACGCCTTCCGCGCCGAGCGGATCGTTCCCTACAAGCGGCCGAGGTCGCTGGAGGTCACCGCCGCGCGGCTGCGCGACGATGCCGGCAAGGTGCGCCGCTCGGCCTTGCGGGCGGAACGGATGCTGGTCCGACAAGCCTCGCCATCGGAAGGCAAACCGGTATCTTTGGGAAGCAGCACGTAAGCGACTGCCGAGGAGCGAAACGTTGAGGCTGGAACAGATTGGCGGACGGCCCGGTGGCGCGTATTATCCTTCCGGCACGGATTTCCAGCGGTACCCATGCGACCTGGGAGCAGGGCGAAACCATTCGTGCTTCCAAGGCCGCCCTGACGGCGGCGTAAGGAAAACCTGACATGACCTTTATCCTCGGCGGCTGGCAGTCGGACTTCGCGCGCAACTATGCCCGGGAAGGGCTGGAGATCGGCGATGGCTTCGCCGAGGCTGTGCACGGGGCGCTGGAACAGACCGGGCTCGCGCCCGAGGACATCGACGTCGGCCATGTCGGCAACTTCGTGGGCGACCTGTTCACGGGGCAGGGGATGCTGGGCGGCTTCTTCGCTATGGCCGATCCGCGCTTCGACGGCATGCCGGCCTCTCGCCACGAGGCGGCCTGCGCTTCGGGCAGTCTGGCGATCCTGGCCGCTGCCGCCGACATCGAGTCCGGCCGTTACGGCACGGCGATGGTGCTGGGCCTTGAGATGATGCGGAACGTGCCGGGTGTGACGGCGGCCGAGCACCTGGGGGCCGCGGCCTGGGCCGGGCATGAGTATCTGGACGCGACCTACGCCTGGCCGCGCGCCTTCTCGGACCTGACGGAGGAATACGATTGCCGCTACGGGATCGACGAAGCCCATTTGCGGCGGATTTCACAGATCAATTTCGAGAACGCGCGGCGCAATCCCAATGCCCAGACCCGAAACTACAGCTTCTCGAACGCCAGTTTCACCGACGACGACGAGGCCAATCCGGTGATTGAGGGACGGGTACGAAAGACCGACTGCGGCCAGGTCACCGATGGGGCTGCGGCGCTCATTCTGGCCTCGCCTGAGCGCGCCGCCGACTATGCCAGAAAGCGCGGCATTCCGCTGGACAGCATCCCCCGCATCAAGGGCTGGGGCCACCGCTGCGCGCCCATCGACTATGGCATGAAGGTCAGGGCCAGCGCCGGCCAGCCGCATGTCTTTCCGCAGGTGAAGCGCGCCATCGACGACGCCCGCGCTCGCGCCGGCATGGCCCTGGAAAGCATCGACGCGGTGGAGACCCACGACTGTTTCTCCATGACCGAATACATGGCCATCGACCATCTTGGCCTGACCGCACCGGGTGAAAGCTGGAAGGCGATCGAGGCCGGCGATATCGAGATGGGTGGTCGTTTGCCCATCAATCCGTCGGGCGGCCTGATCGGCTGCGGTCATCCGGTGGGGGCAACCGGTGTCCGTATGGCGCTGGATGCCTTCAAGCAGACGACGGGGACGGCCGGCGGCTATCAGGTCGAGGGCGCGCGCACGGTTCAGACGCTGAACATCGGTGGCTCGACGACAACGACGGTCAGTCTGGTCGTCGGCGTCTAAATCCTCCCCCATCAGGGGAGGGGACCGCGAAGCGGTGAAGGGGGCCGGCCGTGCATGCCGGTGTCCGGGGTGAGCCCCCTTCGTCACGGCGCGAAGAGGCACCGCGCCACCTCTCCCGACGGGGTAGGATTATTTCGCTGCCCGGATCGCGACACCGACGGTCCCCTGCGCCACCACGACGCCCGTATCCGTGCAGACCTGGGTCGCGACCACTGCCTTTCTGTCGTCGCGCCACGTCACTGCCCCGGTGGCGTCCAGTCGCGCCGTGTCGCTGGGCGCGGCGGTGAGGAACCGCACGGTCAGGTCGGTCGTCACCAGCGTCTGGCCAGGCTTGAGGAGGGTCATCACTGCTGCCCCGCCGGCCATATCGATCAGGGCTGCCGTCACCCCGCCGTGCACCAGTCCGATCAGATTGGCGTGGCCGGGGTCGATGTTGCAGGCCACCCGCACGAAGCCCTCGCGGGCCTCGACCGGGTGAGCGCCGAGCCGCTTCAGGAAGCCGCCGACCCCGTCCCCGGCAGCCATCCAGAGCTGCAGCAGTTCCAGCCCGTCGACGCCGGGGTCCAGATGAAACCGGACGGGCTCGCTCACGCGGCCCCGCGCAATGCCGGGCGACGGGCGGTCTTGTGGGCGAACCGGTCCACCGCGGCGAGGTATTCCCGCTCCAGCTGGTCCACCACCTCGCTGATCGGCTCCACCGCCTTGACCGAGTCGACGCCCTGGCCGGCCGCCCAGATGTCGCGCCAGCGCTTGTTGTCGCCGCCGGCGGCATAGTTGCGCTCGGCCGGGTCGCCCAGGTTGTCCGGGTCCTGACCCGCAGCCCTGAGAGACGGCTTCAGCCACGACGCGGGCGTGCCGGTCACCGCCGCCGAAACCACCAGGTCGTCAGGCCCGGCGTCAATCACCATCTGCTTGTAGGCCGGCTGGGCCATGCTCTCGGTCGTGGCCAGAAAGCGGGTGCCCATATAGACGAAGTCGGCGCCCGCCGCGATCGCACCGGCGATCCCGGCCCCGTCGCCTACGCCTCCCCCGACCGCAATATAGCCGTCGAAGAAGTCTCGGACCGCAGGGATGAAGGCGAAAGGCGAAAGATGGCCCGTATGCCCGCCTGCGCCCGCGCTGACGCACGCCAGACCATCGACGCCCGCTTCGGCCGCCTTCCTGGCCAGTTTCATGGAGATCACATCGGCGAACACCAGGCCGCCATAGCTCTTGACCGTCTCCATCACCGGGCGGGGAGACCCCAGCGCCGTAATCACCACCGGCGGCTTGTACTGGGCCACCAGCCGCAGGTCCTCCGCCAGCCGAGCGTTGGTGGAGTGGGTGATCATGTTGGCGATCCACGGCGCGTCGCCGGGCTTCAACGCGCCGGTGATCCGGTCCATCCAGGCATCAAGGTCCTCGACGGTGCGGCAGTTGGGCGTGGGGAAGGCCCCGCCGATACCGGCCTTGCAGGCGGCGATGACCATGTCCGGGCCCGTGACCAGGAACATGGGTGCCGCAAAGACCGGCAGACGCAGGGTGTCGAAGGGCGGTTTCATTTGGCCTCGGTCGGGTTCAGTGCGGCGCGCAGGTCGCGCTTCAGCACCTTGCCCACGGGGTTGCGGGGCAGGGCACCGATCGTCTCCAGCCGCTCGATCTGCTTGTAGACTGCGACCTGTCGCTCGGCGGTCAGGAAGCAGTTGATTTCTTCCAGTGTCGCGGTCTGGTCCGGCCGGAAGACGATGAAGGCCGCCAGCCGCTCGCCCAGATTCGGATCGGCGGCCCCGACCACGGCGGCCTCGGCCACGGCGGGATGGGCGACCAGATGGGCCTCGATTTCCTCGGACGAAATGTTCATCCCGCCGCGGATGACGATGTCCTTCAGCCGCCCGACGAACTTCAGATACTGCAGCCGGTCGCCGGAAAGTTCGAACAGGTCGCCGGTGCGGAACCAGCCGTCTGCGTCGAACGCCTTGGCGTTCATCTCGGGCGCCCGCCAGTAGCCGGAGAAGACCGTCGCCCCCTTGATGCGCAGTTCGCCCGGCCTGCCGCCGCCGGTGATCTCCTGCTCCGTGTCCGGATCGACCAGACGGGTGTCGATGCGGTCGTGCAGCAGGAAATTCCAGCGGAAGCCCTCGGCCAGGCGTGGGAACAGGGTCGCCCGCTCGGCCGGGTCGGGAATGTCCTTCAGGCTGGACGGGAAGGAGGCCCCCTCGTTGGAGCCGAAATAGTTCACGATCTGCACGCCATGCTTCTCGTGGAAGGTCCGCACCATCCACTCTGACAGCGGGGCCGAGCCGGAGCCAATGGACTTCAGGCGCTTGAAGTCGATGCCCTGCAGAAGGGCCTCGTTCTGCAGCAACAGGTTCAGAATGGCGGGCGGTGCCACGGTGTAGTCGATCCGCTCCTCGCGGATCTGGCGCAACAGGATCTGAAGGTCGAACGGCTGGTGCTGGACCAGAACTCCGCCCAGCAGCAGCCAACCGATAAATGCGGTTGAGATACCGGCCATATTGACCATAGGGAACGGGTTTAGCAGCCGGGTACCCGGCTGCAGATCCGCCGCGTCGATCACGCCGGCACCCATTATGATCCATTCGTTGTGACTGCGCGGCACGCCCTTGGGCTGGGCCTCCGTTCCAGATGCCCAGCAGATGGTGAAGACGTCGTCGGGCGTGATCTTCGCGTTCTTCGCGGCCTTCTGTGCCGCACGGTGCGCCTTGCCTGTGACCCCGTCCATCAAAGGCTCGAGGTCCAGTGCGCCGGCCGGGCAGGTCTCGCCCAGAACGAACACGGACTTCAGGCTCGGGCAGCGCGCCTTGAGCGCCACGATCATCTCGCCGTGGGCGTGTTTGCCGATACGGTCGGCCGTGATCGCGGCGACCGCATCGGTCCGCTCAATGATGTAGGCCAGTTCGCTTTCCCGGTACTGGACCGGCGCGGGGCTGGCGATGACGCCCAGCCTCAGACAGGCGAGATAGGCGATGCTCAACTCGGCGATATTGGGCAACTGAATCACCACCACCTCGTCCTTGCGGATGCCGTGCGCGACCAGGACGGCGACCAGGCGATCGACCGCATCGGCCATCTGTCGCCAGGTCAGCCGGTCAGGCTGGCCCCCAACCACGTCCGCAGCGTTGAGCGGATCGATCATGGCCTCGGCGTCGGGTTTGGCCGCGACATGTTTCAGAAACAGCTCGTCGAGGGTCTGGTCGCCCCACCAGCCCTTCGACTTCATCTCGCGGATTCTGTCCTTTGGGATCACGATCATCGGGCGGCCTCCTGGGGGCGGAACGGAGTTTGATGGACGAGATTACGGCATAGCGCACGGACGTCGTCGCGCACCACCTTGCCGACAGGATTGCGCGGCAGGGCCTCGAGCAGATGCAGGCGCTTGGGTGTACGGACAGGACCGATCCGATCACGGACGAAAGCGGTGATCGCCGCCTCGTCGACCACACCGGGCACGACGCAAACCGCCGCCTCCAGACGTTCGCCCCAGAGGTCGTCGGGCTCGGCGAAGGCGCAGGCCTCGAGTACCATCGGATGCTGGTTCAGGGCCGCCTCGACCTCTCCCGGATGGACATTGTAGCCACCGGTGATGATCAGATCCCGGGATCGGCCGATCAGGAACAGCAGGCCATCCTCGCCGATCCGCCCGATGTCCCCGGTCTTCAGCCAACCTTCGTGGCGCGAGGCCGCCGTCAGTTCGGGGGCGTCCAGATACTGCGTCCGGGTCAGGTCCCCGCCCACCAGGATCTCGCCCTCGCCGCATTCGACAATCTCGCCGCTGGCCGTCATCAGGCGCACCGGCGTCCCGGCGAACGGGCGGCCCACCGAGGCGGCGACAGCCGGGTCGGCCATTTCGGCCGGCGACAGACCGGCGATGGTCATGGGGGCCTCGGTCTGACCGTACAGGGTCGAGATCACGGGACCGAAGCGGGCTATGGCCGCCGCGATCCGGTCCGGCGACATCGGCGCAGCGGAATAGGTCAGGTGGCGCAGGACCGGGAAGTCGCCGGGCCCGAACGCCGACCCGCCCATCAGAAGGCTGATCAGCGTCGGCGGCATGAAGACCACGCTGACCCGCGTCTTCAGCTCGGTCAGGATGGCGGCCCGGTCCGGCTCGGGCAGGAGCACGTGGGCACCCCCCGCCGCAAGGACCGGCAGGAGGTAGTGTGACGACCCGTGGGTCAGGGGCGCGACGGTGAGGTTCACGTCGTCGGCGTTGAAGCCGTAGAAGGCCGACATCGAGCGCAACGCCGCCCCGCCGCTGGCCTGGGACTGGACAACGCCCTTGGGGATACCCGTCGAGCCGCCGGTGAACTTCAGGGCGAAAGGTGCATCAGGGTCATCCTGAACCGGTCGCGCCGCGCCGGGGATCAGGCCTTCAAGCCAGTCCTGCAGCGCCAGTGGCTGTGCTGACGGTCCCGCCATCGCGGCGTCGGCCGTGTCGATCAGCGTCAGGGCGAGGCCGGCCCGAGCCTGGAAGTCGCCGTTCAGTTGCTCACCGTTGCGGGGGTTCAGTGGCGTCCACACCGCCCCTGCGCGCAGGATGCCGAGGTAGGCGACGACGTGTCTCCAGCTGTTGCGGCCGCACAGACCGACCCGGTCGCCCGGTCCGATCCCGCGCGCGGCGAGATCGCCCGCCGCCGCCTCGACCCTCCCAATCAGTTCGCCATGCGTTACTGTGATGGCGCCGTCGAACAGGGCGGGGCGTTCGGCCTTGGCCGGCTGGTTCTCATAGAGGGCGCGGATCGGATGGGTCATGCTGTCATCCGCTCCAGCACGGTAACAACGGTTGCAGCCTCCTCGACGCCGAGGAAGCCGCCCCCGTTCTCGGCCACGGCGATCCGCGCGCCCTCGACCTGACGCGGCCCGGCCTCGCCGCGTAGCTGGGTGGTCAGTTCGTAGAGTTGAGCGATGCCCGTCGCCCCGACCGGATGCCCCTTGGCCACCAGTCCGCCTGACGGATTGATCGGCGTCAGGCCGCCGAGGGCGAAGTCGCCGATCCGAAGGCGCGCGCCGACCGACCCGGGCTCGGCGAGACCCAGGTTCTCGATCTGCTGCACCTCGGCATAGCTGGTCGCATCATGGACTTCCACGACATCGCAGGCGTCCGGCCCGAGACCGGCCTGCTCCCACGCCTTCGTCGCCGCGCGACGGCCGATGTGCCGGGTGAAGTCGTCGGCGGCCCGGTCGCCGGCGCTGACCAGGGCGCAGCCCCGCACCCGGACCGAGCGTTTTGCCCCGCCCAAGCTGGCGAGACCCCGGACCGAACAGACCACCATCGCCGCCGCCCCGTCGCTGACGGGCGCGCACATGGCACGGGTGAATGGGTAGACAACGGGCTTGTCGGCCATCACCTGATCGAACGTCATCGGCGTCCGGTACTGGGCCAGCGCGTTCAGGGCGCCGGCGGTGTGGTTCTTAGACGCGACGCGGGCGAAGTCTTCCTGCGATGTGCCGTGGCGGGCCATGTGGGCGCGGGCCTGGGCGGCATAGAGGTCCATGAACAGGCTGCGGCCGGGTCCGGGGTCCTCTCCGCCCATCGACCGGATATAGGCGACGACGCCCTCGCGGTCGTGAATGTCTGTTCCCCCGGCGAAGGCCGCTGCGACCTGCTCGGGCCGCTCGGGCCAGACCATCTTGTCCACGCCGATCACCAGGGCGATGTCGCCAGCCCCGGCCCGGATCCAGTGGATGGCCGACAGCAGGGCGGTCGATCCGGAGGCGCAGGCGTTCTCCACATTGGTGACCGGGATTCCGGTCAGGCCGAGCGGGCGCAAAGCGATCTGGCCGCGCACCGTGTTCTGGCCCTCCAGCATCGGCTGGCGCGTGTTGGAGAACCAGGCGGCCTCGATGTCGGCGACAGCGGCACCCGCGTCGGCCAGGGCCGTTGTCACGGCCTCGGCGGTCAGGGCCTTGACGCTGTCGGCTGGCCGCTTGCCGAACCGGGTCATGGCGACGCCGACGATGAAGACGTCGTCCGTCACGCGGCCGCCGGCCGACGTCGCTGCACGATGCGGAAGCGCGACGCGACGAACGCCAGGTCGGCGAGGCAGGCGTTGCCGGCCGGGTTCAGGCCGGTGACGTGATAGTCGGAATAGGCGGCGGCGAAATTGATCCACATCGCGCCGGTCAGATTGATCGACAGATTGGCCCCTGCCGCCTCATAGGCCGGCGTTGCGCGGTCGATGAAATCCTCGTCGGTCGAATAGAGGTAGGACGAGATCGAGCCCCGGGTCCGGGCCAGCCAGGTCGCCTCAATCACCGCCTCGCCCGAATCCTTTGACACGAGGAACAGGACAGGGCCGAAACGTTCCTCCGCGTACAGCTGCCAATGCTGGCCGCCCTCGACCGCGATGACCAGCGGCGTCAGCGTTCGGGCCTCCGGGAACTGAGGGTGGGCATAGGGCGCGGACTCGCGCAGGATACGCACACTCGACAGGCCGGAGACCGCATCGCGCGCCTCGGCCACGACCCTCAGCGAGACGTCACCCTGGATCGCCCCCATGATGCCAGCGGCCTGGACCGGGTCGGCGGCGATGGCGTCGATCTGTTCCACGATGGCGGCCGACATTGGCGCGAAAAGGTCCGGCGCGATGTAGATCACCTGCGGGCTGGTGCACATCTGGGCCGAGAACAGGCTGGACGCGCGGGCCACGGCGCGGGCGACGGCGGCCATGTCCATACCGGCGTCGGCGACGCTTTCTATCACGACGGTGTTCACCCCCGCTGTCTCGGTGAACAGCAGCTTGCCGGTCACCGTCCGCTCCAGATGGCCGCCATACCGAGGGCTGCCGGTGAAATCGACGATCTGGACCCCGGCGTGGTCGACCAGATGCTGGGCCACCGGCTCGGCCAGGGTGTCGACAGCCAGCGTGACCAGGTTCGGGTCAAACCCGAAGTCGTCCAGCACCTGGCGGCAGGTCTCGACCACGATCGCCATGGGCAGGATGGCGATCGGGTGCGGCTTGACGATCACTGGATTGCCGGTGGCGAGGCTGGCGAACATCGCCGGATAGGCGTTCCAGGTCGGGAACGAGGCACAGCAGATCACCAGCCCGACGCCGCGAGGTGCCAGCACATAGGTCTTCTCCAGCGCCACGGCCTCGCCGGCGAAACTTCGGTGCCAGGTCGCCGAGGGTGCCACGTCCCGCATCGCCTTGGCGGCATAGGCCAAGGCCTCGATGCCGCGGTCCAGCGCATTGGGGCCAGAGCCGCTGAAGGCCTGGGTGTAGCTCTGACCCGCCACATGCATGACCGCATGGGCCATCTCGAAATTGCGGTCATAGAGCCGCGTGGCCATCTCGAGACAGAGCGCAAGCCGCAGCTCGAAATCGGTGTCGCGCCAGTTTGCCATGGCGATCGTGGCGTCGGCGACCAGAGCCTCCGGTTCGCTCCGGAGATAGCCGATGTTCAATGGCTGCTGTGTGAAAGGGGAAACCTCCTCGCCGAACTCGCCGACGACGCCGGGTTGGCCCAGGTCGAAGGTCGTCCCCAGCCGCGCCTCGAACGCCGCCTTTCCCGCGCCCGGTTTGTCGGGCCCGTGAATCTTCGTCGACGGACTGTCGCTGAAGGGGCTCCAACTCCGGCGTGTCTGGACCGCCGCGATGGCGGCCTCCAGCGTCGGTGCGTGACGGGCGATCAGGGCCCGGCGGTGGTCAGGGAGGCTGGCGGCGGACCCGTCCATCTCAGGCCATCCGCTCGACGATCATGGCCGACCCGACCCCTTGGGCCCCATGGGCGACGACGAGGCCGTAGCGGCCTTCGCAGGCGTCCAGCGCGTCCAGCAACGACGAGAGCAGGATCGCACCGGTGGCCCCCATCGGATGGCCCTTGGCCAGGTGACCGCCGCCGACATTGACCTTGTCCGGGTCGACCTTTTGCTCGCGCATGAACTTGACGATCGTAACGGCGAAGGCCTCCATGAACTCGATCCGGTCCATCTCCGCCAGCGTCAGTCCCGCCTTCGCCAGCGCCTTGCCCATTGCGGTGAAGCCGGCCGTCAGGGAGGCGGCCGGGTCTCCGCCGGCCTCGGCATAGGCGACGATCTTCGCCCGTGCGCCGGCCGCCTCGCCGGTGACAATCGCGAGGGCCGCGCCGTCGCACATCGGCGGCGCGTGGGCGACGGTATGGCGGTGGTCGATAACCCGCCCTTCCAGCGCCTCGGCATATTGTTCTCCGAGAACACCGAAGGCGGCGGGCATCGCGGCCAGACTCTCGGCCGTTGTGGAAGCGCGGGAGGGTTCTTCGCGGTCAAGGCCGTTCACCGGAATCCGGGATTTCAGCAGGGACGTCCCCTCGGCCGCCGCTGTCTTCTGCTGCGATGTCAGCGCCGCCGCGTCCATCTCCTCGCGGGTCACGCCGAGGTCCTCGGCCAGCCGATCGGCCGCCACGACCACAGGGATGTAGCGGGTCCGGGGCGGGAAGCTCGTATCCTCGTAATAGTCGGCCTTGTCGCCCATGAATGGGACGCGCGACATCATCTCGACGCCACCGGCCAGCGCGGTCTTCGCCCCGCGCGTCTCGATCATCTGGGCGGCCTGTCCTATCGCGGTGAGACCCGAGACGCAGTAGTTGTTCAGGCTGTAGGCATAGGCCTCGTCCGGGAGCCCCGCATACATCTTGGATACCAGGGCGACATTGGCACCCTGTGCGCCGACCTGGCCTACCGCTCCCAGGATCAGGGCGTCGACCCGGCGCGCGGCACCGTCGTTGCGGGCGTCGAGGGCGTCGATCAGCCCGCCGATCAATTCGTGCGGTTTCATGGAGGCAAGGCCGCCGTCGGGACGGGCCTTGGCCCGCGGTGTGCGCACGGCATCCAGGATATAGGCGGTCATGGTGTCTCCGTCTCAGTCGGCGGTCCCTGGGCGGATCAGGCCGCGATCTGGTCGCCCGGTGCCCAGGTTCCGTGGAAGCCCGCCGGCACCCTGACGGGCAGCGGGATGCGCGCGATCGGTCCCTGGTCAAAGGCCTTGGCGGCCAGCACCTGGACTTCGGATGTTCCATCCGGTGCCGTGGCGAACACTACGACATAGCCGTCGTCCTCGTCCGTCGCACCGACTCGAGGCGCAAACGCCGGTTCAGACCCGCCAACGCCGTCCGCGAACCGGTAGGCCTCGGCCGTGCCCGTGCCGAGATCGTACTTCAAAAGGCCGTCGAAGCGCTGCAGTTCCTCGGGTGCCATCGACACGTGATAGGACCATTTTGATTTGCGGCCGGTATAGTCGAGGTTGACGACCGGGAACTCGCCGATGCGATCGTCCAGCTGGCGCTTCTTCACTTCGCCGGTGACCATGTTCATGCGCCATTCGACCGGGACGGCGTTCAGGGCCAGCACGTTCACCATCGAGGCATAGGGGCCATAGGCCGGGTTCGGCGCAAGGCCATTTGGCGTCATCATGCAGGCGGTCATGACGACCTCGTCGCCATCCTCCCAGGCGTTGACGACATGGTAGATGTAGCAGGTGTCGGTCTCGAACCAGCGGATCTGGTCGCCGCGCCCGTTGCGCGGCGCGACACCGAACCGTGCCGGCTGGTCGGCCACCTGGATCTGCCACATATGATTGCGCAGCCCGCCCTCGGTGAAGACCACCGGCAGGTCGTGCAGGATGACGTAGTTTTCGGTCAGGCCCATATCGTGCGGCAGGCGCGGGCCGGGCAGGTCGACCCGTTGGAAGTTGGTCAGGACATTGTCCTTCGACACCACGCCATAGGTCATCCACGGCTCGGTCAGGGAATAGTCGAAAAAGCAGAACTCGCCGGTCCTGGGGTCGACCTTGCCGTGCGCCGAGACGTGGCGGGGCAAGGCACCGCCGAAGGTCTCGTTGCCCAGTGTCTCCAGCGACCGCGCATCGACCCGCACCGGCTTGCCAGAAATGTACCACAGCGCCATCAGCGAGCCGTTGTGGAATACCAGGTCGGTGTTGGCTGTATCTTTGTAGACCAGATCGCCGCGCGTCGAATCGGGCCGCGATTTCGACGAGGGCATCAGCACTCCGCCGGCCCCGATCGCCTTGCCCGCCTTTTCGGCGCGATAGTCATCCGTGCCGACGTAGCGGTTCCGGTACTCGGCCCGGCCGTTCTCGAAATAGACCGCATGGATCATGCCGTCGCCATCGAACCAGTGGTGCATGCCCTCGGGTGCGTTTTGCGGGTTCGGCCCGTTGCGGACGAAGGCTCCATGCAGGTCCTTCGGAATCTCGCCGATGACAGCCAGCTCAAGCGCTGTGGTCTCGACGGCCACGGGCTCATAGAGGCCCTGAAGATAGGGGTTCAGGGTGTTTACGCCGGTCAGTTTGCCGGTCGAGATCCTGCGGGCGGTTGTGGCGTCGTCAGCCATGGGACGGTCTCCTCGATCACTGGAAACAGTCTAGGCGGAGTGGTATCTTAACGCAAGTCATGGGGCCGGGGCCATCGGGGTTCCAACCCCGAAAAACTGCTCGAAGGCCGCCTGACCGTCCGCCGGACGAACCCAGGTCTCTGCGGCCATCAGGGCCTCCACCGAGTAGTTGAACCGCGAGATGTCCATATCTGCGCTCGCCCCGAAATCCAGTCCCGGTCCCTCAATTCTCAAGGCAGGCCGTACGCGTCCGGCCCCGGCCACCAGGCATTCGCCGTTCAGGGTACAGGCCTTGCTCACCAGCCAGCTCACCACCGGTGCGACGAGTTCGGGCGGCATGGAGACGGCGGTCGCCGCATCGACATAGGCTGACGTCATGTCTGTCAGCGCATAGGGCGCGACGGCATTGGCGTGGACCCCTCTGGCGGCCCCCTCAAGGGCGATGACGCGCATCAGGCCGATCACCGCCGCCTTGGACGCCGAATAGGCGGCCATGCCGTGGACACCGTGCAGCCCGGCGGCCGATGTGGTCATGACGATCCGTCCCGCCCCCTGCTCGCGCATATGCCGGTAGACGGGCAGGGTGGCGGTCAGACTGCCGAAGAAGTTGATCTCGAACACCGAGCGGAACTGGTCGGCCGTCTGTTTGTGCAGACTCATGGCCTCTGGCACGCCCGCGTTGCTCACCAGTCCGTCGATCCGTCCAAACGCGTCCAGAGCTGTGGCCAGCAACCGGTCCCCCGAGTCCGGCTTCTCGACCGCCAGGGCGCAGGCCACGGCCCGCCCCCCGCTCGCGACGATCCTCTCCACCACGGCCTCGGCCGAGGCCGGCTGGCCGGCCGATCTTGGTCGGGTATTGACCACAACCGCCGCCCCCCGAGCGGCCAGGTCGAGGGCATAGGCCAGGCCAAGGCCGCGTCCCGCACCCGTGACGATGACGACACGGTCTTCCAGCGATCGATCGGTCATGGCTTTCCCTGCGCAACCCTTGCGTAAAAAGACTTGCAAAACTGGTCTGTTGGCGCAAGCGTCGCCTAAAGCTTCCGGTGAACAGGAAGCCGACCTTTGGGAAGGGACCGCCACATGAAGACCATCATCAGCAAGACCGCGTCCGTCGCCGTGCTGATCCTCGCCGCCGGCCTCGGCACTCCGGCGCTCGCGCAGGACGCGACGCAGCAGCAAGCTGCCTCGCTCGACGACATCATCGTCACGGCCCAGCGTCGCGAGCAGTCGCTGCAGGACGTGCCTATCGCCATCACCGCCTTCAACGCCGAGACGCTGGAGCGTACGGCCGCGACCGGCATTCAGGATATTGCCGCCAAGGCCCCGGGGGTGACCCTGACCCAGTTCAACATCGGCGAGCCGCAGCTGTATATCCGCGGCGTCGGCACCACGAGCGATTCGGCGGCCAGCGATCCCTCGATCGGTATTTCCATCGACGAGGTGTCGATCGGTCGCGCGGGCGCGAGCTCACTCGCCTTTCTCGACATCGAGCGGGTGGAGATCCTGCGCGGTCCCCAGGGCACGCTCTACGGTCGCAACGCCTCGGGCGGGGCCCTGAACGTCTATACGCGCCGGCCCCAATTCGAGGACACGACGATGGCCCTGCTGCGCGCCGGCAGCTTCAATGAATTCGGGGCCGAGGCGGTGCTCAACCGTCAGATGGGCGAAGACAGCGCCGCGCGCCTGGCCCTGAGGGTCAATTCCAACGACGGCTATGCCGAGAACGTGCCGAGCGGTCGCGGCCTGCAAGGCGGTAGCCAGTACGGCGCGCGACTGTCTGTGCTGAATCAGTCCGGCCCCTGGACCGTGCTGGGATCGGTCGACGTGTCGCGTGACCGGATGGACGGCAATGCCCGCATTCCGGTCACCGCGTCCGCCACAGCCCCGGCCTTCGTTACGCTGATCAACGGTCTTCGTGCCGGGCTGAACCGCCGCCAGAGCTTCTCATCGCCAGACAACTACCAGGATCGCGACAACTGGGGCGCGACGCTGCGTGTGGAGTATGAGGCCGAAGCCTTCGACGTCGTCTCCCTGACCTCCTATCGCGACAACAGCTATCTCTGGCGTGACAATCTGGGCGGTCTGCCCTTCCCCAACTTCCCGCTGGAGGTCGATGACCAGGCCTCAGAGGATGCCTCCCAGTTCAGCCAGGAGTTCCGGCTGGTCTCCAAGCCGGATTCTCCGATCAGCTGGGTCGCCGGACTGTTCTACTTCAGCGAGGATGTGGACCGTTCGGAGCGCTTCATTGTCCGCACCGGCCTGCCGATTGCACCGCCTTCGTTCGGGGGGGACAGCACTTTTCTGCAGACAGCGTCCAACACAAGCTACGCCGCCTTCGGCCAGGCCACGGTGCCGTTCGGCGACATTTGGGAGCTGACAGTCGGCGCCCGCTGGACCCGCGACGAGCGCGACGTCACCCAGATCGCCCGGGACAACGATAACGGGTTGAACCCGCCCGCCGGCATCCCGCTGGGGCCGACCGGGACGGGCTACAGCACCACCGGCAGCGCCACGTTCGAGGAACCGACCTGGAAGATCGCGCTGTCGGTCGAGCCGTTCCAGGACGTGCGCCTCTATGCTTCCTATGACCGGGGCTACAAGGCGGGTGCCTTCCCCTCGACCGCCCAGACCGCGATCCAGGCCCGCACGCCGCTGCGTTCGGAAATCCTCGACAACTATGAGATCGGGCTGAAGTCGACGCTGGTGGATGGACGGTTACGCTTCAACGCGGCCCTGTTCAGGCTCGAGTACGACGACCTGCAGGTCTATGAACTGCTGGGGCTGACCCTGGTCACCTCCAACGCCCAGGCCGAGGTCAACGGCTATGAGCTGGAGAGCGCGTTCGCGGTCAGCAACAACATCACCATCGGCGGATCCTATACCCACCTGGACGCTCAATACACGTCCGATGCCCAGTCGGGTGCGCTGATCCTGCGCTACAATAATCTACGCCTGCCGCGCTCGCCAGACAGCCAGTACACCCTCTACGCAGACGGCGAGTGGGACGCCTTCGGCGGCCAACTGGCCGCACGGATCGACTACCAGTGGACCGATGACTTCTTCTTCGATCCGTCCAACAATCCCGAGGTCGTATCGCCGGCCCACGGCCTGGTCAGCGCCTATGCGTCGTGGGAGGCTTACAACGGGGTCAAGATCGCCGTCTACGGCAAGAACCTCGGCGACGAGGAATACCAGACCCACATCATCAAAAACGTGGGCGTTGGCTTCAGCGTCTTCGGGGCCCCGCGGTCCTACGGGATCGCGATCAGCCGCAGCTTCTGATGGAACTCAGGCGGCGCTGGTCTCGACCGGTGCCGCCTCGACTTCCCAGCGAATGCCGCGGGGGTCGATACGCCGACCTGTTGTCCGGTCGCAGACGACCGCCGAAATCGGCTCGCCCGTCCCTGTGTCGATCAGCCGGAGCGGGGACCCCTCCGGACACAGCCACCGCTCCGACCAGCCGTGCATGGCCATGATCACCGGATAGAGGTCACGGCCTGCCTCGGTCAAGCGGTACTCGAACCGTGGCGGTGCCGTCTGGTAAAGGCGTTTCTCCAGTACGCCGTGGAGCACAAGGGTCTTCAACCGGTCTGCCAGGATGTTGGTTGCCACGCCGAGCGCCTCATGAATCTCGTCGA
>Ga0105047_10006181_pt1 | contig 20372 bp, 12 predicted proteins | sample MAT04_FD_78384 | JGI IMG/M metagenome (GOLD analysis project Ga0105047, IMG submission 78384) | Freshwater microbial communities from Lake Fryxell liftoff mats and glacier meltwater in Antarctica - MAT-04 (megahit assembly) | ecosystem: Environmental > Aquatic > Freshwater > Ice > Liftoff...
ATCATCCAACACCTGCCCCACCCGAACCGTCACTACACGCAGCACCGAATGCCTCCGCAGTTCTCAGCATTCTCAGTTTTCTCAGCGTCCCGGCAGTTCAACAACCCCAACCCGACACCGACCTAATTGCCGCAACGAACAAGCCCCGGCACTCAACGAAAGAGCACCGGGACTTCACCATCAACTCGCGTGCAAAGGTTAGTCCATCGCCCGCGTAAAGTTCATGATCTTGGTGCGCTCAAGAAACCACGCGCCGGTCGCATCGCGCTCCATGAGATACAACACGCCGTTGTGACCAAAACCGGCGATGGAACGGCCAACTGGCAAACGCACACGCTGCGTGAGCTCACCACGTTTGTTCACAATGTCGTAAATCAACTCGCCGGCTTTTGATTGCGCGGAACTCGTGGGCAGGATCCAAAGGTTGCCATCGAGATCTGCCTTGACTGCGCCAGACCGAATCGCCGGATAGTAGTCCGCAATTTCCTTGAGCGGCACAAACTCCGTGATCATCGTGGGCATGGCCATCGCCATCATTCCCATTCCTGCGCCACCAATCGCGATGTCGCCACCACGTCCGCCGCCGCCGGCAATCGTCACGTTGGCCATGCCACCACCGCCGCCGCCGCCCATGCCACCGCCGCCCATCGTGCCTGCCAGTGCTATCATGGTAGCCAATGACCCTGCACGCTGCGCTTCCGCTTCGTTCGGTGCTTTGGCTCGTGCGTCGGCGACTGCCTTGTCAATCGCGTTACGTGCCGAATCGACCAGCGCCTGCTTGTCCTCATCCGTCAAACGTTTCCAGTCGAACGGCAGCTTCGCACTGGAAGAAACCTTGCCGCTGGGTGAGATGAAATCGATGTGATAGTCCTGCCCGCGCACGAAAGCGATGGTGCCGTCGGACATCACGCCCCATTCGTCAACTGTATTGAGCGGATTGATCGTGGTCTTCGCAATCATCTTTCCGTTCGGATCCTGCGATACCACTGCTCGGCTCCCGCTTTGCACTTTCACGCGTCCAAGAGTATCGACTTTGCGCGTATCGAAGTCGGCGCGCACGATCGGCTGTGAATCCGGCACCTGAATTGCCGGCACGCCACCAGGCGCAGGCGCCGCTGTATTCGGCGCAATGACGAAGCGCCCACGGTAGACAAGATTGCCCTTCGCATCGACACCCGACGCGCTGCTGGCGAGCGATGACAAATCGCCAGGTTTCGGCGCCGACATCACGCGGGTAACCGCGCCCTTCGGATCGATCACCAGGAGCGTGAACGATTGGCCGTCGACGAACAACGAAGAGTCGGCCAGATACGGAATGAGCGGCGACGCGCGCGGCCCATAACTCTGACCGCCGGTCGACACCGAATCGATGCTGATCGTGCGCGTCGCGAGTTTTTCATCAAGGATGATCAGTTGCCGGCGCAATCCGTCGTTCACCAGCACCTTGCCACCTTCCAACTGCCGCACACCAAAGATGTTCCCGAACGATTCGGTTGTTCTCGCGTCGGGAGCAGCGAGCTCGCGCACGGGAATCGGGGCTTGCGCGAGTACTCGAGCGGGGACCAACACTGTACTAATTGTCGCGCTGGCCGTTAGCGCAAAACACACGCGAGCAAGCGGAGAAGTTCTGTTTCGATTCATGGGACCTGGGAATGGAGCTTGGGACGATATCCGATAGGAGTAATATGGTACCCCGAACGGCGGCTCAGGGACCCTACGGCGCGCCCTTCAAAAGGTTGTACTGCGCAACCGCCGCGTTGACCTTCGAATCGACCATACGTTTGCCAAGTTCCGCCGTGGCTTTGGTGGGGTCACCATTGACGCCCGAACCCTGACCGCCGCCGTTCAGCAGGATGTTCCCGGTGCGCACCGAGCCAGGACTGCAGTACAGCAACTGCGACGTGTCCATGATGCCGGCGTGGCTGCCGACCACGGTCTTGCTCCAGCCGAAATCTTTCTCCAACCAGGCGTAAATGTCCGCGTGCCCTTTCACGTAGTAATCGTTGAGCGCGTACACTTTCACGCCGCTGCCCGCCCATTCCTTGTTGAGCGAATCCGCAACGGCCGATTGTCCGCGCTGATTGCCGCCGCTATCACCGATGAGAATGATCGACGTAAACCCGTGCACTTTCTCGCTGCGTACTGCCGCATCGAGCAGACTTTCGAATGCCGCTTGCGGCTGCGTGATCGTTCCCGGCATACGCTGGACCACGTCGGGATTGTTCCCTTCCGGCACCCACTTCACAGTTGGCGCCACGAGACCATTCAACTTCTCCGCCAACAAACCGGCGGCAAACGTCACAATGTAATTGTGTTTGCCGAGGGTCATGTGGGGGCCGTTTTGTTCAACGCCACCGGTAGGGATAATGATGACTTTCTTGCCGCCATCGATCGCCCCGCGAATGTCGGTCCACGGCATCGTTTCCGTGTAAGGCGCCGCGAGCAGATTGGGACGCTGCGCTTGCAATGCAGGGGATGCGGCAACGCTCAAAGCCGCGACGACCATCAGAATACGTGTATTCATTTGTTGTTGTGCTCCATCGGCGCGGGGGCTGCAGCCAGGCTGGTTTTGATCTGTTCCAGCGCGAGTCTGATTTTCACATCCAGCAAATGTTTACCGATCGTTTTTGATGCCTTGCTGGGATTGCCCGTCACACCGTTCGCTTGCGTCGCGATGCTGAAGCGGTCGGTCTTCACCAACTCCGGATGGATGAACATCAACTCCGACGTGTCCATGATGTTCGCGTGTGAACCGATTGAATCGCGCGGCATGATTTTGGCGGTGTCTGCAATCCAGTTTTGCTGCTGCGCGTGCGCCTTGGCGTAGTAGTCGCCGATGAAATGCAGCCGCACGCCCGTTCCCTTCCACTCGGTGTTGAGCTTCGTTGCGACCGCACCCATGCCGCGCTGATTGCCGCCAGAATCACCAATCAGAATGATGTCCGTAAACCCGCTGCCGCGCAGTGAACGCGCGTTGAGTTCGAGCAAGGTCTGAAAGCGATCTTCGGGCAACGTGATCGAACCCGCTTTCGACATGTGCCCGGTTGGCTGCTCCCAACTTCCCTCGGGAACGTACGTCACGATGGGCGCGACAATCGCGTTACCCAACGCGCGCGCAATCTTCTCGGCGCAATACGTCATCACGTACTTGTGCTCACCGGTCGCCATGTGCGGCCCTTTTTGTTCCGTGCCTGCGGTACCAATGATGGCGGTGGTTTTGCCACCCTTCATGAGCATCGCGAGTTCATCCCAGGTCAGCTCCTCCAGAAACACCGTGTCCGGCGGCTTTGGCGTTGGCAGTTGGGCCGTGACCGGAGCGGCCGAGGCGAATGCAGCGACAGCCATCACAGTGGCCACGCCCTGAGGGGAGAAAAGTCGCATGTTGGTTCAGTCAAGCGGTGGGAGTGCGGTCGGGACACAACACATGCTGGTGAAAATGCCTCTGAAAGAACGCCTTCGCCATTGCCTCGTGGCGTCGTCTCGTGAATTCTTTCCCGATGCAGATCAATCAAGGCCCGTCGCTTGCCACTGTCTCGATGGGCCAGCTGGCGGAGATTGTCGGCGGAGTGCTGGGAGGCAGCGCCAACGCGGCGTCGCCAATCTCCGTTGGACCTGGGCGCATCACCATCCATTCGACGCGCGTCGAAACGGGCTCGATCTTCTTCGCACTCCAAGGCAAACGCAACGGTCACGAGTGGGTGCAAGACGCGCTGGCACACGGAGCGTCTTGCGCAATCGTCAAATTGAACGCCGCAGTGTTTCAAGCATCCGGGCCGGTCCTGGGTGTGAGCGATCCCCTCGACGCGCTGCAAAAACTCGCGACGTGGTATCGCCAGCAACTCACCTGCGACGTGATCGCGGTAGCCGGTTCACTGGGGAAGACCACCGCGAAAGAGGCGCTGGTTTCGTTCCTCAGTGAATCGGAGTTCTGCTACGGCAGTCCCGGCAGCTACAACAGTCAGATTGGCGTCGCCCTATCGATTCTTGGGTGCCCGCGCGATGCCGAACGCGCTGTGATTGAAGTGGCCGCAACCGAACCGCACGAGTTCGAAAAACTTGCCGACATCCTGCGGCCGTCAACGGTTGTGATCACGATGATTGGCAATCGTTTTCGCAATACGTTTGGATCGATGGATCGGTACCTCAACGACCTCATGTCGCTGACGAAATACCAGCGCGCCGGGGGACTGGTGGTGTGCGGCAGCAACGATGTTGATATCGCGCACAAGTTGCCGTCGTCGCTGACCCTGCTGTCGCCGTTCGATAAACGCTGGCCCATTGTAAGCGAAAGCCAAGTCGGAACGGGAGGCACGGCGATCACGTTTCGCACCATCAGCGACGTCGTGCGCCAGTTGGAGGTTGCCACTTCGTCGTCGTGGCTGGCCAACGATGTCGCGCTTGCTGTCGCAACGGTCATCGCGCTCGGGAAATCACTGACAACCCAAACGTACGCGCCTACCTCGCTCGATCTGCAAACGTGGCGGTCGCCCATCGGGGCACACGTGCTGCGGTCAGCGGCCGTCGATGATGCCATTGCCTGGCGCATTGCGATTGCCGATGCGTTTGCCGCCGGTAAAAGCGCCGCGCACATCTATTTTGTACTGAGTGATGCCGTGCACGCGCTCTCGCGTGACACTCTGCAAACGCTTCACGAAATAGATGCGCGCCCCAACTGCGCGATTCTGATGACCGCGGGTCACGCGGCCGAATTCCTCAAGAGCGGTAGCATCACGACGCCGGTGAGAGTGTTTGACACACCCGCTGAAGTTGGCCGTACCGTAGCAAGCCTCGTGATCGGTGGCGATGTCGTCGCGGTGTTTGCGGGGCGCAGCCAGCTCATCGAAGGCGTGTCGAAAGAACTGCTGAACGCCATGGCTCCAGCACGACTCCGCGTTGATATCGGAGCAATCGAGCACAATCTGATTGCCGTCCGACATCAATGTCCGGGAGCCCGCGTGATGGCCGTCGTGAAAGCGGGCGCTTACGGCGTTGACGCACCGGAGCTCGCGCGACATCTCGCGTCCCTCAACGTCGACGAATTCGCGGTGTCCGACACCGACGAGGGCGTCGCGCTGCGGCGCTCTGGCATTTCGTTGCCGATTCTCGTATTGCACCCAACGCCCGACGAATTCGACAAGGCGTTTCAGGCGCACCTGACACTTTGCGTACATAGCGTTGAACTCCTCGACGCGGTTGTTGCGGCCCCGCACAAAGCAGTCGCCGTACACGTCGAAGTCGAAACCGGAATGAACCGTACCGGTCTGCCAACGTCACTGGTTGTATCCGCATTGCGACTGCTCAAGGATGCCGGCGTACGCGTGAGCGGTCTGTTCACGCACATGGCCGCCGCCGACGATCCCGCGATGGACGAGTTCACACTCTCGCAGTTGCACAAGTTTGAAGCCGTAATGGCCGACGTTACCTCGGCCGGCCTCCCCATGCCGCTTCGACACGCACTCGCCAGTTCGGGAATCATTCGTTTCCCGCAGTACAAAATGGACATGGTGCGCGTCGGTGTTGCACTGCTGGGCATCGCGCCATCTCCACACTGCCGCGGAATTCCGCTGGTGCCCGTCCTCACGTTGTTAAGTCGGCTTATCGAACGCCGCACGTTGCGCGCGGGTGATCGCGTGGGATACGGTGGCAAATTTCGGGCCGACCGCACCATGGATGTGGGTGTGGTGCAAATGGGCTATTACGACGGCATTCATCGATCATTCGCCGCGCGCGGCACCGTATTTATCGAGGGGAAATCGTGTCGGTTGGCGGGCATTATCTCCATGGATTCGCTGGTCATCGATTTGAGCGACTGCCCCGACGCGCAGGTGGGGTCGGATGTGCTGTTTTTCGGCGCGAACGGCGAGTCGACGCAGGCTATTGAGACCGTCGCCGAAGCGATGGATACGATTCCGTATGAGGTGCTTACGGGACTGGGACCGCGTATTCAACGAATTTTCGTGCGGCACTGACGACGCGTCCGACGCGACCGACGCGCACCACTACAGCTGCATCGCGATTGCCGGATCCCGGTACCTCCTCCCCTACTCACTCGTAACGCGGTAGTTTCGCCGTATGACAACCACCCCACGTTCCAGCGCGCGCCGGTCGCGTCTCGCGCTGCCGATCACTCTGGCGTTCTTCGCGGCGGCGCTGCTCACGCCGCTCTCGATAAATGCCCAAACTGCCGTCGATGTGCTCATCACGAGCGGACGCGTGGTCGACGGCACCGGCACCGCCGCGCGAACGACTGACGTTGGCATTCGCGGCGATCGCATCGTGTTCGTGGGCGATGCCAAAACACAACGCGTGACCGCAACACGCACGATCGACGCAAAGGGTTTGGTGGTGGCACCGGGATTCATCGATCCGCACGCGCACGTATCGGGCGAACTGGGTCGCGCCGGCGACAGCCACGTGAACGGCTATCTCATGCAAGGCGTGACGACCGTGCTCACTGGCAACGACGGCCAGGGCCCAATTGACGTCGGCGCGGCGCTGAAGAAATGGACCACGATTGGCATTGGTCCGAACGCTGGATTGTACATCGGCCAGGGGACACTGCGAGGCCGAGTTGTTGGTGCGCGTGCCATTCCGGCAACACCGGCGCAACTGGATTCCATGCGCGCACTCGTGCGTCAGGCCATGCGCGACGGTGCCATCGGAATGTCGGCGGGGTTGTTCTATTCGCCCGGAAGTTTTGCGACCACCGAAGAAGTGATCGCGCTCGCGAAGGAACTGAAACCGTTCAACGGCGTGTACGACACGCACCAGCGCGATGAAAGTTCGTACGAGATCGGCTTGCTGGCCTCAACGCGCGAAGCGATGCGCATTGGCAAAGAAGCCGGTATCACGCTCAATATCTCGCATATCAAAGCGCTGGGTGTCGATGTGTGGGGTCGCTCCGATTCACTCATCGCCATGATTCGCGCCGCCCGGAAAGCTGGCGACAAGGTGTGGGCGGATCAATATCCGTATACGGCATCCGGTACGTCGGTTGAGGCGTCTCTCGTGCCGAAATGGGCTGAAGACGGCGGCAACGCTGCGCTGCTCGCGCGCTTCAAGGACGACACGTTGATGGTGCGCATGCGGAAGGATATGGAAAACAACATGCGCCGTCGTGGCGGTGCCGAGAGTTTGCTGCTTACGTCGGGACGCGACACTTCGTGGCGTGGAAAGAATCTCGCGCAAATCGCGACCGCCATGAAAACCGACCCCATTTCCGCCGCCATCGATGTGATCAAGAAGGGCGGCGCGAGCGTTGCGTCGTTCAACATGAAGCCGTCGGACATTGATGCGCTTGCCGCTGAACCATGGGTCATGACCGGTTCAGATGGCAGCGATGGTCACCCGCGCAAATTCGGCACGTTTCCGAAGAAGCTGCGCGAGTTTGTGCTGGACCGACACATTCTGACGATGGAAGCCATGGTGCATCAGTCGGCGGCGCTGCCCGCGGAGGTGTTTGGTCTCATCGATCGTGGCGTGTTAAAACCCGGCGCTTACGCCGACGTTATTGTGTTTGACACGGCAACTGTGAAAGACAACGCCACCTATGTCAAACCCGAAGTGATGGCAACCGGCATGCGGTATGTCTTCGTGAACGGTGTCGCGGCCGTCGATGACGGCAAGCCAACCAACGTTCTGAAAGGCCGCGCGTTACACGCGCACGAGAAGAAGTAGCTCTCGCGCCGCTCAGCACGCACCGCGCTGAGCGTTACGCTCGTTGTGCCAGGCGCTACGGGCGTTTCACTTTCGACACGAACTTCCACACTTCTTCAGCCGCCAAAACCAGCGTGGTTTGCGGTCCGATGATCCGCTCGCGTTTGGTTGCGCCTTGGTCGCCAGGCCAGCCGTGCCCAACGCCAGTGAGTTTCCAATGCGCAACTTCGCCACCCGCCGGACATCCTTTCCATACCAGCAGCGTCGCCGTCTGATCCGCGTTGCCGGTGCCGGCTTTTCCGGTGCGAGTTTCGGTAACGGTTGAATCGCTCTTGCATCTGTTGTTGGCCGTCCAGCGATGAATTCCAGTCATGACCGGGCGATGTGACGATCGCTCCTGCGTGCCCGGAAACGCCGGTCCCATTCCGCCGCTGTACACCGCGCGCGGATCGTCCACGCTGTGCAAATCAAGCACCGCAACCGGCTGTGACGGGGCAAATTTTTCCAGATTGTACGCGCCGCTCACTGGCACAATGGCCGCAATACGTTCCGCGCGTTCGGCCGCCAACCGATACGACATCATCGCGCCGTTTGAATGACCTGTCGCGTAAATGCGCTTCGTATCCACGCGCGTACGGCGAATCACATCGTCAATCACCGCCATCGCAAACCCAACGTCGTCGACGTTGTTCTTCATGGCATAGCTGCAGCACTCACCCGCGTTCCAGGTCAGCAGCCGTCGCGGAAACACGCCCGTGCCGTATGGGTACACCACGAGAAACTTCTCGCGATCGGACACGGCGTCGAGTCCGGCGTATTTCTGAAATCCTGCGGCTTCTCCGCCGCCGCCGTGAAAGGCGAGAAGCAGCGGCAGCGCGGTTGATGCGCCGGCTGGCACGTGGATGATGTATTCGCGGTTTTTGTTGTCGAATTGTACGCGGAAGGTGTGGCTGCCGGGCGCTAGCGTGGTTGCGCTTTTTTCGGCGTTTTGCGTCGCGCTCTGTGCAGGCAGGGCAGCAGCGTTCGGCGCAAGACTCGCCAAGACCGCGCCAACAACACAATACCGCCTAACGCTCAAGGTTGATGCTCCATGAAAATATTCGTGTCTCGACGACTTATCCTCGCGCCGCAATTGTCCTGAGCGCCCTCCCCAACTTCTCCGCATCCGCCACCCCATTGTACAACGCCGGCGTCACCCGCACGCAATCGCCTTTCGCCAATCCCGTGCGATAAAACGTGAACAAGCCGAATTCGTCCAGCAACGTTTTCGCAATCGCCTGATTGGCCGCGGCGGTCGTGCGCCCGTGCAACCGAAACGACGAGATCGCACCCACCAAATCAGCGTCATCGGGCGTGAGCACCTGAACGCCGCCCACCCGCCGCACCTCCTTCACCCAACTATCGCGCAAATAGCGCAATCGCGCCGCCTTGTTCTCCACGCCAATCTTCGCCTGAAAATCAAGCGCGTCAGGAATGGTCATGACAATCGCAAAATTCGCCGTACCCGTATGCAACCGACTCTCAATACGATCGGCCGACGCACTCTCATCGGCATGCGCGCGTTCGATCAAATCAAGTTTTCCTTCGCGAATGTACATCGCACCCGCACCAACCGGTGCGCCAATCCATTTGTGCAGGTTGAGTCCGACAAAATCCGCATCCAGATCCGCCACCGAAAGCGGCACCTGCCCAAACGAATGCGCCGCGTCCACCACCACATCCACACCGCGCTTCCGTGCGATGGCCACAATATCCTTCACGGGTAATATCAACCCCGTTTTGTTGTTGCAATGCGTGAGCAGCAACAACCGTGTGCGTGGATTGGCATCCAACGCTGTGGTATACGCCGCCAGAATCCCCTCACGCGTGGCCGGTTCTGGAATATTGAGTCGAGCGACGGTCCCGCCACGACGTGCAGCAAGACCGTTCATCGCCCACTGCATCGCGTTGTAATCCAGGTCGGCGTACATCACGGTATCGCCGGTTCCCACTCGCACATATTGCGAAATCAACGCCTGCAACGCCTCGGTCGCGCCGCGCGACAAAGCAATCTCGGTTGGCTTCGCCCCCACAAAACTTGCCACCCGTTCGCGCACGCTCGCTGCAATCGCCGGAAACTCCCGGCGCGAAAAATACGAACTCCCGCGATTCGCCCGATCAATGTTGCGATGAAACGCCTCCAGCACCGGCGTCGCCATCATGCCGAAATACCCGGCCTCCATGTTCGTGACTGAATCCATAACCCGATAGTTCTGCGCGATGCGTTTCCAGTGCGCCTCATCGCGCGCCAGGGTGCTCGGATCCATCGCACCCTCCATCGGGCTCGACCCGACGGCCTCGGCCGCATTTTCTGCAGCTCGGAGCTCGGCAGTCGCAGATTCGGCCTGTGCCGAGGTGGCGTGTGCCTGCTCGGGAACCAACGACGCCGCGCCCAACAGCGCAGCACTTTTGACGAACACTCGGCGAGTTGACATGACCTCAGGCTACCGCCAACAGCCGTCCTGCGCAATCAGCACGATTCTCTGACCGTGTATCAGTTTCCAAACGCCTCGCCTAACGCCATCTTCCGAACAATGGCCGACACCGACGCGACGGATCTGCAAACCCGCCTGGCCGCAGCCTTGGCCGGACAGTACGTGATTGTGCGAGCCCTTGGACAGGGCGGCATGGGCACCGTCTTTCTCGCGCGCGATGTGACGCTCGACCGCGAGGTGGCCGTCAAGGTAATCTCGCCAGAGCTGGCCGCGAGCCCGGAATTACGCCAGCGATTTATTCAGGAAGCGCGCACGGTTGCCAAGTTGCGCCATCCGAACATCGTAGCCGTGTACACGGCGGGCGAAGGCAATGGCCTGTTGTATTTCGTGATGGAATTTGTGCCGGGCGAAAGTTTGCGAGACCGCATGACGCGCGAAACGCGCATCAGCGCGGACGCGACCTGCGAAATCCTGCGCGACCTTTCCCTCGCGCTCGACTACGCGCACCAGGCAGGAATCGTCCATCGCGACGTGAAACCGGAAAACGTTTTGCTCGATCGCGAGTCGGGCCGAGCGATGTTGACGGACTTTGGTGTGGCGGTGGCGCTGGCGGCGGCCGGCGATTCGCGCCTGACGGGCGCCGGTTTTGTACTTGGCTCTCCACGCTATATGAGCCCCGAACAGGCATCGGGTGAACGCGATCTCGATGGGCGAAGCGATCTGTATTCGCTCGGACTGATTGGGTACGAGATGCTGACGGGCGCACCGGCAATCGACGCCCCCACTGCTGCATCCACGTTGGTAAAGCAGCTCACCGAACGTCCGGATCCGGTGCTGCAGAAAGCGCCGGGAACGCCGCCGGAAGTTGGTGCCGCGATTGATCGCGTGTTGCTCAAGAACCCCGCCGAGCGATTTCCACGCGGTGCGGCGTTCGCGGCTGCGCTGGCCGGTGAAGCATTCGACGACAAAACTCCCATCAATCAAATTGGACGCGGTTCTGTTTCGCGTTCATCAAAAGTTGCGGCCGGAAAGAGTCGTCGCAAAACGTTGATTGGCGCGGGCATTGGCGTGCTCGTCGCCGCGGTGGCGGGCGCCGCATTGTTCATGAACAAGGAGACGGGCAACACGCGCATGTATTTCGTTGCGCCGTTCGAAGTGCAAACGGCCGACCGCTCGCTGGATTGGCTGCATGAAGGCAGTGTGAACATGATGTCCATGGCGCTCTCGCAGTGGACCGACCTTTCGGTAGTCGACTACGAACGCTCACTCGACTTGCTGCGTGATGGTGGACTGGACGACAAACGGAGAATTGCACTGGAAGATGCCAGATCCGTTGCCCGCCGCGCCGGCGCCGGTGTCGTCATCATGGGTCAGGTGACCACTACGCCCGACTCGTTGCGCGTCATCGCTCGCATGTACAACGTCGCGTCTGGTAAGCAGATGGATCAGGCCGAGAGTGCCGTGCGTAGCGGCGGTGATCCACGCGGCGTGTTTCAGGCAATCGCCAGTGAGTTGCTGGATCTGGTTGGCGGCCCGAAAGTCACCGTCGAACTCTCAAAGGCGACCACCACGTCGGTTGATGCGTACCGCGCCTATCTCGACGGCGTACGTTCGCTGAATTCATGGCGTTTGCCCGAAGCGGATTCGCTGCTGAAACACGCCACCGAACTCGATAGCACGTTCGCACTCGCGTATTACAAGCGTGCACTCACGCTTGGCTGGATCAACGCGCCCGATCGCTCGCAGCACATTCTGACATCGCAAAAGGCCGTGGACTACAAGGCCCGCTTGCCGCAGCGTCTGCAAGACATCATCGTCGCCAACAACGATCTGGCGCGAGCGTTCACGGCGAAAGGGGAGGACGCGCGCAAGTTGTTTGACGCGGCGCGCTCGCGCCTCACCGCGCTCGTCAAGAGTGATTCGCTCGATTCGGAAGCGTGGTATGGCCTGGCCGATGCGCAGTTTCACGAAGCGACGCAGACCGGTATCGCCAATATCGATTCCATCACCATGCTGCTGAATGAATCGCAGCGCGGTTTCAAGAAGGCCATCTGGATTGATTCGACCAACCATCTCGCCTACCAGCACCTGGTTGGTATTTATCAAATGGCAGCGCAGAACAACGGGTTTGTCGTGCTCGATGGCGACACGCTGCGCAACACGAGCACCCCAGAGTTGATTCGCGCCATCGGCCCTGACCGACTGGTCACGCTGCGCAACGCGGCCAAAGCGAAGAGTCGTGACGCGGCTGCCGGGTGGTTGGCCAGTGATCCCGATGCACGACAGGCGTACCGTTCGTTGAGCGACGCGTACGTGCAGATGGGCAAATGGGACTCGGCGGTGGTGGTGCTGCAACGCGCGAATGACCGAGCGTCCTCGTCGTCACCGCTCACACCGTATCGCGTCGCGATGTTGCATCTCCTTGCCGATGACACGCTGGCAACACCAACGCTGCGCGCGGCCCTCAATCGCTATCCCGCAGACTCCCTGCGGGCACGCGGTGAGGCGGACCGACTCCCCATTCTGATCTCGAGTTTTACCATCGCCGGTGCCAGCGGCGCACTTGCGCTCGTCGACACGCTGCTGAAAACCGCGGTCGATGTCGACTCCATGATGCCGGGCGGAGGCACTAGTACGCAGACTACCGCCAGCTTCTACGCGCTCATCATGAAGCTCGCGGCGGGAACACCACCGTCAGACGCCGATAAACGTGCGTTGAAGCGTTGGGTGGATGGTATGGAGCAGTCCAAGAGCCCTTACGCGCCGCAGATGCGCGGTCAGTCAATTTCACTGGCTTACATGGCGTTTCTCGCTACAGCTGACACCAGTTTTGCCGCGACAGCGCGGCGCTGGGCCGCCCCGCCGGGTACAAGGGATTTGTCCACCGTCATGCCGGAACTGTCCGCCATCATTGCGATTAACCGCGGCGATACCGCGCGCGCCGCCCAACTGGTGCGCGAGTTCCCCAGCGTTGACTCGCTCAAGAATCCAAACGTCCCCATTGGTTTGGCGGGGCTCCGAATGTATGCACGCGGCCAGATCGCTGCCGCTGTTGGTGATACGCGCCGCGCAGTGGGTATTTATGAAGCCATCGACCCAAAACGTTTTTCAAGTGTTGGCATGGCCGAACCCGGCTTCGCCACGTATGCGCGCAGTTTTCTCGCCCGCGCCAAACTGTACGAACAACTCGGCGAAGCCGCCAAAGCCATCACTGCGTACGAAGAATTCATTCGTCGCTGGAAAAACGCAGACGCGCCACTGCAACCGCAAGTCAACGAAGCTCGGCAAGCAGTAGCGCGTCTCAAAGACAACCCAACTAAGTCAGTGCCGGTTGGGACAAAACCGGGTCGGGGTTAACAACCGGATTCGCTCGCACCAACATCTTGTACAACACCGGCGTGACCAGTCGCGCAATCAGCGTGCTTGAGATGAGACCTCCAATGATCACCCACGCCAGCGGCGAGTAGAGCCCCGATCCCTGCAACGCGAGTGGTAACAATCCACCAATCGCTGTGAGTGTAGTCAGCACGATTGGCACGAAACGAATGGCGCCCGCTTTCTCCACCGCGTCATCCAGTGACAAGCCTTCACCACGAAGTTGATCGGTGAAATCGACCAGCAGAATGCTCGTCTTGATCTCGATTCCTATCAGTGCCACAAAACCGATCATCGCGGTAAACGATAGTGTGTAGCCTGTGGCCAGCAGTGCGAGAATCCCTCCGACGATTCCCAGTGGAATCACGGATGCCACCACCAGCGTCGTGCGGAAGTTGCGGAACTCGAGCACCAGAATTGCCAGAATGGCAAACGTCGCGACAATGATCGCTCCACCAATACCGCCAAAACTCTCCTGGCGGCTTTCGATTTCTCCCGCCGGCACCAAACGGTAACCGACTGGAAGCTTGAGCGAATCAAGCCGCGCGAGCACTGTCGTCGTGACGGCATCCGTGTTGAATCCCGAACTGACATACGAAGTCACGGTCACCGCGCGTTGCCGATCATGGTGATCGATAATCGTTGGTGTCGCGGTGAACTTCGTGCGCGACACTTGCGATAACGGCACGAGTGCGCCGCTTTGTGCACCAACCTGAATGCGATCAAGCGCCTCGGGCGTCGGCAGTCCCTTGTGAGCGATGCGTACCACCAGCGGATGTTCGTCGCCTGTGTTGTCGCGAATTTTCGCAATCTCGAGACCCGCCAATCCCACGCGCAGTGTGCGCTCCACCTCGGCGTTCGATACGCCAAGCAGCCCGGCCTTGCCGCGATCAACCTCCACGCGCAATTCGGTGCGCTGCAAACGTACGGGATTGTTGACGTACTGCGTACCGCGAGTTTCGCGCAACACGCGCTCAACCTGCCCCGCGAGTTGTTGCAACGTGTCGAGCGCTGGTCCTTCAAGTCGAAGTGCAATGGGCGCGTCAACCGGCGGGCCGTTCACAAATTCCTTGAGCTCAATGCGCGCACCAGGATACTGCGCCAGCTGCGCCCGCATTGAATCGAGTATCATCGGCGTGTTGACGTTGTCATACGACTTGATCAGCACCAGCAACTGCGCCCGATTCACGGCTTCCGCCCGTTGAAACACGTTGTAATACACGGCGGGATTGTCCTTGCCCACGTTCGCAAAAATGCCCTTCACTTCGGGATGCGCACCAATCACACGCTCGGCGAAACGCGTCGCACGATCCGTCTCTGCCATCGATGATCCATCGGGCGTTTCAATCTCCACGTGAAATTGCGGCGTTCCGGCTTTGGGGAACAGCGAAAAGCCCACTGCCGGCACCAGCGCGAATGCCATCACCACCAACCCACCTGCAATCGCCAGCGTGCGTTTGGGGGCCGCCAGCGCGCGATGCAAAACCGGCGCGTACGTGAGATGAATCGCCTTGTCCAGCAACTGCAGGAATCGATTACCCTTGGGCGATTCCTCGCGCGGCAGAATCAAACTCGCCAACCACGGAACAATGGTGATCGAAACCAGCAGTGAAGCGAGCACGGAATACACCACCGCCATTGGCAGCGACCGAATGTATTTGCCAGAGAGTCCGGGCAGAAAGATCAGCGGCAGGAAGGCGAAAATAAGCGTGGCGGTCGCACCCATGACGGCTACACCAATCTGCTGCGTCGCCGCAATGGCCGCCTGCGCACGTGGCACTCCCTCTCGCAAAAATCGCGTGATGTTCTCGACCACCACAATGGAATCGTCCACGAGCAGTCCCAGCGCGATCACAAATCCCACGATCGACAACTGATTGATGCTGTACCCACTCGCGTTCAACATCATCACAGCGATGGCCAGCGACAGCGGAATTGATATCATTACCACAATCGCCGCGCGCCAACCCAGCGGCAGCAGTGTCACCAACACCAACAGCAGCGCTATGCCAAAGTCGGCCCCCAACCGCGAAAGACGCGCGTTCACATTTTGCGATTGATCGAATCCACGAGCGAGCGTCACACCAGCCGGAAACGTCTTCTCGATCCGATCAAGATCCACCCACACTGCGTCGCGCACCTTGGAGATGTTCTGCCCTGTCTGCACGGCCACCGTGATAAACATCGCGCGCTGCCCATTGTAACGACCCACGTGCACGGCTTCCGCGTCCGCCCACGCCACGGTTGCAACGTCGCGAACCTTTACCGACGATCCGTTGTCCGAACCAATCACGGTTTGCTCAACATCGCTAACCGTTCGATACCGATTGCTGGTCGCTACGTTGAAGCGGCGTGCACCAATATTCACGGAGCCGCCCGGAATTTGCGTGTTGTCGCTGCCAATCGCGGCAAACAGCTTATTGGGCGTGATGTTGAGCACGGCCAGGCGCCCAAGGTCCACCGTGACTTGCATTTCGCGATTGGGCGCGGCCCAACGCTTCACCTCCTTTACGCCCCCTACTCTCTCAACTTCAGTCTCAATGCGTTCAGCGAGGGCATCGAGTTCGTGATAGGGCGTCAGTGGCGACACGAGCGCGAGCTGCATTACTGCCAAATCCGAATTGGAATTGTGGCGCACCTCGAGACTGCGCAACTCGGCCGGCAACTCCGGGCGAATAGCGTTCACCTCGCGTTGCACCTCGTCGTTCTTTCGATCGGCATCGACGCTCGACTCGAACTCCAGCCGGATGACCGCCACACCATCCATGCTCTGCGATTCGATCGACTTGATCTGCTCAAGCTTGCTCAAGCGCTTTTCAATGGGCTCGACCACCAGCTGTTCCATGTCTTCCGGCGACGCGCCGGGATACACCGCAATGGTGGTGTAAATCGGCACTGGGAAATCGGGATCTTCCGCGCGCGGAATGGAGAACCAACTCGAAATACCCAATGCCGCCAACATCAGGAACATCAGCACGGTAAACTGATACCGGCGCACCGAAAATCGTGCCACTTCGCCAATCCAGTTCATGGCCGCACCTTCGCAACCGTCGTGGTCCTGGGCAACATGGGGCTCTGCGACAATTCAGCCTGTTTCACGTCGACGCCTTCGCTCGTGACGATCCTGACGGGCATATCATTCGTGAGATACTGCGCCCCGCGCGCCACAACGCGCGCCAGTGCTGCTTCAGTGGCGTCGGTTTGCACCGCCACCCGATCGCCGCTCACAAACAGGATGTGCACCGCGTGACGTTGCGCGACTGGTGATCGGTCGGTGGTTGCCGAGTAGATGATGGCGGAGTCGCCGTCGGTTTCTACGAGAGCGTCTATTGGAATGAGCGTTGCCAGCGCGGCGGCTTGCGGCGACAACGTCACGCGACCAACCAATCCGGCAGGCAACGCGTCGGAATTGTCCAGCGAAATTTCCGCGACGTACGTGCCCGTGCGAGCGTCCGCCGAGCGTCCCAGCAATATCACGCGACCTTGAAACGTCTTGCCGGGAATCGCATCGAACTGCGCCGATGCTTTGTCACCTGTTCGCATACGCAACGCGTCGCGATCGGGCAGCCCTGCACGCAGCACTCGTCCGCGCTCGTTGCTCGCGAGCGTCAACACCGGCGCGCCCGGACCCGTCGTCGTTCCCGCGGTCACCAGACGACGCAGAATCACACCATCGCTCGGCGCCACAATCGTCGCGTATTCCCGGTTCACCAGCGCACTCGCCAAATCTGACTTTGCCGCGTCGGCGGCACTCGTTGCGTCCTGCAATTGCGAGAGCGTCGCCACGGAATCGGCGTGTAATCGTTCCAATCGGGCCTGGTCGCGTGCACTCTTCTCCGCACCAACGCGCGCCTTCGCAACGAGTGCGTCAATCTCACGCTGATCCAGTACGGCGAGCGTCTGACCACGTTTGACCGAAGCGCCTTCATCAACCATCACGCGGGCCACCACTCCACCAATTTTGAACGCCAACGGCACTTCATCCCGCGGACCGAACGTGCCGGTAGCGATGACGGGTTGCACGATCGAATCGTGTGTCACTGAAATGACTGTCACTGGAGTGGCGGCGATGGCCTCGGTGACGGGTTCTGGTTTGGAGCACGCTGTGAAGGCAAGCGAAGTGATCGCGATGGTTACCGCTGCGATAGCGGGCGGAGCATTCTTTGTGCGCATGGGATTGATGGGGAGAGACGGTCTGACAAGATGCAAAGGATGTCGATGATTTGCGTGATACGGTTTGTTGGCTTGTTGGTGATGATGTTGGCAATGTGGTTGGCGACGGTGTGCGCTGTGTTGTCGTGATGTTGTTTGCGACTTGGCTCTGATCGTTGTGCTGGGTGCTTTCTGGCCGTTCTACTTGACCGGCAACGATCGCAGTGCGGCAACGCGCTCAAACTCCACCGCACGCACGGCATAGCTGTATCGGGTCAGCACTTGATTGATGGTCGCGCTCGTCAGCGCGGATCGTGCGACGAGAAAATCCACGGGCGCCGCGAGTCCTTCCGCGTAACGGCGTTCTACGAGTGTGAACGAACGACGCGCCGACTCCAGGCGATCACTCGACGTGGTCAGTGACGTGCGCGCCGCCACCAGTGCATCCCGTGCCACGCCGACTTGCGAGCGAATGCGCTGCTCAACTGATCGGCGCTGCAATTCGGCCTCATCACGTGCGATGGTCGCTTGTGATCGTCGCGCGGCATCCTGCCCACCGTTGAACGCATTCCACGACACCATCAATGACGCCGTTGCGACATCGTGTTGTCGGTCAAACTGGTAGCTATTGCCTTGCACGCCGTAGTCAGCGGCCAACGTGATGGCGGGTTTCCACGCGCTGCCCGTGATGCGTCGTTGCGCGTTGGCAATACGAATTTCTTGATCGGCGGCGTCCAGCTCTTCACGGTCATGCAGCGCATTCGCAATTGCATCAGCGAGCGCTATCGGCTCGGCCGCCACGAGAGTACTGTCGTCGGCAATTGAAACGGGCGCATCGGCGTCGCGATCCCGCAGCAGGTTGAACGCGCGCCGCGCGGCCGCCTCATTTTGCTCGGCCTCAGCAACTTGTTGGAGTAATTCGCTGCGCTCGGCGCGGGCGCGATACGTTGCATCAACGGTGGCTTGTCCGCTCGCGACCAGCCGTTCGCTGACGCGCAGGTTTTCATCCAATACGGGTAGCGTCGCGCGCAACGATTGCAGCACGCGTCCGGCGCTGGCGTATCCCAGCCACGCGGTCTGGATGTCGGCGCTCAGTTGTCGCATCAACAGGCGGCGCTGGGCTCCACTGGCGTTGCGTATCGCACGCGCCAGTTCGCGATTGCCGTACAGCGCGGCGTTGTAGATCGGTTGTGTGAGCGCGAGTTTCGTTTCCTGACGTTGCGGCAACGTGGAGGTGATGTTGGTGGGGAAGCGCTCTTCGCCCAGGATCTGGTTGAGCGCGCGGTAGGTCGGATTGATGAAGTCGCCGATGTTGACCACGCCGGAAAATTCCGTGTAGCGGGCGTTCAAGCCGACGGATGGCAGCAGGCGTCCATCAGCTTCGCGGACGCCGTAGCCCGCGCGTTTTTCCGCCAGTGACTGTGCCGCGAGTGCGAGATTCCGGCTCAACCCCTCAACCACGTAGCCGTCCATCAGCGCGCGCGCTGACGGCCCGTCATTCGGGCGCGGAGTTTCCGGCGGCAGCCAGAGTGCTGCGCGACCGCCCGTACTATTTGTTTGCGCAGCCGAAGCGGCTGGAGATCCAAGCAAAAATGCGAATACCAACGCCGTTTTGTATTTGTACATAACTCTTTTGTATAACGTTGTTAGGTGGAAGCGCAAAAAAAGGGACGGTGCTGAGTTGCGATTACGCGGTCGTGTTGAGAACTGTCCCTCGGATTAGTACGTCTATCATGGTGCGGATGGTTTCACGCGGCTCGCGCCAGGAAATCCAGGGGTCGGTGTTGAAGTTCATGTTGAGTGAGAGGATGCCGTGCAGGCTGCCCCAGAACGTCTGGGCGAGCTCCTCGGGGTCAGACAGTTCCGGGCGAAAGCGTGCTTGCTCGATAGCCTCTTTCATGGAGGTCACGAGGAACGCGTAGGCGTCCTGTTCTGGATTGCCCTTCGTGATTTCCGCTATTTCCTTGTTGTGGTTCCTTGCTGTCATGAACATGAACCGATACTGGCTTGGATTGTCTATCGCAAAGTCGGCGTACGCCATTCCCATGCGTCGCAGGCGCTCGATGGGATCTTCGATGCGGCCGATGCGGTTCATTGCGGCGGCCAGCGACAGAAAGTCCACCAGGCACAGTTCTTCGAGGAGGGCGTCCTTGTCCTTGAAGTGGTGGTAGATGGCTGTCGGTGTGTATTCAATCCGATTGGCGATCGCGCGCATGGTGGTGGCGTCCACCCCGTCCGTCACGAACAGTTCGCGCGCCGCGTCCAGAATGCGCTGACGCGTCTCGGCCTTTTGCCGTTCGCGGCGGGCGCTGGAAAGTGACGGAGCTGGGGCGGCGGCTTTCATGGGATTAATTTGAATCACTCACATAACGCTGTCAAGTGACTGCCGACGCTAGAACGGACGAAAGGGCTGCAAGGCTACAGCCAAAGAGCTACTGCCACCAAAGCACACAGCTGCCAGCTCGCCAGCTGAAAGCTGCCAGAATGAACGGCGGCGTCGAGCTCCGGTCCAGATCCCGGTACCTGGCTCCGGTACCTGGTTCCGGTGCCTGGTTCTGGTACCTGGTTCGCGTACCTGGTTCAGGTACCTGGCTCCGGTACCTGGTTCCGGTGCCTGGTTCGCGTACCTGGTTCAGGTACCTGGTTCGCGTACCTGGTTCCGGTACCTGGTTCCGGTACCTGGTGCCGGTACCTGGTTCCGGTACCTGGTTCCGG